>Ga0316189_10003070_pt1 | contig 16247 bp, 17 predicted proteins | sample LowCovwburrow_MG_FD_204930 | JGI IMG/M metagenome (GOLD analysis project Ga0316189, IMG submission 204930) | Coastal sediment microbial communities from Maine, United States - Lowes Cove worm burrow | ecosystem: Environmental > Aquatic > Marine > Coastal > Sediment | place: USA: Maine... | reverse complement strand
ACTTCCTCCCAAAATACCTTTTAATAAGTTCAATGGCTTTTTTGGCATAATGAACTCCGCTAATTGAGATGCCGCTACATCCGTACGCTGATACTTCACCAATTTATGCGCATCAGTGGCAACGAACGTTAAATTTTCAGTCGAAAATTGAAAGAATACACCACTCATGACAGGGCGTAAATCGTCGTTGCCCGCGGCAAATATGGTCTTATCGATAGCGGTAGCTAAAATATCGCCCATCAAAGTGGTCGAACTCGGATTGGCCAATTCAACAGCTTTTGGAAATTCAGCACCATCAGCGTAGGCCAAGGCATATTTACCATGATTTGAGCTGATTTCAACCGTATTGTTGTCTTCCACCACAAAGGTCAAAGGCTGCTCAGGGAAGGTCTTTAAGGTTTCAAGGAGCAATCTGGCCGGTACAGCGATGGTGCCCTCGTTATCGGATTCGACTTTCAGAACGGAACTCATTGTAGTTTCAAGGTCGGAAGCCGATACCGTCAATTTATCCTGTTTTAAATCGAACAAAAAATTGTCCAAAATAGGTAAAGTATTGCTGTTATTGATAACACCGCCTAAAACTTGCAGTTGTTTTAAAAGATAGGTGCTCGATACTATGAATTTCATAGGTATTTGTTATTTCAATTTGTGGAATATAGGGTTCTAAAAATATCTTGAAATTAAGTAAAAGCAATTAATACTCAAGACAAACAAAGATATTTGAATTGCTCTTTTTACCGAAACAAACTTATCAACATCTAGGCACCGTATTTCCGCTTTTTAAAGTAGTTGAAGAGCAGCCCGAAAATAAGGGTCAACACCACGGGAAGGCCAATGTTCAGTACCTGCCATTTCATTTTTCCCTCCTCAATTTTTTTAACATCCAAAAACGGGACATTAACTTTTTTATTTCGAATGTTTATAAGTCCGGTATCGTCCAAAAGGTAATTGAGACTGTTTATCAAAAATTCTTTGTTGCCGTAGTTGTTATTCGTCCATTTATCGTACCCAAGTTCTAAGGGGCGACCGTCACGAAGTTGGTTTTTGATGAGGTCGCCGTCAGCAACTACTAACATCTTGTTCTCTTTTCCTTTATTTAAAACCTTGTCTAGCTTAACTGGCTTAATACGATTGGCAAAAGCGGAAATGAATTTACCGGTGATCAATACTGCCATATGCTGGTTGCCATTGTTGTATTCTTCTTTTTTTGGAGGGGTATTTATGATATCAAGGCTAATTTGTTTCGGGGTACCTTCTAAACGGGAGAGTGGCGAACTAAGAAGCAGCACCGTCTTTTTGTTTTCGTTGGATAGGGTGTCGATGGAACTGGCAAACTGAAACCTGATGGCCTCAATATTGTTCGTAATCGGATGGTCGTTTCTTGTAAAAACCATAGGATTGTAATACCAGGGCACAGGGTTATATTGTGATTCGTTGCCCTCACCTGTAGCTAATACGATTTGTGTGAAGTACATATCATTCACCAAATCAGGATTGATACGAATCCCATATTTAAAGAAGAAATCGTTAAGGTTCAAATCGCGGGGTAGGGCCATGGCGGTTCCCTGTTCGTTGAATAGGCTATCGAGTTCGATATTGACTTGGTCAATGAGCCATATCGATTTTCCGCCGTTTACGATGTATTGATCTAGTACAAATTTTTCGGCATCTGAAAAGGCTTCCGTAGGTTTGGCTACCAAAGCCAAATCGTATCGTTCCAATTGATTCAGTGTTTTTTGTGGATTGGTGGCCACTGAATCCAAGGTAATCGCCCCAATATTGTAATATTCGCGGATTGAGGTCAAGAAATCTGCCAGATAAATATCTTCGAGTTCACCATTGCCTTTAATAATAGCCACTTGCTTTTTTTGCCTGATATTGATTTTGGAAAAGGCATCTGCAAAGGCATATTCCAAATGTTGTACGGAGTTGCTGACACGTTCTTCGGAGGTTGCTCCTAGTTTATTTTTTAATAGCTGAACTTTTACTGTTTTGTTATTGTAACTGACCATTGCCCACGGAAAGACAATTTCTTGGGAAAACTTACCGTTCTCTTCAACCCTTACCTGAGCAGGATTTAGCCCTAATGCCTGTAAATCAGTGAGGGTGCCCTCAATTTGAGCTGCATCTTCTAACGGATTCACAAAGCTGAATTTTATGTTGCTGTTTAGGGAAGCGAATTCCTCTAAAATTTGACGTGTCTCTATCTTTAATTTTGCGAATTCGGGAGGAAGGTTACCGTCTAAAAGTACATCTACAATAACCGGTTTTTCAAAATTCGAAATTACATTAACTGCGGGCTCAGAAAGTGTAAAGCGACTATCTTCGGTCAGGTCAAAGCGAGTGTAGAGAAAACTACTTAAGGTATTGGCTATTAGCAATAATACAAAAGCAATCAGAAAAGTAACAAATGTTTTTTTCATTACTTATTGATGTTTTTAAGTTGCAAAACAGTGAGGAAAAGAAAGAATATAGTAAGGGAAATAAAGTAGATCAAATCTCTTGTATCTAAAACGCCACGCGAAATACTTTCAAAATGATGTTTCAATCCTAAATTCTGGGTAAATAGCGAAGTTTGTCCGTCTTCAAAAATTGTCGATAGGCTTTCGAAACCATAGTACATAAAAAAACAAAGAACCAAACCTGTAATAAAGGCAACGATTTGATTTTCCGTAAGGGTTGAAGCGAATATGCCGATTGCCGTGTAACAGGCCATAAGAAATAATGTTCCAAAGTATGAGCCGATAACAAGGCCAATATCCAAATTTCCTTTGGTCGTTCCCAATTGTGAAACGGTGTACACATAGATCAGGGTCGGCATAAGGGCAATTAGCCCCAAAGCGAGCGTTCCGAAAAACTTTCCCAAAACCGTTTGCCAAATCGATATTGGTTTAATAAACAAAAGCTCTAAAGTTCCTAATTTTTTTTCCTCGGAAAAACTCTTCATGGTTATCGCGGGAATCAAAAACAAAAACACCCAAGGCACCAATAAGAAGAAATTACTCAAATCGGCAAACCCATATTCGAAAATATTGAACTGGCCTTTAAAGACCCATAGAAACAGCCCGTTTAGTACTAAGAACAGCCCGATGACCAAATAGCCGGTCGGTGATGTAAAAAAAGAATTTATTTCGCGTTTAAAGATGGCAAGCATTATTAGGGGTTTCTATTGTTTCTGGTTTTAGACTTAAGAAAAAGGAGACTAGTAATTTAAAAACATCTAAAATTAAGGTTTAATACTATTTTTTCAAATTTAAGGACATTTCATGGCCTGAAACTTGTTAACCAAATAAGTAGCGTTTTGAACTAAAACGTATTGAGCGGGCAGGCCCTTTAATCATTAAATAAAGTTGACCGTAACTGTATCCCGGTAATCCAATCCAAGTAGCGTAGAGGCCCCACCCACAGTATTCAAATCACTTTTATAAATCGCCAATTCGATATAGTCCGCAGAATTGAAAAGTGCCAAAAGATCTCCGGCACCCTTACGCTGACTTTTCTCAAGGTCAAAATTAATAATATCGCTGTATTTATTATGGATCTGCTTTATTTTCGTGGTACGGGCGTTGAGTTCAAAATCCATGCCCTGTCGATAGGCCTCAAAGAAATTTTTATGAATGTTGGTCACTACATTACCATAATTATCGATGTAGATAACACTGCCGATAATTTTCTTCCCATTGTCTGTAACGCTCGGGGCGAATTCGCGTAAATCTTTGAGTTGATCGAAAGGTTTGCCTACGACTTCTAACGTACCGCCTCGGGCGATATGGCAAGCCACCTGGACGAATACGTCCATAACGGGAAATGAACCATGCAACGGATTCGGAATATTTAACTCGACTACTTTTTCGGGCTTTCTTTCGGAAGTAATCAAACCGATGACCCCATTATTGGCACTTATAAAATAATGTCCATCGATCAAAACGGCGATATGCTGATTTTCAGGAGTTGGTTCAGAGTCTACCCCTACGATATGAATTGTACCTTCTGGAAAACTTTTATAGGAGTTCTCAAGAATATAGGCACACTCCTGAATATTGAACGGACTGATATCATGTGAAATATCAACAATCTTGGCATCGGCAAGTTCTTTATAGATTGTACCTTTTAAAGTACCTACAAAATGGTCTTTCAGTCCGAAATCCGTAGTTAAGGTTATTATTGCCATACAGCAATGTTGATATGTTTTTAATTAGGCAAACTGAATTTTTCGTTAAGTTTGTTGAACAAAATTAGAACAAAAAAATAGCCAAGCGAAATATAATATGATCCGTTTTAATCTTAACACTCCTATTTTTTGAACGAACTTATACTAGAACTTACCGAGATAAGCCCCAGGGAATTTTTTGGGCAGCAGAACCAGAATATCAACTTGTTGAAGAAGTATTTTCCGAAGCTTGAAATCGTTGCAAGGGGAAGTAAAATAAAAGTATATGGAGACGAAGAACTTTTAGAGGAGTTCGACCGACGTTTTGATATGCTGACCGCACATTTTGCAAAATATAACAAGCTTGATGAAAATGTAATCGAAAGAGTATTGACAAGCAATACAGCCTCCGATTACGAATCGCCGGAAAAAAGTGGCGAAACTTTGGTCCACGGGGTGAACGGTCGACTCATAAAAGCACAGACGGTAAACCAACGAAAACTAGTTGATGCCGCAAAAAAAAATGATATGGTGTTCGCTATTGGCCCTGCAGGTACTGGAAAAACGTATACAGGGGTGGCTTTGGCGGTTAAGGCATTGAAAGAAAAACAGGTAAAACGTATTATTTTGACTAGACCCGCTGTTGAGGCAGGGGAAAACCTTGGCTTTCTGCCCGGTGATCTAAAAGAAAAATTAGATCCTTATATGCAACCTTTGTACGACGGTCTTCGTGATATGATCCCTGCAGAAAAGCTGATGCACTTGATTGAAAGTCAAATTATTCAGATTGCACCGTTGGCCTTTATGCGTGGGCGAACCCTTGATAATGCATTCGTTATTCTTGACGAGGCCCAAAATACCACTCATGCACAAATGAAAATGTTTTTGACGAGAATGGGTAAAAATGCCAAGTTCTTGATTACCGGTGACCCCGGACAAATTGATTTACCAAGAAGGGTAATTTCAGGACTTAAGGAAGCTTTATTGATTTTAAAGAACACGGAGGGCATTGAAATCGTGTATCTTGATGATAAAGATGTAATCAGACATAAATTGGTCAAAAAGGTAATCGATGCTTACAAAAATATTGAGCATCAGAACTAGTGAGACATATATTTCGCAGTAATTTGAAACTTTAAGAATGAATACGATTACCGATACTAACTTTAGTTTTCCAGGGCAGACCAGTGTTTATAAAGGCAAGGTCCGTGAGGTCTACGCTTTGGAAAATGATATTTTGGTGATGGTCGCCACAGATCGGTTGTCCGCATTTGATGTGGTCATGCCAAAAGGGATTCCTTTCAAAGGCCAGATATTGAACCAGATTGCTACGAAAATGATGGCCGCGACCAAAGATATCGTACCAAATTGGCTGACTGCCACACCCGATCCGAATGTTGCTATAGGCCTTGCCTGTGAGCCATTTAAAGTAGAAATGGTTATACGGGGATACCTTTCCGGTCATGCGGCGCGCGAATACAAAATAGGGAAGCGAACATTGTGTGGCTTAGCCATGCCAGATGGGATGAAAGAAAACGACAAATTTCCCGAGCCGATAATTACTCCTGCAACAAAAGCGGAAAAGGGAGATCATGACGAAGATATATCTAAAGAGGATATTTTGCGACGCGGTATTGTGTCCAAAGATGATTATGAGGTACTTGAAAAATATACAAAGGCCCTTTTTCAGAGAGGAACTGAAATCGCCGCCGAACGCGGATTGATCTTGGTAGACACCAAATATGAATTCGGAAAGACCAAAGACGGAAAAATTTTACTTATCGACGAAATTCACACCCCCGATTCGTCACGCTATTTTTATGCCGAGGGTTACCAAGAGCGGCAAGATAGGGGAGAAGCCCAAAAGCAATTATCGAAAGAGTTTGTGCGTCAGTGGTTGATTAAGAATAGTTTTCAGGGCCTTGCGGGGCAAACCGTTCCTGAAATGTCCGACGATTACATTAAGTCGGTTTCCATTAGATACATTGAACTTTACGAAAATATTACCGGTGAAGCATTTGTAAAGGCAGATATTTCCAATATTCAAGAACGTATTGAACAGAATGTACGGGCCTACTTAGATAAGTAAACAGACAACAAATTGCTTTTAAGAAGTCCCCTGGGCGCGCTTACTTAAGCCTTTGACCTCGACACTTTTCCTTAAGTTTGTCTTTTAACAATAAAATTGCCTTAGCCAACCCGATAAAATTATTTGGCATCCACAAATTGTTCTACTTACCAATTAGCAAAAGTATCTTGTGAATGATTGTCGTGTAAACAGTGCATAAAAGGCCATAGATTTGTCGAAAACATTTATGTGCCTTTTCCCATATTAGATTAGAAATGGGGTTTACTGGTTTTCTATCTCGGTCAAAAACTGACCATTATCATAACGGTTAGTATAATTCGGTGCTAAATTGGTATTTTACCATTCAATACTATTGATATGTGGTACATTCTGCTTGTTTCCATTTACATACTTTTTGCAATTGTAATTGTGATTTCAGTATTAGTGCACGGTGCAAAGCCCTCTAAAACTTTGGCTTGGCTTTTGGCCATATTTACGGTTCCTGTGGGGGGTATACTATTGTATCTCTTATTGGGGAGGAACCGGAGAAAGAACAAACTGCTCAAACTTAAGAAAAGTGCCTTCCTGAATCTGCCCGCGCCTACGACGGGGCATATGGACTATTTGGGTGGAAAATACAAAAAGCTGATGATGTTGGTTTATCGTAATGCTCACTTTCCTCCAACGGTCACTAATGAGTTAAAACTATTGAAAGACGGTAAAAGCACCTTTGAAGCTATCTTCAGTGCCTTGGAAAATGCAAAATCCCAGATCCACTTACAATACTACATTTTTGAGGAAGGGGAACTGACCGATCGGCTGCTGCTACTTTTCAAAGAGAAAATAAAGCAAGGTGTGGAAATAAGGATGGTTTATGATGGTATAGGAAGTTATTCCTTGAGCAAATCCTATTTGAAAAAATTGACCTTAATGGGCGTGGAGGTATACCCATTTCTTCCTTTCAAGTTTGGGCGTTTCCTATCCTCATTGAATTACAGGAACCATCGCAAAATAATCGTTGTCGACGGACGGATTGCCTTTACTGGTGGAATCAACATTTCAGATAAATATCTAAAAGGGGATCTTAATTTGGGTAATTGGCACGATATGCACCTCAGATTGGAAGGGACAGCTGCTGGTCATCTAGATTATGTTTTTGCAATGGATTGGTATTTGGTGAGCCAAAAAAAGATTGAACCTATTTTATTGCCCAGCGAATCCGGTACCGAGAGTTCCAATACCCTTGTTCAAATTGTTTCCGGTGGTCCCGACGATGATTTCCCCTCATTGGAGCAAACTTATTTTACCATCATCAACGAGGCCAAAGAATATGTGTATATCACAAATCCTTATATTATTCCTGGGCAGGCAATTATGCAGGCGCTGCAGACTACCGCTCGTAGTGGAGTCGAAGTTCGTTTGATGGTTTCGGAAAATGCCGATAACAAAATCGTGAGTTGGAGCGTACGTTCTTATTTTGAAGCGTTATTAAAATCAGGGATTAAGATTTATCTTTTTCCAGATGGTTTTCTTCACAGTAAGATTATTGTGTGCGATGGTACTATTGCCAGCATAGGTACGGCTAATTTGGACGACCGTAGTTTTGAACAGAATTATGAGGTAAACGCCATTGTTTATGATAAAACTTTTGCCCAATTGTTAAAAGAAGATTTTCTAAAGGATTCAAATGTGAGTAGAATGCTTTCTTACCAAGAGTATTTAGAAAGACCATGGTTCGAAAAGTTAAAAGAAGGTTTTGGAAAGGTATTCAGTCCTTTATTATGAATTGATCATTTCAAGGCCAAGCTCGTTTTTGCATTCCTTGCCATTGGCCCAACTATCAATATTTTCAAAGGTATCCTCAGCTATATTGGTCAAAGCCTCTTTAGTTACAAAAGCTTGGTGGGGGGTTAGCAGCACATTAGGAAAAGACAATAGTCTTTTTAAACGCTCATCTTTGATTCCATACTTGGAATTGTCCTTGAAGAAGAGACCTTTTTCTTTTTCGTACACATCGGTGCAATACCCGCCAAGATGTTTGTTTTCAAGTGATTTGATTAATGCATCAGTTTCAACTATAGCACCTCTTGAGGTGTTTATCAAAATAACACCTTGCTTCATCATCGCTAGTTTATTCTTGTTAATCAAATAGTAGTTTTCGTAGCTCAGCGGTATATGTAGGCTTATGACATCCGCTTTTTTGCATACCTCGTTCAAAGACGTATAGGTAACATCGCATAGTTCGATGAGATCATAATCAGGTTCAAGGTCATTGGCCAAAATTTTACAACCAAAGCCGTGAACAATCTTGGTCATAATACTACCTATTCTTCCGGTTCCAATAATACCGAACGTCTTACCATGTAAATTGAAACCCATAAGGTTATCTTGTAAAAAATTGTAGTTGTGCACTTGGGCATTGGCCAAAACAAGTTTTCGATTTAGTGCCAATAACAAGGCCATAGCATGTTCGGCAATGGCATGAGGCGAATATTCCGGGGCGTTCGCAACCTTAAAACCTAGACTTTTGGCTAGTTTAAGATTAATGTTATTGTGGCCAGAAGAGCGTAGGGTAATGTGACGTACGCCCAAATCCCATAATTTTTCTAAAACGATGGATGAGGCGTCATCTCCAGAAAAGATGCTGATGGCTTCAAAACCGACAGCTTTTATTGCGGTATCGGTATCCAAAGCTTCTATTAGGTACGTGACCTTATGATTGCCTTTGTTTGCCTTCTTCAAAAACGGTACTTCAAAATTCTTTGCACTATAGATTAGTAACTTCATCGTCAATTTCTTTTTCTTCCCAAAAAATTAAATCTTGTTCTTCCAAGGCCATAACGACTAATTTCACATAGTCGTCTACGGTTTTCTCAATATTCTGAGGGTCTAGAATATCTATACTGCCACGCCAAATTAATGATCGTTCTTTACCCGAACATATACAGTACAAAGAGGTCTCGGCATTGTACACCGTATAATTTTCATAATATTCATCATCGTAATAAATATCTTGATGTCTTCGATAATCTTCATTGAATCCATCTTTACTATTATAAAGTTGGCCCATGGTTTTTCTAAAAGATTGTCGGCTTTCCGATCCGGTTATCTTCGTCAATAAAATGGCATCGAAGCCCTTGTCTAAAAGACTTTCCTCAACGGCATCCAGCTCTTTGTCCGTTCTTTTGGCGCCCGTAAAATTCACGTCGAAGACATCGAGGCTTCGCATGGCTTCCACTCCTCGGTTATCAAACTCCTTTTTCAGTTTATTCTCAAAATTTAAACGAACTTCGTCATTATTTGTCATGCCAACTAGCAGTACTTTGTTGGCATTGAAAATAACAATATCAGGGTTCTTCCAGTTTTCGACCAGTTCAGCCGATGAGCAACCGAAAATAAAAACTAATAATACTATGGATAGCTTTTTCATGACTTCATTTTTTCTTTGTTGACCGTCCTAAGCTTGTAATCAGGATTGCCTAACGCTATTTTCTGTTTAGCAGTTTTAAGAATGGAAGATAATTTTACAAAGCCTCTCTCCTTTATCGTTCTGTAATTTAAAAGATAGTCGTTCATCTTTAGATAAAGTTTTTTGTGTGTCTTTTGATAAGCCTGTTCCATTTCAAGTTGATTTACATCGTCCATCATAATCTCCAGTTGGTTCATATGCTTTTGAACTTGTTTGAAAATAGTGTTTAGCATACGTCGGTTTTCTGCTATCGCATTTTTGAAATCGTTGATATGTACAAATTCTTTTTTGTCCACTGGTTTGATTGCGAACGATTGGATGAGATGGTTCAGAAATTGCTGCTCATCTTTTATAAACGCGAGTTCTGAAAACCACTTCTTGGAATGTTCGTGCATTTCTTCGGCACTAAACCACTCCGCATAACTGTATTCTTTTTTCTTGGTTTTCATATTTGTCGCATTTTAAATGGTTACGAAATTTACAAGTCTAAGTTAGAGGAAGCGGCAAAGAATAAAAATGATAACGATCAGTTTTTTAGACGTGTACCTTACTACATTACGTATTCTATGGTTTACGCTTTTTTAAAATACCACCAGCGTAATTGAAAATTCCTGATTTCAGTTTTTGAAAATCTTCAAAACAGGTATTTACTTTGGCCTTCAGCGTTTCATGTTTAAGGTAATAGTTCAAATCACAAGCACTATCGGTACATTCTAACATACCTCCTAAAGTATTTTCGTGTTTTGAAATATGGTCACGAACCTCCTTTTTGGTAGTTTTAATTTTTTTGATGTGTGATTTATAATCCTGTAGGCGCTCAAAAAGGTTAGGTGTGTTTGGCTGAAAAGCATAACTGTCCAAAAGGTGAGCGATAAATGTAAGTTCATCTTCCATAAATTGAAAGTGCGATTTCCATTCCTGAATTTCCCAATGCAGTTCTTCCACTTTCTTCTTTTGCTTTGTATTTATTTTTTCTTTTTCCACTGCTAATAAAGATGTTTCTTAAAACTACCCCCGATTAAAAAAGTAAACAATGACATAGGTCAGAAAATGTACTTACAACACAAACTTTCGTATTTCGTTCAATTTGGGAATATGTACTTGCCAACCGTGTACATCACGGATTTTAACCCTGAAAGCGTCTAAGGCTGACGGCTCGCCATGAATAAGAAATACACCTTCGGGAATATTTTTAACATCTGCCATCCATTGCAACAGTTCTTGTTGATCTGCGTGTGCTGACAAACTTTCAAGATGCCTAATCTTCGCCTTAACGGGGTAATATTTACCAAATAGTTTTAGTTCGTGAGTACCTTCTAAAAGCTGTCTTCCCCGAGTTCCTTCAGCTTGATAACCCACCAATAAAATAGTAGTTGACGGTACATCGATAAGCTGTTTCAGGTAGGTCAGAACCCTACCGCCAGTTACCATACCGCTACCCGCGATTACTATTTTCGGCCTAGGATCATCAATAGTTTTCCAAGTGTCGGCATACGAACTGATAATATTGAAATGATTGCACATCGCATCGTACTCTTTCATTGATAGTTTATGCCAGTCAGGAAAGCGTTCAAAAACAGAAAGCACGTTGTTGCCCATCGGACTATCGATAAAAATAGGAATATTTGGAATTCTATTCTTCTTGTACAATTGCCAAAGTAGATACATCAAAGACTGTAACCGTTCTACGGCAAATGAGGGAATAATAAGGTTTCCCCTTTCATTTATAGTAGTATTAACCAAGGAAATAAATAGTTCTTCTACGTCCTCTTTAGGATGCAACTTGTTGCCATAGGTGCTTTCGACAAAAAGATAATCTGCCCATTTAGGATGTTCAGGAGGTGGTAAAAGCAAATCTTTCTGCCTGCCGATGTCCCCAGAAAAAACAAAAAGTTTTTCGAAAATTTCCAGTTCGATAAAAGTTGCACCGATGATATGCCCGTTATATTTGAATTTAAACCTTATGTTTTCCGATAAGACAATCCATTTATCTTTTTCTTCGAAACGAAATAGGTTGATGGTTTTCTTGGCTTCCTCTACCGAATAAAAAGGCAATGCCGGATGGTGCTTACTATACCCTTCTTTATTGGCCTGTTGCGCCTCTTCTTCGTTTATTTTGGCACTGTCCAGAAGAATGATTCGGGTAATGGCCAAAGTTGGGTCAGTACCGATAATTGTTCCTTTAAAACCTTGCTTTACTAATCTGGGCAGATATCCCGTGTGGTCTAAATGGCCATGGGTCAGCAATACTATATCGATTTTAGTGGCGTCGATGGGTAATGTTGTCCAGTTCAATTGCCGAAGCTCTTTCAACCCTTGGAACATGCCGCAGTCGACCATGATATTCAGTTCAGAGGTTTCCAGATAGAATTTGGAACCTGTTACCGTTCCCGAAGCGCCTAGAAAATGGATTTTGACGTTGTTCATTGGCTATTAATTACAGAGTTGTTTGATTTCGTCAAGGATTTTATCTTTTCTTGTTTTAGAGATTCCTAAATGATCCAAAAAGAATTTATCTTTCCAAAGCTGTCGGCAAAGCACCACATCCCTACTTAATAAAAACTGTTTTTCGCGGTTGCTCAACAATGTAGAAACGGTTATGGGGTACAATCCGAGCCGGTCGATACGGTCTTTGAGGCCATCTTTATTGGGGTAGTCCCAACTTAGTAGGTATAATCCGGCACATTTTCCATACTTGATCGCATGTTCAGTAAATCTGGTATTTGTAACCACCCAACCTTTATCCAATTTTTTAGTTTCATTTTTTTTTATGTCCCAATGGGCCTTTACGTCATTATAACGAGAATGGATGTAAAGCGGCACTTTCACATTACAGTTACGGCCTTCTTCGCCGTGGAACTTACATTCGATTATGGTGGATTGTCCGTTTTTTTCTGCCACCACATCGATTTCGTGGGTTACACAAATGCCATCCAAAATCACATCGACTTTTGTGGAAAAGCCAGAATATTTCAATAATGCACTCACAAAGCGTTCAAAAGGGAAACCAGTTGGCCCCAGCTCGTAAATGGCCTTTTTCAATTTGTATTTGGATGCGAAGACAGACTTCTTCTTTTTAAGTAAGGCGAAAGCCCTATTATAGATTTCATTTGTAGAGATACCTTCATAAAGCTCATCCCGTAGTTTGTCGACGATTTCTTCCACCAAATTATGATCTGCACCGCTATGTTTCAATGAATTCCGAAGTTTATCCAAAGAGAATTTAGATTTTTCCCCTGAGGATTTGATGATATCAATATCCAATTTCGCTTTCATATTGTTTTTTTTAGATTGACTTCCAATTCCGGTATTTTGAGCAATTGCAATGTGGCAGATGCCAACGTGACCTTTCCGTTGGTGAGCGAAACAGATTTTTCAATGTGTTCGAACAATCGATGTTTAGCAGCTCTTCTCAATTTGTAATCGGCACTATATCGAAGGTTCAATGCTATCCAATTATCGGTAAGGCCTACGGCTAGAGTGGGTTCTAATGTTGCATTTTCGATATAATAGCGCTCTACCATTTTTTTCCATTTTGCCAAAGAGCTTTCAGTGTATTTTGAAAGTAACTCTGATGCAGTATCCAACACAATTTTCTTCGCTATTTCAACATCGGAACCGTAGGTAATTAGAATTTTCAACTCATCCCAAACAAGGGGAAAGTCCATAGAATAGTTTTTTATTGGCCCTTTAAACACAAAAGCATTACTGATCTTGACGATTCTACCTGAATAATTATCGCTGTTTACCATTTGCCCATTTCAATCATCGTCGTGTAAATACTGTCGATATCGATAACATCACCTTTGATACCGTTGATTTCTATCCTGTCTCCGGGTTTGTAGACCCGCACAAAAAAGATGTAAAAAGAGCCTGCGATACTTAGGATAAGTTCTTGTAAGGTAAACGTGATTCCTGCCGTAGAAAAACCGATAATGATGGTATAATTTTCTATGTTCTCGACCGTGAACGATATCAAAATAAATAAACCGATAAGAAAATACCCTATAATTTTGACACCTTTTTGTGCTTTATAGCGTATAGCTACATCGCCTATACGTTTTTTTAATAACCTCCGTAGAAAACCTATAGCTATAACGATGAAAAGCACCCACAATACTAGTTTTGTTGCTTTTAAAACAATTGGATTATCAAAAATTCTTAGTAGCTCGTCCATAACTAGTTATTTGAAAAACCGCCAGAACTAATTTTGTATTGGCGGCTATTGATTTGATTGTAATCCAACTAGTTTGTATGGCTAAAATAATCTCGCACCAACGCTTTGATCTGGTTTTCGGTCATACTGTCGGTTTTAACTACCGTCCTTAATTTCGCCGCCAAAGTTTTATGATTGTTTGCCAATTCTTTTCTGAATTTTTCGTTCGTATCCGAAGGGCCGAAAAGGGCGATGGCATCTGCACCCATGATAGCATTGGCAAGATTGTTGAAATACGACTTTAATTGGTGTTTTTCCTTTTCCAAATATTTACTGTCTTGAACTACATCTTGTGGACCCCATTTCGAAGATTTAGTTCTTGAACCGCCTGAGGGTTTAAAAAAATCAAGTTCTGACAAAATAGTTTCAAACTCTTCCCGTTCACCGTTAAGTCTCACAATGTGAGCTTTTTCTTTATCCATCCAAATGCCTATATTTTTCATGATGTTGTTGCTTTAGGAGTTATCGTTCAATGCTAAGATAGGAACGGTGGCATCGTACCCTATTTCTTTGACCAAAGGTTTGGAAAATACACTGCCGAAGAAAAAGTGTTTCCGATTGATAAAGGCAATCATATCACTATCTCTACTTTCTACAAAGGCAGTTAATCCAGTGGCCACGTTCTTTTCGGAAAGCGTATGGAAACTATGGTCTATAGTGCTAAATATATTATCCAATAATAACTTATTGTTCTCTTGTTTCTCGTTGAGATCAGGCTGTTTTGTTATGTACAAAATCCGAATAGCCGTATCGTGCATTTTGGCAATTTCGACTAGGTAGCCTAATTCCCTGTGCTTAAAGACGGACTTATAATTCGTGGGGAAGACAATTTCCTTGGGAGTAGAAAATCGTACGTCTTCAGGAATTGCCAATACAGGGCATTCCGTCACTTTCTCCATTGCGTTGACCGTATTGCTTCCAAAAATCACCCCTTTACTACCTGAAGCCCCCTTCGTACCCATTACTACCAAGTCGATATCTTTATCGGCTATTGTTTGTTTTACGGCTACCGATAAAAAATTAAAAGTGGAAATTGTGTAGTAGGAATGTTTGGGGTTGTCTTGATGTAGCTGCAACATATCGAATAGCTTCAAAAAACCTTCCTCGGATTTTGACTTTGCGATCTCGTATTGGGCACTTCCAGGTTCTGGAATAATCAGCGTGTCAGTGATATAACTGTCGAACCGATAAACATTAAGAAAATAAAACTCACAGTTCAATTTTGCATATAAGTCCAGTGCGTATCGTACGGCGTTAAGGGCATTTTTCGAAAAATCCGTAGGTACTAATATTCTTTTATCCATGATATTTCGTTTTAGTAATAGGATAAATATAATGGCAACATTTAATTTTGCCTATGATAAATATCAGTTGAGACTGCGAAAACCGCCCGTTGGCTTGCCATTACGCGGTGCGATTTTAGAATTAAACGGTGTTAAACCGTGTGCACCCTAAGCAGTGCGAAGTAGTTTTTCGGTAAATGTAAATACAATTTTGACTATAGAAAAGTTGGATAAAATGGACAGCTTTTTCTAAGTATCAAGAAGTTTCTGGAATAACTAGAAAGGGGATATCGATATTGAATACCATCTTCTCAATGATAGGTTCGCGTAACATTTTTTCTAAAAGGCCATGCTCATTGTTTATCATGGCTAGCATATCGATGCCCGAATCGTCTAGAAATATCTGTATGATTTTTGTTTTGCTGATAAAATTGGGTATCTGATGAAAGGAATGCACTATGGGCTTAAAATATGTTCGGAGTTCGTTGAGATTAGATTGCCGGAATTTATCCAGCCGCTCCTCCTCGTCAATATGTACTATTCGAACTGCAGCGCCATATAGCTGAGCTATATTTAGCAATGGGCCTATTGTTTTTGCTGTAAAGGGTTTTTTAAAATCCGTAACGAATGCAATTTCTTTTAATACTGAAAATTTTGAACTTTTTGGAACGGTCAAGACCGGACATTTTTTCACTGTATGCAACGTCTTGGTAGCCGTACTCCCTAAAAAAATGGGGATACTGCTCTTTTTGCCCTTGTTGCCCATAACAATGAAATCTATACCAAGTTCATCGATAAGCGCATTAATGACCACAATCAATTCGTTCTGTTTGGAAATTAGGCGATAGGTATGCAATTGGTTGTCCCTTTGCTTTTTGATTTTAAGGAGGATACGTTTTAGACTGACTTGTGAATCTTCTTCCATTTTTTTCGAAAACGATTCGCTATTACCTTTGATACGTTTGTTTTTGAAGCCTTTATTCTCGGTAAATGCATTCAAAAGAAAGAAATTGCATTCCTCATTTTTTAGAAGTTCGCTTGCGTAGTTTAGGGCATGAAAA
>Ga0316189_10003069_pt1 | contig 16248 bp, 16 predicted proteins | sample LowCovwburrow_MG_FD_204930 | JGI IMG/M metagenome (GOLD analysis project Ga0316189, IMG submission 204930) | Coastal sediment microbial communities from Maine, United States - Lowes Cove worm burrow | ecosystem: Environmental > Aquatic > Marine > Coastal > Sediment | place: USA: Maine... | reverse complement strand
TTGATCTGAAAGTTAATATCCCGCCGAATGACACCGCCCTGCTCACCGCATCCGCTAACCTGGTTGCGAACGATAATTTTCATCCTGCGCTGGTGAGCCTGTTACTGCAGATTGCCGCCGAGGTACACGGTGGTGGTGACCTTTTTGAAAAACCGGGCGAATTTCCCAACGCCCGCAATCTGGAATTTCAGCTTGATGATGATGCGGCCCGGTATTTCAAGCACGGACCACCCGTTCTGCAGCGTTATCTATCCTTCTGGACAGCTAATCTTATAGATCGTCTGAAGATCATGATGGTACCACTGGTGACTTTGCTCATACCGTTATTCAAAATTATGCCACCCGCCTACCGGTGGCGGGTACGAAAAAAAATCTACCGCTGGTATCGAGAACTACAGGCGCTTGATATAGATCATCCCGAACGCGAATCTGACGAAAATCTGCAAAGTCTGCTTACCAGGCTGGAAACCATTGAAGAGGAAGTACGCAAGGTTGATGTGCCCTTATCCTACGCGGATGAACTTTATGATCTGCGACTGCATATCGGCCTGGTGCGTTCTAAACTGCGCAAGCAATAAAGGGAGAGCTGTAATCAAATGATGTCAATGCTGGTTAAGATAATTCTGGTTTCTGTTGCGCTGTTCGTAATCAGCGGATGTTGCGCACTGCCCGATGCCCCGGGCCCAATCGGTATTCCCCTATGTTGACGCGATTCGCGCGATACAGGGCTATCCCCGGATAAACTAGGCTACCTTGTCGCCGTCCGGGCGAGGAAAGTTTTCGCCCAGATACTCCCCGAAACAACGGCAGGCATCCACCGAGGTAAACATACCTACCAGCTTGCCTGCCTTGGTTACGATGGCAGAACCTATGTGTCGGTCCGCCATGTTCAGCAATACGCTATCGAGCGGCTCATCTACGCTGACAATATACGGGTCTGCCATGTATAGATCCCTGACGCTCAAGCTAACCGTATTTCCGGAAGACGAACACACATTCATGGCCGAGGTCATGTCCCGGTCGGTGATAACTCCGACGACCGTGTGGCCCTGTGTGACTGGCAGATGGCGCACACTGTGATGCCCCATGAGTCCACTGGCTTCTTCAAATGAGGCGTCCAGCTCGACCGAGTACGGGAACGGTGTCATGGCAGTTTTAAGCAGCGGCATTTTTTTCATGATCTAGTACCGACCGTGGACCTTTGTGATGTAGTTACTGAGTTCAATGGATTGCAGATTCATTTCACGCAGAATCCGGTGCGCGGTCCTTATAATCCCCCGCATCAATCCGTAAACGACCTCTGGTTTTCCAGGCAGCATGGATTCGAGGTCATGGCGACTTATACTGACAACACTGGTCGGCCCCATGGCTCTCAAGGTTGCGGTATGGTCGGTGCCGTCTACAAACCCCATTTCACCAGCCAGATCGCCCGATTTCAATATATGCAGCGTGACGGTGTCACCCCCCGAGGTAGCCCGCTCAACCGCCAATGCGCCTGATGCGACTATGTGCAGGCTTTCGTCTGACTGGCCTTGCTCGATAAGTATTTCGCGATCTTCTAATGAACGTATGGTCGCAATTGAAGACAAGTCACTGCATTGATCTTCACTAAGGTCGTTAATCAATGATGAGTGCTGGATGAGTTCGCATGCATTCGAGTTATTCACGATACTTTCCTCCTAAAAGCCATTTCCATAGTTACACTCGGTCCGGTGTACATAAGTCTTCATCTTCTGCTAGACGCTCGTCAATCCACCTTAAGGGTAAACAATTTTACTCTTCATGTTCATTGATGAGCGTCAAAGTATAGGCGACAGATGCTATGGTAAATAATAGCAACATACTACTAAACAGGTGAGCCTTGTATTTGGTACCTGAACCTCCTTTCGACCGGGGCCCGATGCGAGAGTTAACCGGAAGCATTAAAAGTGCACAAATCAAAGGAGGTGCGCCATGTTGGAAAGAATACTCATACCTGTTGATGGTTCGGAACTATTCGACGAGACACTATACTATATTGAGCATCTGGGCGATCGACCACACACCGAACTGGTCTTGTTACACGTCTTCCCTGACCAGGCTGCAGCCAATAGTAGCGGCTCTGGAAAAAAGGCATCTGAACACCCCTTGTTAAACAAATACTACGACATCCTCACACGTGACAACTGGCGAGTTGAAGCCAAAGTTCGGGTTGGCAACGCAGTCGATGAAATAACGAAACTTGCGGTACAACTTCCCGCGTCACTTACAGTCATGTCGACACACGGACGATCCGGCGTTGACAATATTCGCGAGGGCAGTGTTGCGGAGCAGGTCGTGCGGCAATCGCCCTGCCCGGTTTTCATACTTCACTCGACACGCCCGGACATGGATGAAAGCCATCATGAGCATCTTTTCCGGCGTATGCTTGTACCGCTGGATGGATCCGAAGTATCGGCATCCATTATGCCCTGTGTGGAAAAATTTGCTAAAAGATTCGATACCGAAGTCATGCTCTTTCACGATGGCGGTGCAGAATGTGAAGATGAAGACCACTCGCTGCGGAAAAAGGAAGTACTCGGAAGACACGGCGTGTCGCTTGCAAATGCCGGCGTTTCAGTCCGCCTGGATTGCTCCACGCATCGCCGGCCGATTAACGAAATATTAACGCGAACAGACGAAATGAACATTGATATCGTGGTTATGGCAACGCATGGTAACGGGGGTGAAAGGCGCCCCCTGGAGGATTCTGTGACTGCCAACGTTATGCGCCACTCGAACAGGCCATTACTCGTGTGGTCATCTGACCCGCAATGTTCTACTTCACTTCACGGCTAGACCAAAAGTAGACGATAGCTCCTTTTAGCCGTTAACCGGAAATAAAAAAGGGCCGCGCAAGCGGCCCTTGAATTATTGCTACGCTGGATAGACACAATAGCGGTGCGACCAATCGGTGCGCTCGAACAAAATATTTCCGCTAAAATAATACTTCAACCAGTAATCCCTTTTGACAATCCATGCGTGGACTCAGCATCAGGTGATTGAAACGCTTGTCTATGCTTTGGCCAGTCGTCTGCCATGACCGTGTCCTGGTAGGCGTGCCAGGTTGCATAGCCGATTACCGGCATCAGGACAGCGAGCCCGAGAAAGGCGGTTGCGAAACAGATTAGCACCGCTAGCACGATGAACAGCGCCCACAACGCCATAACAGCTTTGTTGCGTAACACTGCATTTACGCTCGTCAGTACTGCGGTGACTGTATCCACCTTGCGGTCGAGCATCATAGGCAGTGAAAAAGCGCTGGCGCAGAATACCAGTGTCGCGAAAATAGTGCCGACGGCTGTGCCTACGGAAAGAAAGACCGCAAGATCACCAATATCGGGCCGCGCCTCAATAGGGAAAAACACGTGTGTCATGGAGCCTGCACGCGCCCATAACAGGAAGATGACCAGCAGAATCATCGAATAAACCATTTCACTCCCCAGGTGCCTGCGCCCTTCACGCAGACAGTAGCCTATCTGCGGCTTCAACCCATACTGGAGTTGGCAGCTGATCGAATACAGGCCGATCGCAAGTATGGGCGCGATGAATACGAACCCGGACATCAGGCTGAAAATCAGCACGTAGCCACCCAGTTTCCAGGTGAAAAAGCTCAATATATAGCTTAAAAGCACCAGGAATCCGCCATACAGAAGACTGGGGCCTGGCGCCTGCCTGAAATCATTCCAGCCTCTCTTCAGCCAATTCAGGGGATGGTCAAGGGTCAGCGTCCGACAGGGCGCGACAAAGGGCAGCATTTCAGGATCTATTCCGGACTGGGCCATGGGCGATACCTTTTTTTCAGCACAACACCTTCAAGTCCGGACCACAATACTCCTTCTGCAAGGCTCTGCCAATCATTCGCCGGTAAGAATGGCGCTAATTGCAGACGCTGCAGGACACGCCGCCGTCTGTATCAGAGGTCTCATCCGCGTTCACCCGGTACCAGTCTTCGCAGGCCTGCCTGGCCGATTCCAGATCCCGAAAAGTGAACAGGTACAATCCGTCACCTGTCATCAGGGTTGCCTTGCCGTTGGGTAATTGCTGGATAGTGAATTCCATGGCTTGCAGTCCTCTCGACATCAGGTCACGCGACCTCAGCAAGAGGATCACCTGACACGATTAACGTTTTATGACACCGGGATGAACAACAGATTAAACTGCTGTGCCTTTGCTGCCCTACAGACCCATGGATCCTCACATTCTCGCCCCTGCTACCCGGGCACTCTTTCGGGTGATAAGGTCTTTATGATGATTGTCAACGGGGAACTCCGGACTATGAGAGAGATCCTGCATGGGTAACACTATTACTCTGCCAGTATGGCTGGCTGTGATACTCGCTCTGCTCTCACTGGCACTGCTTCTGGAGCGGGTACTTATGCCTGGCGTGCGCTGGTACCTGCGACGACGCATCAACCGTGTTATCAATGAAGTAAATACTCGCCTTGATATCGAGGTGCGGCCATTCCAGCTGACACGACGACAGATTCTCATTGACCAGCTCAGCCACGACGAGAAAGTTGCCGCGGCTATCCATGACTACGCCCGCGAGAACGATATGCCGCACGAAATAGCCCAGGCAAAAGCCAATGCCTATGCCAGGGAAATCATCCCCTCTTTCAATGCGTACATATACTTTCGTGTCGGCTACTGGATTGCCAAGCGGGTCGCCCGGCTTATCTACCGTGTGCGGGTGGGATTCCACGATGCCGACCGGCTGGCATCCGTTAATCCTGATGCTACCGTGGTATTCGTGATGAATCATCGCAGCAATATGGATTACATCCTGGTTGCTTTTCTCGCTGCAGAGAAAACCGCTCTATCCTACGCGGTCGGTGAATGGGCGCGGATCTGGCCGCTGCAAACACTGGTTCGCTCCATGGGTGCTTTCTTTGTACGGCGAGGTTCCGGCAACGCCCTGTATCGCCGGGTATTAGAGCGCTATATACAAATGGCAACACGTGCCGGCGTCTGCCAGGCGGTGTTCCCCGAGGGTGGTCTGACCCGCGACGGCGCCATGCGCGAACCAAAGCTGGGCTTTCTCGATTACATGCTACGCGACCACCAACCGGACAATGATCGTGAAATTGTATTCGTACCGGCAGGCATCAATTACGACCGGGTAATAGAAGATCGCAGCCTGCTGCGGAGGCTGGACCTCGATGCAGAACAACGCAGCACCAGGTTCGTGGTCAAAACATCCCTGCACTTTATGTTCAAACAACTCATACTTTCCCGACGTGAGCGCTGGCGACGCTTCGGCTATGCAAGCGTTAACTTCGGCAAACCATTATCAGTAAAGGACTGGTGTCACGAAAACGGCGTAGAGTTCACCCATCTGGAACAGGCACAGCGACTCCTGGCGGTTGGCCGACTTGCTGACGAATTATTGGAACGCATCGCGGATGTTGTTCCTGTGCTGCCGCTACCACTGCTTGCAAGCGTAGCACTGGAACATCGTGATAGCTGGGAAAGTGCATTGGCACTCAAGACTTTTGCACTTAACAAGATTGACAGGTTACGCGAACAGGGTGCTCCGATACGGATTACAGCCGGTGCCTGTGAAGGCGTACTATCCAATGCATTGAACACACTGTGCGCGCGCAAAATGCTGGAACAAAAGAACGGGCTATTGCGCGCCGCACCGGATGCCGAGGATGTATTGACCTACTATGCAAACTCGATTAATCGCTGGAGTCTTTCCCGATGACTATTTCAAAGACTTTCGATACCTAATATTATTTATTAGATATATATTGTATCCTTTTGTTTTATATTGTCTTTATAAATTATTTTACGGGCTACAACTGGCATTCAAATAACGCGCCTCACAAGGCCTTCAATTTCCAGCTTGATAGCCATGACATGATACTCACCATAGACAAGGGGACATATGCCGTGCGCAGTGGTAATTTTATTGTAATCTCCCTCGTCGCCGAAGTGATCGCCCACTGGCTGGTCGGCCCCGAAAAAGCGGCTGGGCATGCAAACTGAATTCAGCCGCACGCTTGGCATTCAGGTACCGTTGATCTGCGGCGCGATGTACCCCTGTTCAAACCCGGAACTGGTAGCAGCAGTATCCGAGGCTGGCGGCATAGGCATTGTACAACCCTTGAGCCTGACATACGTTCACGGCTATGACTTCCGGGAAGGGCTGCGCTATATACGCTCACTCACCCGCAAACCCATTGGTGTTAATTTCATTATCGAGAGAAGCTCGAAAAAATACCTCGCGCGTGTACACCAATGGGTGGATATCTCACTTGAGGAAAAAGTGCCCTTCTTTGTTACCGCACTGGGCAATCCACGCTGGGTGGTCGACAAGGCAAACTCGACCGGGACGATAATTTACCACGATGTCACTAACCGAAAATGGGCGGAAAAGGCGCTTGATGGCGGTGTCGATGGTTTTATCTGCGTAAATAACCGGGCTGGCGGGCATGCCGGAGAACTGTCTCCACAAGAACTGCTCAGCGAAGTCGCACCTCTCGGCAAGCCGCTGATTTGCGCCGGCGGCATAGGCGAACCGGAAGAATTTGCCGGCGCCATCAAGGCCGGCTATGTTGGTGCCCAGCTGGGCACGCGCTTCCTCGCCAGTACAGAATGCAGTGTGGGTAGCGATTACAAGGAAGCCATCCTGCGAGCACATGAAGATGATATTGTCTTAACCGAGAAAATCTCCGGAGTACCAGTATCCATTATCAGAACACCCTACATCGACCGTATTGGCACCCGTGCAGGTCCCGTCGCCAAATGGATGCTCGGGGGCCGCAAAACCAAGCACTGGATGCGCACAATCTATTCATTACAGTCAATCTGGAAGCTGAAACAGGCATCATTACAGGGCGGTGGACATAAGGACTACTACCAGGCCGGCAAGAGCGTTGCGGGAATCGGTGAAATTCTGCCTGTAGCGAATATCATGGAAGATTTTGCCTCTGCCCTTGAGACGCGAATGAAAAATACCTGACCAGACATCTCCAGCCTGCACATCTAGAACTGTATTCTAATTTGAGGGATGAAGGTGAGGTAAGGAAAGGGGCGACCTATTATTTCACACTCCCCTCCCGCCACTAACCCGCCTGAATATCCATTAATTACTCATCGCGCGGATCATTGCTTTAAACGGTACCCGGTCTTGAACATCCAGGAAACCATCAGCAAGCAAGCTGCAAGAAATAACAACACCATGAACAGGCTCAACCCGACGCTCACGTCCGAAACCTCGAAAAAGCTCCAGCGGAAACCACTGATCAGATAGACCACCGGGTTAAACAGGGTGATGGTCTGCCACACGGGTGGCAACATGTTGATCGAGTAAAAGCTGCCGCCCAGAAAGACCAGTGGTGTGATAACCAGTAACGGAATGAGCTGCAATTTTTCAAAATCTTTCGCCCACAGACCGATAATAAATCCGAACAGGCTGAAGGCGATGCAGGTCAACACCAGGAAACCCGCCATCCAGAACGGGTGGGCAATCTCCAGGGGCACAAACAGCCCTGCTGTAGCAAGGATGATCAGGCCGATGACAAGCGATTTGGTCGCTGCAGCACCTACATAGCCGAGCAGAATTTCAACAAACGAAATCGGTGCGGACATAACCTCGTAGATAGTACCGGTAAACTTGGGGAAAAATATACCGAATGAGGCATTGGAAATACTCTGGGTTAGCAATGCCAGCATCATCAGACCTGGAACGATAAAGGCGCCGTAAGAAACCCCGTCTATCTGCTCGATTCGTCCACCGATAGCCGAACCAAACACAACAAAGTAGAGCGAAGTAGACAATACCGGCGAGACAAAACTCTGCAACAGGGTTTCCCAGGCGCGAAGCATTTCGTACTTGTAAATAACCTTGACGGCATGGATATTCATTATTTGCTCTTCAACATATTGACAAAAATATCTTCCAAAGAGCTCTGCGTGGTATTGAAGTCCTTCAGGGTCAAGCCAGCTGCGCTTATTGCCTGCAACAAATCGGGAATGCCGGTATGTGAACTATGTGGGTCGTAGGTATAGGTGAGCCTGCTGCCATCCACAGACAGCTCCAGTGACCAGGGTGCCAGCATGGCAGGTACCTGGTCCACTGTTTCATCCAGTTCGATAACCATCTGCTTCTTGCCCAGCTTGTGCATAAGGGCCTGTTTGTCATCCACCAGTATCAGCCGTCCACCATCAATGATGCCGACACGGTCAGCGATCTCTTCAGCCTCTTCTATATAGTGAGTCGTCAGAATAATCGTGACGCCCGATTCCCGCAGACGCCGAACCAGCTGCCACATATCCTTGCGCAGGCCTACATCAACACCCGCCGTGGGTTCGTCCAGAAACAGAATCGACGGCTCATGGGACAATGCCTTGCCAATCAACACCCGTCGTTTCATCCCGCCGGACAGCGACATCAGCACGCTGTCTTTCTTTTCCCAGAGCGACAGATCCTTGAGCAGCTGTTCGATGTAGGCAGGGTTCGGCTTCATGCCGTACAGCCCACGGCTGAAACACAGCGTGTTCCATACAGTATCGAAAGCGCCCAGGGTCAACTCCTGGGGCACAACACCAATCAGACTGCGTGTGAGCCGGTAGTCCCTGACAATATCGTGACCGTCGACCAGCACCGATCCCTCGCTGGCGTTAACGATACCGCAGATGATCGAAATAAGCGTGGTTTTACCCGCACCATTTGGACCTAAAAGCGCCAGAATCTCGCCGGATGCAATATCCAGATTAACATCCTTCAGCGCGTTGTAACCGTTGGCATAAGTCTTGGATAGATTGGAGATGGCAACGATGGATTGCATTGAAGGGGATACGGACCACATGGCAAAACCCGCATGATAAGGGAATCAGCCTGCAAGGCAAACTGCTGTCAAACCAGTTTCGACGCCGCTTTAAGGATTTGCCATAATGCGCCGAAGGAAACACTAACAGGACTGCTCCCGGACTCGAGAAGACAGTGAAACACCGCTCTATAAAGTCGCTGATACTCTGCATGCTGCCGCTGGCCTGGCTGTTTAGCAGCAATATTGCTGCAGAAGCACCCCTTCAGCTGGCATCGCTCGATAAAAACAGCTCCCGGCCTGCAGACCAAAACCTGTGGGGAACGCTGAATCCCGGAAAACTCAAATTACGCTCTGCATCCGCCCTGATAGTCGATCAATCCGGCCAAATCGTCTACGAGAAGAAAGCCGACGAACCACGACCGATTGCCTCGATCACCAAGCTGATGACGGCCATGGTAATTATGGATAGCAGATTACCCCTGCAGCAGAAAATCACCATTACCAAGGAAGATCGGGACCTTTTGCAGCTCACTGGCTCCCGATTGAAATATGGTGCAACACTCACCCGCCAACAGCTGGTACACCTCGCGCTTATGGCATCCGAGAATCGCGCTGCGAATGCGCTTGGGCGCACCTACTCCGGGGGACAATCCGCTTTTGTCAACGCCATGAACCGTAAGGCCCGCGAACTGGGTATGACCAACAGCGAATTTGCGGATCCTGCCGGGCTGGATGCCGGTAATATTGCGTCGGCACGGGATGTGGCGATCATGTTGCGTGCTGCCCAGGCCTACCCTTTTATTCGCGAAGCAACCACCACCCGGGTTACCAGCGTCTATCCTTATAAAGGCCGTGGTGAGCTACGCTTTGGTAACACCAACAGACTGCTGAAGAACAAAGCCTGGGATATCCAGCTCAGTAAAACCGGCTACCTCAATGAAGCCGGTCGCTGTCTGGTGATGCGTGCGGAGATTGCAGACCAGCCCCTTTTCATTGTGCTGCTCAATTCCTATGGCAAGCTAACACCTTTCGGTGATTCCAACCGTATTCGCAACTGGATTGAATCGGGCACCTGACAAGCCCCGAGCCCTGGCTATTTATCCGGCTTGCGGATCTCGCCACTGATCTCCATTGCAGCAGTATCTACCGCCACACCTGCTGAATGCTTATGCTGTATACCCGTCCTGTCAGCCGCCGTACCGAGGCCGGCATTATTTCCTGAATCCCCGGACTGAGTTACCAACCACGCAGCGCCAGCCACAACAGCTGTAATTGCCATAACGGCCCACGTTCTGCCAGCGTTGTTTCGGCCTCTTGACTCAACGTCCGGTATGATTTCAGGCGTATTCGACAGAAGCAGTTCTTTCATGGCCGGTTCATCGGTCAAGGGCCTTGGTACTGGCCTGACCTCGCCCACCTCATTCGTCCCTTTGCTCTCGACTGCGGCCGCCTTTTCCGCAGCGGCCCTGGCCTCCGCCGCACGCCGGGCAGCTGCAGCTGCTGCGGCCTTGGCTTCGCCTGCCTCCCTGAGTGCCGCCTGTTGGGCGGCATCGGCAATTTCAGCCAGTCTCAATGCCTCTGCGGCTTCATCCGCCGCAACACTTGCCATTGCGACCTTTTCAACTGTTGCACCCGCAATAGCCGCTCGCTCCGCCTCAGCCCGCTGAACCACTGCTGTTTCTGCAGCTTTACGGCTTGCCGCTGCAATTTTCCGAGCTTCTCTGGCGGCGTTAATTTTCTGTTCTGCGAGTTGAGTCGCCTGGACGCGCTCAGCAGCTTTTTCCTCTGCCATTCTTACACAAGCCTCAGCTTGTGCTTTGGCTGCTTTCTCGCTGTTTACCTTATCGACTACTATCTGGCTGGCACGACTTTGCTCGGCGGCAGCCAGTGCTGCAGCCTTCTCCACTTCAGCCAGACGACGACTTGTTTCAGTCTCGACCGCAACACGCTCTTCAGTAGCCTTGTTGACCAGATCAGTAGCAGCTGCGGCTGCCTCGGCAGCCGCCTTTTCAGCTGCTACTCTCTCGGCCAGCGCCGTCTCAGCTGCTGCTATGGTCTTTTCAGCAGCCATTCTGGCTTCTTTCTCTATACCGGCGATCTGTGCAATCTGTTCCGCGGCTGCAGCCTTCTCAAGCTTCGCTTTCTCGTCAGCCTGCCCGGCAATTTTTTTCTTCTCCAGCACAACTGCTTCAGCCGCCTTGCGTTCGGCCTCCGTCGTTTCGGCTGCCGATTTCGCAGCGGCTGCCAACTGCGATGTATTCTCGCCCACGCTAACGGCTTCTTCCAGCCGCCGTTCGGCAGCAAGCCTTTCGCTTTCCGCTTGCCTTGAATCAGCCAGATTCGCAGCTGCGATCTCAACCGCTGCCTTTGCATGTTGTGCCTTCTCAGCGGCAACCCGCTCCAGTTCCTCATGGCGTCTCACTGCCTCCTCAGCAGAAACAGTCTGCGTATCTGCAGACCTGGCCACGTCAGCGCCTCCCCGACCAGGCAGTTCTTCCGTGTCCGCTGGTTTCGATGTTCTGTTCATGGCACGCCCCCCGGCATCGACGTTTGTATTGGCTTGCTTTTTATCTGTCTTCAAAGCATTTTCAGTTGCAGAAGGCTCCGCTTCTTTCTGGTGCACCCGCTCTGACTGCTCAGTCGAAGCCACCTGTTCCATCAACGCCGGCTTTTTCTCTACCTCTGCATTCTTTACAGCCTTTACAGCTTGTGTCTTTTTCCTGTTTGCTTTTTTACCTGGCTTGTCAAGTTTTTGCTTACTTACCACCGCCTCGACCAGACTGGCGCCGATGGTCTGCACATTTTCAGCGTATCCGTAAACCAGACTGAGGTCGCAGAGTCGATTGATGACGCGTGGTATGCCACAACTGTACTTGTAAATCCTCGCGCATGCCTCGACGTCAAACAAAGGATTTTTTCCACCAGCGTGCGCTACACGATGCTCTATGTAGGCTGTAGTTTCAGATTCATTAAGCGGCGCAAGGAAGTAATCGATAGAGATGCGTTGTGCGAACTGCTCGAGTTCGGGCCGTTTGAGATTCTCTCTTAGCTCTCTCTGACCGACCAGAATTACTTGCAGCAGCAGTTCGCTGCCCGAGTTGATATTGGAGAGCATACGCAACTGCTCCAGCGCAGCTACAGAAAGATTCTGGGCCTCGTCAATTATCAACAGGGTATGTCGGCCACTGTTGAATTGTTCGGTAACAAAGTCTGTGAACTGGCGGTGCATAAAGATGCCTTCATCCGATTCGACTTTCAATTCGAAGGCGGCAAGAATCCATCGCATCAGGTCGCTAAAACTGGCATGCGTATTGGTAATCAACCCAACCCTGACCTGATCGTCCAGGCGGTTTAACAACTCGCGGATGATGGTGGTTTTTCCAGCGCCAATTTCGCCACTGATTACGCAGAACCCAGATTGATTGAGAATAGCCAGCTCAAGCAGATTCAGGCCTGTGCCATGCTCTTTGCTGACATAAAGAAAATCAGGATCTGGTAGCAAAGAAAACGGTTTCTCTCGAAATCCGTAGAATTGATTGTACATACGAATGCCCCCAACGCTGCCGGCTGATATTTTATTTTTGCTCGGCTTGCCACAATATTAACAAATACGACTAAACATGTGTATATAACCGATTAATAAGCCAATCCTGATATTCAACACAAACCCGTTTTTTATCGGTAATTCAACACCCTTTCGCACCATTGCAGGCGTGGTTATTTTAGGCGGGTGACACAGGTATGATGGTTTCGTCATGACCACGAGACAAATACTCTACATGGGCGACCCCGCATTGCTGGAGGTATCCGAGCCCATAAAGCAGTTTGATACGCCTGAGTTGCACGCCCTGGTGCGCGACCTCATCGATACGATGCAGGCAGAAGATGGTGCCGGACTCGCCGCACCCCAAATCAATATTGGCCTTAGAGTGGTGGTATTCGGTGTTGACAGCAACCCCCGCTATCCTGATGCGGAAGCCGTACCTCAAACTGTGCTCATCAACCCGTTGATCGAAGCGCTTTCGGAACATCAGGAAGATGGCTGGGAGGGCTGCCTCAGCGTGCCGGGCCTGCGTGGCGTGGTACCACGTTACACGCATATTCGGTACTCGGGTTTTGACCAGTTCGGAAACCCGATTGAACGCGAAGCAAAGGGCTTTCACGCTCGCGTCGTTCAGCACGAATGCGATCACCTGGAAGGTGTTCTCTATCCGCAACGCATGCGCAATATGGCACAGTTCGGATTTACCGAAGTGCTTGAAAGCAGCGGCCAACTCACATCGATACACTGTGATAATGACTGACCCCGGCGTTCAACCACACGGCAACCTACTATTGCGCACACTTGCAATGCCCGCGGACACCAACCCCAATGGTGATATTTTTGGTGGCTGGATTGTTTCCCAGATGGATATAGCCGGCGGTATTCTGGCCAAGGAAACTGCACAGGGGCGCGTGGTCACAGTAGCAGTCGATCGCATTCAATTCATCCGTCCGGTCAAGGTTGGTGACGTTGTCTGCTGTTATGGGGAAGTCGAACGCATAGGCACTACTTCAATAACCATCAAACTTGAAGTCTGGGTCAACCCGGTATTACGGGAGGAAGAACGTGATAGCGCACGCTTCCGCGTCACAGAAGCCACCTTCACCTATGTCGCGATTGACAAGGATGGCAACAAAAGGCCGGTACGCTAGTTCTGCCAGACTGCAAACCCCTGGTCTCTTAACCAATCGGCCAGCGCAGCTTCCCGCTCAGTATCTTTTAACCCTTCTGCATCGAACCCTTCCATTAGCTCCATTGCGAGTTCAATACCATACAGTCGCGGATATTTGCTGCTTCGATAGCCCGCCTTGTGCTGTTCATAGCGGTCACCAGGTATATGGATGGTCAACCCGACATATACGCAGGGCATGCCTTCGACATATCCGGGATTGACCTGGCGAAATTCATCTCGATCAAGAACATCCGGGTGGAGCGTAATGATGTACAGGTTCCGCTTTCGCCTCGCCCGCGTTGCCTGTTTCGCCTGCCGCTTCCACTCCGTTATCCGGGCATCGCGCTCCAGATCCAGGCGGTGAATATCATCCGTCATTGCGAAATATCAAAACGCCGATTGCAGGTTAGTCAAATTCATCACGCAGCCTCTCCCGGCTCGACCTGTGTACTGGATTGTATACCACTCACTACAAACGCCGGTGACACCAAAGCTCTGTCTGTAACCGTCTATTTTCTGCGACCCAAAAGAAAACCCGGCGAAATACTTCGCCGGGTTTAATCACACGCAATGTGCTGTCAGGTTTCTAGGGAAGAATAACAATCGTGTCGGCAAGTAACTCGCCATTATTACATTCACCACTGATATCCACTCTCTGCCCGATATCCAGTTCATCGGAGTCGACAAACTCGCCCTCGATACTTGAGCTCGATTCCGTGACCTCATAAATATCGGTACCCGGGTTAAAGTTGACCACGTAGAAACCAGGCCCGGTACCGGGCTCACAGACGAATGAGTCGGCCTCAAGAAGGAGACTGTCGTCACCGACGCGGTTGATGGAACCACCGGCAATGTCCTTGTTCAGCGCGTCAGTATCTACTATGACCAGCGCTGAATTAAGAAACAGCGGATTGGGGCCTGACAGCACACCATCCACTGTTACATGCTGTCCCGTGTCAATGTCATCGCTGGTCAGAGGCTGACCACTCCTGGAAAGAATTTTTGTTCCATTGCCTCCGACTGGTGCGGGCTGCAGAACAACCGGCAACGGATCCGTGGACGCGTAACTCTGTCCCGGCACTACTGCCATGTTGAAACCATCAGCGGCACCGTCGGTCGAATATGCCTCAATTTCGGCCAGACCGAATCTTAGTATGGCCTGTGTAAGATTGACTTGCACCCAATCGGTCTGTTTAGCCGAAAAATCAAATACAACGGGCGTACCGTCATTCGGCAGCGGTATAGTTATAGGAATCGAGCTACCATCACTGAACTCGATAGAGCCCGCCTCCAGCTGTGTGCCAGGTCCCAACACATCGTACAAGACCACGCGACTGATGGCTTTTGCTGAATCGAAATTCAGGCGTATCCGTGCAGACTCGGTTTGTACGTCTTCCGTAGCGACCCAGGCATTGTTGGGGTCCGAGACGATACCGTCATTAACCAGGGACGCCCCGTTGCCGCTTATTTCTGATGATGCGACAGCCTCGGCATTCAGAGCCTCGTTGACCATCCTACCACCGGAGGTGGAGATCACCTCGCCGTCCAGGCTCAGGAAATCTCCAAGTTCGACAACCAGGGCATCGAAATCCAGATATCCGCGACCACCGTCAGAATCGTCTTTATCCTTGCTGCCCTTGCTGCCCTTGCTGCCTTTGCTGCCCTTGCGAGCGACGTATACGCTGTTGACATCGGTACGGAAGTAACCCACTACCGTGACCGGTCCACGGCCCACGCGCTCAGGTGCAAACACGTCAGCCAATGGTATGGCATCTCCGCCCTCTGTCGTGTTGCCATCATTGGTGTCATTGTCGAAGGCTGATGCATCTCTCCCAACATGCACTGTCACACATTCGTCCCTGAGATCAGCTGAAGCATCCTGGAACATTGGGATTGCGTCACACACCAGTACGGTGCCCTCGGCACGATTTACATCTTCAATCGTACCTCCTTCCAGACGTACCAGCTTGCCTCTGAAATCGTGCCCAACCACGTCGATGAACACCACAGGCCGGACATTGTAATCATCCCGATTACCCCGTTTGACAATATGAATAGACTTGCTCATATCCATATCCAGCTGGACATAGATCATTTTGTCTGACGAGACGTAAAAACAGTCGCGTGCATTCAGGTCGAGTTTATTGTTACCCGGCAACTTCGGGTGGTAATCCGGACTGCCGTCCTTGAACGTTAGCCACATATCATCCAGTGTCAGACGGATCTTGCAGTAACGGCCACTGGGCACATTATCGCTAAATGTCAGCGGCCTGGATTCGTTTCTAAGTTTGAGCAGATTAAAGGGGCCACGCGGTCTGCCATCGTACGCGGTTACCTTGTCACCACTGTCAGCATTGAAGAGCTCGACCTTGGTAACCGACATCATGACACCGGAGAACATATCCAGGCTTGCCGGATTATCTGTCAGCAGAATACCGACCGAGCCAGAGCCCGATGGTGAAATGGATCCTGTTGCACCGGTACTGGAACTTCCACCACCTCCTCCGCCACAACTGGACAACAATACGGCCAGGGCCAAAAGACCAAGAGACTTTACTGCACGGGGAATTTTCGAATACATGATTACATCTCCTCCAACACGCTCACCTGACATGGACTATGTACTTAAGAGCCGGCGCTGGATCTTGTTTTTAGATTGTTATTCCAGTCCGTGGAGGAACGCTTAGCTTGTGCCAATAATACTATATTTGGGAACGTACATCCAAATCCTTCAA
>Ga0316189_10003068_pt1 | contig 16250 bp, 13 predicted proteins | sample LowCovwburrow_MG_FD_204930 | JGI IMG/M metagenome (GOLD analysis project Ga0316189, IMG submission 204930) | Coastal sediment microbial communities from Maine, United States - Lowes Cove worm burrow | ecosystem: Environmental > Aquatic > Marine > Coastal > Sediment | place: USA: Maine... | reverse complement strand
ACGACTGCAGCAGGACGAAGTACGGACGCTGGCACTGTCGCAACGTGATCTGAATTTACTGCTGGATTATTCGGTTACACGTACCCTGAATGTTAATTTGCGGGTTGAGCTTGATCCTGACAGCGCGACGGTCAGTATGACTTACCCCTTGCCTGAAAAATACTCTGGCAATTACCTGAATGCTGTAGCAAGACTCTCACAGGGAAACGGTAAATTACGTATTGATTCGCTGCAGGTCGGGCGCCTGCGTTTGCCAGGCTGGCTGGTGAATCCAGTATTGCAACTGTTTCATACGAATCTGCTGAAGTATTCCGGTGAGTATCGTGAGGTGCTGCAAACGATCGGGGAACTTCGTCTGGATGGAGATCAGCTGGTGCTGGTGTATCGATGGCAACCGCAACTGGCTGCTCAATTGAAGTCCAGTGGCTATGGTCTGCTGTTCTCTGCGGACGACAAGATACGGGTGCTGGCATACCATAACAAGCTGAGCAGGCTTGCGAGTGACTACCCTGATCGTCGTGTCTCGCTGGAGAGAATATTACCACCCCTGTTTGCACTGGCCAGCCTGCGTTCCGATGAGCGGGGCGATCCGCAGGCGGAGAACCGCGCCTTGCTGCAGACACTGGGAATGTATGTGATGGGGATTGATGCTGGCCGGTTAGTCGAGGCGCCGGTTGAGACGGGGCAGCATAGAATGTATCTGACTATGCTGGGGCGTCACGACCTGGTACAGCATTTTACCGTATCGGCTGCCGTGACGGTTTCTGCCGGCAGTGGCCTGGCGAATGCGATTGGTTTGTTCAAGGAGCTGGATGATTCCCGGGGCGGAACCGGATTCAGTTTTGACGATTTGCTTGCAGACCGTGCTGGTGTTCGACTTGCCGAGCTTGCCACGGAAACTCCGCAATATGCACGCGCACTGCAACAGCGTATGCGTGGCGAGTTGTCTGAAAGTGATTTTATGCCCGCAATCGATGGTTTACCGCCAAGTATCATGGAGCTGGAGTTCAAACAGCGATACCAGGATCTGGACAGTGAGGAATACGGCCTGGTGGATGACGAAATCGAAAGGCGTATTCAGCGCTGCCCTGTTTATCAGCCAGTAAGAAAATAAATATTGGTACGTGGCCTGCCGGTTTTCGAAAGAGCTTACTCGGGCTTTTTATTGCAGCGGCCGTAGAACTCCTTGTTGCCCCTGCTGAGCTGCATGATACCGGTGTAACGGTTGATGACAGCCATGCCGCCCCTGTTACTTCCCGGTGACCAGATTATTTCCTTGTCCGAGATGATGGCCGTGGCACCATTGGCCGTGCCCCTGGTGTAGTTGATGACGAATTCCAGTTGGCCGTGTTCGAAGTCGCACAACAATGTGGTGGTTTCATCTGCCTGCGCGGACAGGTTGGCTGCCAATAGCAAGCCAGCTGCAAGCACTGTCGACAAGTATCGGGTTCCCGGAGCGATCATGATGTAGGTATCGGCAAATTGTCGGATAAACATAACAGATTAGCTGACTGATTGTCATCAGCGGCCACGCATTCCATGTCCGTAGACAGGCCGTGACATTAGCCCATCAGGGTGTCCCGTACCCACTTTCCGGCTTGTTGGCCATACTCAAACAGCAGTAAACCGGAAAGAATGGTTGCGCTGCCGAGGATGGCCTCGGTCTGCAGTGCCTCGTCATTAAGATAGTGCCCGAGCATCAAGGCTGCCACTGGTGTTATCAGCGTGATCAGTGCCACGCGTGTTGCCTCTACGTGTCTGAGTACATAGTAGTACAGTGCAAAACCCAGCACCGATCCGACCAGGCCGAGATAGAGTATCGAGATTGCGGCCCGGGGGGGGATAAAAGTCGGTAGCGGTTCACCTGTCAGCAAGTAAAGCAGCAACAACAGTGGCACGGCCACCACCAGCCCGCCGATGGTGGTGGCCAGGGCAGGTATCTCGGCATCGATACGCTTGATGGCAACTGCACTGGCCGAGTAGGCGACGACCGAAAAGAGCATGCCGGCAATACCATAATTGGCTTCATGTCCCAGCTGCTGCGAGCCCAGCAACATAATGGCAAGTCCTGTAAGGCCGAGAAAGATACCTGTTACGCGGGCAGCTGTCAGCGCCTGTTCGGCCAGCCAGAATGTTGCCATTACGCCGGTAATTATCGGTGCAAGACCAAAGATTACCGACATCCATCCGGATGGAATGAACTGCGAAGACCAGTAGACGGTAGTCATTGCGAAGAACAGCCCCAGTCCGGCAGCCAGGTAGGTGCGGCAGGCGTCGGCGTGTCGTGGCAAACGCACGTGGCACAGACCGGCTATCAGCAGACCGACCAGCACCCCGATCATCATGCGGCTGGTAATGCCGAACAGAAAGCCAACACCATGGCTGCTCCACTGAATGGCTAGCGGTGTTGTTGACCAGATCAGGATGACGCCTATATAGGCTGCCGGGATTGACACCTGTTACCTCCGCTATATGATTGAATTACAATGAAAATAAAAAGGCCGCAGGGTGGGTACCGTGCGGCCTTTGCGGGTTTGTTTGTCTGCTGATTATCTAAACAGCTGTTTCCCTCGAGACGCACCGGCGACATGGTACAACATGCCATACAGGCGGGCGTGGTTTGCAGTTGATCATCGCGATGAGTTCAGCAGTACACATGTGGTCGAGTCTTTCAGAGAAAGGGCAAGGCTGTCAAGCAGCATGAACGGTTGGCTCAGTAGAGCTGCTTGGTGAGTACCCTGATTTTTTCTATATCGCGTGTGCTGTAGTGAAAAGAGAAGGATCCCTGGCCTGCACGTTGAGAGAATTCCAGTTTTCTGCCGGAGGAACCAATCAGGCGATATTCTTTTTCGGGGACATTCTTGCGGGTTACCTTGACGGTAGAGCCGACGTAATTTTTTGCATCCGCAACCTTTATCGGCATATACACAAGGCGATAATGTTCTTTCTTCGACTCAACCTTTTTTGAAATGCTTTCCACGTCAAGGTTATCTTCGGCAAGCTTGCTGTCGGCCAGTTCACGGGCGGCCTTTTCTTCGGCTTCGCTGGCCAGCTTGTTGCGCGCTTTTTCCATTCTGTAGGTATCCTGGATGTTAAGACCGGACTTTTCGTTGAAGGACGTATTCGCCTTAACAAAATATTCTGCAGCTTGCGTTGTCAACATGCGGGAATTTATTCCATTGTTGACCTGGTAGGTTGCGCGGAGCAGATCCCAGCCACCCCAGGCAGTGAACAGCATCAGCGCAAATGTGGCTGTAATTGCAAATGTGATCAGGTAGGCAAGAAACGCCTTCTTTTCTTCATCCCAGTATTTTAGTCCAAAGAAGGTAGCGCCGACGGGGGATAACAGCATCACGGCCAGTCCCCATGCGGGCTTCTTGCTAAAAGCACGAATAGTCAGCCAGCCAAGTGCCAGCAGGGAACAGGCGGCTGCAATCTGTGTAATCAGGGGGAGTGAAATCATCGTGCGGTATCCTTGTCGGTTGCATTGCTTTTATATAGAGATTAGTACTCATGTCGACAAAAACGCGTGAAATCTTGAGTTGAGAGGCCGTTTAAACGGCTGCAAAGGCGGTGAAAACCGTGCCTGGGTCACACTTTTCAGGGTGACGTGTGGAAGAAAGCTGTGCTGCTCAGTAATGCGGCGGCGGTGGCTCTTCGCCGGGTTGCATGATACTGGCAGCATTCAGTGACTGGAGCCGGTTTTCAAGAGTCTCAATCGCCTTTTTGTGTGAAGAAACCAGCTGCTCCTGTCCGAGCAGGGCACGGGTCAGTTCATCAATGGTTGCTTCCTGATGCATGAGTCGCGATTCCAGCGCCTCAATACGGGCGATAAGGTCCTTGTTATTCATGGTGTGGTTATTACTCTCCGCAAAAATTGCTGGTGGTTGTTACTGCAGGGTGGTTGTTATGGCCGCTGCTGCGCGTTCGGCTTTTGCCCGTGCTGCTGCAATTGATTTGTCTCGAGCCAGTAGTACGCCCATGCGGCGCTGTCCGCTGACTTCCGGTTTGCCGAACAGTCGCAGTTGCGTATCCGGTTCGCTCAATGCGCTGTCGAGATTTCCAAAGCAGACTTGTGCAGAGCTGCCTTCAACCAGTACCACACTGGATGCAGACGCACCGTGCTGCTGAATGTTGGGGACAGGCAGGCCCAGTATGGCCCTGGCGTGCAGGGCAAATTGTGACAGGTCCTGTGAAATCATGGTGACCATGCCGGTGTCATGTGGCCGTGGTGATACCTCGCTGAAAATGACTTCATGACCCCGGATGAAAAGTTCTACGCCAAAGATACCGCGACCACCAAGCGCTGTCGTGATTTTTTCAGCAATATCGCGTGCGCGGGCAAGCGCTTTTGTACTCATGGGCTGCGGCTGCCATGACTGCCGATAGTCTCCGTCGACCTGTACGTGGCCTACCGGTTCGCAAAAGCTGGTGCCGCTCGCGTGACGCACAGTGAGCAGGGTAATCTCGTAATCAAAGTCCACAAAACCTTCAACGATGACCTTGCCGGCACCGCTGCGTCCGCCCTGCTGTGCATATTCCCAGGCAGCATTGATATCATCCGGTGTTTTTACTGTACTTTGGCCCTTGCCGGAAGAGCTCATGATCGGTTTGACTACGCAGGGCAAGCCGATGGCTTTGATCGCGCCAATGAATTCTTCAGGTGTTGCCGCAAATTGATACGGCGAGGTTCTGATATCGAGTTCCTCGGCTGCGAGTCTGCGAATACCTTCACGGTTCATGGTTAACTGTGCTGCACGTGCGGTGGGGATCACTGTGTAACCCTCGTTTTCCAGTTCGACCAGCGTATCTGTTGCGATGGCTTCAATTTCCGGTACGATGAAATCCGGCTTCTCTTTTTCAATAACAGCACGTAATGCCTCACCGTCCAGCATCGATAGTACGTGACTGCGGTGGGCAAGCTGCATGGCAGGGGCGTTGGCATAGCGGTCGACCACGATCACTTCCACGCCAAGGCGCTGCAACTCGATAACGACTTCCTTGCCGAGTTCGCCACCACCACAAAGTAGCACGCGGGTTGCAGTGGCAGAAAAGGGGGTTCCGATGCTGGTCATTGGGTTGTTCTCCCGGCAACAATGTCATGGGTATGCAAAGCAGCTTAATTCTAGCATCATGATCCATGACAGTGGGAAATGAGCGGTGCGGGTGTGGAGCTGCCTGTGATATTTTTAGTCATATGATGAATGATTGCGGGATAATTCAAGCCGGGTATTTTATCCGCTGCGTTGTGTTTTGTGGCGGGCTGTTTATGCACAGGGTGTTCTGTATGATTAATCCGGTTCTGCAGAGGAGATGACTTAATGTGGTTTCGCCCGGTAAATAACGTTTTTGTGGGTCTGTTCTGTCTGTTGTTGAGTACCCCGGTTTTGTCGGATTATCCGATTGAAGTGATAGAGCTTAAGTCACGGCCGCTGGATGAGATCCTGCCTGTTATCGAGCCTTTTGTGGGTGCGGATGCTACGGTAACCGGCATGGGAAATTACCTGGTCATCAAGGCATCACCGGCGCGGGTGAAAGAAATAAGGCAACTGCTGGTGACGCTTGATCGGCCACCAAGACGTCTGCTGATTTCGGTTGGCAAGCAAGCTGATATGACACAGAGCTCATCCGGATATCGTGCCAATGCAGATATCAAGGCTGGCGATAGCCGCTTCAGTATTAATTCTCCCGGTTATCCTGTCGACAGTTCGCGTGCGCATGTCCGAATTCATGATAATACCCTGCAGGGTGCGCGGACATTACGCCATCGGGTGCAGGCACTTGAGGGCCGGCCGGCCTATATCAACAGCGGCTCGCGTATCCCGTTGCGGACAACCGACCGCTATTACTATCGGGGTGTGCCCTATCAGCGTCACAGCTCACAACTGCAGGATGTCACCAGTGGATTCTATGTAGTGCCAAGACTAAATGGTGATGAAGTGACGCTGGAAATCATGCAGCATGATGACCGACCCGGCCAGCGCCGCGGTGCTATCAACACCCAGAGCGCCGGCACAGTGGTGCGTGGCAGACTGGGCGAATGGGTCGAACTCGGTGGAGTTGAGACTTCAAACAATAGTCAGGAAGGCGGTCTGGGACAGTCCGTCAATTCACAGGCAAGTGATATGCAAGGCATCCAGGTCAAGGTTGAGTGCCTCGATTGCGGCGGGGAAAGCAGGCAATTGCACGACTTTGACTGGAAATAAGCAGTAATGTCTAATTGCTGCTCATTTCCGGATGCGATATTGCAGAAGTCTCTGCAGATAACAAATTGGCGCGCAAGGTCATTTACCAGGGCCTTGTATTTGATGATAATTTACTTTTCCTGATGGTATGGAGCTGTGTGACATGGTGACTGGATACAACAAGGCAGTTGAGTTGTCTGTACGGATCCGCGAGGATCAGGTGCACATGCCATACTGGCCGCTGCTATTGCTGGTAGCCATGTTGCTGTTTGTGGTTTCGCCCTGGAGTATGGCTGCCAGGCAGGCGGAAGACCTGGATGCGACTGTTCAGTACCTGATTACCTATGTGAAGGAGTCGGATGTTACCTTTGAGCGGAATTCCAGTCGCTATACAGGCAGCGAAGCTGCGGAACACATCAACAAGAAGTACCGGCATTTCAAGGATGATATTGATACGCCGGAGAAGTTCATCGAAATTTGCGCAACCGGGAGCCTGATGACGGGGAAGCCGTATTTTATTATTACCGGGCAGGGTGAACAGTTGCCGTCCGCTGAATGGTTGAACACCGAATTGTCGGTCTATCGCCTCCGAAACCAGTACCGGAATCACTGAAGTCATGCAAGGGGTAACAATGTTTAAACAGGGGCAAATGCTGCTGGTTCATATTAGCGTGATTCTTGCTGTGGTTTTTTTGCAGGCTTGTGCCACGCTCGATCGGCGTGCCGTGCCTGAAATTCAATACTTTGGAATAGCTGAGCAGGCGCTGTTGCAACCGGTACGGGATGCTGGTCCGGGTTTGAAGGTTATGACTTTTAATATGGCGCATGGTCGTGGAGACAGTTTCCATCAACTATTGCAGTCAACCGAAACAACACTTGCTAACCTTGATGCCATTGCCTTGATGTTAACGCGTGAGCAGCCGGATGTGGTTGCACTGCAGGAGGCGGATGGCGCATCTTTCTGGAGCGGTAATTTCAATCATCTTGCCTACCTGGCGGAACGTAGTTCCCACTCGTGGGCTGTTAACGGACGACAGGTGCAGGGTGCCGGACTGAGCTATGGTACTGCCTTGTTGTCGAGTCTCGAGTTACAGCAGCCACAGGCGGTGACTTTTGATCCGTCGTTATCAATGATACGCAAGGGTTTTGTTGTCTCGACCATTGACTGGCCCGGGCAGCCGGGTGTGAGAGTGGATGTGGTATCCGTGCACCTGGATTTTTCCAGTGAATTTACCCGGCGCGAGCAAGCGCGTGAATTGATCGCAGAACTGCAGGGCCGTGGGCGTCCGGTGATTGTTATGGGTGATCTCAATACTGAATGGCACCATGAGGATTCAAGCGTTCGCCTGATAGCCGGTGAGTTGGGTTTGTCTGCATACAGTCCCGATGTTCAGGGTCTGGAAACTTTTCCATGGAACGGTAAACGCCTTGACTGGATTTTATTGTCCGGTGAGTTGAGCTTCAGTAGTTACCGTGTCATGTCTGATGTGTTGTCAGATCATCATGGTGTGGTTGCTGAAATTGTCCTGGATCCGCAGCGCCTTTCGCTGCTTTCGGACCCCGAAATAGCTCTAATACAAGACTGACTACCGCAAGTAAGACGGCCGCGAATAGGCGGGTTGGTATTGCGGTTGCTGCGGTACCGGTTGCTGCGGATAGTAGCCGTAACCCGGCGAATAGTAACCGGGGCGAGGTGTGGCCGGCCCGTTCATCCGGTTAGCATCTGCTGGTTTTTGTTGGGGCAACCGGTCCTGACGGGCAGTTCCCCCACTGGTTGTTGGAGCTTGTGTTCGCTGCGGCGGATAGCTGGTGGATTCCGGCCAGCCAGGGCGTGCAGTAGGCGACCAGTTATCTGTTTGCACCCTGGCAGCTGCCGGTTTCGTTGCCGGCTTGCCGGTAACCTCGACAATCGCCTCGGCAGCTGAATTGCTGCCGGTTGCCGGTGCGGATTCTTCCATATCGTTGATTACCGGTGTCGTTGCCAGCCGGGGTGTCTCATCATTACTGAGCCAGCTACTTATACCCAGAATAACAGCCAGTACCATGATGCCGGGTATCAGTAAGCGTCGTAACAAATGCCTGTTGTGTGTATTTGTTGTCGCGGCTGCCATTGCGGCGGCAGGCTGGGTCACCGGCGACTTTATGATGGCGTCCTGCTGCGTGTGGCTGGCGGCAGTTTTTTCAGGGTTCTGCAACACTGCAACGGCAGCCTTTATGACCGTAGCTGCTGGTGCGTTTTCAGCAGATGCAGTCTTGTCAGTTGCGGCAGTCGTCTGCCTTGCAACAATAATATTCTCATTCTTGTCGGCTAGTGCAGCCGAATGATTTTTTGCGACGACCGGTTCAGCCGCTTGCGTCGAACCGGTCTTGATCATTGCAGGCTTGTTTACCGGGCTTGAGCTCGCATTCTGGTTTGATGCAAGTGGTGTGGGTGTTGTGACGGGTGCTATTTCCGTTGTTCCCGGTTCAGCTTCGATGGCAAGTTGTCCTTCATCTTTTTTCTCAGCCGGGTTCGTTAAGGTTTGTTCGGTTTTCTCTGTTTTATCCACCGCAGCTGTGGTGGCCGGACTGGTGTCTTCATTCTCGGTGGAAATATCCGCTTCAAGCGGAAATGTGGGTGTCTTTCCGGACCTGGCAGGAGAGGCGGGTATAATTTCCGCCTTGGCAATTAGTGCCTGTGCCCGTTCTGTTTGATTGGCGCGGACGGCTTTCAGGGCGCTGGTTGCCTGTGCGGCCATCCAGGCGAGGGACTTTGTATCTTCCGGTGCAACCGTTGTGTTAGTGGCGCCGGACTGAAGGGTAGCTTCTCCGGGAGAGGTGGTTGAGGCAGCAGCGACTTTTTTAGCAGTTTTTGTGGCGGATTTTCTGGCCGGTTTTTTAACAGGTGACTTTTTTCCGGTTGTTGATTTCTTGCCGGCTACCTTTCTGGCGCTGGCGGCTTTCTTTCTCGCGACTTTTTTCTTTTTAACCGCGGCGGTGCCGGATTTTGACTTTTTGGCAGCTTTCTTGTTGCGCGCGGGGTTTTTGGCCTTTGCGGGCACTTTCTGTTGTTCGCTGTCCCTTGCCGTACTACCCATAACTGCCTCAATAACCCGTGTTGTATTGATTGAATCCGCCATCATTCCCAATGTTGAAGGTATTTTCAACCGCCAACATCATGGGGGTGGTTATATATTACGGTATATTGAGGGAGGGGATGGTCGTTCGAAGCCTAATTGGATTCCCCGGGTGGTTATCGGAACCGTGACTGCGCTTGCTGTCCGAAATCGATTAGAATCAGGTTGCATTTCCTATTGTTGTCAGTGACTTGTTTTGTCAGTCAGGCAGAAAAGGGAGTGTCTTGTCAGGCTTTTTCTGCCACGCCAGCAGTGACAGGATTTTATGAACTTTCGTGCGTACCGGGCTTTTCTTCTGGGTGTGTTGCTCACTGGTTGTGCCAGTTCCCCGGTCCCTGATCTCAAGCGATTGTATGAAACCCGGCCGCTGCCCCGGGGTCCGACAGTTAATGTCGGGGAAATCGAGACGCCCGTCATTCTTGTGCATGGTGCGTTTGGTGCGCGACTGCGTAACCGGGAGACCCTGGATGAAGTCTGGCCCGGAGGGCTTGGTTCGATTTTATTTCACAGTTACGAGGACATTGCCCTGTCTGTCGATGCGAATACGCTGCTACCTGAACCGTCTGCATCCGAAGCCTATGCAATTACCGACAGCGCGGCCGGCAAGGATTTTTACCGGGCAATTATCCGTACGCTGGAAACAGCTGGTGGCTACTTGCCGGGGAATGCCGGTGAGCCGGTCACTGACAGGCGGCGGCGCTACTATGTGTTTTTCTATGACTGGCGTCAGGACAATGTAGAAACGGCACGTCGGCTGGATGATCTGGTCATGCAGATTCGTCAGGATTATGGCCATCCGGAGCTCAAGGTAGATATAGTGGCCCATAGTATGGGCGGGTTGGCGACGCGCTATTACCTGCGCTATGGACGTGTCGATGTGCTCGATGACAACGAGTTTCCGATAAATAATCATGGTGTCGGTCGGGTGCGCAAGGTCATCCTTCTGGGTACGCCAAACCTCGGTTCGGTCAGCGCCTTGCAGGAGTTTTTACAGGGGTTCAAGGTGGGCTTAAGACGGATTCCCACAGAAGTGTTATTGACCTTTCCAAGTGCCTACCAGCTTTTTCCCCATCCGGTACGTACTTCACTGGTTGCCGCTGACGGACAGCAACTGGACAGGGATCTGTTTGATGCCGGGATTTGGCGTGCCTTTGAGTGGTCTGTGTATGATCCTGAAGTGCGCCGGCGTATTCTGGCCGATTATAACGACCCGGCTGCGGGTGAAGCCCAGCTGGAACTGCTGGAGCGTTACTTCGGTAAACATATTGAGCGTGCCAGACGTTTTGTCTGGTCGTTATCAGTACCGCTGGAAGACACCAGCGTGCGTTACGTGGTGTTTGGGGGTGATTGTGAGCAGACCCCGGCTCGTGTGCTGGTTGAGGAAGTCAACGGTGAGTCTGTGCTGCGACTCTATCCGGGCGATGTGCAAGTGCGGAAAAACGGCATCGACTACGAGAAGCTGATGCTGGAGCCGGGTGACGGTCGTGTGACCCGGCCCTCACTGTTTGCGCGGGAATCACTTGACCCGTCTGTGCCGAGGCATCGATACAGTTTTTTTCCGCCGGGTCATTCGATACTGCTATGTGAATCACATGACAGTTTGACCGGCAACATCAGTTTTCAGAACAATCTGCTGAATATCCCGCTGACACGCGACCAGCCGCTGCAAGATAGATCAATGCAGCGCTGATCGTCGACTGTGTTCAGGCGGTCGCTGCCGGCTGGCAGATTGTCTTGAGTTGCAGCAGTATTTCAGATCAGCAGCTGGTAGGTTTTCCATTCTCATCGACCGCGATACTGCGTTCCAGGCGTTTCATCTGGCGATCTCGCATGGGTTGGGCGCGTAGCATGACTTTCCGGACAAGCCTCTTGTCGTCGTCGGTTAGTTGCTTGCATCCAAGGTAAATATGCATGAAGCGCATGCGCTGGCTGCGGCTGAAAACCTGTGTGGCAGCAGCATCAAGAGTGGCCAGATCGAAAGCCCTGCGTTGGCGCATGATAAATGCCGGCCATATATAGGCGCGTGGTGCATCCATTATGTAGAGCTTTGCCATATCCTGACCAGATACCATCATGTTACGCAGGAACAGGTCGTGATGTTCAAACCCATGCGCATGCATGTGTTTGACAGCAAGGGCCACTTCCTTGATGAGCTCCGCCTTTTTTTGTTCGCGGACTGTTTTGCTCTGTTGGTCGAACCAGTCACTGGCGAGGTAGTCGACGCCCATGGCCTGCGGAATTTCTTCTGTAATAATGAAAGCATGAATGACGCCGCCGGCAAAACGATGATCACCCCAGGCAACAAGTTGCGGGATACGCAAACCCCAGCTGGCAAGTTTCTCCAGGTTCTCGTATTCAGCGCGGACCATTGACCGGCCGACGAGAGATCCACGAAAGGCACGAGCCCATATCTTTTCAAAAAGGTGGTTATAGTAAAACTTCAGGTAGAACACCCGGGGTTTGCCTTCGTAGCTAATTTCGATGCGCCGGACTACATTTTTTTCCTGCTTGCGATCGGTGCTGATGACGTCGCCGAGCTTGCTAAGGATTACTCCCTGAATACTGTCGAGATCGAATTGCTTAAGCAGCTCTCGATAGCCGGGATTGACGACAACGCGATGAGTATTAAGCCAGCGCAGTCCCTTTGGTGCGGTTCCGTTTTTTAATTGCTTCCAGATTGAATTTTGCATGTGTTTTATCAGGTAACTCAAACGGATGAGGCTGGATATGGGCGCCAAGGGTAGCAGTTGACGGAGGGCGTTGTGAGCTGTTGCCAGTCAGGGTTATTCTATTACATTAGAAATCATTACTGCCAGTATTTTCAAATTCAGCGACGCCCCGCAGATTATCTGCTCCCGGTAACAGCTGCTCATCGCAACGGGTCTTTGTATTGCTGATCGATGAAAACCTGTCGACATCAAATGCGGCCTTGCGGCTGTCAGCAAGAATACAATTGTCCGGTTCGTCATGGCCGCCACCCTGGCCGGATACCTTCTCGTAACATTTTATCGCTGATAGATATGTTCTCTGTCGAAGAATGGAGCTTCCTATAATCAATCGTGAATAGTATTTGTACAGCCTTAAGAGCGTATTAACAATGAGCGGGTAAGGCAGTGGTTTTGAAGTCTTATGATGTGACTGGATTACGGAATCGCTATCTCCTGTCTGGTAAAAAACCTGCACGCCAATGACGGGTATCCGCATTATTGACAACTAATTAGTATTTGGTTATATTAAAAAATTCAAATTATTGCCTGTGCCTCGGGATCAACTACTGGATTGAATGGAACTAACAACGCAAACATCAGTGTCAGGCTTGTGGCTAACGCTGCTTTTAGTATTTGTGTTGTGCGCCAGTGTTGCAAGTCCGGCTTACCTGGCGGAATTTCAACCTCAACAGGTTGAGCGTGGCCTGGAATTCGCATCAGGCCCCTTTGAGTATGACGAACCGGGTACTGGTTTCGTTAGCAAATTGCTTGCAAAGGAGCTTCTGTCGCTCTCTTTGTCCTGTATGGACGCACTGTCGGTAGTCGGCAGTGATGCTTATCCCGGTATTACCCTTCACGGACCCCCCGTCCCTGGCAACAGCGCTTAGTCAATTGTGCGGTCATTGCGGCCGTCTTTCTTGCCATTTATCCAGCTGTGGTGTTGTTGACTGTTAACATCACCATGATGCTGTTACGAAATACATACATCCGGAGTGACTTGTGAGCACACTATCAAAAGTAGCCCTGATCAAGCGTCTGATTGGCGCCCTTATCTTTATTGCCGCAGGCTTTTTCCTGACAGGGGCAGTGCCGACAATTGAGATTGCATGGGTTTCGTCGATATTATTGTTAACGATTTACCTGTTTGTATTCGAAATTGTTGAAGTTGATGTTGCCGCAATATGCATCATGGTGTTACTCGGGTTGACTTCGTTGGTAGGCCCGCTGTTTGGAATCGAGCAGCCGTTTGTACCTGCGCAACACTTGTTTGACGGCTTTGCCAGTAACGCGGTGATATCAATTGTCGCTGTGATGATTATCGGTAAAGGTCTGGATAAAACCGGTGTCATGAACGTTGTAGCCGGGGCCATACTGAAACACGGCGGTACCACCGAAAAGCGCATCATCCCGCTGATCTCGACTACAGTTGCAATCATCTCAAGCTTTATGCAGAACGTTGGGGCTGCCGCATTATTCCTTCCTGTTGTCAGTCGCATCTCGGCACGCAGTGGCCTGCCCTTGTCGCGATTGCTGATGCCAATGGGTTTCTGTGCCATTCTCGGCGGCACCGTCACCATGGTCGGTTCAAGTCCGTTAATTTTGCTTAATGACCTGATGATGACATCTAACCAGGCCTTGCCGCCCGGCCAAAAAATGAGTGCCTTTCATCTTTTCAGTGTTGCGCCGGTCGGTCTTGCACTGGTGGCCACCGGTGTTATTTATTTTGTGTTGTTTGGCAGGTTTGTGCTGCCGACCAGTCAGTCCCAAAGCAATACCGTGGGCTCGAACACCATGAGCTATTTCCAGGATATCTACGGCATCGACTATGCCCTGTTTGAAGTGGTGATACCGAGCGACAGTCCACTGATTGGGCTTATGCTGGATGATGTCGAGGGCAGTTCGCACATACGGATAATCGCAACCCGGCGCACTGACAAGGAAACCCGCATTGGACCGGGTGCGCTGGCACGTGACCTGGGTCTTGAGGCCGGGATGGTGATGGGTATCCTGGCATCTCCGCACGATGTGGATGTGTTCGTTGATAAATACAAATTGCGGAAGCGGGCTGGCCTGAAAGTATTTGGTGAGGTGCTGGCGTCAACACGTTCCGGTGTCGCCGAAGTGGTTATTCCACCTGGTTCCCAGTTGATAGGGAAGAGTGCGCGTGATGTATGGATGCGAAAGACTTTTGGACTTGCCATGGTCGGTCTGCATCGTCGCGGTGAGACGCTGCGAGAGGGCGATGATATTCGCAATCTGCCACTGGAGGCCGGTGACACACTGGTCGTGCATACATCGTGGGAGGCGTTGGCAAGGCTGGAATCCAACCGCGACTTCGTGGTGGTGACATCCGAATATCCTCATGAGCAGACACGCCCGCAGAAGGTGGGTTACGCACTGTTCTTTTTTCTTGTCGCGCTGGGCCTGGTGCTGTTTTCGGATTTACGCTTGTCAATATCCCTGCTGACTGGTGCGCTGGGTATGGTGCTGTCAGGCGTGATGAATATTGACGAAGCCTATGAAGCTGTAAGCTGGAAAACCGTGTTCCTGCTCGCCAGTCTGATACCTCTGGGTATGGCCGTTGAAAACACGGGGACCGCTGCATGGATTGCCCAGCAAACGTTATCACTGCTTGGTGATGTACCTGTCTGGGTTTTGCAATCAGCGCTCGCTGTGCTGGCGACTTTCTTTACGCTGGTGATGTCAAACGTAGGTGCCACGGTATTATTGGTGCCACTGGCGGTTAATCTGGCAATTGCAGCGGGGGCTGACCCGGCAGTATTTGCGTTAACTGTGGCCATTGCTACCTCCAACTCCTTCCTGATTCCGACGCACCAGGTTAACGCCTTGTTGATGGGGCCTGGTGGTTACGGCGTACCGGATTTCATGCGCGCTGGCGGCATCATGACGGTACTGTTTTTGATCGTCATGATGGTTATGATGAACCTGGTTTTTTAGGGATAAAGAATGAATAAGTACTCCTGTATAAAAGCCGGTTTTATTTGCAGAATCCTGCCTGTGCTCTCGGTGATAGTTGCTGCTTTCATACCTGCAATCGTATTTGCAAGCGAAGCTGTACGTGCAGAAGCTCCCGATCTGACAACTCATACGATCGGTTATCTTGCCCTGGCGATTTTTGTATTTGCGTATATCCTGGTGACAGCAGAAGAGTTCACGCATCTGCGAAAATCAAAACCGGTTATTATCGCCGCAGGACTGATCTGGGGTCTTATCGGCTGGGTGTCGACGCAAGCCGGACTGGGGCATGCCGCCGAGGCGGCCGCACGCCACAACCTGCTGGAATATGCAGAGTTAATGCTGTTCCTGCTGGTTGCGATGACCTACATAAATGCCATGGAAGAGCGCCAGGTATTTAATGCGCTGCGTTCATGGCTGGTACGCAAGGGCTTTGGTTTTCGCACCTTGTTCTGGTTAACCGGCATACTGGCATTCATTATCTCGCCAATTGCAGACAACCTGACTACAGCATTATTAATGTGTGCCGTGGTGCTGGCTGTTGGTGGCGACAATGCGCGTTTTGTCACCATTGCCTGTGTCAATATCGTTGTCGGTGCAAATGCTGGTGGTGCGTTTAGTCCGTTTGGTGATATCACTACCCTGATGGTCTGGCAGAAGGGTGTGGTGGACTTCTGGACGTTCTTTTCCCTGTTTTTGCCGTCACTGGTTAATTTTTTGGTGCCTGCAGCCATCATGCACTTTGCGGTGCCGGTCGGAAACCCGCAAGGTAATGATGAGGTCGTCGCTTTGAAGCCGGGTGCGCGTCGCATCATGATGCTTTTTCTGCTTACTATTACCACTGCCGTTTGTTTTCATAATTTCCTGAGCTTGCCGCCGGTTTTGGGCATGTTGACGGGGCTTGGGTACCTGCAACTGTTTGGTTTCTTCCTGAAACGTTCTGAACTGAAGCAATTTTCTGCCGCCAGCAGTGAAACAGAGCATGCCGGCAGGCTCGGAGACATCGTTCCTTTTGATATTTTTAACAAGGTCGCGCGTGCCGAATGGGACACGCTGTTGTTCTTTTATGGTGTGGTTATGTGTGTGGGTGGCCTTGGCTTCATTGGTTATCTCGGTATGGCCTCAGAGCTTATGTATGCGCAGTGGGGAGCAACAACCGCGAATGTCAGCGTTGGTGTCCTGTCCGCTGTCGTGGACAACATACCCGTGATGTTTGCTGTGCTCAGCATGAACCCGGATATGTCCACAGGACAGTGGCTGCTGGT
>Ga0316189_10003067_pt1 | contig 16250 bp, 17 predicted proteins | sample LowCovwburrow_MG_FD_204930 | JGI IMG/M metagenome (GOLD analysis project Ga0316189, IMG submission 204930) | Coastal sediment microbial communities from Maine, United States - Lowes Cove worm burrow | ecosystem: Environmental > Aquatic > Marine > Coastal > Sediment | place: USA: Maine... | reverse complement strand
GTGTGCCAATGACTTTCGAACAACTCAAACAAATTGCCAATGCCAGTGAATGCGATGTTATGGCCTGAATGGGCATGTCGCTAGCCAAAAAACTCCGGCGCATTGCGCTTGATCGTCAGGGTCTGTTAAAAACCAACCAGTTCGGTCGGGGTAAGCAGGCTACCTTACGTGCCATCGAACACCTCGGTTATATTCAAATTGATACTATTTCGGTGGTCGAGCGTGCGCATCATCACGTGCTCTGGTCGCGGGTAAATAATTTTCAGCCGAAATTTCTCGATCAGCTAGTGCGCGAACGACAGGTATTCGAATACTGGTTTCATGCTGCATCGTGGCTACCAATGCGTGATTATCGTTTTGCCTTACCGCGCATGAATGTTGCTGACGGTGACCGTGGCTGGTTTAAAACCTCCGATAAAAAATTGAATCAATTGATTCTCGAACGTATCGCTGCCGAAGGCCCATTGCGTGCGCGTGACTTTGAAGATACGCGAGAAGGCAAGAAAGAATGGTGGGACTGGAAACCGGCGAAACAGGCGTTGGAGCAATTGTTCATGCAGGGTGAGCTTATGGTTACCGCTCGCGAGGGTTTCCAGAAGGTATACGATTTACCCGAACGTGTTTTGCCCGATTGGGTGGATACTCGCCAGCCTGATATGTCCGAATACGCTGATTTTTTAATCGACACGACCTTGCGCGCACATGGGTTTGCCACGCAGAAATCAATGACTTACTTGCGTAAAGGCAAAGCCTTACGCGATGCTATCGGTGCTCAATTGGCGGCGCGGGTAGATGCGAAGGTATTAACTACATTGAAGTTAGCGAATGGTGATCTGCTTTATATCGATCCTGAAGTGCTCGAAACGCGGACGCCACGAAGTCAGTCGAGGGTAGCCATTTTGTCACCATTCGATAATGTTGTTATCCAGCGCCAACGTGGTCGCGACTTTTTTGATTTTGATTATCAAATCGAATGTTATGTACCCGAAGCAAAGCGGCAATACGGCTATTTTAGCCTGCCGATTCTTTATCGAGACGGTTTTGTTGGGCGTATTGATTGCAAGGCCCACCGTTCGCAGCAATGTCTGGAGGTAAAGGCACTGCATCTGGAAAGCCAGCTTGACGATGATTTTGCCCATGCTTTCACCCAGGCGTTGAAATCTTTTGCCGACTTTAATGGCTGCGATGAACTGAAACTAAGCTGTGCAAATGCACGCGACCTGTCTGGCTCGCGGATTAACTGACATCCCAGACCTGTTCAGCTAGTTGCGGCCTGGTGACGGGTTTTTTATTACCGAGTCGAGGATGTAACTTGGTTGCCAGATAGGTGCAGGCAATTAAGCTGATTGCGGTCAGGCCAAACATCATTTGCAATGGCGCGACGATTAATACCAGGCTGGCTGTGCCTGGCGTGAGAACACCGGAGACATCGCGATAAGTCGAATAAACCGCCGACATTTCAGTCCGTTCGGAAGGTCTAACCGCCATCAGAAATGGCAGCCCGGCACTCATGTCGAGCAGTATTAAACATAACGAACCGGCTACCAGGAAAGCAATCGCGAATAGAGATCCAAAAATATCGAAACTCGCCAGCAAAAACAAAAAACTGCTACAGCTGAAACCGAGAATAATGGTACTACGAACGCGGCCACGCATAGCCTTTTGCATCAATGGTGTTAGAAATAACATGGCGTTGGTGGCCGATAACAGTATGCCGCCGAGTTGTTCACCATAACCATTTTCCACCGCATAAATCGGCAGGTAGACCACGTAAACCCACCAGGCACAGGAACGTATTACCGCAAATGTCCAGCCAGTGATCAAACGAGGCTGCTTGATAAAACGGTGAAGATAAGCGAATGGATTCGGTGGTTTGCTACGCGCCTTGTGAATCGCCTTGCCATTACCCAGCCGTAGTTTCCAGAACACGAAGAGTAAACAGCAGGCGGCTATCGAGGCTAGAATAAACGGTGCCGGTTTCCAGATCCCCATGAGCCAGACACCAAGAAAAGGCCCGATAGTCCAGGCCGCACCGCTATAAAAAAGCCGCAGTGTTTCTATTTCTCCGAGTTTGGTGCGCGCGATATAGTCCATTACATAGGCGTTAAAACAAATTGTGATTACGACCACGGCCAGCGTCATCAAACCCAGGCCAATCGCAAACAGCCAGTTATCGACAAAAATACAAATAACTGCGCCGAAAATATAGCCTGATATAGCGATGGTATATAACCAGCGCCTGGGCACAAACCGGCTAAGGCCTGGCACTATCAATGCCGTTGTCAGTGATAACATACCGATGATGAAATAAATCTCCGAAACCAGTTTGGCATCGGCAAATACACGGTACATGGCAATGGGCAAAACCGAAATCAGCATACCGCGCGCGGCGCTTTCCAGCGCAGACAGAAACGCAAAATCCTTGACGCCGGGAATCGGCGTCTGGTCTACAACGGCTGGATTTCGGTTTCCATACATGGCGAACACTCGGCGAGAAATGTCCAATAGTATAGTGGGGTTAAATGCCTGGCACGGCACTTTGTGGATGAATTTTTTCGATCAACAGCAATCGGATTTTCGATTGCAGCAACCGAGTTAATTGAAAATATTGAATACCGCTAAGCCGAGTAACGTACCAATCGCAGCACGCCGGAAAAGCTTCTCGCTAGAATTATGAAAACCACGCGAGCCAAGCCAGGAGCCAAACATATAGGTGACCGCACCGGGTAATGCGACGCCCACATCGGGCAGGGTCGTGGTGCCGCTAACTGCCGCTATTAGCGCAAACCCGAGCACGGTAAAAAACGACCAGGTGATAATGAGCGTGCGACCTTCAATTTTGTTGTAGGGGCCGAGCAAAATGGCGGTCACGGCCAGTAGAGCAATATAGCTACCGCCGAAGACTATGCCCGCAAAGCTGCCAACCAGAATCAACATTGGTTTCGATAAAGGTTGCCGATAGCGGTAACCGACTAGCAAAACCAGGCAGGCCATGGCGATGACTATCGACATGCTGCGTTTCATGATGATCGGGTCGGTTTCCAGTAGCGCCCAGTGACCAAGCGGCATGAATATCAAAGTTGGAATCACCATGAATAAGGTCGAGCGCCAGTCGATATTTTTGTATACAGAAGAGAACAGATAAATACTGGCGAAAAAATCCACCACCAGAATCTTCGAAACAACATTGTAGGGTGTGAAAAATATCGTCAGGATCGCAAGAATAAAGGCCGGGCCACCAAACCCGGTAAAACCACGGATTAAACCCGCACCGAATGCGACTATGGCGATAATTAACATGCCTGGCTCGCCTGAGGTCAGGCTTTCAAAATCGATCAACTGGTTATTTCCGGGCTGGTTCTGGATTAATTCGAGTTGCGGTAGCGAATTCTGTCGGGTCTTTCGAGCATTCGCCCCCAATATCGACTATTCGGGTGAATGTTATCTGACTCACCGCTTTTATCGACGAGCTTGCGGTGATTGTTATGCCAGTCAAAAATACCGCCTTGCAGGTTAAAAATCTGCTGATTACCCGATGCCTGCAAATCTTCCTGCACCGATTCTGCGAGCAACGAAGACCGATAACCCACCGCGCAATAAAACACAGCGGTTTTGCCTTTTATCATCGGTGCAAATTGACGCATAAATTCTTTTTCTGAAATATCCGGTGTGACGCGGATGGCACCTTCGATATGACTGACTTCGAACTCATCGACTTCGCGCACGTCAAACAAAATGATGTCGTCGCCGATCTGGCTGAGCTTGCTGGCATCGATATGCTTCACGGAATCAAATTTTTTTAAGATGGTTTTCTCATGGTATTCTGCGAGCTCCTCGGCGGCGCCAGCATGGGCGGATGCAGCACTAAAACAACAGGCTATCAAGAATAAACAGAGTTGGGCAGGTAGTCGGGGCATATTACTTTATCGGGCGTTTGACCTAAGCGATTTAAATACAGAATACTGACCGAAGTGCCTGAGGTAAAGTATCCATAAAGTCTGTGAGCACACTATGACTGAATTGTTTATCAATCATTCCAGTAAAGCGCGCGTCGTATATCACCCGGTTTATGACGACTCCGCTCTATTTTTGCCACAACCTCTGAGCTATCATCGCGACGCATAGCAATCCAAATCGATTACTGGAGTATAAATACATGTCCCGATATTCCGCATGGGCTGTTTTCAAAAACGGCTTTAGTGGCCAGAAAAACTGGGATCGACAATGGCGCGATCCAGAGCCAAAGAAAGAATACGATGTCGTCATCGTTGGTGCGGGTTTGCATGGTCTGGCAACCGCTTATTATCTGGCTAAAAATCACGGTATCAAGAATATCGCGATACTCGAAAAGGGTTGGCTCGGCGGTGGTAACGCAGGTCGAAACACGACCATCGTGCGCTCTAATTATATGATGCCCGGCAACCGTTACTTTTATGAACATTCGCTAAAACTCTGGGAAGAGTTAAGCCATGAGCTGAATTACAACGTCATGTTCAGTCAGCGGCATCACGTTTCACTGTTTCATAGCCCGGCAGCGAGGGATGCGGCGGCACGACGTTATAACACCATGCGTCTCACCGACACCGATGGTGAACTGTGGGATTTGCCCACGCTCAAAAAAGAAATCCCACATCTTAATTACAATAATGCACGCTTTCCGATCATCGGTGCGGCAGTGCAAAGGCGTGCCGGTAGCGCGCGTCACGATGCGGTCGCCTGGGGTTATGCCCGGGGCGCGGACATGCAGGGTGTGGATATCATTCAAAACTGCGAGGTCACCGGTGTTACTCGTGAAGACGGTCAGGTCACTGCGTTGGAGACCTCGCGTGGTCGCATCGGCGCAAAGAAGGTCGGTTTTGCGGTTGCGGGTCATACCTCGCGTCTCTGGCAAATGGCGGGGCTTGGAAACCTGCCTATCGAAAGTCATAAATTGCAGGCCTTTGTTTCTGAACCACTAAAACCACTACTCGATCATGTTGTCGTCTACGGCGTCGGTGGCGCGCATTTTTATATTTCGCAATCGGATAAAGGTGGCATGGTGTTTGGCGGCGACCTCGATTTTTACAAGTCTTACGCACAACGTGGCAATCTGCCAATGGTGCAGGATGTCGCCGAATGCGCGACTGCGATAATGCCCTGTCTCGGGCGTGTGCGTCTGTTGCGGCATTGGTCTGGGGTTATGGATATGTCGATGGATGGCGCGGCCTTCATCTGTAAAACACCGATCGATAATCTTTATCTCAATGGTGGCTGGAATTATGGCGGCTTCAAGGCGACCCCCGCTTCGGGCTGGTATTTCGCCGACTTAATTGCCAACAATCGGCCCGATCCAATCATCGAGCATTTCGATCTGGGTCGTTTCAAGCGCGGTGTTAATATCGATGAACGTGGCGCTGGCCCCGATCCCAAGTTGCACGGTTAGGGTGAATAGAAATGATTAGAATCAACTGTCCTTTTTGTGGCGAACGCGACCATACCGAATTTTCTTATGGTGGTGATGCGTCGATTGTTTATCCCGAACTCGATGCCTCTGTCGACGAATGGCACGATGCCATATTTATGCGCGAAAATATTCTCGGCATGCAATCAGAGACCTGGCATCACGCCAATGGTTGTCGTATGTGGCTGGTGGTCGAACGCGACACCATGACGCACGAAATTAAATCGGTTCGCCCGGCGCACGACGGCAATGCCAAAGTGTTGGCAAAACAAAGTAGTGGAGGTGACCAATGAGCGCCAGACGTTTATTGCTCGGCGGTCGCGTTGACCGCGATAAGCCCATCAGTTTTAGCTGGGATGGTAACAGAATGACCGGTTACGCTGGTGATTCACTCGCCTCGGCACTGATGGCGAATGGTGAAACCGTGCTCGGGCGCAGTTTTAAGTATCACCGCCCGCGCGGCATTATGTCGGCAGGCGTGGAAGAATCGGGTGCCATGGTCACAGTTGGCGAAGGTAACCGTAGCGACCCCAATGTTAAAGCCACGATGCAGGAACTCTACGATGGCCTCAGTGCCAGCGGTCAGAATGCCTGGCCGAATGTGCGTTACGATGTGGGCTCGATAAATGGTTTATTTGGACGGTTCTTTTCAGCCGGATTTTATTACAAAACTTTCATGGGTCTGCCACCGTTTGAATGGGGTAAAGGCACCGGCCTGTGGATGAAATACGAAACCATTATCCGCAAGGCGGCGGGCATGGGTACGGCTTCGCGCGAGGCCGATCCGGATGTTTACGATCATGCGCATGCTTATTGCGATTTGCTGGTCGTGGGATCGGGTCCTGCGGGATTGGCGGCCGCACACGCGGCAGCTAAAGCCGGGCTGGATGTGATATTGGTTGAGCAGGATAGCGAGCTTGGTGGTGATTTTCTGAATATGCCTGTTGACGAATCAGAAAAACAACGTCTGAGCTTAATCGCAAAACTCGAGAAAACCGGTGCGCGCATCATGACCCGCACCACAGCGTTTGGCCTTTACGATAACGGCACCGCTGGATTACTCGAGCGTGTTACCGATCATCTCGCCAGGCCCGATAAACATATACCCCGGCACCGGTTCTGGACGGTTCGCGCAAAACAAACCATTCTCGCAACCGGCGCCATGGAGCGCACACTGGCTTTCGGTAATAATGATCGTCCCGGCGTTATGACCGCGGCAGCAGGCCGTGCTTATTTAAACCGCTATGGCGTATTGGCTGGGCAGGACATTGTCATTGCCACGAATAATGACTCGGCGTATCAAACTGCAGCCGAGCTGGCCAATGCCGGTGCCGAAGTCAGCATGCTCGATGCACGCGCGGTAATTCCCAAATCGTTGATGTCGCTGGTCGGCAATAGCGATGTTAATTTACATACCCGCACAGCACCTTTGCATGTGCGCGGTTCGCGTGGTGTCAATGGTCTCGACTTTGCAGTAAACAGTCATAAAGGCTGGTCGGCACATGGTTCCGAATCCAGTGATCTGGTGCTGGTATCGGGTGGCTGGTCACCAGTGGTTAACCTGTTATCGCATCGCGGTATTAAACCGGTCTGGAATGCTGAGCAAACCTGTTTTGTCGGTCCAGAAGAAATTAATGAACCAATTATTATGGCGGGCTCGGCGGCGGCTGTGTGGAATACCGAGGATTGTTTAAAGTCGGGTGAAGCGGCGGCTACCCGGGCGATAAAAGCATTGGGTATCACCATCAGGCAAAAAACGGCACCCGTGGCTGGCGGTTGGGAAAACCCGATCGAACCACTGTATGAAGTTTCTGTGCCGGGTCGTCATCTTAAATGCTTCGTCGATCCACAGCACGATGTCACCACCGATGACGTTCGACTGGCGCATCAGGAAGGGTTTGTCTCGGTCGAGCATCTTAAACGCTACACCACCTTGGGTATGGCAACTGATGGCGGCAAAGTTGGTAACATTATTGGCCTTGCGTTGATGGCAAAAGCACAGGGTAAAGCTATACCCGAAGTCGGCACAACAACCTTCCGACCACCTTATACGCCGATATCAATCGGTGCCCTAAAAGGTCGCAATGTTGACCAGCATTTCCGCCCCTTGCGCCGCACACCAATGCATGACTGGAACCTCGAACACGGCGGTACTATGACCATGGCGGGTCTCTGGCATCGCCCCTGGTATTTTGCGCGTAAGGGTGAAGGCATTAGCGAAGCTTATGTCCGAGAGGCCGAAACCACACGGCGTACAGTCGGTTTATGCGATGTCACCTCGTTGGGTAAGATTGCTATTCAGGGCCCGGATGCAACCGAGTTGCTTAATCGTATTTACAGCAATGCTTTTGCCAAATTACCTATTGGCAAAGCGCGTTACGGCATCATGTTGCGCGACGACGGCATTGTTATGGACGATGGCACCACCTGGCGTTTATCCGAAACGGATTATTTTATGACCACAACCACGGCACACGCTGGCAAGGTCATGGTCTTTCTCGAAGAACTACTGCAAACACGTTGGCAGGATATGCGTGTCCATCTGACCTCGGTTTCCGAGCAATGGGCGGGTTGTGCAGTTGCCGGGCCGAAATCACGCGAAGTATTGCAAGCCTGTGTTGAAGATCCGGAAGTGATGACCGATGAAAATTTCCCATTCATGGGGGTTAGAGAAACCACTTTGAAAGGTGGTATTCCCTGTCGAATTGCACGTATTAGCTTCTCGGGTGAAATGGCCTTCGAAGCCTATGTACCGTCGGACTACGCCAGTGCCTTGATGGACTTGCTCTGGGGTGCGGCCGAGCCACTAGACGGCTGTCTCTACGGACTCGAAGCGCTCGGCGCTATGCGTATCGAAAAAGGCCATGTGACCGGTGCCGAACTCGACGGACGTGTCACGATTGACGATGCCGGATTAGGCAAAATGGCCTCACCCGCTAAATCGTTTATCGGCAGCGCGATGCGCAATCGTCCCGAATTGATGCGTGAAGACAGACCGCGACTGGTCGGTATAAAACCCAAAGATAGCAGCCAGACTTTTAACGCCGGCTCTATATTGTGCGCGCAAGACAAGGTCTCAGGATTAGGCGAAGGCTGGATCACCGCGGTGACACATTCACCGGCCCTGGGCCACTGGATTGGCCTCGGCTTTATTTCCAGCGGACACGAAGCCTGGGAAGGTAAAACTGTGATTGCCGCCGACCCGGTGCGTAAAGGTAATATCGAGGTCGAAATTATTTCGCCCCACATGTACGACCCCAGCGGGGAGAGAATGTATGGTTGATCGAATCTCAGCACTGGCCGGACACTACAAAACCGGCAAATTTGGACTACTCGGTGAAGGTGATAAAGCCGGTGTCATCCTCGAAGATATTAAGGATCTGGTGTTACAGCAAATCGCCGCCTGGCCGGATACCATCGACGCAGTTGGTCAGCAGGCAGCGAAAGCCGCCGGTAGCCAATCGGCACCAGGGCCGTGTAAGGCCGAAGCTGGTAAAGCAGGAACATTGCTTCGTATCGAGCCGTTAAAATGGTGGTTACTCGGTGCCGAAGCACCCGAAGTTGAAGCCGAGCAGGGTGCTACGCTGGATATTTCGCATTCGCGTACACGGATTCGAATTGGCGGCGCTGATGCGGCTGAATTCTTAAACCGCCACCTGTCACTTGATTTACGCGAAAATTCGTTTCCGCTCGGTTCTGTAGCATCGACAGTTATCCATCATGTCGGTGTGACTTTATGGCGTTCGGCAGATGGTTATGAACTGTTTATACCGCGTGGTTTTGCTTTGACTTTGTGGGAAGGCTTTGTTGAATCGGCTGAGCAGTTTGGGGTTGAGGTGTTTTAGTGATTTGTAGGGGCGCGATTCATCGCGCCCAAATCATTAAAATTCATGATTATTACAATCAGCAGGGCGTGGCAGTTACTATCAAAAGCGAAAAACAAAATAATCGGCTGCGTGGAAACAATATGAAATTTCCGGGCGAGGTATATAATGCACCTTTATTCTAATTCAGGGAGTATCCATTATGACTCGTGAAGTTGTTGTCTTAAGCGCTGTGCGTTCAGCCGTCGGCACTTTTGGTGGTGCATTAAGTACCATCGAACCTCATGAACTGGCCGGTCTGGTGATGAAAGAGGCGATTACTCGCTCAACCGTCGATCCCGAACAGATTAATTATGTCACCGTCGGTAACTGTATTCCGACCGATGCTCGTTATGCCTATGTCGCTCGCGTCGCGTCGATTCAAGCCGGTTTACCGATGGAATCGGTTGCCATGGCGGTGAATCGACTTTGTAGTTCCGGATTACAGGCTGTCGTCTCGACCTCGCAATCGATCATGCTTGGCGATTGTGATTATGGTATTGGCGGCGGTGTCGAAGTGATGTCGCGCGGTGGTTATCTGTCTCCAGCAATGCGTACCGGTGCACGCATGGGTGATACGCAATTAATCGATACTATGGTTGCTGCTTTGAATGATCCTTTTGGTGTTGGTCATATGGGTATTACTGCGGAAAATCTGGTCACAAAATGGGGTTTAAGCCGTGAAGAACAGGACGAATTTGCCGCTGAATCGCATCGTCGCGCCGCATTGGCCATCGAAGAAGGTCGATTTAAAGAACAAATTGTGCCGATAGTGCAAACCACGCGCAAAGGTGAGACTACTTTTGACGTTGATGAACACGTCAAACCGGGCACCACCGCTGAGAAGCTCAGTGGTATGCGCCCAGCCTTTAAGAAAGACGGTTCAGTCACCGCCGGTAATGCATCGGGCATTAACGATGGCGCTGCTTTTCTGGTGCTGGCAGCCGCTGATGTTGCTGCGCAGGCGGGTCAGAAGCCGATGGCGCGTCTGGTCTCATATGCCGTTGCAGGTGTTTCGAATGAAATTATGGGTGAAGGCCCCATTCCTGCAACCAAACTGGCATTGAAGAAAGCGGGCCTGACCCTGGATCAGATGGATGTCATCGAATCGAACGAGGCTTTTGCCGCACAGGCGCTGGCGGTTGCCAAAGGACTGGAACTCGATATGGCGAAAACCAATCCAAATGGTGGCGCTATCGCCCTGGGTCACCCGGTAGGTTGTTCGGGCGCATTGATTGCCACCAAGGCAATCTATGAACTACACCGCACCGGTGGTAAATATGCGCTGGTAACCATGTGTATTGGTGGCGGACAGGGTATAGCGACAATTTTCGAACGCTTATAGATTCCGAATTGTTGGTAGATATGAAAAAGCCGGTTGTCTGACCGGCTTTTTTTTGAAATCGATATATATCGCCTCATCGCATACCTTCGTCGAATCGGCGATTTAGGTCATACTTGAAGCAAGCTATCAATCGCGTAGTTTGCCTACTTTGACAAGAGGCCTCACCATGATAAGGTTGATTCGTCACTGTTTAAGGTATGCTGCGTGCACCTGATCAACAACACCCCATTTCAAACATTGGCAGTGCCGACTGTTTGTCACCAGGACAAAAATCATCTGGTTATTATTGTTAAGGCCAGTTTCGATATCGTTGCTGGTAGTGATGTTTTGTCGGTTTCTGATGAACAGCAGGAAATCTTGCTTGCAGATAAGTTCTGGGGTGAGCCGGACCAATCGAGCCTGCGCTATGAGTCCGATATCGCGCTAGTTAAGCCGGGAACCGATGTTGCTGTTATTGGATCGATTTACCCTGACAACCCACCTGTTCGAGTTGCCGAAGCCGTGATCAACGTCGGCTCTTATCGTAAAACTATTCGTGTATCGGGTGATCGTTACTGGGCCAAAGGTCGGGTCGGATATCAAATCAGTTCACCTGAGCCATTCGATAAGATGGCATTGGTTTATGAAAATGCCTACGGCGGTCAGTGTTTGAATGCCGATTCTGAAATGCCATCCTTCGATGAAAGAAACCCCTGCGGTAAAGGTTTTATCGACATTAAGTCAAAAGTCATTCCAGAGGCTCTTGCCCTACCTAATCTGGAAAATCCGCAACAGTTGATCTCCGATATAAAGCAACAACCGGATCCCTGGTGTTGCGGTTTTGTCTCCCGAGCCTGGGCGCCACGCAAGAACTTCACCGGTACTTACGACGAGGACTGGTTAAAAAACCGGAATCCACTTCTGCCGGTCGATTTTGATATTAATGTCAATAATGCGGCTAGTGCTGGTTTAATTGTGAAACCTTATCTGCAAGGTGGTGAGCTAGTGCAGCTGGAGAATCTGTCACCGCAGGGCAGGCTATCATTTCATCTGCCGACCATAGATCTGAAGACCGAAACCTCGGTTAAGGCTGAACGAAATCAACATCAGATGGTTATGGATACACTAGTGATTGAGCCGGACAAAGCGCGAGTCAGCCTGACCTGGCGAACTTCTCGACAGGTTAACTGGAACCTGTCGATGATCGAATGGATCAAAATCGGCTGGCAGCAAAGGGGGCATCACTAATGGTACAGGCGAATGCTGACGAACAAATCGTGGTCACTTCAATCGAAGTGAAAACTCCACTTGCAGCCAGGCTCAATGTCAATGCGGCTGCGCTACGGGCGGGCATCTCAGCCTATGCAGAATTTCCGGACTATTATCCGTTGTTAGCCGACGAAGAAGCAGATAGCTATCCCGCCATTGCTGTTTTTGATCCAGAGATTGATGAGTACGGCTGGAAACGCCTGATGCACATAACTGAAAAGGCTTTTCTCTCGTTTGTTGGTGAGACGGGTTTTGATCGAAAAAAGTATCAGCAGGCGGCGATCTGGTTTGCGTTGCCGTATTCCGACAACGCTGTTCAGAACCTGGGAATACAACAGCACTTTCTACCGCATTTGATTGAACGATTTTCGATGCCATCGGAGTGTGAAATTACCGGTTTTCAGCTAGGTGCGACTGGTGTTGGCTATCTGGTTAATCAGGCCAGACGGGCGCTAGATTGCGGTCGTTTCAAATTTGTTATTATTGTTGCTGTTGATTCCTATCTTCTGGATGGCCGTATCAGTATGTATGATCAACAATGGCGGTTAAAGAGCGATCGAAATCCTACCGGTTTTGTACCCGGCGAAGGCATTGGAATTATGTTAATGGAAACCGCGTCCAGTGCTATGCAAAGAACGTGTACTCCGTTATTTCAAATTTCTGGTGTGGGTTTAAGCCAGGAATTTAACCCGATTACCTCAGACAAATCGAGTAGTGGCACTGGACTCAGCCAGGCTATTGAGATTGCGCTGGAAGCTGTTATCGAACAACCCGTTAAATACCTGTTTTCCGACTTAAATGGCGAAAGTTACCGCGCATTCGAATGGGGCGTGGTATCGACCCGTTTGGCGCAATATTTTGACCAGAAGTTAGAGCACATTTATCCAGCAGAGGCTTTTGGTGAACTGGGTTCTGTTGCTATGATGATGTCGCTGGGTTGTTTCAGCGAAGCCTTAAAGGGCGAATATGCGCCCGATTCAAATGCATTGATTTTTGTGGCCAGCGACTCTGGTCAAAGGGCGGCGTTATACGTCAGCCAGATAACAACATAGGGAGAAACACATGCCTGTCACGGTCGGTGTTAACAATCTTTCACTGGTGCACAAATCGAGTAACGGCGTTAGTCCGTCATTTCCTGATGTCTGCAAAACACCTTCGCCGGGAGGGCCTATCCCGATTCCCTATCCGAATATCGCAATGTCTTCGGATACTGCAAAAGGCACTTGTTCGGTCAAAGCCGACGGTAATCCGGTTTGTGTTAAAGATTCCAACTTTAGTACGAGTACCGGAGACGAAGCGGGTAGTGCCGGTGGCGTCGTATCGGGAAAAACCAAAGGCAAGGCAGAATTTGTTAATTTTTCCTTCGACGTTAAATTCGATGGTAAGAATGTCGCCAGAGCGCTCGATTTAATGCTGCACAATGATAAAAATACACCCCCTTTCCCTGTATTACAGCCACCGATTATTGCCTTGCCAGTCATTATTGCGGATGAAGATAAGACTGAGAAAAAGGACTGGTCGATTAAAAAATTATCTAAAAAAAAGAAGGACTGAATACGGATGATTAAACAATATGTCAATCTGCCTGAGGACGAAGATCAGAATTTCGGTAGACGGGTCAATCTTGAAGTCGAAACTGCGCAGGTATCCGCAGAAGATGTCGTTAGAGCAGAATGGTGGGTAGAGCCGGATGGTGATCAAAACCAGGATCAGAAATACCTGAGCCGGTTTGCCAGAGCGAGCCTGAGTCGTAGCATTACTCGCAATAGAGACGATAAATTTACAAATCGATTGAGCCTGCCGCATGTCGGCGGTGAAAAATATATCGTCAAATGCTCGAAGCCGGATGATCGTGAAAATTTTGTAGCATTAGAGACAATCGAAACCTGGCGTAAGCTTTATTACACCGTGCATTACATGAATGATGAGTGCCGCAGCTTTTTTAACGATTTAAAAACCAGGTTCGAGGACGTCTACAAAGAATCATTTATCGAGCTTGAAAAGGTCGCTGAGTCAGCGACTCTGGTTGACGAAGAGCATACAGTATCCTCAAATTCCCTGAACCATTTATATCGCTCAAATCCAGTTTTGGCGGATCGGCCATTCCATCTTCGCCTGGTAATATTGAATAATATTTATGAGGCAGAGAACAATACCTACATCGTCAATTCTGGCGATGCTGATCGTCAATTGATGATGCTCGCTGCCGATACAATTTTTCTTACTACGGACAATGGTCTTGTGCCGGGCCGACCTATCCGCTCGGTTCATGCACGAAGCAGAGAAGACCGACAGTGGATTAATATTACCCGGCACGTCGAAGTCATCGGAGACAGCGAAATCAAAATACCACTATTTGAAAGTAGTCGCATAAACGCTTTGCTGCTCGATAATCACGAAATACAGGTGAGAGTACGAACCCGTGAGCGTGATGAATATCTCGGACATAGTATTGGTAATTTCTGTTGTTTACGTATCAATGAATCTGGCACGCCAGAGCAACGCAAAATCACTGTTTTGCAGACGTTAACGCACGAAGTCGGCCATGGCTGTCAGCAGGTAGTGCGGCGTGAACGCATTTATGATGCTTCCGGTGGTGCTTCCGGTTGGGAAAACAATCCGATGTGGCATACCGATAACTTTGGTGGCCAGGGCCCGCATTGCGCCACCAACGCTGCAAAGCAGGCGTCAAGCGATACTACCAGTGGTCAGGTTTTTGCATGGGCTGCCGGTACGTTATGTACGATGTTTTTTCAGGATGACGAGCATGTTGACTCCGGTGGTGGTTTTTGCGATCAATGTAAACCGAGGTTAACCCGGGTAAATTTGGGCGAGCGAGAAATGCGTCGCCAGGGTTGGGGGAACTATTGATGACAAAGCTTTGGGATGAACCTATGGCGGTGAATTTTCCAGCGTTATTCTCGGCTGTCGAGCGACCGGGTTTTGACGAACTCTATGAAGACATCGATGGCTTGCGGATAAATGCAGAAAATATTTCCTATCAGGATGGCTACTTATCGTTTGAATTATTGGTGTTTTATGCGTTTAGCCGGGAGTTTGTCAGCAGTTTTAAACGCATGCAAAAGGCGATTAATATCATTGTCGAAGATGCCGATACCGGGCAATGTCATCACTTTAATTTACTCGATCCTCATAAAAGATATCCAGTCGAGGCGGGTCCGAACTTTGATTCAGAGCTAACAAAGCCAACTCCGGGTAAAAAAATATCCTATCGCCAGATACCACTGGAGATAGAGTTGAGTAACCCCGGTTGGGGGCCGCACCTTTATGTTCGTGCGACTTTGCAGACCTATAACTCCAATATACTGGCGATTGATATTTCTGATTCGGTCAATCTTGTTAGCTTTATGAATGGACAGCCTTATAGCATCGATTCGACTCTGGCAGCAGCCGATGACTATTAAAGAAAGTGCGGATAAACCCAAAACGGGTATAGTGATTTTTAGTGAGCCGTCGGCTGATAGTTCTCAACTAACCGTTCATTTACAGTTTCGTGATGAAGGCAGCGACGAATTGAATACAGCATGGATTAGGTCGTTGTCTATTTGTTGTATATCGGCCGGGAATCAGGCTGTTACCTGTCGTAACTTTCTCAGAGGGCGGGCAGTTTTATCAGGGGACTTGAAGCGCGTTTATTATAAAGTGCCCTTAGTAGCAGCGCGGTTAAACCTCGATCTGTCGAAAGATCTGGGCCGGGAACTGGTCAAAGATCAGTATTTTATCACAGTATCTGCCCGACAATATTTGTCCAATACTGTGGTTATCGAGGTTGAATAAACCAGTCGAAATTCTATGGAAAAATCACTCACCCTGGCCACGTTTTTTATTTTCGGTATCCTGAACCTTTCCTGTTCAGCCTCTGAAACATTACAAATGGCGAAACCTGATGGAGGTGGCAAAATGTTGATTGATAATGCACTAACCAACAAAGCCTGGGAACAATATACGCAAATATTCGGCGCTTTGCGCGCTGAGACGTCGAAGGAGAATCTTGAGTCCTATTACGATGTAGCCGATCAGTGGGAGCAAGGTTATTCCGAAATCCCCAGTGTGGTTGTCGATCCACTCATATCGATTCTTTATGATGAAATAAAACGGAAAAAAATTCAGCTCGGGAATAAACCCGGCAGGCAAGCAGCAACCGACTGGTTTAAAAACCTGAAAAGCCATCTGTCACGATTGGAGGATGAGCTATCGGTGATTGGTTATTTTGATCAACAACCTGAAGACCAGGCACCGCAGGCATTGCTGGATTTAATATTGAATAGCCTGGCGTTTTCTGTAGAACTGGTTAAGGCCGATCAGTCTCAGATTACCCGTCGTATTGAAGCCG
>Ga0316189_10003066_pt1 | contig 16257 bp, 31 predicted proteins | sample LowCovwburrow_MG_FD_204930 | JGI IMG/M metagenome (GOLD analysis project Ga0316189, IMG submission 204930) | Coastal sediment microbial communities from Maine, United States - Lowes Cove worm burrow | ecosystem: Environmental > Aquatic > Marine > Coastal > Sediment | place: USA: Maine... | reverse complement strand
TAATAACATCACACCGGGTAATCCGGCGACATTTATCAGCTCTATTATAAGGTTTTCAGGTGTCATTCTATATTACCTTCTTCGCTCGGTTGCGTAGAAAGGTCATTCTCTGTCTTACTCGTGTCAAATAATAACCCACATTCCTCATATAGGAAAATAAATATACACAGAGAAGTATACTTCAAGAGAGGTGCGATCCCCACAACACCTGACCCATCATACGATTGATTAATAATTGAGGATAAAATTTCTAGCGATGAAGGGATAGTTGAGAAAAGTAGAAGGAGTAGAGTATGTACAGAAAAGAAAAAGAACGCAGCCAATTGATTGACCTGACGTTCTTGATGGAGGAGGGTTGTCACCCCAGCAACCATAGCCATACTACCATACATGTAGGGGAACCAATGGATCCCGGTTGAGCTTTCAATTATCCCTTGTATTGCTGAGTAGGGGGTTGCTAGGATCACCAAAGCATCCATGACGATGAAGATCCCTATAATTCTCCAGATATGTTTCCTAAGAAAATTATCTACAGTGGGTGAGTAGTCATCAAAAGAGAAGCGTTGTGGTGTCAATGCAAAAACCTCCTGGAATTAAGAATACCTTAATTGTATAGGAGGTTTGTTCTATAGTCAATCACGCTTTCTTAAGTTTATTTATGTATGCCCCTGAGACTATGATGTCCTTATCTTGCTTTAACTTAGCAGCTAACTTGTTTCCACTGATACTGCTGTCTTGAGAAGATAACCAATCCCGGATGATGTCAGTTTTAGTTTTCAAACTTTCTTTCTTCTCAAGTATCTTAGGTGGGACCCCCATTTCTGGGACGATTTTCTCCGTTGTTTCTTGTTGTAGTCTACTTAGATCGAACCCCCCAGGTAGGTTGATGATGTTAATCACTGGCTTTGCTCCCCCTGGGGTGCGAAAAAAGCTATTGCTTCATCCAGGTCTGACATCCGAGTGAGATAAGCAATCTCACGAGCTGCGATCAGTCTCTCCAGCTCAGGTGTCCATTTGTCTGGTGGGAGGATGAAGGGTTGGTCGTCTTCGTAGTATTTGATGTACCGTTTGAAGTAGCTGACGATAGCCAGGGCGAACTTGGTTCGGTATTTGTCGTGGGTGGTCTCGTCCTGGTGATACCCTTGCCATTCAAGAAGAGATACTTGGTATTGATTACGTGCATTCTCCTGTCGAACATAGTGACGAGCTTTCTCCTCGTCATACACTCTCCGATTCTCGTCTCGTTTCTCAATCACTTCCAGTAATACTTCAGCGAGTCTCTCACCCAGGTACATGGTTGTTACAGGGATTAGGATGCCGATAGCCAAAAGAACGATTATTTGTGGTGCATCAGATCCTGTAAACCCATCCTCGAATGTGTTGTGGGTGAGGGATACTACGTTGGCGATCACTGTGATGGTAGCGAATAGGGAAGAGATAATAAACTTAGCTGCTAGGTACTTATTCTCTTGTTTCCCCTGTGCATACGACATAGAGTTCCAGGAGTAGAAATAAATAACCCCGATCTCAGACATCGCAAAGAACCCTATCTGATGGATGAGTACCCACTGTAACAGAGTGAAGCTCCACCCCTCGAACCCTTCGGCTATGTTAGACCACGACCCCTGACCAATTGATCCTGAGAAAGCAAGCATATGGGTGAGTGAGATCATCAATAGGACGAATAGGATAGGGGGGATCAAGTAATCCAATGGGAGGACAGATCGTTTCATATCCTGCAACCATGAGTTACTAAGATCGTAGTCTTCTTCTCTCGGAGCTTCACCGATGTATTGCAGGTGATCTTCCAGCTCAGGGACAGTTTCTCCTACGATCTTAAGTATTTGTTTACGGGCTTCCACCCGGCACTTGTCTACTTGTGTTGATGTTAGTGATGGGAACTTACCTAGAAGCTCCATTATTTCAGCGTTGTTCATACATTATCCTCATAAGTTGTATACCAGTCTAAGGTATTTTAACAAAGTCGAGGATAGATGTCAAGCTCTACAAGAAAACTGATGAGTTAATCTTATGGACCTTAGCCTCAACGATGCTGGCTCCCACGAATTGGAAGTAGAGTGATAGTGCATCCAGTGTATCATCATATGAGTGTAGAGGGAAATTCATGAACTCGGCTTTCATCTGTGGCAAGATAGGGATGTGTTGGTTAATAAACAGTCTCCCTTGTCGAGCATAGTGCGATGCAACCGTTGCACGAGACCCCTTATCCCCACGAGGTGCATGAGGGTACACCTGGAGATCAGGCCGTGACTTATTCATGAGTTGTCCGAAGGCTGCCTGAAATGCTACGTTCTCGAAGATGATTCCGTCCATCTTACCCCATTTTAAGAGGGTATCCGTAGCGAACTGGGAGACCTTCTCCACAGAATCAGTTAGCTCAGATCGATAGCGCATACCATCCAGGATGTACACATTGCGTTCTCGATCCATCCCTATAGCGTAAACGACATTGAAATCAGCACGTTCTCTCAGAGATATAGCGAGATCGCTAGTGATGTATATCGAATGCCACTCAGGTAGGACTTCAGGCAAGTCTCTCTGCATCTGTTCCTGCGTAAAGAGCGATGCTGACGTAGCAGTGGGGTCACACAGGTACATGATACGGAACAGGATGTCGTCCTGCATCTCAACACGCTTGCGCTCTAGCTTCTCCAGAGGCCAATACTCAGGCCAGTAGGAGAACTCTTTGTTATCTGAGTTGCGTAGGATTGCAGGGATTACGATGCTATGCCAGGAGGGGTTGCGGATCAATCTCTCGTAGATGTCGTTAATCATCCATCTCGTGCCGATATTAACTACTCTACCTGACTCCTGGACAGTGGGGATGAGGGTCTGCATTAGATACTGCATCACCTTATTCTGCATGTCCTCACTGAGCATAGATTCATCAACAATATCATCCAGGAGAAGCATACCACTGATACGACGACCAATAACACCCTTCCCCCCTGCCCCAGATACGTACAGCGTGGCATCTTTAGGGCTACCGTACCTCTCGATCAGGGATCTCCACCCGGAGTAATGCAGTCCTTCTAGGTCAGAGAACACAGAGAATTGTGTGTTAGTGTTCTTCATTCGATCATCAACGTGGATCCAGGGGAACACATTATTGAACCTGGCGTTGTCCGCTATGGTGGTCTTAATCATTCTGAGACGATCTTGTGCCTGTTCTGCTGATACGGAGATGATTGCATTCGTTCTAAGGGGGGCTTTTCCTATCATCCAAGCAAGAGTATAAACAGATATTGTTGTCTTAGCTGACTCACGAGAGGCGACCATATTGATGCGATTACGAGTGGGGTGGAAGAAGTTGGCTATCCATATTCTATGGTGGGGAGCTGGCTTCTTGCCAGTTATGTACTCGATAAAGTAAGCAGGGTTGTCTCGCGCTTTACCCACCCACCACTTCTCTCCTTTAGTTACACTGATGTACTTTTTCTTACGTTCTGGGTCTACAGTTCGTGTGGGGGTGTCGTTTTCCACTACGTCTGAGACGATAGTTAAGTCCGGTGTCAACGGTTTAGTTTTTGCTTCCTTTGGCATACATTAACTCCATGTTTGATCTTAATTCTAATTTAAGCCCCATAAACATTCTAAAGTATTACAGGGCTTAAAGCAAACTGGGGTTAAGTCTAAGCAAATTTGAGAGGTTCTACGAGGATCATTTCAGGTCTGTAACTGAAGAAATGTCGAGCAATGACCTTGGCCATCGACTCGTTCTTCTCGTCAGCTAACATCCGTAAGATACGTCTGTGGTCGAGCTTGATGGGGGTTACACATACCCGGTACTTGTCGAGGTAGTGAAGCTCCCTGGTGATGATGTCATTGATAGAGTCTCGTGGGGTGATGATGTGGGTGCAGGAATAATGGTCTGCCAACTCCACAATCTTATCGAACATCTCTCGGAATGGTCCACTTGAGTTGAAGTGGTACTCACCGTCTATCCCAGATAAGTGTTCACTATCCAGCAGATTGGTGTGGTTGATATGGACTCTGAGGTAGAACATGCGACGTGCCTCTGAGTACCAGGTGTAGCTAAGGAACATCGGCATCGTAACTCTCCTCTATCACTAACATACCATCCATTTCTTTCTCTAAATCAGCAATACGGGGGTCAAGAGCAGTATGCTCCCCAGAGGTTATACTGATGAGGTCTTCTCCCTCCAGGTCAGCCCACTGGACGTTCCCTTCTTCCAGGAACCAATCATCCTCCATACTTTGACGAGCTGTTTCAAATAACTCCCCTCCTGCAATAAGTGTTTGCTGGATGACGGTTGTGTTGATGTTGGTGGTCGGGGGTTTGTCCTCGGCAGCTTCCTGGTTAAATGCTTTGGTGGAGATGTCCATCTCAGCTTTGATTAGATCAATGGCAGTCTTCATCCACATACGATCTGGCGTAACCTGAGTCATCTTCACTGGGTCGCCTTCGGAGTTCTCATCCATCCACGTACCCTTGCCTGTAGCCCACACTTCAGCTATACCGTACAAGTGTTCTAATCGAGCAATGTTAATCATCTGGAGCTTTTTAGCGTTCTCCATGTAGCGTTCCTGCATCTCAGCCAGGGCAGCATCTACATGAGTTCGTACTTGACCTACGGATATACCAAGGTTATCCGCTATCTGTGGGATCGATATGTTCAGGCGTACTGCCTCCACCACCGCTATCTTCGTGTCGAGTTCTCTCAATTTCTTTCCCCTTTTCTTGTCTACCTTGTGTTCTTTTAAGTTCATTTTTAATCGCCTTAACTGCTGCTTGTCCTAATGGGGTCAGCTCCTGAGACTTATTTAAGTACCCCCTTTTCCGGAGATACTTCATCTTCGCACCGTGTGAGGAGTTGATTGTCCCTTTGACTATGCCCCGTAAGTATACCTTATCTTTTGGGGTAAGGTTAATTCCACCAGAACGCTGTAGCTCCTGAAGGGACTTCGGTCTATTTGCCATAGGTCTTCTTTCTGTATGACAACCAATCTGAGTTAGACTCATACCTCTCTGGGTTGTCTCTCATATGCTGTTCTCGTGAAGCCCACAAAGCATCCTCTCGATCATCCTCAGTCTTGGTGAGACATTTACCCAGGAACAGATGTAGATCTTTAATAGTGGACTCCCGGATGTCAAAGGCGGTTGTACCTTCTCCAGTATGGAGTTGGACCTCCAATATCTTCTTATCGTTGTCCCAGGAGAGCTGTAAGGACTCACCCTCCTGGTTTAAGTAGGTTTTCTTCATCGTCGTTCCCTCAGTACATGGAAGGTGTCCTTGAGTGGGTTGTAGTAGAAGTATCCAGAGAGGATCACGATATGGTTTCGGAATGGGTTAGCGACATGGAATTCGAGACGGACTGGGGTGACTTCGGTTTCTACCGCTAATTCACTCTGAACCTCCATCTCACCTCTTATATGCCCTTCTCGTGCATAGTCCTCTGTTCCAACGATTTCACCCCATATACGCCACAATTTAGCCTTAATACCAGGTTTATCCTTGTATATAGGGACTGTTGCACCCTTAATACGACCCAATTGGATGGTATTGAAGTGCATATTACCCTGTTCCATGCTTACTTTTGTCTCTGAATTGAGCTGATTCCAGCCTGTTTCTGAGCGTATTTGATCGAGAAGATGGCGTGAATACGATTCAGCTTCGTGCTTCAGGTGATCTATCGACCCCCCAGTAACAACAGAGGTGTACCTGTCATCCTGCTGTAAAGCAGAGTACACACGCTCGTAGAGGAACTCGTTGATATGGAGGACATCCTGACGTTCTATGAACTCCCCTTTGCTGAGGAGTCCGTATTCAAATGCCTGTAAATCTCGCTCTAACTTCTGTGATATACCCATTTATGCTCCTGTCGTCTGCGCTGGAATGGTGATCGGGCGAGAGAAGACCATAAATACAATCGTCTGTATCTCGAAGGTGGCGTGTAGTTCAAATCCAAAGATGCCATAGATAGCCATGTAGTCTGGCAAAGCAGAGCTGGAGGGGAGTTTCTGAACAGAGATTAATACTCTGTCCTGTACGATTTCAATCCCCAGACCTGCGTATGCAGTAGAAACTTCCATGACAGTATAGGTATCCGGGTTGGTAGACGTGTTAATTGCAAGCACAGAATATTCAACAGGTTGCTGTGCCTGGACGCTAGATCCGACCAGGAGAACCCATCCGATGATTAATAGTGCGAGTAGTGCGGTTAGTTTTTTCATTGTTAGTATTGTCCTTTAGCCTTGTCTACGATCAGAATTAGAAATAGAATCATGTAGAAACTCACCAGTACAAGATCATTCGTTAGCATCTTCTCCTTCTTCCAGAACCTCTTCCCAGATGTAACTGGCGAAGACGCAATAGTTAATGATGTCACGGAGTTCGGACAAGATCCCTTCGGAGACTTTCGATTCTTCCCCTGCATAGTGTTTCTGCATGAGGTTCCGGGATCGTTTAGCCTTAATCAGGATCTCATCCACCAAGGATGTGGGAAGCATCTCCTTCCACACTTCTCCGTAATCTTCGTTCTTGTCCAGCATCACCTGTCGTGCTGATTCAGTGATCTCCAGCCAGTAAGCCTCTGTATCAGACACCTCTGGCTCTGGATCTGGCTTCGGTACATGATAGGGTCGAGTGTGCATAGGCTCACGAGAGAAGAACCGAGGCATCATTGGGTAGGTGCGTATGAAGTTCAAGTCTCCGGGGTCGAAGTCGAATGCACTTGGGAGTCTGTTGAAGTCGTTCTGCCAACGTTTGGTGAGTTCCTCAATCGGTCTGTCGGTTGTCTTGTCACCCTTCAGGATCACATCATTGAGGGTGGTGTCTATTTTACCGAGTAACTCGTTAATTCGTTTATCCACATCAGCTTTCAGCTTGTCGTTCATGATGCTCTCATCGTCCTCCAGGATAGCTACGATCTCGTGGTATACAGCAATGCAGTACACATCCTCGCCATAGGTTCTTTGGTTGTTGAATAGCTCCGCACCCCAGACTCGTTTTTCACATATCTTGCGACGTTGTATGTGGGTGAGTCCTTCTCCTTCACCTGTCAGCTCACAGAGTTTGTCTGTGAAAAATACCACAAGCCCATCTAACATCTTCATACTTCTTGTTCTTAGAGGGTCTTTATTCATCGTCGTCCTCCTTGATCGGTTTAACTTCAACGGTCTGAAACGGGTCAGCCGGGGTAGGGGTTTCAGAGAGTCTCCAGTTGATCGCATTCCCTACTGCCTGTGCTTTCTTCAACTCTTCCTTGACCCATTCAATAAAGTCTTTGTCGTTACTTACTGCCATTCTTCTTCTCCTTGTGTTTGTATGGTGTGATACCGTTGAAACTTGGTCGAGGTGGGAGTATTCTCCCACCAGCTTTCTTTACATCGATCTTGAACTGTTCATCCATCTCAGCCGGGATGGTGACATCTCTTACAAAGTGATCGATGACTATAGTGTGGGTTACTGTCATCATCTAATCTCCCTCCTCCTCGTGTAGTGATGACCAATCTATGTCCATTGCATCGACCATTTTGTTTTTCAGTTCCATATACCCCAAGTCATTGGTGTTAGGGAGTAAATCCTTTCCCATCAACTGTTGGTTCAACCGGTAAGTCATTTTGATTGAGATCTCTCCCACCAACTTCTCAGTAGACTCTGGAGATGCCGGGATAGGAGACCGTATGATACTGTCAAGACCTTCCAATTTAAGATCCATCACTGCTCCGTTCTGCACTTAACCAAATAACATATACTGTCATTGTTGTTCATATCCTAACTCTTCTAACCCCTGAATCACTGCTTCGTAATGCTCCTCTGGGACTTCGACATCGTACAACTGTACCCACATCAAAGGAGTATCCACAACTGTTATAACATCGGGACGTTCCAGAGTCAGTACACACCCATACCCCTCCAACATCTCAGTTGCCTTTATTCGATTGTCTCCTATGAGGTGTACCTGAATCTGTCTCATCTATTGCCCTGTCACTGGTGGGTTAAGCATGAGGGCTAACCCTGTGATAGGGTACTGGATGACAAAGCCATCTTCACCGATCTCGATCTCGTCCATATCGTCGTTCATGATTGCCCAATGGAACTCTTCCATCATGATGAGACCGAGTGCCACACTGAGTAACCGTACTGGTCGTAACGAAGCAGTGACTTGGATACCTACGTAGTCAGCAACAGCCATAGAGATATTGCCGATCTCCATAGGACCGTTCCCTAACTCTGGGTGGAGGATGACAACAGGACTCCCTATCATCTGACCTAGACCGAAGTTAGAGTCTCTGGTGTAGAAGTTTCCAGCTTCGTCTTTATTGTCTTCACCTCGGAAGAGCAAGCAGTACCCGGTTACGGTATCTGCATATGATGTTGCGTGTGCTACTGTGTGTGCTGTGCTTTGCATTAGTTTTCTTCCCCTAGCATACTTTGTCCTGGCTTACGATCCACGATGATCTCCATTCCCTGGCAATGAGTTCGACCTGTGAAGAGTGTGGATATGAGGAACTCACTTCGATAATGATCCCCTTCTTCAAGCCAGCGAACAATCTGATCTTTCACATACTGCATCTTAGCTTTTTTAATCATGTACTCTTCCAGAGAGTTCGTATTTCTCCAGCGTTCTCCTGCCATCTATGCTGGTTCCTCTCGTCCTGTCTGAGGTGAAACCCCCAGGGCTTTTGCTACATGAGCTGGGATCTTATCTCCGTATGCGAGTTGGTGGTAGGTAGCTGCGACGATCCGACCAGAAGGTCCTCTCCAGAACGATAGGTCTTTTGTGGTAGCCGGGAAGAGCTGTGTGGCTTTCTTAGCACTAGGGGCCTTCGATTCGTGTCCTTCTTCATACACAAATTCTATACCAAGACGAGTCGCCAGGTCTTTGTAAGCCTGAAGGCTGTCGTCATAGCTGCGTTGGTAGATGGATCCCCATTCGGATTGTTTCACTGAGGTGTACTTCTTGTTCATCGTCTTACCAGTAAGACGACACTGCCAGCGTGTTGTGGTGTTGACACTCGCTGGGGCGACACGTCCTGTGAAGATCAACCCACGAGAGTTGGCCATCTCCACATAGTCCTGCATTGTTAGGCGAGCTTTGCCCATTTATAAATCCTTCTTTTTTCGTATAAGTTAAAAAAAGGATAGCATGATTGGATTCATTTGTCAATAGACTGGTATGTGGCAGTTTATATCCCAAGAAAACTGACTTGGGATATATTTGGGATATAAATTATGCGAAGAATTGGTAGGTCAAAGTCCCACCAACCGCATTCTCGATGAAGGCGATTGTGTTGCCACCTTCGAGGGGGATGAATCGGAATCCATCAGCAACGATCAACATAAAATCTGTAGTGACTGCTGTGACCGTACCCCTCCCGGTTCGGAAGTTCACTGCCTGGGCGAATGGCTGAACCATAATACCTTTGGCACCATCCGGGAGAACCACACTAACTGAGGCGGTCAGGGTTGTGATCTGGGTGACATCCCCTATTGGGTTGAGTGGGGAGACACTTTGGAATTGATTAATCATAGTAGTACCTCGGATTAGTAATCGAATTTGATGTCATAAGCATACCAGCCAGGAAGGGTTTGGTCAATCAAGCCCATCAAAAAAATTTATTTTTTATTTTTCTCCGGGTGACTTGACAAACTCAGAACCTATGATAGGTAACTACCGCATACTGGTATATGGTACTGAGATCTCAAAAAATGGCGCATTAATCTACTTACGCTTGTCGTCGCCTGTAGGATTGCGTTTGGAATATTTTAGGATAACGCACAATAAATTTGGGATATAGTGGGGTAAATTTGGGATAAAATTGTGCATAGTATACAAACATTTATGAGTAGAACATTAGAATGCTTGACACTCTATTTAATGCGTATATGTTGGAAATGTAATACCAGTAAGTGCATGTTATCAATCGAATATATATACCGCTTTCGCCACTGCTACGCCTATTGTGTATCTACTCAGTAGCGCGTAAGTGTACCGCTTGCCCTATACTGCTATATAGGGGATACACTACGCCTACATATGAGGGATACATGAAAGCATAGCGTAGCAGTGGCAATTTAATGAAACTATGAAAGTATACCGTAGCAGTACCGCTTACACTGTATTGCCGATAGGCTACACTTAAATAAGGTTATAAAGCTATTGTGAGAAAGTATCCCATAGCAAGGGATACAATGCACAATAGATACCAGTGAACACAATACACGGTAAGCAATAACACGGTAAGTACCATAGGGAATATACAAGTAATAGTAGTAATTAATAGGCGTATATATTCAAGGTAACACTACCAATTGAATAGGATAGAATGCGAAACTATAGAATGTATAGTTATTCGTTTATACCGTGTAGCGCGTAGGTTCTCACTATGCCATAACTACAATGGATATAATCGAAACTCTATCGTCTTATAAGTACCATAGGGAACACAAGCCGATTAGATACACGATATATAGTAGTATTTTATAATCCCATTAACACGCATTAAAACGCCTTAAATTAGGCTATAAGCTACTCAGTATATACTAAGTGTCTTATAGGCTTATTTAAGCCTTAATTACTCAATTATCTATAAGGGATAAAACATAATGTCACAATTCAATACAGACGGTAAAGTTACTACATACATTAACGGTATTCTAGCAATTAAGAATGCCACTATTGCCAACAAGAAACTTGCACAACTGAAAGCCGATAACACGGTAACGTTATTCGTAGAAAAAACAAATAATGCACTATATTTTGCCCGTGTATCGCGTAGCAATTTAGATGAAAGCGGTAATACTGTAAAGTGTCGTATTCGCATAGTTGAGATTACAATGAATGATACACAAGGATACCACGCTGGTAGTACTGCTTATGTAAAGCAAAGTAATGGCAAAGTAACACCAACAATTGAAACCAGTAAGGATACACTATCACACGAATTAATGCGTGTAGTCACTGCTAAACATGCGCTACATATGAGCAAAACAGATAGTGACGGCAATCATACACGTTTAGGCTATGACGATACACGCAAGGCAAAATATAAGGCTATGATTGCAGAATATTCTACTGATGAAAACATGGTAGACAGTGACGCAATAGAGTTTAGTTTCGATGAACTAGATAAGGATACTGAATTAGAATAACACGCAATAAGGCATATATAAGGCGTATAATTTTATACGCCTTAAGTTTATCTATAAGGGATAAAAGACAATGTGTAAGCGATACTTTCAATTTATTCTAGCTATACTCGTATATCTGTTAATGGGTTTTAATGGGTTAGTGTTACTAACTATATTGTATGCTTATGATTTACACTTAAACCATAAGGCAGGTAATAATAAGCGTGTATCAAATCGGATAATACACCATATACCAGTAAGTTAAAATTCATACAATCGAATAATAGAGCCTATAGAACAATCGTTCTATAGGTCATTTTTGGGTTGCCTATAGAACATATGAGCTAAAGTTTAACTTAGGTTAAACTTTTATTACGGTCAACCTTACGAAAAAAAACCCGACATCCCCAACAAATTAAATTCAAAAACACATTTCACGTCCGAAAATCGACATAAATTATACCCCAATATGGGAGGTTAAAATGGCAAGTTTTTTGCCCGATACCAGCAATGCGCCTGTGGTACATTCACAAGCGACAAAGAAGATTAATTACTCTACTAAACGCGCCCACAAAATGCGTGGCGCGAATAAGAAGAGTGTCCGTAGCACTAACACGCTCAAAAAGATTCACTTAATCGAGCAATTCCTAGGGCTAAAACCGTCTAAGCAAAAAGCCGAAATGGAACGGGTGTTCAATGCGCCTATAGAGTTTGTGACCGAGCTAACCAAGAAGAAAAAGCCAATGTGGAGATGTGAGCTTTACGTAGGTAGTTCGATCTTTGCCCAACGCAAGGGTAAGACATCAGGCAAAGCATTCCGAGCTGTGATGGAGACCATTGCCCCGACCATTGCCCAGCACAAACTTGCTGAGATTAAATAGCACAAATCCGTCAAATCAAAATCGAAAACCCATTAGCCAGGAGAAATCCTGGCTTTTTTATTGCCTATTGGAGGAATACCATGTCACAACAACTACCTGCCTACTGGAATCACTACACACCAGAACTACAAAACTGGTGGCACAACCTTCGGCAAGACACGAAAGATCGCTTTTTTGCAACAGATATGCACGTCATCTTTGAAGCAATGACCCAAGCCGAGATGGATGAACATATTCTTTGGATGCTCCCAATCGAGGACTGCACCCCTTCCTACGTCTACAATGTAGGTGTTCGCAATCAATGGGGTGGTGGGTATACAAAGGACGATGCCGACTTCACCAACGAGCTGGAGGCTTACGAATTCGCGTGTAACCTAGACCTTCCAGACAGTGAATGGGCAATCGTGTACACCCTAACCTACGCAGAAGAACAAGGATGGCGTTACTAATGTCAAATGAAACTCGCAACATCCTTGTATCACTGCTTTTTGCTATACTCTTACTCATCTCTTTAATCCACCCTTTAATCTAGGAGAATAACCATAATGTTAAAAGTTATCCTGCGTCACATCTACTACTCACTGCGTTCCCAGTCAGAACACCGTGTATCTCTACGCTCCAAGATCCGGACCTACAAGGCACTACAACGTGTCCGCAACTTCGACTTCGACCAGGAGGATGAATAACTATGATTGCAATGATTTTAATTCTCGCTGTACTCACCATGATAGGTGGGTGGTTGAATGGAAACATCCCTCTACCAGGGGGATGTTGTCTAATCGTTCTGTGGCTTCTCGGAGTCACTGCTTTGTTCATTCTTTATCAATTGTACACGCTAGTCACCCTAGTAATATAAGGATCAAACCATGTTCAGCACAATTAAAGTTATTCAATCAGGCTCAGTTTTTATCGTCCGGGGCAAGGAGTTCATTCTACGCTCCACTGCGGAGTCATATGCACGTCAACTACGACGTGTGCAATCTGCACAAGTGCGTCAAGCCTTGCAATTACAAGGTTTCGGCAAGATATAACAAAGAAGTGACCCGTCCTGAACGGAGTTTTTACGAAGCAGTGTTGTGCAACATGCACAAATTCGCGGTGGTCACGTTTTGTAAAGCAAGCCGGGGAAATCCCCTGGTATCCTCGCCTGTCCTAGTACGGAGCTTACTGGTCTATGGCATTAGAGACTTATGCACTGCTTTTCACTGCTTTGTCTCTGACAATGCACTGCTTTGTACTCACTCAGTACCCTACAATGCTCCGTTCATCGTAGGTTTGCATAAATAATAAAAGCAAGTTAAGGTTAGGTTAATCAGACTCTTCCCTCTCCCCTATATATATACCCTTTTAAGGGGCTTGGGAAGCGTTTTTTAAGAGCAATAAAATCCTCTGTATCCCACACTGTCACTGGCTCCTGTGGTTCGCAGACTTTGCGCTGATTTTGCGCTAATTGCTCCATATTGGTAAAATATAAGGAAAAGGGGAAGATTTATGGACGAAAAGTTCAGGATGGAGCAGACAAAAGACTGTCGTGTTTGCTCTGCAACCAAGTATAACTGGGAGTTCCAGATGGACATGGGTACGGGGCTGTTCACAGATACCTGTCTCGAATGTTGGGTCTCTAGCCTACCTACCAGCCTCTGCACCTCGTGCAATCGCACCTTGCCCCTGGCATACTTCAAACAGAAACTGGATCGACCCGGAGATATTAAAGTCCGCTACCAGTGTAAACTGTGTGAAGGAGCTGACCCAGTTCGTCTTGAAGCCCTGCTGATGCGTGATGGTCTACCAGCATCGAAGGTGCATCAATATGGCACCTATAACGCATACAAATCTTCTGGTAGGACTGACCATCCCACTCTCTATCGGTTCTTGGTTGCTCGTTGCCTCCGTAAGTACACTCCCTGGCTTGAGTCCCAGTTCTGGTGGTTCGAGGTATACGAACACATGACTGTTAAACAGTTCCAGCGTGAGTATAAGCCAGCGCAGGATAAGATTGCTCTTGACCTCTTAGAGCGTCACATGAACCTTTTACATACATTATTGGAGATATAACATGTACACTATTAATCGTAAAAGTAAAGTACTCCGTATAGAACATCCGTTTGGTATGACCGTCTGGTCAGTGGACACGCATGGTTTCTCCCCCCAACTTGCAACCGTGTCTGAGGCACGAATAGAACATATGTGCAACTTATTAAATAACCCCGTATTCCAGCCTCCCGTCATCCTGGTTCATGCGCTGGCGTACCACCCAGTCCAGGTCTGGACATTCGAGCCAGTTCTTACTCACGCTCAAGCCCTCACATTCTGTCGATCCTTATTCGGTTTCGTCCAGACTGATAACCGCATAACTCGGCTGGATGACATCAACAACATCTATTGGTCGAAGTATCACCCTTTCAACATAGGCAATAGCCAGCATGGAGGATGTTACCTACTTCCTCATGCCCCCTTGGGAGGATCATAATGACCACTGGACTAGAAAAAAGAACCCAGATCTATAAAATAGAATCAAAATTGACAAAACGGTCAGTTAAACACCTGAAGCAAATGCCTTCGGCTGAGAAAAAGAAGCTCTTCTCTGCCTTAGAGGACTTCTGTGTCAATGGTACGCACAGCCCCTGCTATCATGGGGCGCACAGCCTTACAGGTCGCCCGTACCTTAAACCCACAACGCGGTCTAAGTACCGCATAGTCATCTCCCACCGGGAGACAGAAACGGAAGCACCACAATGCTACGATGGTACAGTAACGTTGGAAGTCATCATTCCTCGGAAGGAACTGGAAAAATGGTTAAAACAAAATTCTTAGAAGCAATCACCCCCTTCATCCAGCACTACGCTGGATTTCGCCAGGCTGGTCGCATGATCCAGCACATGAAAGAGATCGCTGTATTCATGAATGCGGTCCACAATAAACGTGCTGTTGTCCTGGATATGTATTACTTCAGTGACAGTGATACTCGTGCGGACTACGAGATGGGCTTCAGCTCATTCCTTGAAGCCTGGAAGTACCTGGTAAATAACTATGACACGCTCCAAGGGGGTGGGTTCGAGCTGGCTTATGCTGACACCGACATCACCTTCCTCACCAGCCTATGGAGCTTCGACACCCTAGCACCACAACCAGAGATAGCAAGCCCCCTGGCTGATTTCCTTATGTCCGAGATCATCAATTATTCAAAAGGAGTACCACCATGCTTAAAGATAGCCTCGTAACCTGTCATCTCTCTGAAAACGGCACTCACATCACCATCCTGTTTGAGGGTCGTGTTGTCGGTCAGCGTCTTATAGACCCTGATGAGCATCCCCAGGATCGCTTGTTGCTGGAGCGCACTCGTGTCAGTCTGTGGAATCTGTACATCACACAGAGCAAGCACTTCTGGCTCTGTGCCACCAACTCCAAAGACCAAACAGAGATCATCCCTATCGTCTCCATGACCAAGCCTATACTCATGCCTGGTCATCGTGTCCGCTTCATCATCGAAGTCAATGGAGGAGAAGATGCCATATAGAGACGATTGGGGAGTAGCCCGTATCAAGTTAGAGAATGCTGAGTTCGCCCTGGCTATCGCTCAGGATGCTGTCACTGATGCTGAGAGAGTTGTGGCACTAGCTAAGGATCATATGGTGAATGTGGCTGTCCCCCCCTGTCGCACCCTCATCTACAAGACATACAACCACCGTGATGAACTCCGCTTAACCAGTAAGTTAGTGTTCCGTGAAGATGCAATTAAGACCCTCATCGGCATTATGATGCTCGGAGGGTACACACCATCTATTGTGAACGGCTCTCTCCGGTTCACCACTATCCACAATCGTATCTCTCAATATCGATTCGAGGTGGTGGATGCCGAACAAGAGAAATCGTAAGCGTATCCACCGGGAGCATAATGGGGTCGAGGGTCACAAGCACCTCGCCCAGCTCATTCGCAACAAATACAACCGTCGCTCATACAACTCCACCTACCGTATCTATCTTCACCAGATTGCCTTAGCCACCCTGGTCGAGGTGTTGTTGTGTCGAGTATCCGTAATGCAAGTCTCATTCCCGTTCTACTTAGTTATAGAAAGGATCCCTTATGCCTGGACCAGAATATGAGGTGTTTGTAAATAAACAGAGGACGAATGTAATAATCCGCATACTCAACTTCTACAATTTCTCTGGGGGTCATCACGTTATCGGTGCTGTTTGTAACCTAGATTATCTGCTCCCATGGGAGGCTAGGGTTGCACTATGGCAACCAAGAATAG
>Ga0316189_10003065_pt1 | contig 16261 bp, 17 predicted proteins | sample LowCovwburrow_MG_FD_204930 | JGI IMG/M metagenome (GOLD analysis project Ga0316189, IMG submission 204930) | Coastal sediment microbial communities from Maine, United States - Lowes Cove worm burrow | ecosystem: Environmental > Aquatic > Marine > Coastal > Sediment | place: USA: Maine... | reverse complement strand
GAAGAAACACTGGCAGTCCTACTACAAACCAAATATCCCTTGCCCCGAACAGAAAGAAGCGAGCACCGGATAACCAGTTGATCTGAGGGTCCTTTGAAAACACTTGAGAAAACTTAGCCTTCACCTTTGTTTTCCCCAGATCGTTTGGTAATAGGGTCCAAGTAATGGCTAATGCAGTCAGCAACATTGCAGATAGCGAAAACAATGCTCCCCTAAATTCCAGCCATGCCAACAGTGCTCCGCCGATAAAGAATCCCGCACCTTTCAGCGCATTCTTGGATCCGGTCAGGATTGCCACCCAGCGAAACAGCTTGGCATCCGACTGATCCGGCACGAATAACTTCACACCCGCCTTTGCACTCATCTTGTTCAAGTCCTTGGCTATGCCGGAGAACGCTTGTGCCGCCATCACATAACCAATTGTTAGCCATGCATCCGGTACAGTTAACATTAACAAGGCACCTATTTGCATGATCATACCGATATGCATGGTTAAGTTCAGACCAATGCGCGAACCCAACCAGCCACCAACCAAGTTGGTGACAATGCCGAAGAACTCATAGAACAGAAACAGCATCGCTATTTCCAAAGGGCTATATCCGAGCTGGTGGAAATAGAGCACTACCAGCATACGGATGGCACCATCTGTGATAGTGAAAGCCCAGTAACCGCCGGTGACGGTCAGATAGTTGCGAAAGCCCTGGTCCATAACGCGATCACATCAACTGATCAAATAGAACGGGCGACTTTTCTGGCCAGCTCCATCATCCGATTTGCATAACCCACTTCATTGTCATACCAGATCAATAGTTTTACCTGAGTACCATCAATAACCATGGTTGAAAGTGCATCAACAATCGATGATCTGACATCATTATTATAATCAACCGATACCAATGGCCGTTCTTCATAACCAAGAATACCTTTGAGTTCACCTTCAGATGCTTCTTTAAGCAGACCGTTAATCTCTTCTGCAGTCACAGAGCGAGGAGCCTCAAAAACAAAGTCTGTGATTGATGCATTGAGCTGTGGGACACGTACGGCCAAACCATTCAATTTGCCAGTCAGTTCAGGAAATATCTGTGTGATCGCTTTTGCTGAGCCAGTGGATGTCGGAATGAGTGACAGACTACAAGCTCGGGCACGGCGCAGATCTTTATGACCTTTATCAATAATCGTCTGGGTATTGGTGATGTTATGAATCGTGGTCATACATCCATGTTTGATGCCGACCTTCTCATTCATCACTTTCACAACAGGTGCCAGGCAATTGGTAGTGCATGATGCCGCAGTCACCAGATGATGTTCACCTGGGTTATACAGGTGATCATTCACACCCATCACAATATTAAGGGCACCATCTTTCACTGGAGCTGCAACAACCACTTTTTTCACGCCCTGATCAAAATAGGCTTGTAGCAATTCCGGTGTGCGGAATTTTCCGGATGATTCAATGACAATGTCACAGCCTGACCAGTCCGTGTCAGCGATATTCTGATTCATGGAATAAGCAATAGACTGTCCATCGATAACCATATTTCCATCTTCAGCAGAACAATCATTATCCCAACGGCCATGAACTGAATCGAATTTCAAGAGATGTGCAGAACATGTCGCATCACCGGAAATCTCATTGATCTGCACAATATCCAGCTCTTCATAATCCCATGCAGCTCTAAAACCAAGACGCCCCATGCGTCCAAATCCGTTAATACCAACTTTAATTGCCATTTCTGCTCTCCTTATTATTTAGTTAATGGCTGTTCATACCAGCCTTTACTGCGATTCACGATTGATACCAGTGTTAACATCACTGGCACTTCAACTAATACGCCAACAACTGTTGCCAATGCCGCACCAGACTCAAAACCAAACAGCGCTATCGCAGTGGCCACTGCCAATTCAAAGAAATTTGATGCGCCTATTAAAGCTGACGGTGCAGCGACGTTATGCCTGACACAAAGTTTACGGTTTAATAGATAAGCCAAACCAAAAGTTGCATAGACTTGAATCACAATAGGTACAGCCAGAACGGCAATCACCAAAGGTTGCTGTAGAATTTCTTTGCCCTGAAAAGCAAAGAGAAGCACCACAGTAAGCAGCAAGGCAGCCATCGACAGGGGGTCCAGACGCTGCAAAACAACATCAAACGCCCCTTGTTTAAGCAGATGTTTTCTCCAGAAGTATGCCACTAAAACAGGTGCCAAAATGTAGAGTAGAACCGAAAGGAACAGGGTGTTCCAAGGAACAGTTACGGAAGCAAATCCAAGCAGCAATGCAACAATTGGGGCAAAAGCAAAGACCATTACCACATCATTAAGCGCCACTTGAGAAAGTGTAAATTGAGCATCACCTTGGGTTAACTTAGACCAAACAAAAACCATCGCTGTGCACGGGGCTGCAGCAAGAATCACCAGCCCTGCAAAATAACCATCCAGCATTTCAGGGGCAAGATAACTGGCAAAGACATGGTAGATAAAGATGTATCCAAGCAAAGCCATAAAGAAGGGTTTGAAAAGCCAGTTGACACCAAGAGTGACTGCAATACCGCGTCGCTGTTGCCAAACCTCATGTAAAGAGGTGAAGTCAATTTTAAGCAGCATGGGCAAAATCATCACCCAAACCAGCATCGCAACAGGCAGATTAATATGAGCAATCTCAGTGTTTCCTATTACCTGAAAGATTTCTGGCATCCATGCGCCAAGTGCTATGCCTGCAACAATACAAAGGAAAACCCATACTGTTAGATAGCGGGCGAACAGCCCCATGCTTTGACTCGATTCAGACACGCCGCACCTCCTGCCATTGGCGACATCATATCTGCCTATGCGGATATGTAAATATTATTTGCAGGTCGTCAGTGGGAGCTTCTTAGCATCCTGGAGTAGTTGAGATTCACTCTCGCCTAATTGGGAAATCAGTGGAAGCAGCTGATCCATGAGCCCCTGATGCTGGTGAGACAAGCGATAGTAAACCCATTTACCTTCACGCCGCGTTTCAACAAGATCAAGGTGTCTGAGTTGTGAAAGGTGTCTCGAAATCGTGCTCTGAGGCAGCTCCAAGACATCGGTAAAATGACATACACACAACTCTTCGCGCCGGGTTAACAGAAAAATAAGGCGCAATCTGAGTGGATCAGAAAGCGCCTTAAAGATTTCTGCCGAACGCACCTCTACTCCTTGGAAAAGGGTGAGATTCGCTGTAGTGACCGATGGCCTTTAAGCTGGTGCACCAGTGCCATCGCCACGTGACCAATCACATAGTACCAGAGCAACTCACCCAGCACTTCATGCGTCTCTTTCATGGCATGCACAAACTCATCCATGGTTCCGTTTACCGGATCCATGCCAACAAACATAATCGTGCCTGTCAGCCCCAGAACCAGCCCAAGCAGAAGGCCGAGCCCATGAACCAGTCCTGAGATATGATCATCATCACTTGGGGGACGGAGCTTGCCTGCAAACCAGCTTGGAATCTCCTTAAGTTCAACAATCAGGCCACGCATACGTTCAACGGAAACAAACGGAAAGAGCCTCTGCACCTCTTCCGGGTTCCCCAATAACAGGGACAGACGCAGTGCGACAATGATCAACAGCGTAATGCCAAACCACTCATGCAGATCAAAAAAGAGAACCTGCTCATCGCTGCGAACTCGCGGTGCACCATCCACCAGCTTCGGCCGCTTCATCAGCTCCTCGCTGATAAGCTGAAACACCATCATTGTGCCAAACAGAACATGTAAAATACGATTAATGCGCGGATAAGATTTCATTGTTTGAACTCCTACCTGTCTGCCAGAGCAGCCAGACGCAGACGCAGTGCATTTAGCTTAATGAAACCCTCTGCATCCTTCTGGTTATAGGCACCCTCATCATCTTCAAAGGTGCAGAGGCTCTCGCTAAATAGTGACTGATCTGACTTGCGCCCAACTACAATCACATTGCCTTTATAGAGCTTCAGACGGACCATGCCGTTCACTACTGTCTGCGATGCATCAATCATGGTCTGCATCAACCGGCACTCTGGCGCAAACCAGTAGCCGTTATAGATCAACTTGGCATAGCGTGGCATCAGTTCATCTTTCAGATGAGCCGCTTCGCGATCAAGGGTAAGAGACTCGATTGCACGGTGCGCTTTCAGCATAATGGTGCCGCCCGGCGTCTCATAACAACCGCGAGACTTCATGCCAACATAGCGGTTCTCAACAATATCGATCCGTCCGATACCATGTTTACCGCCCAAACGATTCAGTTCGCGCAGAACAGAAGCCGGTGTCATCGACTCACCATTAATCGCAGTGATATCACCGCCCTGATAGGTCAGTTCAATATACTCGGGTTGATCAGGTGCGGATTCAGGAGAGACACTCCAACGCCACATCTCTTCACCTGGCTCTACCCAGGGATCTTCCAGGTCGTAACCTTCATAAGAGATATGCAAGAGGTTGGCATCCATCGAATAGGGGGACTTGGAATTTTCACGCTTACGCTCAACCGGAATCCCATGTTTATCAGCATAAGCCAACATCTGTTCCCGGGAGTTAAGATCCCATTCGCGCCACGGTGCAATCACTTTCACGTCCGGTTTCAGACCATAAAACCCGAGCTCAAAGCGAACCTGATCATTCCCCTTGCCAGTCGCACCATGAGAAACCGCATCAGCACCCTCGGTGTTGGCAATCTCAATCATACGCTTGGAAATCAACGGACGGGCAATGGAGGTGCCCAACAGGTATTCACCTTCGTAGATGGCATTGCCCCGGAACATTGGATAGACGTAGTCGCGCACAAACTCTTCGGTCAAATCTTCAATATAGATGGCAGAAGCATCCCCTGCCTCGGCTTTCAACCTTGCGTCCTCAACCTCACTACCCTGACCGATGTCAGCGGTAAAGGTCACCACTTCGCAGCCGTAGGTATCTTGCAACCATTTCAGGATAATAGAGGTGTCCAGACCTCCGGAATAGGCAAGTACGACTTTATTTACTTTCGAATCAGACATGAGGGACCTCAATTAAAATCAGAAATAATTCGGTGCGCAGTTTATGCGCCAAATATTACAACGCAATGAATGATCTTCTGCTAATTACTGTAACAGTAAAAACTCGAGCAGAGCCTTCTGAACATGCAGGCGGTTCTCCGCTTCATCCCAAACTACAGACTGCGGCCCATCAATCACCTCGGCAGTCACCTCCTCGCCACGGTGGGCGGGCAGGCAGTGAAGGAAAACCGCATCGGATTGGGCATAGGCCATGACACGGCCATTCACCTGATAGCCGGCAAAGGCCTTCTCGCGCGCGGCCTGCTCATCTTCCTGGCCCATCGAAGCCCAGACATCGGTTGTTACCAGATCTGCGCCTTGGGCTGCTTCAAGCGGATCAGAAGTGATCGTCACATCAGCTCCCAGGTCCCGCGCGGCCGACAGAAGGCCATCATCCGGCGCATAACGATCAGGACATGCTATTTTCAGTTTATAACCAAATGCAACCGCACCATTAACCCATGAGTGGGTCATATTGTTACCATCACCGATCCAGGCCACGGTTTTTCCGGAAATATCTCCACGATGCTCTTCATAGGTGAAAATATCCGCCAGAATCTGGCATGGGTGAGTCAGGTCGGTCAGCGCATTAATGACCGGCACTGAAGAGTAGCCGGCAAAGCGCTGAATCAGTTCATGACCATGGGTACGGATCATTACGGCATCCACCATGCGGGAGAGCACACGTGCTGAGTCCTCGATCGGTTCGCCACGTCCCAACTGGGTTGTGCCGGAGTGCAGAAAAAGCGCATGGCCTCCAAGCTGATACATCCCCACCTCAAACGAAATGCGTGTCCGGGTACTCGCCTTATCGAAAATCATGCCCAGTGTTTTGCCTGCCAGAGTATGGTGAACCTCACCGCGCTTCTGCATCGCCTTTAACTCAGAAGCCCGTGACAAAAGCGTCCGGGACTCGTCCGAAGTTAAATCCAGCAGTGTTAGAAAATGTCTCATTTTTCCACCTCCACCCCTGCTTCAGATGCTTCAACAGCAGCAAAAGCTTGCTCAAGAATAGCCAGCGCCTGGTCCACTTCGCCCGACTTGATGTTTAGCGCAGGCAGAAGCCTGACCACGTTTGGCCCTGCTGGCAGCACCAGTAACCCTTTCGTTTTACAGCTCTCAATAATCGGCGCAACCGCACCAGAGCAGGCAATGCCCAGCAAAAATCCGCTGCCACGTACTGACTCAGCCATTGGAAACTTCTCAACCATGGCCTGCAGCCCACCCGCAAGGCGTGCGCTCTGCCTGTTCACATTACTCAACAGGCCCTCGTTCTCAATTGTCTCCAGCACGGCAAGTGCAGCGCTACATGAGAGAGGATTGCCGCCAAATGTTGACCCGTGAGTTCCAGCTCCAAATGCGGCCGCTACTTTCTCGCTTGCCAGCATAGCGCCGATAGGCACGCCGCCACCCAGCCCTTTTGCCAAGGTTAGTACATCCGGTTGGATACCTGCATGCTCAAACGCAAACATTTTACCTGTCCGTCCGATTCCGGTCTGCACCTCATCGAGCATCAATAAAACACCGTGCTCATCACACAGTTTCCGCACATCCTGCAGATACTCAGGATTGGCAAGATTGACACCGCCTTCACCCTGAAGCGGTTCCAGCAGCACGGCAGCTGTGTTCTCATCGACAGCATTTTGCATTGCGCTCAGATCATTGAGCGGCACATGCACAAAGCCCGGTGGCAGAGGATCAAATCCGATCTTAACCTTATCCTGGCCTGTAGCCGTAAGCGTTGAGAGCAATCTGCCATGAAAAGAGTTGGTGGCAGTGATGACACTGCGCCGATCTGAACCGGCATCATGGAAATGTTTCCGTGCAATTTTGATTGCAGCCTCATTGGCTTCAGCGCCAGAATTGCAGAAGAAGGCCTTACCCATACCGGAAACCGAGACAAGCCTGTCGGCAAGCTCAATCTGCTTCGGAACATGATAGAGGTTTGAGCAGTGAAGCATCGTTGCTGCCTGCTCACTGATTGCCTTCATCATAGCTGGATGTGCATGTCCCAGTGTATTCACGGCAATACCCGAAACAAAATCGAGATACCTGTTACCCTGATCATCAAATACATATGACCCCTCACCCCGAACCAGGGTAAGTGGATACCGCGCATAGGTCTGCATCACACTACTCATATAGCGAATCCTAAAGAGGTGAATGGATAAACGCACCATTTCTCTACTGAACCCCTGAGTTTGCCCAAAGCATCAATCCCTCTTAGGTTATCCCCGATGAGCCAACAGCCGAACCATCCACAGCGCACGCGTATCAAAGTCTGTGGTATTACCCGCCTTGAAGATGCCCTGACTGCATCTCGCCTGGGTGTTGATGCCATCGGCTTTGTCTTCTATCCCAAGAGCCCGCGCTATATCCCGCCAATGCAGGCAGCAAAAATCATTCGCCAGTTGCCCCCATTCGTTTCAGCCGTAGGCCTCTTTGTTAATCCTGAGCAGAGCGATATTGATGAAGTACTGCAACACTGCCCGCTGGGCGTTGTACAACTTCATGGCGATGAAACCCCTGAATTCTGCATGGCACAGCCGCGCCGGGTCATGAAAGCGATCCCGGTCAGTAGCGCGGAGGACCTCAAGCGCGCGCAATCTTACCCATGCCCGGTACTGCTCGATGCAAGGGCTCCGGATGGGGTCTATGGTGGTACAGGAACATCATTTGACTGGTCACTATTGGAATCCTTTAAGCATGAGCATCCGCTAATTCTGGCCGGAGGCTTGAATGCCAGCAATGTCGAAGCGGCACTTTCAGTTCGCCAATGGTTTGCACTGGATGTATCCTCGGGCGTTGAAACCTCACCCGGCATCAAAGATGAGACAAAAATGTCTGAATTTGTTGCCCGTGTGAACAGTTTCTGATCAAAGTCATGAGGAATTTCTAAGCAGCATGGATAGCTCAATTATCGACTCCATCTACGACCTGGATATCTCACATCCGCCTGACATCAACGGCCACTTTGGTCGGTTTGGTGGCCGGTTTGCGGCTGAAACGCTCATGGGACCTCTTAAAGAGCTGGAAGAGGCTTTTTACAAAGCCTGGAAGGATGAGGCATTTCATCGAGAGCGCTTCGATCTGCTGAAAAATTATGTCGGTCGCGCTACGCCGCTCTACCATGCAGAACGCCTCTCAAAAGAGGTGGGTGGTGCCCAGATCTATCTAAAACGTGAAGATCTGACCCATACCGGCGCCCACAAGATCAACAACACCATCGGGCAGGGACTACTGGCTCACCGCATGGGCAAGAAGCGCGTGATTGCTGAAACCGGTGCTGGCCAGCATGGCGTTGCAACAGCGACAGTCGCAGCCATGTTCGGCATGCAGTGTGATGTCTATATGGGCCGTGAAGATACCGAACGTCAGGCACCCAATGTGTTTCGCATGAAATTGTTGGGCGCAAACGTCATTCCTGTCGACTCAGGTTCCGCTACGCTGAAAGACGCCCTGAATGATGCATTGCGTGACTGGGTAGCCAGCTGTGAAGACACCTTCTATATCATCGGCACCGTAGCCGGGCCGCACCCCTATCCTCTGATGGTACGTCAATTTCACATCGTCATCGGCCAGGAGGCCAGAGCGCAGTGCCTGACTCAGACCGGGCGGCTTCCCGATGTGGCCATTGCGTGTGTCGGTGGCGGCTCCAATGCCATGGGCCTGCTACACCCGTTCAGAGATGACAGCGTTCGCCTGGTTGCCGTAGAGGCTGCAGGCCACGGCCTGGAGAGTGGCGAGCACGCAGCTTCACTGGCTGCAGGCAAGCCGGGCATCCTTCACGGCAACCTGACCTACCTTCTTGAAGATGATGAGGGACAGGTTCAGGGAACACATAGCATCTCGGCAGGTCTGGACTATCCCGGTGTTGGCCCTGAACTGGCTGCCATGCTGGAAGAGGGTCGCCTTGACCTGGACACAGTGACTGATACCGAAGCGCTGGAGGCATTTAAAACAGTAACCCGTAGCGAAGGCATTATTCCCGCACTTGAATCAAGTCATGCGCTGGCATCGGGCATTCGCATCGCTGCAGAAATGAAGCCCGAACAGACTGTGCTCATTAACCTCTCCGGGCGCGGGGATAAGGATATGAACACCGTATTCAACCTGTTGCATGATGAGATTGAAGGCGGTGAAGCATGAGTCGTGATCGTATTGCAGACTGCTTCTCTCGCTGCCGTGCTGAAGGCCGTAGCGCCCTGGTGGGTTACCTGACCGCTGGAGACCCGGATATAACAACTTCTGAGGAGTTGCTGCTAACACTGGCAAGCAAAGTGGACATTCTCGAAATCGGCATGCCTTTTTCCGACCCGATGGCTGATGGGCCAGTTATTCAGGCTGCCAGTGAACGAGCCCTGGAGGCAGGCAGCTCAATCAAGGATGTGTTTACATTGGCTGCAAAGGTTAACAGCGCCTACCCGGACACATGTATTGTACTTATGGGATATGCCAATGTTCCCTATACCATCGGCTTTGAGAGCTTCTCGGAACAGGCTGCCAACGCAGGCGTTGACGGCGTTCTTATTGTCGATATTCCACCTGAAGAGGGTGCTATTTGTGATCATGCACTGAAGAAAAACGGGCTTCATCGTATCCTGTTGCTCTCACCCACCTCATCAGATGACCGAATAAAACTTGCATCTGAAGCCGCTAGCGGCTTTATTTACTATGTGTCATTAACAGGAATAACCGGTGCGGAGATGGGTGAATCTGCTGCTATTAAGCAACAGGTGGAGAAGATTCGTTCATTTTCCGGGCTTCCTATCTGTGTTGGTTTTGGCGTTAAAACCGCCGAACAGGCTGCAAAGGTTGCTGCATTTGCCGATGGCGTGGTTATCGGCAGCCACTTTGTTTCACAGATTCCAAAGTATTGCGGCGATGGCAAGGCCATGCTTATCGCGCTGGAAGAGGCTGCTTCAACTATGCGCAGCGCTGTTGAAAGGACTGCCTCATGAAAATCAAAGTTCTGGGCTGTTATGGCGGCCAGCTACTCGGATTTCACCTGACATCGTTTCTGGTGAATGACACAATTCTTCTCGATGCGGGCTCTCCTACAGAGGCCCTCACCCTGAAAGAGCAGGGAGAAGTAACCGACATCTTCCTCTCACATACACATCTGGACCATATCAAGGATATCGCCTTTTTGGCAGACAATCGCTCGCTTAAACGGTTGGGCGGAGCTGGCAGCAGCCATATCGCCATTCACAGCCTTCAGGAGAATCTGGATACCCTGAAAGAGCATTTCCTTAACAACCATATCTGGCCCGACTTCACCTGCCTGCCCAGCAAAAAAGATCCAACCCTCTCACTGCATGCTATCAAGCCAGAAGAGACTGTTGAGATTGACGGCCTGAAAATTACAGCTATTCCAGTGACCCATCCAGTTCCCTGCACTGGCTTCCTTTTGGATCAGGGAGATGCCCAGTTTATCTACTCTGCCGATACCGGCCCGACAGACAGGCTTTGGGAAGTCGCCAATGCACAGCCCAACCTTAAGGGTGTCATTATCGACTGCTCCTTCCCCAACGCCTTCCAGCATATCGCCGATATCAGCGGTCACCTGACTCCAAAAGGAATGGCAAACGAACTCCGAAAGCTGGATAGCTTTGGGAAAATGCCGGTCTACCTGTATCATATGAAACCTGAAACCCTAAACATCATGGCTGCTGAGGTGGAGGCTGAAAATATTCCACACCTTCGCATGCTGACACAAGTTGATGAACTACTTATCTGAGAGGCAAAAGAGAGAACAATCATGAGCTGGCTTACACGTTTAATAGAGAGTCCTAAGAACATCCTCTCCTCATCCGATAGCTCCACAACACCGGAGGGGATGTGGATGAAATGTCCCGGCTGTTCTGAAACCCTCTACCATAAAGAGTTGATGCGCACGATGATGGTATGCCCAAAATGCGGCCACCATTTCCGTGTCGAAGCAGATAAGCGCGCTGCCTTCCTTTTTGATCCGGATTCCTATGAAGAGCATGACACTGATCTGAAATCGGTGGATTCGCTCAACTTTAAAGATAAGAAGCGTTACAAGGATCGTATTAAAGAGGCCAACAAGAAGGCCGGGGATGGCGATGCTGTCCGCAATTATCTTGGTGATATCAAAGGACAAACTACTTCCGTTTCCATTTTCGATTTTGCATATATGGGTGGAAGTATGGGCTCAGTGGCAGGAGAGAAGATTGTGCGCGGAATGGAGCGTGCCATTGAACGCCGGTCTCCATATCTGCTGATTACTGCATCTGGTGGCGCCCGTATGCAGGAGGGTATCCTCTCTCTTGTTCAGATGGCAAAAACATCTTCTGTCGCTAACCGCCTCAACGAAGCCAAGCTCCCATTTATCTGCCTGTTGACCGACCCGACCATGGGCGGCGTATCGGCATCCGTTGCCTGGCTTGGCGATGTAATTCTTGCAGAACCCAAGGCACTGATCGGTTTTGCCGGACCGCGTGTCATTCAGGAGACCGTAGGTGAAAAACTGCCTCAGGGATTCCAACGCTCTGAATTTTTGCTGGAGCATGGGCTGATTGATGATGTTGTAGGTCGCAGAGAACTTCCAGAGCATCTGAAGACTCTTTTCGAACATCTGATGCATCGTGCCTACCGGCAGGCCCTCTAGCTTCCTGCTTAGGCAGGATCTTCGCAATAACACCCGTGCAGATGTCAGAAGATAAACCCGTTGAGGTAGAGGCGTGGCTCTCCCAATTGGGCCGACCCTCTGCAGATCGTGATTACAAGCCCGGCCACCAGCGCATGCAGGAGCTACTTCAACCTCTTTCCATCAAACGTCCGAAACTCCGTATCCGCATTGCCGGAACCAACGGCAAAGGCTCAACCGCCTTTATGCTCTCCAACGCACTGCAGGCGTGCGGACTGAAGATTGGCCTCTATACATCGCCGCATATTCACCACTTCAATGAGCGGATTCGTGTGAACGGTGCTGAAATTGACGACCGTGAACTGATAGCGCTGATGCAATCGATCATGCCGACTGCACTTGAGATTGGTGCATCCTATTTCGAGGTGGCAACTGCACTGGCATTGTCCCACTTCTCAACGACCCGTGTTGATGTCGAGATTCTTGAGGCGGGAGTCGGCGCAAGACTGGATGCCACCACTGCGGTTGATGCGGACATGGCACTCATTACGCCCATTGGTCTTGATCACCAGAACTGGCTGGGTAACACCATCGAATCCGTTGCCAATGAGAAGTCGCACGCAGCAAAGGGATGTGTAATGGTTTTGAGCGCAGAGCAGCAGGAAGAGGTTCTTTCGATACTGTTACGGCAAGCATCTGCCCTTGAAATAGTTTCGCCCGACCAAGCCATGCTACTTTCTGCCGTTGGTCAACACCAGCAGCAGAACGCTGCTCTGGCATGGAGTGCAGTTCAGCAATTGGCAGCCAATGGCCTCGTCGATAGCGACAAACTGGCCGCCGCCAAAGCTGCTATCCAAGCAACTACCATTCCCGGCAGGATGCAAAAGGTAACGTGTGATAACGCCACCCTATGGCTTGATGCAGCTCATAATAGCCATGCCGTTCAAGCACTATTGCCGACCCTCAAACCGTTGAACCTCGATGCCATTTTCATCTTCACCCGTGAGGATCGCAGCCTCGACGATAGCTTCCCACTGCTCGCCTCCGTTGCCCAGCGTATCATCACCGACGCCGACTACCCGAACGTTGCAGAGGCTCTGAATGCTGAGCTACTATCGTACCCGAACGGTAGGTTTCTGATTCTCGGCTCTTTCATCACCGTCGCCACGGTGTTGGAACAGGTAAAAAGCTACCGTGATTAGTTTTTGTGGCTAACGTTGAAGTTCAGCAGGTGACCTAGGCCTACTGCTGGAATGACAGGCTAAGTGACCTCACTCATCACTCCATCCAAATAAGATCAGCATAAAGTCAGGCACCACTAACATTGCAACGCCGAGCAAACCCATAAGGAGGCTCAGAAAGACAGCTGGGATCCCCGTGATATAACCAGACGGTTCCCGGCCTCTCACCCCGTACGGAATGAGACGTGTCATGAGCTGCACTCCTGCACCCGCTAGAATGAGGATGCCCATGCCTCGAATCCCTGCCCTGAAACTAACAAACATGAACAAGGAAACGACTACAAAAAAAGTGCCGAGACTAACAAAGCGCCAGCGAGACCACCTTTCAGGTGGAGGTAATTTCATAGTCATCTAACAGAAGTTATTATCCAAATGTAGTAGATATTTCCCCATATCCCCTCCGCAGTGATGCTAATTTAGACGGTGTAATAGAAATGGCAAAGGTAAAAACAAAAAAAGCCCCGACAGATTGATCTGACCGGGGCTTTTACATTTAAGGAGAAAACAGCTCCCGTTGTTATACCACGAAGCCTTTAACGCCGCGGCGCATACCAAGTGAACCTGTACGGGTAATCTCAATAATTCCAAATGGCTCCAGAAGTTTAATGAAATCATCCAGCTTCTCAGCAGCCCCCGTTAGTTCCAGGGTCAGATAGTTGATGTCGACACTATCCACAATTTTAGCCCGGGCCTGATCAGCCATCTCCACCAGTTCGGAGCGATTATCCCCATTGGATGCCACCTTAATCAACAGCATCTCCCGCTCCATATGGACCAGATGTGAAATATCCTCAACCTTGATCACCGGAATCAGTTTGTTGAGCTGTTTCTTGATCTGTTCAATGACATGCTCATCACCACGGGTAACCAGGGTCATGCGACTCACAGTTTCATCCAGTGTCGGAGCCACATTCAGACTCTCAATATTATAACCTCGTGCAGAGAAAAGGCCTGCAACACGGGTCAGTACGCCGAACTCGTTTTCAACCAGAATAGTAATCGTATGTCTCATGCCAGCACCATCTCATTCAGTGCGGCGCCCGCAGGAACCATCGGGAACACATTCTCTTCCTTGGAAATGGCCACATCAAGAATAACAAATCGATCATCAACACTAAGCGCCTTATCCAGTGCGGCATCAAGCTCTTCAAGCCTGTCCACGCGGATGCCAATACCACCATAAGCCTCTGCCAACTTCACAAAATCAGGCAGTGAGTCGAAATAGGATTGTGAATAACGGGACTCGTAGAACATCTCCTGCCACTGCCGAACCATGCCCATATAGCCGTTGTTCAGGATCACAACAACAACTGGCAGATTATACTGGAATGCCATGGAGAACTCCTGACTGCACATCTGGATTGATGAGTCACCACTGAAAATCACAACCTTCTCGCCCGGCTTCGCAACCTGAGCACCAATCCCTGCAGGCAGACCATAACCCATGGTGCCCAGTCCACCCGATGTCAGCCAGCGATTGGGGCGGTTAAATCCGTAGTGCTGAGCTGCCCACATCTGATGCTGCCCTACATCCGTAGCTACAATGGCGTTACCTTTTGTCTTTTCATGCACTGCTCGAATGACGGTCTGCGGCATGATCGCCCCGTCTTCGGGCTGTACAAAGCCCAAAGAGTCCTTCGCACGCCACTCGTTAATCTGCTCCCACCACAACTTCAGGGCCTCTTCATCAGGCTTGCCGTCGCGACGGGCTATCTCTTCAAGCAGCTGTTTAAGCACTTCAGCCACATCGCCTACAATCGGAAGATGGGCATGAATATTTTTCGAAATAGATGAAGGGTCAACATCAATGTGAATCACTTTTGCATCCGGCGCAAAGGCATCAAGCTTGCCGGTTACGCGATCATCGAAACGTGAACCAACAGCAATCAACAGATCACAGTGGGAAACTGACATGTTTGCTTCATACGTACCGTGCATACCGAGCATGCCGATAAAGTGATCGTCGTCATGAGGAATTCCACCCAACCCCATCAGGGTATTGGTAACTGGCGCATTCAGTGTATGCGAAAGTTCGCGCAGCAGTGATGAGGCTCCATGAGAGCTGATCACGCCACCACCGGTATAGAGCACCGGGCGTTTGGCCGACAGCATGGATCGGATTGCTCGTTTTATCTGACCCGGATGCCCATGGGTAACCGGTTGATAGGAGCGCATATTTACCTCTTCAGGCCATACAAACTCACACTCGTCGCCACTAATATCTTTGGGGATATCAACCAGTACCGGGCCGGGACGCCCGGTCGAAGCAATATGGAATGCCTGACGGATAATCAGAGCCAGATCCTCAACACGCTTAACAAGGAAGTTATGCTTGGTTGCAGAGCGGGTAATGCCAACAACGTCCGCCTCCTGAAACGCATCGTTACCGATCAATGTGGATGGCACCTGACCTGAGAAACAGACTGTAGGAATAGAGTCAGCCAGTGAATCAGCAAGGCCGGTCACCGCATTGGTTGCGCCCGGACCTGATGTTACCAGCGCTACGCCACATTTGCCGGAAGCACGGGCATAACCATTGGCTGCATGAAGTGCAGCCTGCTCATGGCGAACTAAGTAGTGCTTGAAGTGATCCTGCTTGAAAATCGCATCATAGATATGAAGCACGGCCCCGCCAGGATACCCAAAGATGGTATCAACGTTTTCACGTTTAAGGCATTCAACGAAGATTTCGGCGCCGGTCATTTTCATGGTTATACTTACTCACTGGGAAAAAATAGGAATGAAACCGTAGGTTCGAGCCTCTGAAGTGTCAAGAAAAGCGCGGCAAATCCCTTAGAAATAAAGGTTTATGAACCGTGTTAATCAAATGGCAAGTAACGAAACCAAAATAATCAGGAAACAGGCGAGAAGACCAAGAAGATAGATTTTGAGAGGGAGTTTCCGACCTGATTGTCGATGTAATAAATCATAATCTGAATAAGAGCGGCGCATGGGCATTTCTTAAGACCTCTATCCTTGATGGGATTATAGCATAAATGGAAAGGCCCGCCTAAGTAATCTATCAAATGGTGTCGATGGATGACTGAAAATGCATCAGCACTGCATCTTCGCGTTCCGCCCCTTTATGCCTGGGAACGTAATATCCCTTGCGAACACCAGATCGGACAAAGCCCAGTTTCTCATAAAGTGATCGGGCTGCTTGATTGGAGGCCCTGACTTCAAGCAGAAACTTCCTGCCCTGTTTGGCCACCAGAAGTTTCTGGCTCAACTGTTCAGCTATGCCTCTTCTTCGATATGAATCGTCAACAGTGATCTGCATAATATGCACTTCATCAAGCAGGTCATGACTCAGCAGATAGCCTGCCAAGACTTCCCCGTCCATACAGAGAAAAAGTTCGTAACCCTC
>Ga0316189_10003064_pt1 | contig 16262 bp, 17 predicted proteins | sample LowCovwburrow_MG_FD_204930 | JGI IMG/M metagenome (GOLD analysis project Ga0316189, IMG submission 204930) | Coastal sediment microbial communities from Maine, United States - Lowes Cove worm burrow | ecosystem: Environmental > Aquatic > Marine > Coastal > Sediment | place: USA: Maine... | reverse complement strand
ACGGTTGAGTGCGATCAAAAAAGTAGTGATCCCTGAAGGTGAAGTAGATGATCCGCTGGCCCATGAACCGCCAAAACTAGTCAATTATGATTGGGAAGACGGCAAACTCACTCTTTATCTGGATCGGGAGGTAAATCACGAGTGGGTCGGCGGTTTGAACAATATGGGCGGCCACAGCAACATGATGGGGTTTCCACCGGAGTCATTTGTTTTCAGGGGCAAAGAAGCGAATCCTTCTGGCGCAGTTCAGCCCGGTCAGGTGCAGGGCATTATTGACCACTTCAAGCCATGGCTTCCAGCTGCAACTCGCGCAATGAAGCAAAGGCTTGAAACCCGACTCCGGCAAGACCAAGCGATAACGTAAAGAATCTTTCGCACTTTTGGATTTGACGGTTCCTTTCAGTTATTTTGGAAGGAGCGATATGATGAGTAACGACAAGAAGGGCGAAGACATGGGTCAGGTGATCCAGATTGACGATGCCCGTATCAGGGATCATCTCGGCGAGATGGTTCGCGGGACGGTTGAAGAGACCTTGAATGCGCTGCTGGACGCGGAAGCTGATCAACTTTGCGGAGCTGGTCGTTATGAACGCAGTGAGGGCCGGAACGACACGCGGGCGGGCGGTTATGAGCGGTCGCTGCACACCAAGGCCGGTGAGGTCAAGCTGAAGGTTCCCAAGCTGCGCCGGCAGACGTTTGAGACGGCGATCATCGAGCGTTACCGGCGGCGCGAGAGTTCTGTTGAAGAAGCGCTTGTGGAGATGTATCTGGCCGGTGTTTCGGTGCGCCGGGTTGAAGATATCACCGAGGCACTTTGGGGCACACGGGTATCGCCTGGCACGATCTCCAATCTGAACAAGAAGATTTATGCTCAGATCGAGACCTGGCGTCATCGTCCGATTGAGGGTGATCATCCTTATCTGTATCTGGACGGTATCGTCATGAAGCGCACCTGGGCGGGCGAAGTGCGCAATGTCTCTTTGCTGGTGGCCAGTGCGGTCAATGCTGAGGGTTACCGCGAGATTTTGGGCATCTGCGAGGGTGCCAAGGAGGACAAGTCGGGCTGGTCGGCGTTCCTGCGCCATCTGGTGGATCGCGGCCTGAGCGGTGTTCAGCTGATCATCTCGGATGCCTGCCGGGGGCTAGTTGAGAGCGTTGCCGATTACCTTCCCGATGCCCGCTGGCAGCGCTGCATGGTGCATTTCTACCGCAATGTGTTTTCCCACGTTCCTTCCACCAAGGTGCGCGAGGTGAGCCACATGCTCAAGGCCATCCACGCCCAGGAGAACCGTGAGGCGGCGCAGGAAAAAGCAGACACGGTTCTTGCCACGCTGCGCCGCCAGCGCCTGGTTCGCGCGGCGGAGCTGATCGAGGAGAGTATCGGTGAGACGCTCACCTATTACGCCTTTCCCGACAGTCACTGGCGCAAGATCCGCACCAACAATCCGCTGGAGAGGATCATGAAAGAGATCCGCCGGCGCACCCGTGTTGTCGGCGCATTCCCTGATGGTCAGTCCTGCCTCAACCTGGCCGCTGCTCGTTTGAGACATATTGCAGCCGGCAAATGGGCAACACGGAAGTACATGGACATGAAACCGCTGTTTGAAGAGAAAACATCAACCCAGGGAGCCGTCGCTTGAAAAAATGTGCGAAAGATTCTGGACACTACCGACCAAGCGCGCCGCGAGAAGGAACTTCTCGATCAGAAACGAGCAGAAGAGGCTCGACTGAAAGTTCTTGCTGAAGTCAAGATATAGAACGCTGTTTGTTGGCTGTCGGCCACTACCGCATTAAGAATGGGCGCAGTACATCAGCTGAATTGCTGTTTCTACAAGCCCGCGCCAAGGCACGGGTCCATAGGGTGAACTGCACTCGGTAGCGTGCTTGCGGCTTGCGTCGTCTAGCGCCGCCGCCGCACGCTACCTTTCGTTTGTGCAAGCGGTGCAGTTCCAACCCCCCTATGGTATATATTTATATGGGGGCCTGTGGTGACGCCGTGAGTGGGGGCTAAACCTTTGTAGCCTTCCAGGTCATACCGCGCGTGCGAGAGGGGAACAATTTCGAGATTGTCGACAAGGCAATCGAGGTTGTGAAACGATCTGGTGTTCCGTTTCAGGTGGCTGCCATGGAAACGACCATGAAAGGCGATCTGGATCAGCTTCTGGACATCGTCAAGCAGGCGCAGCAGGTGTGCCTTGACAATGGGGCGGTTGAAGTCATCACCAATATCAAGATTCACACCAAGACACCCGATGCGTTTGATACATTCTGCACCTATGATCGGGGTGTGACGCCTTCAAATCACATGTTTGTCGACGATCAGTCGGACTGAAATATTTTAAAACAGGGAATACAGCATGGCGATCAGGACGGCTATCATCGGGCTAGGGATCATGGGGCGGCGGATGCTAGAGCATATGCTGCTGCATGACGGGTTTTCGCCGGCGTTTCTGTGGGATCCTGACCCTGAGAGCTGCCGGCTTGCGGCTGAGATCGCGCCGGATGCGCAAATCATGGACAGTGCCGAAGACGCAATCGCGGCTGCCGACATGGTCTATCTCGCCTGCCCGCCGGTTCCGCGCAAGGCATATGCGCTCAGCGCTGCTTCTGCCGGCAAGGCCGTGTTTCTGGAAAAGCCGCTGGGGGTCGATATCAATGAAAGCACGGACCTGGTGCGGCAACTGGCTGGTGCCGGTGTGCCCGTGGCGGTTAATTTCACCCAGGCCGCAGGGGCTGCGTTGACACAGATTTCCGCGGCCGCGAAGGCCGGGGCCATGGGAGACATCGTCGGCGCTGATATCGTCGTCACCTATGCGAACTGGCCGCGGGACTGGCAAAAGACAGCCGACTGGCTGCGGTTTCGGGCAGAAGGCGGCATGACGCGCGAAGTCGTTTCGCATTTTCTGTTTTTCTCGGAACGCATCCTCGGTCCCTTGTCGCTGGTCTGGGCACGGGCGTCATATCCTGATGATGATACTCTGTGCGAAACCCACATGCTGGCCCGGCTGGAAACCGCAGACGGTCGTCCGGTCACCGTCATGGCCAGTGTCGGCGGCGCCCAGCCCGACCGCCAGGAACTGACCATCAAGGGCACCAAAGCCAGCCGCCGGGTCACCGATTTCTATCGCGATGCGGTGTCGGACGGCGGCGAGTTCACAGCCGTTGATGCCGAACCCGGTGACCCTCGGGCGGTAAGCCTGAAAGCCCAGCTTGACGACCTGATGCTGCTGATCAACGGACAGCCAAACCGGTTGGCAACGCCTGAAGAGGCCTTGCGGGTGCAAAAACTGGTCGAAGCCATGTTGCTTTAAGGCAGCCGGATACAGGATATCAGCCCTCAGCCTCGGTCCGGTTTATTGACAAGGGTTCCTTGAACGTCATCGTGCGATACGGGAACGGAATTTCGATACCGGCATCGTCAAGCGCCTTCTTCACCGCCTCGACCACTTCGTCGCGCGATGTCCGGATGTCGGCGGGCTTCGAGCCGGTCCACCAGGTGACCTCGAAATTGATCGAGCTGTCGGCAAACTCCTGCGCAAAGATTTCAACCGGGCTGGTGTCCTGAATAACGGTTTCACAAGTCTCCACCGCCTTGCGGATCACGTCGCGGCCCTGGGCCACGTCCTCGCCGTAGGCAATGCTGCAGATGATTGTCGTGCGGCGTTGATCCTGATCGGTGCGGATGGTCAGCGGGTTCTTGAACAGGATGGAATTCGGCACAATGACAAGCTGGCCGTCTGTCTGGCGAATATGCGTCTCACGGATGGCGATGCTTTCAACACGGCCTTCAAGCTCCTCGCAATCAATATGGTCGCCGATGCGCATTTCCCTGCGCAGCAAGATGATAATGCCGGCGAGAAAATTCTCAAAGGTGTCCTTGAAGGCAAACCCGATAGCCACCGAGCCGATGCCCAGCCCGGCCAGCATTGATGCAGGCGTCAGGTTCGGGAACAGGACAATGGCAGCCGACATGATGCCGAGCACCCAAACGCCCAGGCCACTCAGCATTTGCACAAGATCACGCAGGCTCTGGCGCATGCTAGACCGGTCAAGTGCACGTCCAACCACAGCCTTGACCAGTTTCGCCAGCAGCCACGTCAGCGCCAGGACAATAAGAGCCACGAATAATTGCGGCAGTATGGCGATCGTGCCTTTCGCTATGCCGGCCAACTGGTTGGTCAGAATGGTAATCGGATTGATATCGATCTGGTCCACGTACTTCCCCTCATAAATGGAAATACAACGACTGGTTGCGGAAATGGTTTCAACGGGGGCACATATGTCCGGTCACTGGAACTGAAAACGAGTTCGCGGCAGGGACGCGCAGCTTCACCGTGCAACCTTTGTCTGGCGCGTCAGTTGTATCAGCATTACCAACTGCACAAGGGCGCAGCGCAAATGTCACTTACGTTTACCGGCGAAGTCACTGAAAACAAGATGCGCAAGATGTTCATGGCCAGAACGCCTGAAAATTCAACCATCGTCGTGGACATTTCCCACGAAGCGATCGAGGAAGTCGGCGAGCAATGGGCGCTTGAGAAGGCTTGCAAAAAATATGACGCCGGAGAACTGGACAGCCTCGGCAATGTAAGTGTCACGACAGATGATTTCTCAACTCCGGAGGCCTGACCGCACGGTCACAGTGGGTCTGTTCTCCATTATTCGATATTGCCGCAGGGGCGGGGTCGGTACGCGATGACAGAGCCAATCGGATTAACCATACAGTTTGATCACAGGCCACCATCTGGCGAAATCAGGGAACCATAGCCGCTGGATGGGAGTTGAACCGGGAAATCCGAGCAAATCGTGAGTCAGGGAGTGTAACAGCATGCGTAAACTAGGCCTCATTTTCTCTATAGCCATCATCTCCAGTATCAGCGCTTCTCAGGCGAATGCCGGCAGCAAAGGGTATCATGTGGGCAAGAGTGGCGAATTCCTGCCGATGCGATGCACCATCAACGGTACGCCGAGGAATTCGGTATTTGCGTGCCGCGCTGCGGCGCACCGTGTGCACAAGAGTGCCGGATGGTCGCAAGCCGCCGGCCCGGGTGTGCCTGCGTACTACGAAACCGGAGTGCCCACCCCCCGGCATGGTATGCGGCATACTCACAACCAGCCCGTGATGCATGAACACCGGGGGCGTCATGGCAGTTACCGGCACTATGGCTATCTGGGCCATCATCACAACAAGCCTGTTCCCGGAGCACCGAACAGGATCGTCCATACCGGCGGTAGTCAGGCCGGCTACATTATTGGGCATGTTGAGTAAGACTGCGCCGGCAAGCCGAAATCCGTCATCCGCAGTGGCATTGATCTCACCTGTCTCAAGGACCGGTGGAACGGTCTGCGGTCTGGTTCGTTGACCGGTACTGGATGGCGAAACCGACAAGGGGACTTGAGGCTGGCTACACCTGCAAAAACTCTTCGGCACCTGGAAACGGACAGGGTCCCGCGCGCAAGCCGGGCGCGCCGCGCCGTGCTTGTGATCATGCTGACGAGCCTTGCCGGGTTCACGGCGATCTGGCTACTGATGGTGGCCGGGATGACCGTTGCGGTCGACCAGGAATTATTGTTGATGTTCCGCACTGCTGCGGATGTCACCGATCCTGTTGGCCCGGCCTGGTTTGAAGAGATGATGGCTGAGTATTCTGCGCTTGGCGGCTACGCCATACTTGTCATGACCATATTGATCGTGTCTGCCGGGCTGATGCTGACAGGCCGCGGACCGCTGGCATTATTCCTGGTCGTCGCATTTGCGTCGGGTAGTGCCGTTTCAACCATCCTGAAACTCATGATCGAGCGGCCACGACCGGACCTCGTGGAACATTTTGACCGGACCTTTACGGCCAGCTTCCCAAGCGGCCATGCGATGATTTCCATGCTCGCTTTCCTGACCCTGGCGTCCGTGGTGGTCAGACTGTGCGCCACCCGTGCCTTGCGGGTCTTTGTCCTGGTCACGGCATTGGCCGTTGCCGTGCTGGTCGGGGTGAGTCGGATCTATCTCGGTGTGCACTGGCAAAGTGATGTGGCCGCCGGCTGGTGTCTGGGTGTGAGCTGGGCATGCGCAAGCTGGCTTGCTGCCGACTATCTCGAACACCACCGCGCCCGGCATACGGACGAATTGGGCCACTCCAACATCTGACCGCACCGGAAATCAGGACACCTGCCATGCAAAAGCTGCCGCGACATTTCATCATCCCGTTCGCACGGGCAGGTTATGCTGCGCGCGGCCTGATTTACCTGGTGATCGGCATTTTTGCCATCGGTGCGGCTTTCTGGTCCTTTGAGAAAAAAGACACCAAGAGTGCGGTGCTTGAAGTGCTGCAATTGCCGCTCGGCATGGCGCTGATCATCGCCTTGCTCATTGGCCTGGCCGGCTATGTGAGCTGGCGCCTGGTCCAGGCGATCTTCGACACCGATGATCATGGACTTTCGCTCACCGGCTCTGCGGTGCGCCTTGGTTTGCTGGCAAGTGCCGCGACGTATACAACTCTTGGCATCTACACGCTGTCGCTCATCGGGGTATTCGGGGGTGTAGGCTCCGGCAGCAGTGCATCCGACAGGCTGGCCGGCGTTATCGGCAGCACCTGGGCCGCACTCGCCTTCAGCGCGATATTTGCCGGCGTGGCCATTGCGCACTGGTGGAAAGCCTACCACGCGAAATATCGCGATCACATTGAAGCTGACAGTCGGAAGATGACCTATATCGACATGGTGTCGCGAACCGGCCTGGTGGCGCGCGGACTGGTGCTGGCAGTGATTTCGGTGCTTTTCTTCAGGCGGTTCATGGCTGCTGGCGTGCAGCAGGGCGAGCCAGATCTCATGTCGGCGCTCAACTACATCCACCAGTTGCCCGCCGGTAACTGGCTGCTGGCTGCCATGGGCTTCGGGCTGCTGGCGTTTGCGCTGTATTCCATTGTTGAAGCGCGCTGGCGGCGGATCAACGTGCACGATGCATGAGAGGTGCATCCTTGTATCCTCCGCTTGCCGTGCCGACTTTCAGGCAATTCGCCAATTTAATCACGTTGCCCGAACACGGAAACTGAAACCTGCCAAACCGTCGTGAATTGGTGCCGCACGCAAATGTTCACGTAGAACATCCTACTATCGTAGTTCCGGAATCGCTTATCTCGTGTCCACCGCTTTGACCACAGGGGGCATTGCCACGGGCACCACAAAAGGCAAGATTGTAGCTGCCTGCATTGCGCAAGGTTGAGATATCAAATGGTGACGGCACTGTAACGCGGCTTGTGAACAGGCAGCGGTTGAGGTGAGGAAGATGGCCACCAAATGGATAATCAGGAAGTACGAAAGCAATGTCCTGAAGTGGGAAAAAATACTGCCCGGCACCATGTCAAACAAACGGGTTGAAACGGTCCTGCAGCGGCTGGTGTGTCAGAACCTGAGTACCGACGAAATCCTGTCATCATCCCTGAATGTGGAAACACCTGGACGCACGAGCCATCTTGACCGGGTCGGCAGCGGTACATTGTTTATATATGGGCACAATCCATACTACACCGCTGAACACAGGCATGCTGCTTCCATCTGATCTCCGGGCATCTCGATGAAGAGCCGGTCTGCGTTCAGCCAGCCATGCCGTTGGGTAATATTTCTTTAGAAAGTTGCATCTACAGTGATTTGAAAAAGCAGCTGGAGACGAAATAGATGAGTGCAAAACTATTTACCGGTGGTGCCATAATCGGTGGTGTGATCATGGCTGCTTATGGTGGTCTGGAACTGGGCAGCGTGCTTGGGAGTGCACCGTTCGACTATGCAAAGGTTACGTCGGAAGAACAGGTCCAATTCCTGCAGACAGAAACCAAGTACTTCGGTCGGCGACTGAAGCGCGGCCTGGTCAATCCCTCTGGCGTTGGCGGCTCTGCGCAGCTGGCTGATACAGAATATGATGCGCGCCTTAACGAGGTCCGCTTCATCGTGAAGGTAACCGGCGGTGAATTGGCCAACAACGGCGCTTCACAGAAAGCGCAGCGAGAATTCAAGAAAGGTGCCTGTGTGTGGCGCAGTGACAGCCGGCTGGCTGGCACGGACAGCCGGTTGGTGATCAAGTTCATCGACAAGGACAAGCGCCAGTTACGACGGATCACCATCGACGGGTCCACATGCCGCAGATACTCCTGAATTCACATCCAATTCGGTGAAGTTAGCTGGCAGTCTGAAAACCCTAATCGTCGGCAAATTCGTCGGAGTAGAACGACATCATGATCTCCAGGGCGTCTGACAGGTCGCCGTCCCTCGCGCGGGTCCAGAACGCCGGGGAGCCCAGATCGGAATAGCCTTCAAAGTTTTCAAGATCCGACGCATCGGCGTTGCGGAAGCCCATCGACCAGTCGGGAAAATTCCGGTCTGAAATCTCGCCCTGCTCCAGCACGACCTTGGTGTGGTGGCGCTTGTCGGCCTCGATCCTGGCGAAGGCTGCCAGCACCTTGTCTTTCGGTCCTTCCAGCAGCTGCATGAAATTGGCCCGGTTCTCCGACGGGGTGAACTTGTAGATCAGCAGCCCCGAAATGCCGTCTTCAGTATTGTAATCACGGCTTTTTTTCAGGATGGCGGCAAGATCTTCCTCGCTCATCGGCTGGGCGGCCTGGCTGACATATATCAGATGGTACATGCGTTCTATCGCTTTCATGCCTGCTTCATCAGGTGCCGGATCGCAGCCCGGCACCTTTCAATCAAAAACAGGCTTATACGCATCTGCGCTGCCTGCACAAGGCCCCGTGTAACGCGCCGCATCACCGGGTGGATCAACCTGAAGGGGTCATTTGCCTGCCAATCGGTGTCGAGTCTTGTGTTTGACATTATCAAATTTAATTTCAAATTGCGAAATACTATTGACTCATGCAGGCCAATTGCATTTGTATGTATCAGGTTCTTCGACAAGGTGAATTGGATTGACGAATGGCAACCGGCGTAGAAAAGGCAGTGGAGACGGCGCCTGTCGCGACAGACAGGACGGACGGTCTCGATGTTGTGCCGCCGGGCAAAATGCCTCGCACCATCCAGTCGGTTGAGCGCGCACTGGACATTCTGGAAATCCTGGCGGACGCCGATGGTGAACTGCCGCTCAACGAGCTTGCCGCCGGAGCCCAGCTCAATGCATCGACCTGCCATCATCTTCTGGCCACGCTGGTCAAGCGCGGCTATGCGGGTCAGACCTCGCGCACCCGCAGTTATTTTCTCGGCCCCCGCGTCACTGACCTGTCCGACAGCCGGTTGAAACAGTTCAACCTGTCGGAAATCGCCATGCCGGAACTCAGGCGCCTGAACGACGCCACGCTTGAAAGCGTGCACCTGGCGGTTCTGCAGGGCACGTCCCTGGTAACCTTTGCCAAACTCGACTCCAAACTGCCCATCCGGGTTGGATCAGACGACGGCATGAAGGCTGATGCATCACACGCCACAGCGACCGGCAAGGCCATTCTGGCCTGGTTGCCCGAACCTGAAATTGCCCGGGTGATCGCGCAGGGCGGACTGAAACGATTTACCGACAAGACAATTTCAACGATCTCGGAACTGATGGAAGATTTACGGCTGGTGCGCCGCAACGGCTATGCGCTCGACAATGAGGAATTCCAGGCCGGTGTGGTCTGTGTCGGCGCCGCCATCCGTGATCATGCCGGTGCGGTGGTCGGCTCGGTCAGCGGGTCCATGCCGCGCATGCGGGCTGACGGTGATCATATGGCCAAGGTCAAGCACTGTGTGCAGGACTGCGCAGCGCGGATTTCGTCGCGGTTCGGCAGCCCGGAACCGGAGCAAATTCAATACTGACAACTGAATACTGAAATCACCAAGCGCCAGCGAAAGCGCAATAATAAAACTGAATGAGGAGACCTCAAAAATGGCCATGCCAAACGATGTAAAGACCAGCACCGACTATCCGATCCCGGAAACCATGAAGGCATGGGTGCTGGGCGACCCCGGTGACATCTCCCTGCAGGACAAGCCGGTTCCGGCACCTGCCAGGGCAGAAGTGCTGGTGCGCATCGATGCGGTGGCGATCTGCGCAACAGACCTTGAGATCATTCACCACGGGCCCCCGGCCCAGATCAACGGCGAACTGCCGTTCAACCAGAATTTCACACCCGGCCATGAATATATGGGCACCGTGGTCGCGCTCGGCCCCGGCGTCGACGAGTACACAATCGGTGAACGCGTCACCGTTGAAATCCATGCCGGTTGCGGCCAGTGCAAGCGCTGCCGCGAAGGCATGTACACGTCGTGCCACAATTACGGCAAGAACTATGGTGACGTGAACAAGGGCCACCGGGCCAATGGTTTCACCACCGATGGCGGCTTCTGCGAATACCAGGTCAACAACATCAACACGCTGGTGCATGTCGACGACAACATGTCGGACGAAGAGGCAACTCTTGTTGTCACGGCGGGCACCGCCATGTACGGGCTCACCGAACTGGGCGGCCTTGTCGCCGGTGAAAGCGTGGTCGTGACCGGCCCGGGCCCCATCGGCCTGATGGGCGTGGCCGTGGCCAAGGCCATGGGTGCGCAACCGGTGATCCTGACCGGCACGCGGGACAACCGGCTTGAAATCGGCAAGCAGCTCGGTGCCGACCATGTCATCAATGTGCGCAAGGAAGATCCGGTCGAGGCGGTGCACAAGATCATGGGCGGCAAGGGTGTCGATTATGTCGTCGAGTGTTCGGCGGCACCAAACGGCATCAATGAAGCAGCACAGATGGTCAATCGTGGTGGCCGCATCTGCCTGGCGGCGTTCCCGCATGAATCGCCGGCGGTGGATATTGCCCACCTGGTGCGCAACAATATCTACATCTTCAGCATTCGCGGCGAAGGCAAAAGCGCCACCCACCGGGCTGAAGCCTTCATGCGGCAGAAGCGTTTCGACGCCACGCTGATCCACACCCACACCTTCGACATGGGCGACCTGCCGGAAGCGCTGCGCTATGCCAAGGACCGGGTGGAAGATGCCATCAAGGTGGTGGTGAAAAACGATCACGCACAGAGCCAGCGCGCGGCGGCAGAGTAGGCAACTTCACAGGGCGGCGTGGTTTTCACAACTGCAAAACGTCAAGGGAGACAGATCATGAAACAATTCCTGATTGCATCGGCACTTCTTGCTGTGGGGTCTTTCGCGGCGGTACCTGGGGTTTCAGCCCAGGACCTGTCGCCCAACGGGGTCAAGACGCTGGCGCCCGAAGGCGGCATCATTCCAACCGCCACCTGGGCGCTGGGCACAAGGGCAGGGGATTTTGTCTATGTCGCCGGCATGCGCGGCATTGACCCGGCCACCAACAAGCTGGTGCCGGGCAATGAGGAGCGGGTGCGCAAGGCTTTCATGAACATGAAGCTGATCGCCGAGTCCGAAGGAGCATCGCTGCGTGATGCAGTGCGGCTGGTGGTCTATGTGGTCGACATGTACCGGCACCGGCCGATCGTCAACAAGATCCAGAAGGAACTCTGGGGTGACGGGCCTTACCCGCCGCGCACCATCATTGAAGTCGACCGGCTCAATCAGGACGACATTGTGGAAATCGAAGGCACCTTCTATGCGCCGGTCAAGAAATGACTGGCCGGAAAAGGGACACGACGGAGATATTTCATGCTGACATGTGACCAGTACCATATGCCGACAAGCCTGGCCGACGCGCTTGCCCTGTGGCAGGACGCGCCTGAGGGCACGCGGCTTGTGGCGGGTGCTACCGACATTCTGCCGTGGGCCCGGGAAGGCCGGGCAGGAAATGTACACCTGCCGGCCATGATCGACCTGAGCCGTGTGCCTGAACTTGATGGTTATACGGTCGAGGACGGGCGCATACGGCTGGGCGCGAATGTCGTCTACCAGCAGTTCCTGACCGACGAAAAGCTGCGCGCGCTTTTGCCGTGCATGCCCTACTGCTCGATATGGTTTGCCGATGACCAGATCCGCGAACAGGCAACTCTGGCCGGCAATATCGTCAATGCTTCGCCAGCGGCAGACGGCACCCCGCCTATGCTGGCGCTGAACGGCGAGCTTGAAATTGCCCGGCTCGAGGACGGCGATATCGCTCATCGGACCATTGCGATCACTGACTTCATCAAAGGACCAGGTTCAACAGATCTGCAGCCCGGTGAAATTGTCACCGCCGTTATCTGCGACACGCTGGAAGGTTATGGCGGATCGTTCCAGAAGGTTGGCCAGCGCCGTTCGCTGGTGATCTCTTCAGTGTGCGCTGTCGCCTGCGTCAAGCTGAATGAAGACGATGGTACCGTAGCCGACATCCGTCTGGCGCTCGGGGGTATCAGCCCGGTCCCGCTGCGCCTGACCAAAACGGAACAGATGCTCACCGGCAAGCGGTTGACCCGCGAGATGATTGTCGAAGCCGCCAGGCAGCCTGCTGATCTGGTCGCCTCGCGCACCCGCCGCGAATACCGGCGCGTTGTCGTGCGCGGTTTCGTGGAGGCCGCCATCGAGGATGCGCTGGCTGATTGCGGTGCCGCCGTGCCAAATACTGACACCAGGGAGACAGCCAATGTCTGAACAGACCCCAACCGACCTGCAACTGGAATTCCAGATCAACGGACGCAACATGAAGCGGCGTGCGAAGCCACACCAGCGCCTGCTGGATTTCATTCGCGACGATCTTGCCCTGACCGGAGCCAAGGAAGGCTGCGGCGCCGGTGAATGCGGCACCTGTTCGGTGTTTGTCGACGGCAAGCTGGTCAAGTCCTGCCTGATGCCGGTAGCCAAGGCAAACGGCACCAAAATCGAAACCATCGAGGGCCTGACCGGGTGGGGCGGCGACCTGACACCGGTGCAGAAGGCGTTTCACAAGACCGGTGCCAGCCAGTGCGGCTACTGCATTCCCGGCATGGTGATGGCGGCAACCTCGGCGCTGCGCGAGAACCCGAAAGCCGATATCGAGGAAATCAAGGAACGCCTCGGCGGCAATATCTGCCGCTGCACCGGCTACACCAAGATTTTTGAAGCTGTGGAAATGGCCCGTGACGTGCTGTCCGGCGAGGCCAGTGCAACAGTTCTGGAAGCAGACGGTCCCGGCAAATCCTATATCGGAAACAATGTCCGCAGGCTGGACGCACCGAGCAAGGTTTCCGGCCGGTTGCGCTATGCCGGCGACATGGTGATGCCGGGCATGCTGCACATGCAGGTGCTCAGAAGCCCGCACGCCCATGCGCTGATCAAGTCCATCGACACCAGCGCAGCTGAAAATCTGCCCGGTGTGGCGTGTGTCATTACCTCTGACGATGTGCCCGGCGAAGACGGCTTCGGTGTGTTTGTGCACGACCAGCCGATCATGGCGCGCGGCCGGGTGCGATATGTCGGCGAGGCCATTGCTGCAGTTACGGCTGACGATGTCCTGACGGCGGCGCATGCGGTATCGCTCATCAAGGTTGAGTACGAACCCGTCGCAGCGGTGTTTGATGCGGAAGAAGCCATGCAGAATGGCGCTCCCGTTGTGCATGACTATGCGCCCGACAACATCGTAAAGCACATTCCCATTCGTAAAGGCGACCTTGAGCAAGGGTTTGCGGAAGCCGATCTGGTGGTCGAGCAGACTTACGAGACCCAGGCCGTGGAGCATGCCTATCTGGAGCCGGAAGCAGGCATCGCCTATGTCGATCATGACGATGTGGTCACCGTGGTGTCACCGAGCCAGAACATCACCCATCATCGTCACATGCTGGCAAAGATCATCGACAGGCCGATCAACAAGGTTCGTTTCATCATGAGCCCGGTCGGTGGCGGTTTCGGCGGCAAGGAGGACATGATCTATCAGGGCATGCTGGCGCTTGCGGCAATGAAAACCGGTGCGCCTGTCCGGCTGGTCTATACAAGGGAAGAATCCATTATCTCCACCGCCAAACGTCATCCCGCACGCATCACCTACAAGATGGGGCTGAAGAACGATGGCCGTATCACCGCGGTGTCGTTCAGGATGATCTGCGACGGTGGTGCCTATGGACTGTCTACAGAAGGAGTCATGCGCAAGGCGGCAATCCTGTCGTGCGGTCCGTACAATGTGCCCAATCTCGAGATCGATGTGTATGGCGTTTACACCCACAACACGCCATCCGGTGCGTTCCGCACATTCGGGGCGATGCAATCGCAGTTCGCAACGGAATCCCACATGGATATCTGCGCGGAAAAACTCGGTCTCGACCCGTTTGAGATCCGGCGCATCAACATGATGCACGACGGTGCGGTTACCCACACGCAACAAACACTCGGATCGGTCTCGATGGGCCGGGTGCTGGACGCGGCTGAAAAGGCGTGCCGCTGGGACACCGGGCCGGTCGGCATGCGCGGCCAGGAACGCAGTGATCTGGGCGGTGATGATACGCGTCCGCCGTGTACGCTGGGCGCACGGTTTCGCAAGACCGGCGATGATGATCGCCAGGAGGTGGCATGATGGAACGTAAAGTTCGCGGCCGCGGCATGGCGGCAAGCTGGTACGGGATTGCCCGAACCGCAACCATTGACCGGGCCGGGGCCTGGGCAGAGATCGATGATGGCGGCACCGGAAAAATCGTTACCGGCGTTACCGAGATCGGTGAAGGTATCCTGACCCTGCTGGCCCAGGTGGCGGCAGAGGAAATGGGCGTCAAGCCGGAAGACATCACCATCGGCGACAATGACACGGCTCGTTCGCCGGAAGCCGCCCACGCCGGCGCCACCCGGCAGACCTATATGATCGGCAATTCGGTTGCACTGGCGTGTCGGGACGCGCGCGCCAAACTGGACAAGGAACTGGCCGATCACTGGGATGTGGACGCTGACACCATTGAAGCCTTTGACGGCGAGATCTGGTCGAAAGATTCAAACCTCAAAATGTCCATGGAAGAAGCGGTGGACATCTGCAAGAAGCGCGGCGTTGTGCCGGTGGGATCGGGATCGTTTACCGCCCACGGCACCGGGCTTGATCCGGTCGACGGCTCCGGCAGCCCGTGGCAGGCCTATGTGTTCGGCACCCAGGTGGCTGAGGTCGAAGTTGATACTGTAACCGGTGAGGTGCAGGTGCTGGGTATATGGGCTGCACATGACGTGGGCCGGGCCATCAACCCGCGTGGCGTGGAAGGCCAGATCGAAGGCGGCGTCGTGCAGGGGCTCGGACAGGCCCTGATGGAAGACTACCAGCTCGAAGACGGCCATACCAAGACACACGGGTTTGCCAAATACATCCTGCCGACCTCGCTGGATATCCCCGAGATCAACACGGTGATCGTTGAAGACCGCGACCCGAAAAGCCCGCTGGGCGCCAAGGGCATTGGTGAACCGGCACTGGTGCCGACAGCGCCTGCCATCATGAACGCGATCTATGACGCTGTCGGCGTGCGCATAACATCGCTGCCTGCAACGCCGGAAAAAGTACTGGCGGCGCTGGAAGCCAAGTCTGCTGCCGGTCAACTGGAAGCTGCTGAATGAACTGAATCCGCCGGAAGACAAAGAATTGCACCGGTAAATCGATGAGCCTGCAACGGCTCAGTAAACCCTGGGAGAAAACCAAGATGAAAATGAACCTGAAATCGGTATTGCTGGGGGCAACCGCATCTGTATTTCTGCTGGCCGGACTGAATGTCCAGGCCCGCGCTGAATTTCCTGAGAAGCCCGTTGAGATGACAGTGTTGTTCGGCGGCACGGCACAGACCATCGGCCAGTTGCTGGCAGACCTGATGTCGAAGAACCTGGCCAATCCGGTGGTCGCTGTCAGCCGCACCGGCGGCGGCGGCGCGGTCGGCTATTCACACGTTCAGTCAACGGCTGCCGACGGCTACAACGTGGTGTGGAACTCCAACTCGGTGAGCACATCGCATTATCGCGGCAACATGAAATTCAACTATGAGGCATTTACACCGATCGCCCGGGTGAGTGTCGAAACACCGGCGCTGGCAGTCAGTGCCGATTCCGGCTGGAAATCACTTGAAGACATGGCCAAGGCCGTGAAAGCCGGCGACAGCAAGCTGAAGGTCGGTATTTCCGGCAATGGCTCGTTCACGCACCTGACCTCTGCTGCCCTGTTCGACAAGATGGGTATCGCGGACAAGATTGTCTATGTGCCATACGGCAAAGGCAAGGCACCTGTTGAACTCCTCGCCAAGCGTGTCGATGCCGCCGTGCAGTGGCCGGGCCAGTTCATCCCGCATCAGCAGGCCGGCAAGCTGTCGATCCTGTGCGTGACCGGCAAGGATCGCATTCCGCAACTCAAGGACACGCCGTCATGCGCCGAGGCCGGTGCAACGGATCTCAACATCACCATGTGGCGCGGCCT
>Ga0316189_10003063_pt1 | contig 16263 bp, 10 predicted proteins | sample LowCovwburrow_MG_FD_204930 | JGI IMG/M metagenome (GOLD analysis project Ga0316189, IMG submission 204930) | Coastal sediment microbial communities from Maine, United States - Lowes Cove worm burrow | ecosystem: Environmental > Aquatic > Marine > Coastal > Sediment | place: USA: Maine... | reverse complement strand
GGCTTGTTGACGTAAATCCAGAACTGGCTTTGGGCGGGCAACTCCGATCCATCCAGCGTGGAAACCGAATCCGCATCGACCGGGGCCCGGCAGTAGCTGAATTCCCTGGCGTCGGCGCCGATCTTGCCCTCGATGAGTTCGGCGCGATAGAGCGCTGCGACCATTTGCGCAGATGCGTCTTCCCGCACGCCCAGGAACGTGGTCGGGAAGGTGCCGTGGAGGTTCCATTCCCGCCTGAATCCGGTAACCTGCACGGGCCGGCTTTCCCCGGCATTGGGTTCGGTCATCTGTTTCGACTTGGCTTCCATCAGGCTGCCGTAGCCGACGATGTATTGCTGCCAGCCCGCTGTCAGGGGCGGGTGGCAATCGTCGGCAAACGCCATACCGCATAAAAAGAGGCCAAGTATCAGTGCAGTTGCGATTCTGCGCATAATTGCAGCGTTCTCCGGTTGACCTTTCGGAAATTCGTGGGGCTGATGCCGCCGACACGGCGAAACATCCTTGAAAAATGTGCCGGGTCCTCAAATCCGGTGGCGCCACTGATATCCGCGATGCTTGCATCATTGTCATTGAGCAGTTCCCTGGCCTTGTTGAACCGCACCGTGTCGACCAGCGACCGGTAGGTCAGATTCCGGGCGGCGAGTTGCCGGACCATGGATCGCACCGAAGTATCCATCAGGCTCGCCATCCGTTTCCGGGATGGGTAACCATCAGACATGTACGCTTTGATCAACGAAGAGAGGGTGTCCACGTAGTCGAATCGGTCCGAATAGGTCGGGGGATGGGTTGTTTGTGTACCGGTGTTCATGGCCGCGGTGTTCTGCCTTGCCGTTACGTGCAGGCAGGAGCGTGGCACCTTTATATAGCCCATGCGACGGTCCGTTCGAATCCGCGGAACCGGCAGGTGATCGTGAAGGGTCGCGGGGACTTCGGGTGTCTCGTGGCCGATTTCCTCAGGCAGCCAGTCCCGCCCCAGGAAGAGCCTCAGTATCGTCAGGTAGACCTCCAATTGGTAGGCTTGGGAAATAGCGTGTCCGGGCGCGCCTTTCAAATCGGGGTAGTGCGTGTAAAACAGGATATCGTCAGGCCGTTCCAGGATACCCAGTTGCAGGTGCGTTGCCTCCGTTTTGACCAGCCGGATACATGTCTGCAGCGCCTGATAAAGTGTGGTGGCTTGTTCCAGTTGCTGCAGGAAGCTGCCGCTCAGCAGTTGCCCACCGAAATTCCGCCCGACCCTCCAACCCAGCAAGGGGTCGTCTTGATGGGCGACTTCATCCCAAAATGACCAGACTTTCAGCAGAGGAAGAAACACATCCGGATCTTCACACAGGGTCGGCAACCCCTGCTTCCGGAAATACTTCTCGACCGGGACGCCGTTTTCCTTAAGCGATGCGGCAAAACCCAGCGGGTGGGCCCAGCGAATCAAACGCGGCATTGAAGAATCGGAAGAAATATGCATTTTTTGCTGTCTGTAACTATTCTGTAACTATATAAATCGGCGCCAAATTCTTGTCCTGAACCGTTTCAAAGCATTCCCATGCAACAGCATGGACTTGTTGGCCCAAAAAGGCCAGAATCAGTTGATCCAATAAGTTACCTTGAAGTCCGTTTTGGCGCAAATGAACAGGAGCGGGACCCCATTGCAATACACGAGTCGACAAGACAATAGAAGCGGCTCGTGGTGATAATGCCTGAGAAAGCCAGGGAACCCTTCAAAACCGCCCTGGCGATCGTGATCTCCTATGGCATCGCGCTGGCGATGGACTGGGGCAACCCCTACTGGGCCGCCTTCGCCGTGGCTTTCGTCAGCCTCTCGACAGCCGGTCAGTCATTCAACAAGGCCGCCATGCGCATGTTCGGTACGCTTGTGGGAATCGTGGCCGCGCTCAGCCTGATCGCACTGTTTCCCCAGCAGCGCTGGTTGTTCATCCTGGCTGTTTCCGTCTATGTTGGCGTCTGCACTTACCTGATGACCGGTCCGAAGAAGCAGTATTTCTGGAACGTCAGCGGTTTCGTCTGCGTGCTGCTGTGCATGAGCGCCGGCCCCGACCCGGTCAATGCCTTCGATACTGCTGTCTTGAGAGCACAAGAGACTGGACTCGGCATCCTGGTCTACAGCCTGGTGACGTCTCTGCTCTGGCCGGTCAGCAGCCGCAAGGACTTTTTCGCGGTCGCCGGCCAGCTCGCATCCGGCCAGCGGCAGTTCTGCCAGACCGGTCTTAAGCCCGGCCAGGACAGCGACCCCGGGCAGGCGCAGGCGCTGAAGGGGCAACTGCTGCAGGCGCAAACAAAGTTCCAGAAACTCCTGGATGCCGCGGAATCGGATACCCAGGAAGTCTGGGAGATGCGCCGGTACTGGCGCCTCTACCAGGAGCAGACGAGCAAGCTGACTTCAGTGATCGGCTCCAGCGTCCAGAGCCTGGCCGAGCTCGAGGCATCGAAAACTCCTCATCTGGCGACCAGGTTGGATTCATTCCTCGCTGAGCTCGACAATCGCTTTGCCGGGATCGGAAGCATGATCAGCGGCCAGGCGCCTGGACGCCAACCGGAGGAAATCGATATGGCCCTGGACGCGGCCGGCTTGCGGGCCCTGTCACAGTTCCAGAGAGCCGCGGTGGTCGTGTTCCATGACCGGCTGAAGCAGCTGGACCAGCTGACCCGTACACTGTTTGAAACAACACGCAACGCCAACGGGTTCGGTGAGGCAGAAGCAGTGCCTGCCCGCACCGCTCTTCCCACACTGCAGTGGCCCGACCCGGATCGCATGCTCGCCGTCATACGGGTCATGCTGACCCTGTGGCTGGCCTTCCTGGCCTGGATTTACGTGGACAGCATCCCGGGTGGCACCAGCATGGTGACGATGGCCTGCGTCTACGGCATGATCATGGCGTCTATCCCAATGGTGACACTCAGGACCGTGTTCAAACCCCTGATGGCAGGCGTGGTGTTCGGCAGCTTGATGTACATGCTGGTGCTGCCCCATCTCTCCGGTTTTCTCAGCCTCGGAACGCTGCTGTTCGTCACGACCTTCTCCCTCTGCTATTTTCTCTCCGATCCTAAGCAGGCGCTGGAAGTCATCAATATGAAATCGGAGGTCAATGACCTGATCGACGATGCGCTGCAGTACCAGGCGGTGCGTGTTGCACCCACTACTCCGGATCTGATTGCCACGTTCCGGATGGAGGACGACGTGATCGATGCATTGAGACGCATGTACCGGCTTTCAAAGCGCGTGGCGCAGTTGTTGCTGCCTGATGTTATTGCGATCAAGGAGGCTTGAACGGGTGAAAGCGCTACTTCACATCATTGGAGGCACAGTGTAAATTGCTAATTAATTATTTATTTCGCCAAGAATTGCTATTGACGTGAACAGGAGTCAGCTGAAATGAAAACTGAATTCAGTCGCAAAATATTCGTCGCTCTGATATTGACAACATTTACCTTGTTGGCCGGTGCCCCTGTATCAGCCCAGGAAAAATCTCCCGATGACTGGCAGTATTCTTTCGAACTGTACCTCTGGGCGCCAAAAATCCAGATTACTCCTGATGGGGGCGATAAGATCACTTTGAAGCTGAAAGATATTCTTGAAAATCTGGACATGATTTTCTTCGGTGATATTGAAATGCGGAAGGGCGACTGGTCATTAGGGCTGGATTCGATATACATGAACCTGGGCGGCAGTCAAACCATGACGGGTGAGATTATCGGCCGCCCGCAGGAACTGAAGGCAGATGTCGACATGCGTGCATACATTGGTACCCTGACGGCTGGACATACCATTGCCCGAAGCCAGAGAAATCGATTCGACATTATTGGCGGCGCGCGTTATCTCTACATCAAAACCGGGCTTGAATTCGATCTCGAAGCGACTCCCGGCGAAAAGGAAAAGACACTCGGCGGCCACCAGTGGGACTTTCTGCTCGGCTTCGAAGGTAAAACCCTGATCAACGATCAATGGTATTTCGATTATTACGGCGACGTTGGCTCCGGCGCGTCCAGGCTGACCTGGCAGGCCAAGGTGGGGATGGGATACGAATTCAATAAATGGACCGGAACCTTTGGCTTTCGCTATCTGCGCTATGATTTCGACAACAGCAGTAATCTGAAAAACCTGGATGTTATCGGACCGTACTTTGGCGCCAAGTGGTCCTGGTAGTCAGACGTTAGCTCAGTAAAAAACTGCTTTCCACAGCTTTAACTGGCAGAAGTGCTGCTGTTACTCTTCCGTGGTGTAGCATAGCTTGTTAATTTATAATTAAATCAGCAAGAACCCTCATCTACCTGAACGGGAGTGAAATTAAATGAGAACTGTACTGCGTCATAAAAAGTATTTCGTCCTGATATTGACCGTGCTTTCCCTGTTGATCACTGCTCCTGTTTCGGCCCAAGAAAAATCCCCTGACGACTGGCAGTATTCTTTCGAGCTTTACGCCTGGTTGCCGAAACTATCGCTCCAGCCTTTCGAGGGCGAACAAGAGACTTTCAAGTTCAAGGATATTCTCGAGAACCTGGACATGGGTTTTTTTGGCGATGTTGAAATGCGAAAGCAAGACTGGTCCCTTGGCCTGGATATGATTTACCTGAACCTGGGCGTAGATGAGACTATATCGGGCGAAATCATCGGCCGTCCCGGGAACCTGGACGCCGCAATCGACCTGCGCGGTGTGATCGGTACCTTGACTGCAGGGCATACCATCGCCAGATCAGACAGAACCCGGTTCGACATTATCGGGGGTACACGCTATCTCTATATCCGGAACCAGATCGAACTCGATTTCGACGCGACTCCCATGGAAAAGAAGGTAACGTTAGGTGGGACCGCCTGGGACTTTCTGCTGGGTTTCGAGGGCAAGACGCTGATCAATGATCAGTGGTATTTCGATTACTACGGCGATGCCGGCTCTGGTGGATCCAAGCTGACCTGGCAAGCCAAGCTGGGCATGGGTTACGAATTCAACAAGTGGACGGCCACCTTCGGTTATCGCCACATGAGCTACAGATTTTACAACAGCGGTGATCTGAAAAGCCTGCGTGTAACAGGTCCATACCTCGGTGCCAAGTGGTACTGGTAGTCATAGCCGGTCCGGCTCAGTAACTGCTCTCCACCTGTCGCTGGATCGCTTCACAGCGTTCTTTCGACGAGGAGAGCAGGTCGCCCAGGTTCTCTTCCATCTCTTCGATAAACGCCGGGTCTTTCGTGTTCGGCAGGTTGATCCGCACGTTGTGGATGGCCCCCTGGACGCCGGCCAGGGCCATCAATGCCCCCACGCCCGCATCACTCATGACGGCCTGGTTGCCGATGTCGGCAGCGGCCTGGCAAAGGTCGAGCACCTCGCTGCACAGCTGGGCCGTACGGAACGGTACCTGCGCGGCGGTCTTGTAGCCTTCGCGGATCGTCATTGACCGCAGTTCCAGCTGTTCCGGCGTGTCCTTGGGCATGCGGATACCGGCGATGACCTCGTTGAACGCCTCAGTGTCTTCGTCCACGGCCCGGATCAGTTGGTCCTTGGCGTGCTGGGCTTTTTCCGCCAGCTCGCACAGCTCATCGTAGCGGGCATCGTACTCGCCCTTGCCTACGGACAGGTTGACGACCATCGAGGCCAGCGCGGAGCCGATGGCGCCGGCCAGTGCGGCGATCGATCCTCCGCCTGGGGCGGGCGTGCCGCGCGATACCTCGTTGGTGAAATCAGTCACGGTCATGCTGACCAACGGGCCGTCGCTGGATGGCATGCCGATGACCTTCTTGTCGATATCGAACTCGGCGACGTCGCTCAACCCCATGGCCTGCACGGCCGTGGTGACGATGTCGCGGGCCGGTATGCCGGTGGATTTCTGCATGCGGCGCAGGTAAAAGCGGCCTGATTGCAGCATGGCGTCGAATGGCACGACGCCGACGGCTTCCGAACCTGTGACCACAATTCCACGCTCGACCGCCAGTTTCCGGGCCGTTTCCAGCACCTCGTGCGGCGGCGTGATCTTGAAGTTGGTCAGGTTCAGGGAGATTTGCGCACACTGGTAGTCATCCACCACCCAGCCGATGCCCTTGAGGTGGGTGAACATACCGTCTTTATACACAGGGCAGCCTGCCAGGTTTTCGACATCCAGGCCGATGCCCTCGTAACGCTGGTACAGGTCGGCGCCGTAGGTTTCCTGGTAGAACTTCGCGAGTTCATCGAACGAGCTGGCTACAAAATCCGAGTTTCCGTCCGGAAATTTGCCGTCTTCGAAATAGACGACATCACCCTTGTAATAAAAGGGCTCGATGTTGCCTTCGCGTTTCCACCGCCCACGTTCGCGGATTTCGTAGGCGATTTCGTTGGCGTAACGCCGGTCGGTGGTGTTCAGGTTGATGTTGTAGGCGATTAGGAATTCCCGGGCGCCGACCGCCGTGGCGCCGGATTTGGCGTTGAATTCCGCAGGGCCGAAATCCGGCTTCCACTGCGGATTGGCCAGCTTGTCCGCCAGGCCTTCGTACTCACCAGAACGAACGTCGGCCAGGTTCCGGCGTTCGGGGTTGCTGGCGGCATGCTCGTACAGGTAGACCGGGAGGCCCAGTTCCTCGCCGATGCGTTTTCCCACCTGGCGGGCGACTTCTGCACAGTCCGCCATGGTCGCGCCCGCCACGGGCACAAAGGGGCAGACATCGGTGGCGCCGAAGCGCGCATGCTCACCATGGTGCGTCGACATGTCGATCAGGTCCGCAGCTTTCTGCACGGCGCGAAACGCCGCTTCGGCGACCGGTTCCGGCTCACCGATAAAGGTCACCACGGTGCGGTTGGTGCTCTCGCCGGGGTCGACGTCCAGTAACTGCACGCCCTGGACACTTTCGATCACATCGGTGATCTGCCTGATGACCGCCAGGTCACGCCCTTCGGAGAAATTGGGGACGCATTCAATGACTTTTTTCATGGTTTTCCGTCTTTGGTTTTCTAACTCTTTGCAGGTTCCGCATCGAAATGCACATCCAGTTGCGGGAAAGCGATCGTGATGCCTTCTTCGGCCAGTTTTTCATAAATCCGGTGATGCAGGTCACTAGTCAGGGCCACGCGCTGGTCGACGTCAGCGGTGAAGAACCTGGCATAGAGGTTGAGTGAGCTGTCGCCGAACTCGCCGAACATGACGAACGGCTCCGGTTCCTCGAGGATCATCGGATGGGTCCTCAAGATTTCTTCCATCACGGCCGCAGCCCGTCTCGCGTCGCTGCCATAGGCAATCCCGACAGTGATGATTATCCTGATCTTGGGATCACTGAGGGTCCAGTTCAGCAGGCGCCCGGTAACGAATTCCTTGTTCGGCACCAGCAGTTCCTTGCCGTCGAAATCACGGATGGTGGTTGCACGGATCCTGATTTTAACTACCTCACCCGAACTTTCGCCCACCGTGACCAGGTCCCCCACGCGGATGGGTCTTTCGAACAGGATGATCAGACCGCTGATGAAGTTGGCGATGATTTCCTGCAGTCCGAAGCCGATACCGACACCGAGCGCAGCGACCAGCCACTGCAGGCGATCCCACCTCAGTCCGAGAATCGACAGGATCAAGATGGTGCCGGCGCCGACCACGAAATACTGGATCAGTTTCCCGGTGGCATAGCGTGACCCGGGCGTAACGCTGCTCCGGGTCAGGAGAATCAGGGACACCAGTTGGGGAAGAGTGCGTGCCGCGGCAAAGGTGATGACCAGGACCAGCAGGGCCATCGCCACCGATGCCAGGGTGATGCTGGTTATGATCGCTTCGCCCTGAGACATTTCACTGACCGTCCACAAGGTCACCCGCTGCATGGCTTCCAGACCGGAAAACAGGGGTAACCAGAGGTAGACGAATCCAACAACGCCTATCATGAACGTACCAGCTTTCAGCAACTGGGCAACCGAAGCGCTGAGCGAAACGATGTCGACTTCCTCGGTCTCCGGATCAGCAGACTCTTCTTCATTGGCAGCCCTCAGGGCTGCCACTTTCCTGCGGAAGCGCAACCTGCGGTTGACCACCAACAACCAGCGCTTCATCAGGTTGTAGAAAACGGCCAGCCCGACAGCCAGTGCGAGCGTATTGACCAGACCGTTATACAGGATATAACCGCTGTAAATAAAACCGGTGAGGCTCGTGACCACCAGGGCGATGCAAGCCAACACCGAAATTGTCAGAACCATCATGGTGTAGCGTGAAAACGGTTCATCGCTTAAACGGTTCCGCAGAAAATGCACGGCGATAATCGCCACCACGGTGATGATGGCGATGGCAAACACCAACCGCCCCAGGACCACGTCGACGGAATCGACCTCTACCCTGAAAAGATAGGCTGCCACCAACAACAAGGGCCAGGCCCAGATCAACAGGGTGGTTGCCAGATTCCTGATGTTGCTGCACCGGTAGTCGGGCCATCCAAAATGCACCCGGGCCAATCCGTCTTTTTCACAGGCGATTCGCAGGAAGATCAGCAGGAAAAGCAGTTTCGATGACCTCGCCATGCTGCCCGAGAGATAAGGCGCGTTGTCCCTGGTCGAGTCGCTGATGCCGTATGCCAGGACAGCCAGAAGCACCGGAAACAGCAGGCTGCGAAGTATTGTGATCAAAAGCTCGAACAGGGTAAGGCCGATATGGTCCTGTCGAACACGGCCGACCTTCGCATTCTGTTTCAGCAGGTACGGCTCGATCCGGTTTCTGAACAAATAGAGGGTCAGGATGATGATCAGCAATAGACCGCTGGAAGGCGCCAGGTTCAGGGTTCGCATATTCGACAGGCTCTGGACGAGGATTGCCCAATCCTGTTTGATGTCTTTCCAGAAGGATGCCGGTATGGGCGGGTGGCTGGGCACCCACAGAATCCGGCTTCCCAGGTAGCGGGAGTATTCTTCGAATGCAGTCTCCAGTTGCCGGGTTGTGCGGTCGATGCTGCCATGCGCATTGATCACCTTGGTCTCAACCGTGACCAGATCAGTCAGCAGAGTGCGCCTGGCCCGGGCCAACTCCCTGGCCGACTGCAGGGCGGCCTCATTGCTTCCGGCTTCCGGCTCGTCACTTTCTGAAAACCGGTTCATTGCGTAGTCGGTTGCATTCGATAGCCGCGCCAGCTCTTCTTCGAACTTTGCCCGCTGGATGACGTGGTCACCGATGTCGCCCACTTCCCCGAGCGCGATGTCCCTGGGGCGGAACTTGTCGATCTGGTGCCAGTGTGTCATCAGCAGGTGCCCCAGCGAGGAACTGTTATCAGACAGCGCGACGATTTGCTGCACCGTGTCGAATTGCTTGCCCAGGGACTCGTATACCTGCGTTACCCCGGTATCTTCTTCTTGCATGAATACCAGGGTGGCACTCAGTTGCTGGTTTTGTTCGCGAAGCTGTTCATTTTCAGCCAGCAATTGCTGAACCGTTAAATACCCGGGGGCTTCTGCGTCCAGCTCAATGATGGAGTCTTCGTCACTGTCCTGCGCGCGGCTGGCGAGTTCGGTTTCCAGCGCCTGGACCTGAAACTGCAGGCCGTCCAAGATCAGGCTCAGTTCATCACTTTCCACTTTGCGCCAGCTGTACCTGGCCGGTTGGCTGGCAAGGCGGGCTTCCAGCATCCTGCGTTCCGATACCAGCGCCCGGTGTTCCGCCAGGCTGAGCCACTGCGCGGCCTCGTAGTCGGAGGGGCTCAGGTCCGGTTGGATGGAGAAGTTAAGATCGGGCAACTCCGCCACCCGCTGGCTTATGGCTTCCAGCCGGGTCCGAAATTCCGGGGTGGCGTTCGTTTCAGTGGCGATTCGCCGGTCCAGGGTTTCCTTGGCCGAGGTGGCATCCCTGAGCTTTACCCTGAGTTCTGTCAGGATACCTTCGATCTTTTCCGTGTTGAGTTTTGACACGGAAGCAGGGTCGATATCGCTTTCCCGGTAAGGCACGTCGTCCATGCGATCGCGGATTTCCGCTTCCAGCTGCGGCGCGGTGGTCAGCGACTCGGTGAAGGATTGTTCAGCGGCAGCGTGGGCTTCTGACTCCCGGAGAAAATTAATCACTTCCAGGTAGCTGTCGAGCGTGGTTTTGCCGCCGTCGGGTGTGCCGCCTTCCGGTGCGCCGCTGTCGCGAAGTGTCTGGATTCTCGCCTCGACCAATTCAGGCTGCAGTCTGCCGGCTTCCTGGGCGTCTTGCGCGAAAACAGTACCGAGGCTGTGGACCAGGAACACGAGCAAAAAAATCAGTGGCGCTTTTTTCAAACTTTTGCTCCCTCCGGCAGGGCTTGGGCCTTTAAGGAGTTTACCCTAGGTTGCCGCCCGCCGAGAAGCTTGGCGCGGCATTGCATTACCCGGGTAAGGAGATGACAATAAGATGGCGTCAAAAGGAGAAGGGAGCGATGACATCCAGGATCCGAAAAATTGTTCGTCATGCATTCCTGATGGCTCTCTATGGAGCCCTGGGCGTCTTTATCACCCTGGTGACGGTGCTCGTCATCATGATGAATGACCGGCCCGACCTGAGCGTCTGGCACACCGCTGACCTCGATGAAGAATTTACCGTCGAGTCAGACGTTTCGACTTTTGCGCAATACTTGGAACTGGAAGACCGTCTGTTCAGGGAAATGGACGAAGAAGTTGCCGCCAAAATTGCCCCTGGCGAACGGGGACTGATCAACCGGTTCAACAAGGGCAGCCTGTCCGATCCGGAGCAGTGGGACCAGAACTGGAACCGCAGTTTCGAAATGCCGGCCGATCAGCCAAGAGCGGCCGTGCTGCTGTTACACGGGATGTCCGACTCTCCTTACAGCCTGCGCAACCTGGGTGAAGCACTGCACGCATCGGGAGCCTACGTGGTGGGCCTGCGAATCCCCGGGCACGGGACGGCGCCTTCCGGCCTGGTCAGGGTCACCTGGCAGGACATGGAGGCAGCTGTGTCCATTGCGATGACTCACGTGGCCGAAATTGCGGATGGCGGACCGGTGCACATCGTGGGTTACTCCAATGGCGGCGCCCTGGCAGTCAATTACGCACTTGAGGCGGCCAACGATTCGTCATTGCCCCAGGTAACGAGCCTGGCATTGCTGTCGCCGGAGATCGGAATTACCGGTGCCGCTGCGTTTGCGGTCTGGCAGGCTCGCCTGGGCGTGCTGCTGGGGCTGGACAAACTGGCCTGGAACAGTTTGCTGCCCGAGTACGATCCATACAAGTATGGCTCATTCGCTGTGAATGCCGGCGATGTGGCACACCGGTTAACCAATGAAATCCAGCGCAAGATCACCGTGCTGGAGAACAATGGAAACCTCGAGAACCTGTCGCCGATCCTCGCTTTTTCATCTATTGTCGATGCGACCGTCTCGGCACCCGTGCTGATCAAGGGGCTGTTCAACCGGATCCCGGAAAATGGACATGAACTGGTGCTATTCGACATCAACTCCGTGGCGGAAGTCGGGCCGATTCTGAGTTGGAGCCCGACTGAAATGTTCAATGCCCTGACGCAACATCCGGAAAGAACGTTTACGCTCAGCCTGGTCACCAACATTGACGCGGGTAGCCGCGAGGTCATGCTTTCCAGTATCGCGCCGGGAGCAGATGAATCGATGGACGAATATCTGCAACTAAGCTGGCCGCGTGACCTTTACTCGTTGACCCACGTGGCTCTGCCGTTCCCGCAAGATGACCCGTTGTACGGCGTTGATGGCGAAGAGAACGACGCAGTGATATACCTCGGCGACCTTGCGCTTCGAGGAGAAAGGGGCGTATTGCAGATACCTGCGTCTGAAATGCTGCGGCTGCGCTGGAATCCTTTCTATCCGTTCCTGGAGGAAAAAGTGCTGCGGTTTTTCGAACTGGAGTTGCCTGGTTCCGACTCCTAGTGTCAGGCAGAGCCTGCGTGGCTTCTGTGCCTGTACATCCAGCATTTCTGGACGACGGCGTAAATCATGGCGGTCGACATGCCGAACACAATGATGCCTATCATGCTCTCCAGACCGGATAGCAGCCGCCACTGTTCGTTCAAAGTGATGTCCCCATAACCCAGCGTGGTGATGGTAATGACGGAAAAATAAAAAGCGTCATGCAGGTTATCCAGCCCGGAGCGTCCGGGCAGCGTCAGGTACAGAACCGCCCATAGAAAAGCCTGGATCATATGGATTATCAGGAGAACGATGACGGTGCTGAGTATGGCTCGAAACAGGTTCGGTTCTGTATTCTGGCTGGCATGATATTCAAGACGCCGGGCGAGTAAATTCAACCAGATGACCATACCGGACACGTTGATTAAGATCGTCAACGCGATCATGCCGATTCCGATCGACAACAAAATGGCGGTGTGTCCTCCATCAAACATAAATCAAGCTCCGGTAACCATCAGAAACTGTATCGCGCTGAAAACTGCAATTGGGAGGCAGAGCCTTTGCTGTTGTTTTTGTTGGTGCGTTTACCCCACAAATACTCAATGCCCAGCTGAACGTTGGCGGTCGGATTGTAAATCAGGTTAGCCGAGGCACGAATGGTCCTGTGGTAATCAATGTCTTCCTGGAAATCATAGTTATCGATCTCGACCATGCCCAGCGTGAAATTGGACCTCAGTATCCCTGGCCAGTCCTGCATGAATTTGAAGCGCTTGGGCCAGATGTGCTGGTATGAAATGTAGGCGGCCAGCAAGGGCAGGGCATGTAATTTCCCCTGGTCGTCAAACACGGCATCCCCGCCTCCGATGGTCCCCAGGTCATTGATGTAGTGGCCAATACCTTTGCCGTACGTCAATTGCCAGACGAAATAGTCATCGCCTTCACCCCACCAGGTCACCGGCTGTCTGCCGCTGGTGGTTATGCCCCATCCCGTTGTCTTGTCTGTGGTCGTCAGTTCCTCCAATTCGGGATCAAGCACTGTTCCGGTTGCCTTGAGGTCACGAAGGATGAATCCCACGCGGTAATTCCAGCGCCCGAGCGGGCCCAGAGGCATCTTGATCAGCGAAGCAACCAGGTCGCTTCGTGACCGCTCGCTGGTTCCGTTAATGACATCGGTGCTGGGATCTTCCACCGCAAGCTTCAGCTTGAGTTCTTCTCCGAACTGGGGTGTCCAGCGGACCAGGGCATGCCGCTGGAGAATCTGGGCGTTCAGGCCTTCGACATCGACCTCTTCCGGCCTCGAATCGACATCCATGAAGGTCGACCACGTCTTGCCCGCCAGGAATGACCGGAATTGGCCAAACGCGTGTCTCAGGCGGAAGTTCTGGGTGTCGCCAGTGCCCCGAAAATCGCCTTCGACGAACGCCCGGATTTCCCCGAGGTTGGTTTGTTCGCGATATTCCAGGTTGATCCGGGTCTGGTCGGCTGATACCGATGTGCCTTTTTCAGCTCCGGGAACTGACTTCCCGTCGGGCGGGATGCTCCCCACGATGAAACGGTCATTGATGAGCAAGGGGTCCAGGCTGTCGACCAGGGACAGGTTAACGTATCCGCCGATTTTCATCGCGGCCGTAGTGCCTGGCAAGTACCAGGCGCCAGGGAAGTCCTTGTCATAGAAGGTGGTGGCCGGATCGTCCATGGCTTTTTGAAGCGCGGCGATCTCTTCTGATGTCGTTTTTGGCCCTTCTGCCTGTTGCTTGACCAGGGCTTCTTTCGCCTGCTCCTGTGCACTCTGGTCTTCTTCTCCCGATGCTGGCCCAGTGTCGGGTGCCGGTGTTGGTTGCTGTGCGACAGCGGCGGCAGGAGCGGGTTCAGGCTCAGGGACGGGGGCCTGTTGCGGGGCGGGTTGTGAAGGTGCCGGCGTACCGGGTTCAATGCCCTGGGCTGCCTGCAGTTGCCTGATCAGTTCGCGTTGCTCTTCGAGTTCTTTGCGTTGCTCTTCGAGTTGGGCTTGTTGCTGGCCCAGCAATTCTGCCATTTCCCTGAGTGTTTCCCGCAGATCCATGCCCTGTGCATGAAGGCACGGGGGATTCGCGATCAGCAGCAGGATTATTGGGATAACGGAGTTTTTGATGATCATAAGCCTGGATTATCCCGATTCTTTTTCTGGGCAGTGGCTCCGGAGTTATTGTGGCAATAATATCACCGTTGAGGCGGGTATTTCAGTAAAAAGGGGAGGCAAGCCTCCTCCGCGTGTGCCGCCTGGAGCGAGGCTGGCATCGGTGTCCAGAAGCTGGCGGGTAAGTGTGGCCGGCCAGAGTCCGCGACAGTTTCGCCGGAATGTTTGTGGAGCGAGTTAGAACCGCCAGGGAAACCCGGAATCAAACTCAATGAGCCGTGCCCTTTTTCTCTTCAGTCTTCGGGTGATTTCCCCACGTCCACCGCCTTGACCAGGTGTATTTTCACCCGCAGCGATTCGTCATCCATCTGTTCTTTTATCAGCGCTTCGAGGCCTTTCACGAATTCCGGCTCGTGAACACCGGTGGTGCTCAGGACGAGTATCACGTCAGAGGTTGAAAAGGGGGAGGAAGGCTGACCCGCGGTGATGAGTTCGTACCCCGGGTTGGCCGCGAGTCGCTCCTCTACTGCATCCATCACCGACTTGGCCAGCGGATAGCCCCTGGGTTGAGGCTTCGCCTGAACCAGGCTCTCCTGCATCGCTTTCTGCAAGGGAAAGCCGATGGCGATAATGGCGATGCCGAAAATGACGACTATGCGGAAGACCCAGAACTTCTGCCGCGCGCCGGCCTGCCTGGAGCTGATCCCAATAAGACGGAAGGTCAAGCCCGCAGCCAGGACGATGGCGAAGAAATTCGTCGCGAACAGCAGTGCAGCGCCCTGGGCATTGCCAAAGTCGCTGTACGCGATTGATATCCCCACTGAACAGAGCGGGGGAACGAGCGCCGTGGCGATGGCGACCCCGGCGATGGAGCCGACCAGGTTGGGCCGGGCCAGCGCATAGGAGGCGGCCGCGGCGGAAGCCACCGCGATAAACAGGTCCAGGATCGTGGGCTGCCCGCGCGCGTAGATTTGCGAGGTCAGTTCTTCGCCGGGCGTGAAGACTCCGATGAGGTAACTGAGCACAAGGGTGCAGACCAGGCCGACGGCCACGGTCTTGAGGGCCGTGTATCCAAGCTTCGAGTTTGCCTGGGCCAGGGCCAGGCCGCATCCGATCATCGGCGTCATCAGGGGGGCCAGCAGCATGGAGCCGATGACAACGGCGGCGGAGTCCTGCAGCAGGCCCAGCGAAGCGACCACCGTCGCCAGGCTGAGCATGGTGACAAAGTCGGAGCCGAGCTTGGAACCCTGCCGAAGCCCCTGTATCAACTCTGCGTAATCCGCCGGGCTGAGGCGCGTGCTCCAGACTGAAGCCTGCGAGCCGGCTTGCCAGCGCCGCAATGGCGGCTGGCGCTTGACGACGGCAACCGTGGGTTTCTCAGTGAGTTCGACATAAGCCGCCAGGTGCTCGTAATTGGCGCCGAACATCACCAGGTCATTCTCGTTCATCGCCTGGGCCGCCTGTTCGGCATCTCCTGACTGGAAAACCAGGCTTTGCACATCGTCACGGTCATGAACGCCGGAGTCACGCTTCAACTGTTCCAAATCCCGGCGACCAATTTCCGCACCCTCAAGGCCGGCTTCAAACTCGGGGCGCGCCAGGGTGACGCTGGTCTGCAGTGAATCTGCCATCTGGTACGACAGGAAGACGCTGGAGATGTCGTTGGCGTTGTCGGTCGCCCCCACCATAACTTTCTGTGGCCTGGTCGACCGCGCAGAGCCACCAAAGAGGACCACCGTTGTAAAGGGAGACTGTTTCAGCAGGGGATTCGTTGCAAGGGTACCGCCTTTTTTCCCGCTGGGATCGCTTCCCGCAGCCACGATGAGATTGACTTCTTTTTCCCTTGCGGTATCGATGACGGCCCTGGTTTCGTCGGGGCCGTCAAGACCGATGATCTCGGGAACATTGCCCGGTTTGACACGATGGAAATAATCCTCAGCGGCATCGATCAGGCTCTGGCTGACGGGTCCGGAATCCTCGATGACTTCGCTGGATACGGCAGACTGCGTCCAGCACAGGACGATAAGCGACGTGTCGCGCGCCGTTGAGAAGCTAGAAGCCCAGGGGAGCACGATATCAATGTCTTTTCGATCGTCGATCAGCGCTAATACAGGCATGCCAGTCTCTATCTTAACGGGATCAATACAGCATAAGATAACAACTGGTCAAAAAAAAGGACGGGGATCGTTAATCATGATTCTGGAACGGCTTAATGTGCCCTGTCCCTTTTTGTGCCAGCCATTTTCTCGTTGATAGCGGCATTCGGTGTAGAATCGAGAAGTGTAGCCGTGTACATTTTTCTTGCGAGTGAGACCAAGTCCAAACAATGAGTCGACCACCAGAATTCCCTGATTTTTTTGTAGTT
>Ga0316189_10003062_pt1 | contig 16268 bp, 14 predicted proteins | sample LowCovwburrow_MG_FD_204930 | JGI IMG/M metagenome (GOLD analysis project Ga0316189, IMG submission 204930) | Coastal sediment microbial communities from Maine, United States - Lowes Cove worm burrow | ecosystem: Environmental > Aquatic > Marine > Coastal > Sediment | place: USA: Maine... | reverse complement strand
TTATACTTTGGTGACAAGTTACCAAACTGTTTTCTTACATTATTTTTGTCATGTTCATCCATTTATTCTTCCCCACAAAAAATTCCAACTTCCTCTATTTATTCCGATCATTGTTCTGCCATAGTCTGAAATTACTGGTATGCTTCTAATCCAGCTTTCATGGCCCCTTCTATGGTGCCGTCTACCCAGTCTTCTCCAGGAAAAAAGCACTCGTCAGGATGATACCGGCCTGTACTATATCGATAAATTGCAAACACCCACTTGGTCATATCACCGGTATATCTAAGGCGGCAGATGGGACCAGGTTTATAGCCGCCATCATCTCTGTATAAAAAAAGGTAATTCCCTTTGAATCGCGCTATGTATGTTCGGTAATCGTCAGCAAGCACATCACGATTGAATTTATCTATGATATCAGCCACTTTTGCCTTAACATCTTTCGGAATGGATTTTGTTGCCATTTCATACTTCACTTTATATTCAATGTCGCGACGGTTAAATGATTTTTTCCATTAATCTCTTTAATGTGAGCGTCTACAATTTGAATCCGAACTTCGGGATAGAGCTTCTCCTTCTGTGTGATAAGTAATCTAAGGTCTTCTTCGACATCACGAAAATCGCGTCTGCTTTGGGTTGGATTTAGCTTTCGATATTGGGCCATGTACCTCTTGATCGAGCGCTTCCTGGCCTTTTCATCCAAGCACGCAATGTTCCATGCGCTTACTGCGCTATTGAGATATTGCTGCTTCTCTTCGATATCATCGCCTAATGCAATATAGTCACCCGCGAAATTCAGCACCATTTCGGATATTTTTTTCCTTTTAGATTTCTTTCTTCTGAAAATCATATGTCTATTGTTTGTGCTAAATTTTATAAAATATAACAAAAACTTACGGATTGTTCCCCTTTACAATTCGGACATTAAACTGCACCTGAATTGAAAATTACTAACGAAGGATCATAATTATTGCAAATAATTTATTCATATTCTGCAAGGCCCTGGTAATTTCCGGCAGCCTCTTTTCAGCCAGTGGACCATTTTCGGGTACCCGCCAAGGTTGCAATGTACTCTCCTTTCAATCCCCGCCTGTTATACCTGAAAATCGTATCAACGAGATTTTTATGCAACCGTCCAAAGGTTTCGACATAGCGTTTGCTGACCCAGCGGTAATATTTTTCCATGCTTTTCATGTTTTGCGGAAACATGATACCAATAAGCTCATCAAGTAAGTCATCTGCATTTTCATCGAAATAGGGTATCGAGGCCATTGGCGGTCCCCCTGGAATGGGTTGATATTGCTGGACGAAAACATAGGCACCCGGCAAGGAACGCAAAAAGCGGAAGCGCGCCACATCTTCAGCCAGGGTCGTATTGAACCCATACATGCAAATGAATTCCACGTTGTCTTGCGGGGTAAACCCGAACATTTTGTATTTACGGGCGAGTTGTTTCATCCGCCTAGTGTTGTTTAGGCTGAAATGATAGACGCTGCGTGTAAATCGGAGGTTCGAACATTTGATCTGACGCAAAAGGGCTGCTTTGCGCCTGTCCAACATTCGAAAATCAAGTGTTTGCGTGAAATTGACCTGGATATCGCGGGATGCCATTTCCGTTAATAAATCAACTGCGTTAGGATGTGATAGAATATTATCATCCAAAAGAATCAGTTTACGTCTGCCTGCGAGCAAGGTATCCAAATCACTTACCTGACGAGGTGGGCCTTCCTTGACCGGCACAATACAAAATGCGCATCGAAAAGGGCAGCCCCGCGTCAAAAAACCGATCGCCCGGTCGCCGAGTTCCGGATAGAGATCGTAATCCGGAGAAATATTTTCAATATTATCCGGTAGGCGCCTGTGGATATCGACACCTGAACCGCCCAGCATGAGGGATGCACCATAGTATCGACCTAGCTTTGAGATGCGCTGATCCGTAGTATGGTTATGAAAAACGGCGCTAGCGTATACAGCTTCGGGACCTTTTAAGCAGCAATCCTTATATCCAAGAATCACCTTACGTCCCTGCTCCTTATAATAACGGCTAAGTTTCATCAATGCAAAATTTGGTAGGCGGCCATCAACATCAATGAGGAGAATCGTTCCAGGTCGGATGCGAACAGATTTACGCTGGGGTGGCTCGGGCATCTCGTTTTTATGGATTTCAAGGCGCTTCTCACGTAATTTGGGGGGGAATTGGGATGCAGCCTGGTCGGTTAAGGTTGCTACGAATTGCATCCGTGGCAGCAACTCATCCATTAATTTAATCCAATCCGGGAAGCGTTTGGCGGTGCAAAAACGGCTGGGACGATCCAGCAGGATTAAACCCGGTGATTTCAGGGGATCGAAGCTTTTAGGAAAGGCATCCAGGAGGTGGCGGCATGCATCCAGGATCGGTATCATCATTCGCCTTTGCCATTGAGATAAACCCATCCATTCTGATCGCATATCACACGTCTTTTGGTTCCAGCCGGCAGTCTCGACGTGAAGATATTCAGGCAACAGACGCTGTAGGATTGCCAATAGGTTTCGCGGGAGAATTCGTCCGTATCGAAAGGCTTTTTTATGCAGACGTTCCAGGAAGACAACCGGATCCGTCAGAAGTGCGTTCCCATCGAATAAGGAATAAAACCGGGTGATCCGCAGGTAAGGATTGTTGAATTCAAAATCGTCGCTGTCCCTGTGGGCCCTGAGATCAGGGCCGTAAGCCAACATAAAATGTTTTGCAAAGTTGCTGTGATCCCGAATTTTCTGTATTTCCACAATGGGAGAAAGATAACGGCATTTTTGTTTGGCGATCTTTTTAATGCGGCCATCGGCATAGAGCTGCAACCCGTGACCGATTAAATCATATTTGACATTCGGACCTTCAGCTTCAGGATGTTGGGCCAGATAAAATTCCAGCTGTAATGGCTGTTTCGGGACGTTGAGCAGACGATTTTGCGGATAAGGAATATGCGGTAAATAGCGTGTACCGGCCATCGACAGCGCCATCAGTTGCAGTTTTTCCCTTTCCCTTGGATGAGAGGATAAGATCGTCCATTTCGGAATGGTTCCTTTGCGACAGGTAAAAATAAATTTACCGGTTTGATTGAGGCGGGCGTTGGCATAGTAAAGTTCTAATAGATACATTTCTCAGATTACAGCTCCGCATTGAGCCATGATGTCAACAGCAAAAGCCGTCTGCCCGTCTCGGTTGCATGCTCTTTCTGCGCCGCTGCGGCAAATTCCCGGGCTTTTTCAAAATTCAAGGCATAAAGGGATTCTCTTGCATTGGCACGGGCACGTTGAGCCCGGGCCGATAAAATCATAATACCGGTAAGATCCGCCCCACAACGCGAGCATTCCCGGGCACCTCTAAATTTGGCCCGGCACACCGGGCAGCGCAATGATCCATTTATATCCACTATTGGTCCTCGACAAAAAAGAGAAGCTCGTTAAGCTCTTCACAGGCTTCATTAAGTTCGGCAGTATCCCGCGAGGCGATTGCGGATTCAATCCTTTCGTGAAGATCAATCGCATCTTCCTGGTCTTCAGGATGGATACTATCCAGGAGCCGGCGCGAGCGTTCCAGAAGGGTTTTCGCATCCCGATGAGCCCGACCCCACGGGGAGTCAAACTCCAGGATCTTGTTGCCCGATGCTTTAGTTGCCTTCTCACCCGTGGGTTCATGATTTGTATTGATGGGAATCTCAATTATATGGTTGTTACCATCCCCCCCGTTTTCCAGGTCTGCAAATTCAAGATCATCGAGCAGGCTGTCAAACTCGGTCGTGCGAGCATCATAAAGCGCCTCCAGTTGCTTACTGGCTTCAGCTATTTCCGCATCACTTTTTGGTTGAAGCGCATTATCGATCGTAATTTGCTTTGATTTTCCGGTCTCCTTTTCGATGGCGGTTACTTTCAAAATGCCGTCGATATCCAGGCTCATCCGGCAAAGAACTGCGTTGGGCGTCTCGGTCGGCTTTAGTCCTTCGACCCGAAAGTGTCCGATCGGGATATTTTTTAATGCATCCGGATCGTCCCCCTGATAGATATCTATTTCAACCTCTTTTTGATAGGCCATCGAAGTATAGTATCTGTCCGTGCGCGTCACCGGCAAAGCCGTATTGGCTCTAATAATCGGATGGTAACAATAAGGGTACTCGATACCATTGCGTTGCCCCAGATAGGAAGGACCGAATGAATAGGGCGAAACGTCCACCAGCACGCGATCGACTTCATGTCCGGCAAGCCGCGAGGCCAGCACACCGGCACCCAGGGCCACGCACAGGTCCGGGTGAACATCATGACGGGGAGTGATACCCGCACGTTCTTCCAGTACGCGGGACACATAAGGGATGCGGGTCGATCCGCCCACCAGTAAGATAGCGTCGAGATCTCCCGGCTTTCGGCCGGCAATGTCCATGGCCTTGGACACGCTGTCTAAGGTGGACTCGACCAGCGGGCCGATCATTTGCTCGTATTCCTCACGTGGTATTTCGGTCTCTAGATGCAGTGGTTTGCCGTCAAGGTCAACTAGTGCCTCTTCCCGTATCTTTACATACGGCTCGAAACTGAGTTTCTTCTTCGTTTCTTCGGCCGCCCACCAAAGACGGGATAAGGCCACCCGATGGCCGTCGTTGAGATCGACGCCATGCTGATCACGAAATTCATTCACCAGACGATCTACCAGGAGCTGATCGAAATCGTCTCCTCCCAGACGATTATTGCCGTGGCTTGCCAGCACCTCGGTAACATTTTTTTCGATGGTGACAATCGAAACATCGAAGGTTCCACCGCCAAGGTCGTAAATCATTATCGTCCGATTTTCATCCGAACCATAGCCGTAAGCGAGGCTGGCAGCCGTCGGCTCATTGAGGATCCTTACGACCTCCAGTCCCGCGAGTTTGCCGGCTTCACGCGTGGCGTTGCGCTGGGCATCCGAAAAATAAGCCGGAACCGAGACGACTGCTTTTTCGACCCTAAAACCCAATTTTTTTTCGGCCCATTGTGCCAGTTCCCGCAGCAGCAGGGCAGATATTTCCGGAGGTGTAAAAGTTCGGTCACCCAGGGTCACGGTTTCATCACTTCCCATTTTACGTTTGATGCTGCGTACGGTCCGGTCCGGATAGAGCAATTGCTGGTTTCTGGCAGGTGCACCGATAAGCAACTCGCCCGCCTGGGAAAGCCCGACGCAAGACGGCAGCATTTTGGTAGGTCCGCTTCCGATGATTTGCACATTGTCCTCAATAAACGTGGCAATCTCGGAATTGGTGGTTCCAAGATCAATACCGACCACACATTCACCTGTACTCATATATTCCTCCGATAGTTACAACATGTTTTCAGAAAATAACCCTTAAGGGTCTATCCCGGATAATGGCCACAAAGACACTGAGCAAAACTGTTTGCTGAAATCTATTTTGGGGTTTTATGTCTGGTGGCGAATCCACTAAGATTCAATAATCAATTCTTCACCTAAGGCGGATCTGGACTAGGTGTTTTGCATGGGAGCTCGGGCCACTTTTACCTGGGCCAACTGAAAAACCTCCGTGTCTATCATATAGCCGGTTCGATAGACTTCAAGGACGTTCCCGTCAGGCACATCCCCGGTTTCCTCGATATCCACGGCATTCATTATCCGGGGATCAAACGGTTTGCCTTCACACACAATTTCATTTACACCGAGTTGCTGCAGGGCCTCGTCGATTCGATCAAGTCCCATGCGATAGCCTTTTTTTAATGAATTGACGATTTCAAGCTTGTGGGTTTCAGCGGCCGAACTATCTAAGAAAATTTTTTTCAGGCGGCTTGTAGGGCGGTCCGCTTGCAGCTTTCGCTGACTCTCAGCGGCCGATCGCAGGCCGATGATTAAGCTGTCGCGGATTTCGATGATAACCCCGATAAGTTCACGGCGGGCGCGGTCATGGGCCTCGAGCTTCAATTGGGAGTCGCGCTGGTCGCGATCCGACCGGCCTTCTTCTGCGATGCGCCTGGCATCAGCGAGGGCTTCGCGGTGGGTCGCAAGAAGTTTGCCAATTGACGCTTCCAATCCCGCAAACGGCGCCATCTTCTCACTTAGCTGTTTAAATGTCCGACCCTGCAATTTAATCTCTTGGGTCAGCGCCGTCATCGCAGACCAGGTTGAATGCCGATCATAAGCCATGTCGCGCGGGCCGGCGGCAGCTGGATCCTGGTCATCGTAAAGTTCAGCCAACAACTCCTCGGCAACACCCTCCAAGGGTTTTTCTTCAGCCAGGACCTCGTCGAGCCACCTCGCGAAGCGCTGTAAAATAAGCATCCTGAGCGCTTCTTTGGTTTTAGCTTCCGTAAAATGTTCACTTAAAGCCAACGGCTCGAGCTGCGGACTTTGACCTTCCAGTTCCAATGGCGTATCCTCATGAAGTAATTAATTCTACTTTGTCATAATTATCTTTGCTACAGAGCCTTGTTAAAACAGACTGATAAAGCGGAATAAACAAATGCCTAAAATGATCTAAATTGACTAAAATGCCTAAAGCCCACCCTGTCGCGACACGTTTATGCATATTAATATTGCCTATGTGTCATTGCAAACCTAATTTATGAGTAATTCATTCGGGTGATCGGTCTGGGCCAGGGTTAAGGAAACGCTACGCTCTATCTGTTTTTTAAATTGACAGAATACCACAATTTTAGATCATTTTAGTTCATTTTAAATTTTAGCTCATTTTCTCAATTACACCTCGCCAGCATGGCGGCAAGCCATGCTTCGGGCCCGACAAATTGTCTATTTTGTTTTTGATTGTCGAGCAATGTCACCATTGGCGCCTCAGGGTCTGCCGACTGGAGCATCAACCGCGTGCGGTAGCGCGGAACGCTCAGAATCTTATAGGCATCCCGCACACGCTCAAATTCCGTGGGACTCTTTTCGGGCGGATATTCCTTGATTTTGTTCAGGTAGGCCGTGCGAATTTCTGCTGTACCGGCATCATCCGGCACACCCAGTATTTTTTGCGGTTTTTCGTCCAAAATGGGAAAATCATCATTTTTCGGCATCGATTGGCCCTCGTTTTAGCGCTGTTTGCGCTTCGTTTTTCTTGATCGCCGACCCGGAAACAAATTCTGGCCCAAATCCGGCAGGGCGCCGTCAGTCTCGGCTTTTTGCATTTCTCGCTGTAATTGATCCGCCAGCCAGGGGTCTTTGCGCGCTAGTTCATCCGGGTCGGGAAAAGACCCATTTCTGCCATGCTTTTTGAACACTTTCATGATAAGTGACATCAATTCCGGCGGCAAATCAGGTAAAAAATCATCCAGCAGGGTATTAAAATCCGGGAAGTCATCAATATCATCATCGAATTCTTCAGCATATAGGTCGTCCGGCCGATACGGGGCTTTCCGGTCCCGACAATTTTTGGCATCGCAGTAGCGGCAATCGCTTTGCTCATCGTCATCATCGTCATCGTCATAATCACCAAAAAAATTATCCGACATATAATGAGATGGGTATTCGCGCGCCTTCTTTTCAAACTCCAAGACATCATTCAGTTCTTCTGCATCCATGGATGGCTTGTCTTCACCGATCATGCCGTTGAATAATGAAAACCCGAACGGCATTCTATTGCCGTTCCGGCGCAATTCGATGGCCTCATCAATAAGATCCAAATCTCGTTCGCGTCGGGCAAGCTCGATGGCCGCCGTCAGGCAATCGTCCTGGCGCTCTATCTCCCATGTCGGTAAAGATCGAGCACGTAAAAGCAAAAACCTTGCGGTTGAAGCTCCTTGTTTCACCAAACCAACACCCGCCGCCGCATACGCCAATTCAAAATGTTTATTTCGTAAGGCAGTTTCGGCAATAATCCTGATGGTGGCAGTATCATGCAAGCTGTCTTCAGTGGTAAAAAAATTCCTTAATTTTTTTTCATACGCCAACGGAATCGTAATTGGAATACCCATGTCATCGCCAAGTTGACAGCCTCTCGCCAATGCGATCGATAGATCATCACTTGTCATTGGAGCTTTGGTATGTGCAGGCAAATTAATTTGCCGATCGGAGAGGCCGCATGCCCGCAGTACTCCTTGCATAACCACCTTGGCGGTCACTGGAGATTCAAGCAGGTTAATCAGCGCATCGTTCAAACGGTTTAATTGGGATTTCTGACCGTCAAGTGCCGCACATACGGATTTCAATGCCACCAGGAAAGCAGGACGATCCCCCTCATCAAACTGAGGCATAGCCTCTATTTCAGCTAAATCTTTTTGGGCCAAATGGGTCTTTTTTTGTTTCAGGTGACGGATGGCAGTTGCCGCCAGTAAACGCAGTCTTGCTTTTTTCACATCCGGATTCAATCCGTCAATACGTTCGGCCTTCTCTAAATAGCCCAGAGCCTTTTTAAAAGCGTTTCTATTCTCGGCCGATGTCGTTAAATATAGCAGCGGGCGTGAATCATCCGGGATCGCTGCATGCCAGGCGGTGGCCACCGCATCGGAATGTTTCCAATGCGAAGTGTAATTTTCGGCCCACTCCAGCCATTGCCGGAATGTATCAGCAGCGGGGTCGATCTCGCTGGCCAGCCGGTACAGACGTGCGGGATAAAGAAAATACATGTCCACGGCACTTGGGTTATCTTCGCGAAGGGCTTCTAGGACAGACCCCTGCTGTCCGTGATAATAAGATTCGAATCCTGTGAATTCTCTTTTAAATCCTGACTGCAGCCATTCAAAGTCCTCTGCCGGCAGCCTCCCCAACAAATCCACCATGTAAAGATAGATCACCGAAACCTCTCTGCTTTTTTCGGAGAACCATCCCTCGTAAAGGGCGTGCTTGCGAAATTCTTCCAACAGCGCACATGCCCATAGATATTTCCCCATTATGTCCGCCGCCCGAGCATGCAACAGCCAGAAATAGGCGTTTTTCAGCGAAGGTCCTCCCATGGCCCGGCTTACATCCTCGGCATCGACGTCGAACATCCAGGATCGTATGGAAACATGCTGCTTGAGTCTAACAAGAAGTTCGGGGCAGGACTGCTCACAGGCATCGACAGCCTTGCGAACTGCCTTAAAGAGTTTACGCGGCTTGTTCGCGGCCATCACAGCGTCAAGCCTTTCCAATGCATCCCGGGTCGTTTTATTGTTTCCAACGACTTTTTCAGCCAAAAAGGTCGAGCTTTTATCGAGGCCGACCTTCGATTGGCCTGCAATCAGTTCACGGATTAAAGGCACAAGACGTCCCGGCGCTGATTCGGGGTCAACCGCATTCAGATACTTCTCGCAGATCTCATCGTCATGGCGATAAAAAGAGGCCAGCGCCCTGATCAGTATTTTCCACGGTGCCAGCGGGCTCCGGCGCGAGACAGCCGGCAAGGCGACTTCCTCATCCCTGACAAAACCGGATGTCACCCTTGCAAACGCTTTTGCAGTCGCGAGAGCGGCGGTTTTCAGGGGATGGCCGGCAGGTAGAGCGTCACAGTGAGCCAGCAGGCTGAGATCAATCAGCTCATTTTTGATTGTTTTTTCTATGGCTGCTCGCTTATCCTGAGGGCAATCGGGATCATCTAACGGCCGCACCAGCTCATCGAGACTTCCTTGGCGGATGGCAATTACGCCGTTTAATTCAGCTATGAGATGATCCGGGCAATTATATCGCCCCCGAACCAAATTCAGCAGTGTTTTGGCCTCAACGGTGAAGCCTTTAGCCATCATTTCACGGATTCGAGCAACATAAGCATCCACCAGAACCAATTCAGATTCCGCCGTACCCAGACGTTTGTGATGCAATTTGGCTCTGCCGACCGCTGCTTTGATTTTATTTTTTGATATCAACCGGTTAACCTCGTCTGCAAAACCGGAAGATCTAGACTGAAATTTGCCTGGAGTCAGCCGGCTGGTATCATCAATCGCGTCTTTCTTCTTATGTTTTTCAGCAGGGAGACGACGGTTAAGCGCTTTGCGTTTTTTCCGGCTATTTTTCTTTGATGACATTACAGAATCCTTTTGATATGAGCTGTGTGCGCTTTTTCAACCCGGTAGGTTTAGATCTGCCATACATGACTGAAAATAAATTGTATGTCAAGAGCATTGTAAGTACAACATATTGTGTATTTTACTAAGGCATAGATAATACTGAAAAACATTTTTCATTACCGTTCATGGATTCAAGCTTCAGAAATTCGGGATTCTGGTTGGCACGGGTTCAGCGGTTCAAAGATGTGATATGCGAAAAAACTTGAATCAATCGGGTGGATTCTGCTAAAGGATATTGGAACCCATCCCGGACAGGCATGCATGAATTATGATCCGCGGCGGAACGATTGAAGATTTGTCCGGCATCATAAAAGCGGGATGTTAGCCGGAAATCATTTTAGCTTTTCAATTTAGGAGATCACACATATGTTTTTTGAATTTTCAGATAAAACCAGGGACTTGCAGCAACGGCTCAACGCATTTATGGATACGAATATCTATCCCAATGAGGCCGAATATTATCGCCAGTTAACTGAGGGCGACCGCTGGAAGGTCATTCCTCTCATCGAAAAACTCAAGGAGAGAGCTAAAGCTGAAGGTCTGTGGAACCTTTTCCTGCCGGAAAGCGAGTACGGGGCCGGCCTCACTAATCTGGAATATGCACCGCTTTGCGAAATCATGGGTCGGGTACCCTGGGCATCGGAAATCTTCAACTGTGCCGCCCCGGACACCGGCAACATGGAAACACTGGTTCGGTACGGCAGCGAGGAACAGAAGGAAAAATGGCTCAAACCGCTTCTGGCAGGCGACATCCGGTCCGCTTTCTGTATGACCGAACCCCAGGTAGCCTCGTCGGATGCCCGCAACATTGAAGCCGCCATCATGCGCGACGACGACGAATACGTGATCAACGGCCGCAAATGGTGGTCATCTGGCGCCGGCGATCCACGCTGTGAGATCTATATTTTCATGGGTAAAACCGACCCCCAGGGACATCCCTATCGGCAGCAATCCATGATCCTGGTCCCCCGCGACACCCCCGGGGTTGAAATCAAGCGCATGCTGCCGGTATTTGGCTATGACAGCGCTCCCCACGGGCACGGTGAGATTGAATTCAAGGATGTGCGCGTACCGGTTTCCAATATGCTTCTTGGTGAAGGCCGCGGTTTCGAAATCGCTCAGGGGCGTCTGGGGCCCGGCCGCATCCATCACTGCATGCGCACCATCGGGGTGGCGGAAAGAGCATTGGAAGAAATGTGCCGACGGGTTAAATCCCGTAAGGCCTTCGGCAGAACGCTGGCGGAGATGGGCCAGATTCGCCAGGATATCGCCAAGTCCCGCTGTGAGATCGACCAGTCCCGGCTGTTGACCCTGTATGCGGCCCACCGCATGGACACCGTCGGCAACAAGGTCGCTCGGATCGAAATCGGTGAAATCAAAGTGGTGGCTCCGAACATGGCGCTCAAAGTCATCGATCGCGCCATCCAGGCCCATGGCGGCATGGGGGTATGTGACGATACCTGGCTGGCAGCAGCCTATGCTCATATTCGCACCCTGCGTTTGGCCGACGGGCCCGATGAAGTTCACCGTGAAGTCATTGCCAGACTGGAACTGAGGAAGGAATCATGAAAAGTGATGAAAAATTAATCCCGGTGCGCGATGTCCATCGTTTCAATGAGAGTGCGTTGAGCGAATATCTCCAAAATAAAATGGAGGGATATACCGGCCCTCTGGCTGTTCAGCAATTCGAGGGTGGGCAGTCGAATCCGACATTTCTTATCAGTTGCGGCGGCAAAAAATACGTCCTTCGCAAAAAGCCTCCCGGTAAATTGCTGCCCTCCGCCCATCAGGTCGAACGTGAGTATCGGGTCATGAAGACGCTGGAGAAAACAGACGTCCCGGTACCCGAAATGCTGTTGTTGTGTGAGGACGATGCCGTCATCGGGACGCCGTTTTTCGTCATGGAGTATGTCCACGGCCGCATATTGGAGGACTTTACACTGCCGAATCAATCCCCGGAAGAAAGACGTGCGATCTACCTTGATGTGGTCCGGGTGTTAGCGGCATTACACTCGGTGAATTATGCAGACCTGGGGCTGGATGATTTCGGTAAGCCGGGCAATTATTTCAGGCGGCAGATCGGTCGCTGGTCCAAACAATATGTCGCAGCCAAGACCGATGAAATTGAGTCCATGGAACGCCTTATGGAGTACCTGCCTGAAAATGTGCCTGACGATGATACCAGTTGTATCGTTCACGGCGATTACCGCATGGGCAACATGCTGTTTCATCCGACCGAACCCAGGGTAGTGGCATTGCTGGACTGGGAGCTTTCCACCCTTGGCCATCCCCTCGGCGATTTGGGATACAGCTGTATGTCCTATCATTCGGGAGTTGCCGGACCCATTAGCCTGGAAGGATTGGCCGGTCCGCAAAGCGGCATTCCCCGCGAGGCAGAATTTATTGCGGAATATTGCCGTCTCACCGGTCGTGAGAGCATCCCCAACTGGAATTTCTATCTAGCCTTTTCCTTTTTCCGGTTATCCAGTATTGTACAAGGGGTGTACAAAAGGGGCCTCATGGGCAATGCCAGTTCCACCGAAGCTCTGGAAAAGGGCCGGATGGCCCGGCAGATTGCCGATATAGCCTGGGCGCTGTTGGAATGACGTATGGCAAATGAAAAATGACGAGTGACGAATGTGGCCTCCGGCCCGTAGGGGCCATAGGGGCCTACGCCCCGGAGGGAATGCGGAATTAAGGAATTCTGTCTATTTTATTTTTAAGAGAGGAGAGCGGCATCCACCATTCGTCATTCCTATGGCATAATAATACGGTGACCTAACATAGAAATCTGAAAAAAAAATCTGAAAATATAAACGACAACATTCCTTAATTCGACATTCGTCCTTCGCCATTCTGAGGGGTCTTATGGCTAAACTATATCTGGTGCGTCACGGCAAATCCACGGCAGGTTGGGGCATGCAAAAGGATCCGGGACTCGACGATTTGGGTCATGCCCAGGCCAAAGCTGCGGCCTTGAAATTAGCCCCGTTGGGCCCGCTAGCGATTATCACAAGTCCCTTAACCAGAACGAGGGAAACTTCCAGTCCTTTGGCGGAAATTTGGGGAATTGAGCCCGTGGTTGAAAAACGGGTGGGAGAGATTCGCTTCCCTTCCCGCAATCAATCGAGCCGGGTCGAATGGTTGCAAAGTATCATGGGCGACAAATGGTCGAACCTCGATCCCGACCTTAAAGTCTGGCGCCGGGAAGTTATCGAGGCACTCTGTTGCTGCGAGGTGGATAGCGTTGTCTTCAGCCATTTCATTGCGATTAACGCGGCGGTGGGCCGTGCCACCGGAGACGACCGCGTGGTCTCTTTCCAACCCGATAACGCCTCTATTACTATTTTGGAAACCGTGGCAAATAGATTAATGCTCTTGGAGCGGGGCTTGGAGGCAGATACCAGGGTGAATTAATCAGGCACTGAGCGGCACCATATCGGCTTTTTGTTGTTAAGGATAACAATCCCTTCCTCTTTTTTTGCAGTCTGTCGTCATCGATGGAAATCTTTACCAAGGCTCTCCTGCCTCGTACCTTCTTTGCACATCAGCCAGGGCAGCCAACTTCATGACTTCGACCACCTTTGGATCATGTGCAGTGTGACTGATAAGGAAGAGATACGTCCGGTTGATCATCTTTTTAACGTATTCAAGCTGGTCTTCTTTCATAGGTTCCGGTTTGATCTGATCGGTATTCATAATATTTCCTCCTTTTGCTGAGAATATATTACCAAACACCTTTGTCAGATCCGGTCACACTGCAACATTTATTTTGCCCGAAATTGCGGGTTTCAAATTTTCGACTTTAGTTTCTTTTCTATCCATCGGCAATCTTAGCCTTGAGTCCCCGCTTCTTTAATGCAATGATCAAAGTGTCCCTATGATCACCCTGTATGATGATTACGCCATCTCTCACCGATCCACAAATCCCGCAAAGGCTCTTTAATTGGGTGACAAGATTTTTTAATTTATCGGCATCAATTTAAAAACCTGGGAATATTGGGGACGGGGATAGACATATTCATTGACGTGGTTGAATTTTTGATCATTGGGATTGCGCTGCCACGAAAAATCCAGAATTGATGCTGCGGGTGCGCTGCAACCCAGGATCTAAAGCCCTCTGGCTTTCCGCGCGTTTTAAGGGTATCCAACATTGGAGGCTAATAGCCGATCGCCTGCCCGTCTTTCCTGAGATCGGATGCAGCACAATAGCCATTTTCTAAGCAATAGATCAACTGTGCGCCCCCATACAGATGATCCGGGGGATTTTCGATGAAAGCCTGACCGCGTCGTTTGAGTTCGTCGACGACCCGGGGTGAGAATCCGGGTTCCAGGGCGATGCGGAAATTTTCATCGACATACCACCGCGGCGCATCACAGGCCGCCTGAGGATTCTGGCCATAGTCAAAGATACGCACCATCATCTGGACATGCCCCTGGGCCTGCATGTTGCCGCCCATGACCCCGAAGCTCATCAGAGCCTGTTCATTCCGGGTCACAAATCCCGGAATGATGGTATGAAAGGGGCGTTTGCCACCAGCGACACAGTTTGGGTGACCTTCCTGCAGAACAAACCCGCAGCCGCGATTTTGCATAGCGATACCCGTATCGGGTATCACAATACCTGACCCGAATCCCATATAGTTGGATTGAATGAAGGAAATCATCATTCCTTTTTCGTCTGCGGCCGTCAAGTAGACCGTTCCGTGATCTAGCGGGATCTTGGAGCTGGGGTGGGCGGCTTGATCCATTCGAATTTCCTGAGCCCGCCGGGCTAAAAACTTCTCCGCCAAAAAATCTTCAGGAGCGATAGCCATGTGGCCGCGGTCGGCTATATGCTGGTAGGCTTCGGCCAAAGCAATCTTCATCGCCTCGATTTGCAGGTGGATCGTATCGGCCGAATCCACCGGGTACCTGCCGATATCAAATTCCCGTAAAAGGCCAAGGGCGATAAGGGCGGCTAACCCCTGACCGTTTGGACGGATTTGATGGAGACACACGCCGCGGTAGTCGACTGAGATCGGTTCCTCCCATTCGCTGCGGTGGTTGGCGAGATCTTCAAGCGTCATGGCACCGCCATTTGCTTTTGCACAGTGAACGATGCGCTCCGCCAGATCACCACGATAAAACGATTCTCCTTTGCTTGCGGCTATCGCTTGCAGGGTTTGGTCCTGGTCGGCACAACGAAATAATTCGCCGGGATGCGGCGCCCGTCCAGCGGGTAAAAACGTCTTACCGAAATCCGCAAAACCCTTGTATGTTTGAGCGGCGGCGGCCCAGCGCGCAGCCGTTATCGGTGAAACGACAAAGCCGTTTTGGGCGTATTCAATGGCGGGCCCAAATAGATCATCGAAGGGCAGTTTGCCGAATTTTTGGGAAACCTGCACCCAGGTATCTACCGCACCCGGAACGGTTACCGCGTCCCAGCCGAAAGCCGGCATTTCATCCAACCCGGCAAAACGTTCCAGATTCCACGCTTGCGGAGACCGTCCCGAACCGTTTATACTGTGAAGCTTTTGACCGTCCCAGATCAGGGCGAAGGCGTCACTGCCGATTCCATTGCTGGTCGGTTCGACAACGGTGAGCGAAATGGCCGTGGCAAGGACTGCGTCCGCCGCGTTGCCGCCTTTGAGCAGCATTCTCAAACCGGCCTGGGCGGCCAGCGGCTGGGAGGTGGCGACCACATTGCGCGCCAAAACCGGCATCCTTTGAGAGGGGTATGGAAATTTCCAAAAATCGTTCATTTTTTTATCCATGAATAAAATCGTTTGCTTTTTTTTTTAGGAAACAAACTATTGCAAATGAAGCATGGTGTGTCAAGCTGCAGTTTAACCCAAAGGCTCGCCCGAAAGTAAAGAATCCTGTCCCAAAAGGCCAGACTTTCAAATTTCAAATAAATCAGCAGCTTGGCATGCAGCTTCAGGTCGGATTTGTTCGATCCGTAATTAACAAAACCAACGGAATATTACGCTATTGCGAGACCAATGATTAAAAAACGGTCGCATAAAATTGAGTTTTTCCCGGAAACAGCCTGCTGGCCGGTGGCCGACGACATGTTGCAATCCGGCCAGTGATTCTTATAGTCCATTTATGTAATCGCCCCAAAAAGGCGGTTTCCCCTCCCCTGTTTTAGATCCTACTCTCTTAGCAAGAACGGTGGAGGGTGAATATGGCGGATATTTTCAGCGCATTCTGCCAGGAAGAAAATTCAGCTTGCAAGGAATAAAATAATCGTGGCTGAGCCGTTCGACTCCGAGGCCGTAATGCCCGCGCCCGGATCTTCACGC
>Ga0316189_10003061_pt1 | contig 16268 bp, 13 predicted proteins | sample LowCovwburrow_MG_FD_204930 | JGI IMG/M metagenome (GOLD analysis project Ga0316189, IMG submission 204930) | Coastal sediment microbial communities from Maine, United States - Lowes Cove worm burrow | ecosystem: Environmental > Aquatic > Marine > Coastal > Sediment | place: USA: Maine... | reverse complement strand
ATCACCGGGTCTGGCCGTCGTGCTGGTGGGCGACGACCCAGCAAGCCAGGTGTATGTGCGCAACAAAGGGCGTCAGGCCCGGGAAACCGGCATCCAGTCCTTCGAACACCGTTTGGAGCGAGACACCCAAGAGGCGCAGATTCTGGACCTGATCCGGGACCTGAACGCCGACCCCAGTGTCAACGGCATTCTGGTGCAGCTGCCGCTGCCGCGCCATATGGACGCGGAGAAGGTGCTGCAGACAATCGACCCGTCCAAGGACGTGGATGGGTTTCATCCCATCAATGTCGGCCAACTCACTGTCGGCGCCGATGCACTGGTCCCGTGCACACCATTGGGGTGCATGATGCTGCTGAGAGACCGCCTTGGCGATATGTCCGGTCTGGATGCGGTAATCGTGGGCCGATCCAATATCGTCGGCAAACCCATGGCGGCATTGTTGCTTCGGGAGAACTGCACGGTCACCATCGCCCACTCCCGCACTCGGGACCTGCCGGCGGTCTGTCGGCGCGCGGACATCCTGGTGGCTGCGGTGGGGCGGCCAGCTATGATCCAGGGGGAATGGATCAAGCCCGGCGCGACGGTGATCGACGTGGGCATCAACCGAATCGAAGGCGAGAACGGCAAAACCCGGCTGGTGGGGGATGTGGACTTCGCCAGCGCGCTGCCCGTGGCCGGGGCGATAACCCCAGTACCGGGCGGTGTGGGCCCAATGACCATAGCCTGCCTGTTGCACAACACGCTGGTCGCCACCCGCCGGCAGCTCGCCATGCCGCCCCCCTGAGACATTGATCGCCGGCTTGTCCAGGGCCCCGAAGGATTGGGACCCAATTGCATTCCTGCTGTCCCGGATCCGGGCGGACCCGATCCCGTATGCAAAACGGGGGCAGGATCCGCAAGGCACGATCAGAACGCTGCTCAACGCGCTGGGCAATCCCCAGGAAGGTGGACAGTACGTACAGATCGTGGGCTCCAAGGGCAAAGGATCGACGGCGCTGATGCTGGAAACACTGCTCAAGGCCCAGGGGTTGCGGGTAGGCACCTTCACTTCACCCCACCTCACCCACTGGTGCGAGCGCATTCGGATCGACGGTGAGCCGATCGAGTCGGATCAGTTCGCCGACATCATGTGGGCGATCCAGACGGCGGTGAACACGCAGAGATCGACCCACTCCGTGTCAAACGCCGGATTCTTCGACATCCTGACCGCCGCCGCGTTGATCGCTTTCAAGCAGGCTTCTGCGGACATCGCGATTATGGAGGCGGGCCTGGGTGGCCGACTCGACGCCACCACCGTGGTCACGCCCAAGCTGACCTGTATCACCAGCATCGAGTTGGAGCACACCGACAAACTGGGAACCACGCTGGCCGCCATTGCCGGGGAAAAAGCCGCGGTCATCCGTCCCGGCGTGGATGTGGTGGTGGGACGGCTGCCATCGAAAGCACTTGAGGTCGTTGACCGAATCGCCGCCGAACGGGGGGCATCCTGCCACCGCCTCGGCCGGGAGATTAACTGTACGGCCCAGCCGCGGGGGGCCTTCCATCAGGATCTGGTGATTGGTTTCCGCGATCGATCGACCCGGACACGACTGCAGATCCCGGGCAGATATATGGCCGACAATGCCGCCCTTGCACTCACTGCGGCGTGGCTGGTGGGCGCACCCGAAAACGCCGGGAACGGCGACGCCGATCCGCTTTGTAGAATGACCTTGCCAGGCCGCCTGCAACGACTGCGGTGTTCGCCACTGATTCTGGTGGACGCAGCCCACACGGGCGCATCGGCCGCCCAACTCGCCGTTGTATTAGGTCAGATCCAGGCCCACCGGCTGCACCTGGTGCTTTCCTTTTCAGCGGAGCGGAATCTGGACATCGTACTTCGCGCCCTGCTGCCCCACGCCGATAGCGTAACCGTGACCCAGGCCGACCGACTGCGTTCTCTGTCGGCAGACCGCGTCGCAGCCCATATCCGCCGCCTCGAACCTGAATTGCCAACCCAGGTCGAACGGGACCCCGTACTGGCGCTGCGCGGCACGTTGGATGCCTTGCCGCCGCGCGGCGTTTTATGTGTCGCCGGTTCAACCTATCTGGCGGGGGTGGCGCAGGCGGCGCTGGCGTGAACGCGGCAAATCCACAGGACCGTGAATGCAGAAAAACACCCGCCTAAGCAAGCATTACCGGCTTGGGTTTGGGGTAAACTGTGCCGGAGGTTCCTCGCGACCAACGATCAGGACCCAAAGAGGCTCGGGATCCAGACAAAGCCCCCAGGAGGATTATGTGGAAAAGGTTTGGCTTAAATCCTACCCGCCGGGCGTCCCCGCCGAGATCGATCTCAACGAGTACCGCTCACTCAAGGACATACTTGAGACCAGTTGCGCAAAGTTCGACAAACGTCCGGCCTACACAAACTTCGGGCACACGCTGAGCTACGGCGATGTGGATCGTTTAAGCGCCGCCTTCGGCGCCTTTCTTCAGCATCAGCTGGGCGTCAGCAAAGGCGACCGCGTCGCCATCATGATGCCCAATCTGTTGCAGTACCCTGTGGTCCTGTTCGGCATTTTGCGCAGCGGACTCACCGCGGTGAACGTCAACCCACTGTATACGCCACGGGAACTGGAGCACCAGCTGAACGATTCCGGCGCCACGGCAATCGTGATCCTGGAGAACTTTGCCCATACCCTGCAGAAGGTGATCCAGCGTACATCGATCAAGTCTGTGGTGGTGTCGCGGATCGGGGATCTGCTGCCGTTTCCGAAGTCGGTGCTGGTCAACCTGGTGACCCGACACGTCAAAAAACTGGTGCCGGCCTGGCAGCTGGATGAGTTCACGCCGCTCCCCAAGGCACTTGCCCGCGGGGCGCGACTGGATCTGTCACCGGTGGAACTCAATCACGAGGACATCGCGTTCCTGCAATACACCGGCGGCACCACCGGCGTGGCCAAGGGCGCGGTGCTCAGTCACGGCAACATGGTGGCAAACCTGCTGCAGGCTTCGGCCTGGCTTTCGATCTCCATCCAGGAGGGCCAAGAGAAAGTGGTCACGGCGTTGCCCCTTTACCATATTTTCTCATTGACGGCCAATTGCCTGACATTCATGAAATACGGTGGCGAGAATCTGCTGATCACCAATCCACGGGACATGCCAGGATTCGTCAAGGAACTGAGCCGCAATCGTTTTACGGTCATCACCGGCGTCAATACGCTGTTCAATGGCCTGCTGCACACACCGGGTTTCGATCAGCTTGACTTCAGCGCCTTGAAATTCTCGTTGGGCGGCGGCATGGCGGTTCAGCAGGCGGTGGCCGAGCGCTGGAAAAAGGTCACCGGCAATCCCCTGGCCGAGGCCTACGGACTGACCGAAACATCGCCCGCCGTGTGCATCAATCCGCTGGATCTGGACGACTACAATGGCAGCATCGGTTTGCCGGTACCGTCCACCGAAATCAGTTTTCGCGACGACGACGACAAGCCGCTGCCCTTGGGCGAGGTGGGGGAACTCTGCGTGCGGGGCCCGCAGGTCATGCGCGGCTACTGGAACCGCCCGGAGGAAACCGCCAAAGTCATCAACCCTGAGGGCTGGCTGCGCACCGGGGACATGGGCTACATGCGCGACGATGGCTACTGCTTTATCGTCGATCGTAAGAAAGACATGATCCTGGTTTCCGGATTCAACGTGTACCCCAACGAAGTCGAGGACGTGGCGGCGCGGCACCCGGGCGTACTGGAGGTCGCCGCGATTGGCGTTGCCGACGACAAATCCGGCGAAGCGGTGCTGCTGGTGGTGGTGCGCAAAGACCCGGAATTGACCCAGGCGCAGTTGATCGAACACTGCCGCAAGGAGTTGACCGGCTACAAGATTCCACGACGAGTCGAGTTCCGGGACGAACTGCCCAAAACCAACGTGGGCAAGATATTGAGACGTGCGCTACGAGAAGAGCACGGCTGACGTACTGGACACCGCACTGGGCTTTCGCTTGCGCTGTTGGGCGCTGGCTTTGCTGGATTGACGTTTGCCGAGGAGACAATACGGGCCATGTCACACATACAGATCCGTCGGGCGCACCAGTTGTGCCACGAAGACGCCCGGCGCTCCGCCGAAGCGGTGGCCGAGCAGTTGAATGAGTCATTCCAGCTGGACTACGAGTGGGATGGAGACACCCTGCGCTTCAGCCGCAGCGGTGTGGAAGGGTGTGTGGAACTGGGGGACTGCCAAGTTGCCGTGGAGGCGCGTCTGGGCCTGTTGTTACGGCCACTGCGCGGGCGCTTCGAACAGGAGATCGAACGCTATATGGACGATCTGTTCGGAGAACGCTGAGTCCCAGCGATTGGGGGCGACCTACGGAACGGGGCTGGCGCCCAGATCAAACGGGTTCGGCTCGCCACGATAGATTCGGTCGAGAATGCTGCGCTCCCGGCGCATCACCGTATCGAGAAAGTATTCAGCACCGTGCAGGGCGCGAAACGCGTCGAAACCGCTCTCCAGAAACGCCTGCATGTCGCCGAAACCAGCCAGTTCGGCCGGACGCCGCATCATATGCAACGTTCCGGCGATGAAACGTTTCTGCACCAGGGCGTCCAGTTCCCGACCCAGAACCCCAATCAATTGGATCTGCTCCACCCTCGACGCGTGGTTGTCGCAGCGTCGATAGGCCGCCACATAATCGTCTTCCCGGATGGCGTCGGCCGGCATCGGACGAAGTTCGGTAAGCAGACTGTTATCCAGTTCCTGGGACAGGGCATTCAATTCCATGGCCTTGGACACGGCATCGATCACCTGGGGTGGCAGCATGCGCACCATGATCGGTGAGATGCGTTCCAGATCGTGATCGCGTTTGCTGAAATCCTTGGTGCCGTAGAGCTCCTCAAGGAAAAATGCCACCGCCTTGACGTAACGAGGCTGGGTTGCCAGGTCGCTGTAGGTCCGGCGCAGCCGCGCGCTTTGCCATTCCACCAGCCGCACCCGGTCGACCGCACGGACGGCCTCTTCCGCCAGGCGTGACCGATGCAGGCCCAATGTGCGTTCCAGCTGACGCACCAGTTCGGCAGCCGCGCGGCGCTTGTCTTCCGTTCGCTTCAACATAGCCTTAGGTATCGGATTGAAACGGGGCCAGACGTATCGAGACCGGCCCGCGCATGCCGTTTCAGGATCTGAACATGCGTCCCAGTATCGGCGCAACCGCGCCCAGTCCACGCAGCCGAGCGATCCCGCCACGTCCATAGAGCGCGGTCAACAGTCCCTTCAGACCCCGGTAGAGTTCCGGACTATAAGGATGCCAGAACAGGTTGCGGCGCAGAAAGGGCAGGCGCTCGGTCACAACCACCTGGGGTTCGGTCATCTCGTCGAAACCGAACTCGCCATGGGAACGGCCGATTCCCGAATCCCCGAAACCGCCCCAGGGCGTTTCCGCCAGACCGTGGCTCATCAAATGGTCGTTCAGAGTTATGGCGCCGGCCCGGATACGGCGACCAATCGCCAGCGCCCGCCGTCGGTCCCGCGACCAAACCGACCCGGTGAGGCCGAGCATGGAATCGTTTGCCAGTTCCACGGCCTGGTCCATATCAGTGACGGACATGACCCCGAGGACCGGCCCGAACGTCTCCTCACGCATCAACGCCATCTCGTGGTTTACATCCGCCAGTACGGTCACCGGCAGGAAATTCCCATCGCAATGCGCCGGCGGCACGCTGACCTGCGCATGTATCCGGGCGCCTCGCGCAAGGGCATCGTCGATCTGATGGCGCACCTTGGCGCTTTGCCGGTCCGTGCACATGGCGCCGATATCCACGTCATGTTCGGTATCCAGGCCCACCCGCAGTCCTTCCACCCGCTCTCGTAGCAGGCTCATGAACGCCCCATAGACGGCATGGTGAACATAAATGCGTTCTACGCCGGCACAGGTCTGTCCGGCATTCTGAAGCCCGGCCCAGACCGCACCGTTTACGGCCCGCTCGATGTTGGCGTCATCGCACACCAGCATCGCGTCATTGCCGCCCAGTTCAAGTGACAGCGGAGTGAGGGTCTCGGCCGCCCTGGCCATCAGCGTCTTTCCCACCGCAACCGAACCGGTAAAGAACAGCTTGTCCACCCCGTCGGCGCTGAGAAACACATCCCCCGCCGTGGTTCCAGGCAGATTCAAATGGGTGAAAACCCCGTCCGGCAACTGCGCCGCCTGCATCAGTTCGTCGATCAACTGGCCGACGCCCTGTGTTTCCGGGGCGGTCTTGAACACCACCGCGTTGCCGGCCAACAGAGCGGGCAGGATTTCGTGCATGGGAATACCAAGTGGGTAGTTCCAGGGGGAGATGATGCCCGCCACACCGTGTGGTACGCGGTAAATTCGGCTGCGTTTGTTGGCAAAAAGCAGCGAGCTGCGGCCAAGCGTTCGCGGCTTCAAGAACCGCCCGGCCCGCCGGGCATAGTAGCGCCCGGCGATGACGCTGGGCATCACCTCGGTCGCAAGGGCATCGATGCGGGTCTTACCGACCTCGGCGGCAATAAGCTCAGCGATTTCGTCGGCCCGAGCCACTATCTGGTCGCAGACCTGACGAATGCCGCGCACCCGAACCTTCAGCGGTTGCGCGGCCCATCCAGCCTGGGCGGCGCGCGCGGCCGCAATGGCGTCCCGGGCCTGGGCCGCGGAATGGATCGGCGAACTGCCCAGCACAGCCCGCGTCGCGGGGTTTCGGCGTATGGTTCCCGCAGTTGATTCAGCCGGTTCAGACCGGTCTACGGCGCGCGTCGGTGCGACGTTCTCGCCCATGGGCTTTGGCCTCGTGGTGATGATTGGACGGGCGGATCCTGTTGCATATGTTCTAAGGGGGCGCGGCGCAGGGCGATCAGACGAGGTAACGACGACCCAAGGTCTGAATCAGCACCCGTTGATCGCCGTCGAGGAACGGCGCGACCAAAGACATTACCTGGTAAACGCCCCGTCCAAGGACGTTACCGGGATCGGCGTCCCGGAGACGCACAGCGTTGTCGAAACTCATCCAGTAGGTGGTGACCAGCACAATATTACGGCACAAACCGTCTATCTCCTCCTCCGAGGCCCGCAACACCCCCGCCTTCGCAAAACCGCGACAAATGGACAAAGCGGTGTCGTTTTTGCGACGCATGATGCGTTTGAATTGACGCCTCACAAGGGGGTGCCGACCCAGGAGATTATCCAGGTCGCGATACAAGAACCGGTAGTCCCAAATGATCTCGAATGCCAGATGCAAAAACAGCCACATGTCCTCCGCATCCAGGTCACGGGACTCCGACGCGGACAACAGCTCCAGCATGCGGCGCTCATAACCCTGGAACAACAGATCGACAATGTCCCCTTTGTTGCGGAAATGGTAGTAGAGATTGCCTGGGGAAATGTCCATTTCATCGGCAATGTGATTGGTGCTGGTATTGGGTTCCCCGAAGCTGTTGAACAAGCTCAGGCTGGTCTCCAGAATGCGTTCGCGGGTGTTCATGGGCCACGTGCCAGAACGTTGCATCGGCACGCGGGCCTAGGAGTCTGCGCGGTAGAAATGAATGAGGCGAGGTGCTGTCCAGTTCGAGAACGATTTCGGGATCGTTCGATGAGCATAGCCGTCGCTAAGTGACGAGGAGGATCGCGGAATCGGGCCGAAATGGCTGTGCCGCAGACCGTTCCCTTTCTACCGCGCAGACTCCTAGTGGGCCAATGTCCGACGTTCAGCGTGCTCACCCCAGATAGGTCTCAAGCTCATCCAGCGTCGCGCTCAAATCGTTTGTCACTCGGTTGCGACGACGCCCCAGGGCCAACACGCTGGCGGGAATGCTGAGGTCGGTATCGAAGTGCCGGTTCGGGTCGTCCAGGATCTCCGTTCGCAGCCGTATGCCATGTTTGGCGAACATGGGCTCCAATTCGTCGCGCCGCGCACGCAAATCCTCGCGTGTGGTCTGGTAGGCATGCTCGCAGACGCGCCGACGGTTGGCAAAACTGAACACATTGGTGAAAAACATCCGTGCATCCCCCGGATTCGGCTCAAACAGAACCACATCGCGGTCAGCGAAGCGCTCGTCATACTGCGCCATGCCCACTTTCATACGCGAGTGAATCAGCGCCCGAAATGTTTGCGCCAGAACCACGACCAGGCCGCCGTCCGCCAGGTTTTCCCGTCTGGCCGGGGCCTTGTCGCCGGTCAAACGCACATCCACCGGGACGATGGGATTGATACAGAGCAACAGATCCGCTCCGTCGTCCAGGGCGGCGGACGCATGCAGGGTCCGCTGCAGAGCACCGTCCACATACAGCTCACCCTCGATTTCCACCGGCGGGTAGAGGCCGGGCAAAGCGGTACTGGCCTGAACCGCCTTGGAGATGGGCACGTGATCGTGGCCCGGCGCCCCAAAGCGCACCGATTCGCCGGTGTCCAGCCGGGCGGCGACGATGTACAGGCGGTGTTTCAACTTCCGAAAATCGTTGCTGCGGCCGCGACTGCTGAAGATGTACTGCAGAAACTCGTGAATGCTTACGTTATTGAACACCCCTGCGGGCAGCACGCTGGCAAATGCGTTCAGAGTGCGAATTACCCCCTGCTGGGTCGGATGACGCAGCATGTCACGCGCCGCCCGAACCACCGACAGAGGAATCCGTCCCAGCCTATGCCGATACTCGGCATAGGCTGGCTTCAAGAACTGTTCCGGGTTGAGGGGGAATGCCTGGGATTCGTTACGCACGAAAATGCGGCACATCTGGGCCGGCGTAATCTGATTTGCCAGGCTTGATGCCACCACCGCACCGGCGCTCACGCCCACGTAGACCATCAGATCATTGAGGTCCACCCCTTCAAGCGCTTCCGCCAGGGCATGAACCGCGCCGATCTCGTAGGTTATGCCCAGCGGGCCACCGCCGGCCAGGGCCAGTCCAATCCGGGCACCCCCGGCACTGCCCGCCGCCGAGGGATGGGTCTTCAGCATCGCACCGCCCGACAGGTTTCGATCCAACTCGTCTTCACCACGCTATCACTCCCAAACCATTGCCTGGGGCAGCTTAGACCCAAGATGCAGTTTCACGAATAGATCGAACCTTCCTTAAAGCCCGGACCGCCGCAGCATGAGCTGGAGACTACGTTCCACCTCGGCGGGCTGATAGGGTCGATCCCAGGGTTCCATCAGTGTCGCCAGTACGAACTTCTCGAACTCGCCAGCGAAGCGAGCGATCACCCGGTTGGGATCGGGTACCAGGCGCAGGTCGGTGATCAGACCAAACTGAACCCGGCCGTCATAGCTCAATATGCTCACACCCATACCGACGCTGCCAGTTTGGGGGACCCAGAACATCTGCTCTAGTATACGGCGACCTGCCAGATACAACGGCAGCTGCGGACCCGGCACGTTGGTCATCACCGCGGTGGCCTTTTTGCTCAACAGATCCAACGCCTTGCGCTGCACGGGACTGGGCGCCAGTCCGAGCGCCGCCAGGGCGCCAAATGTCATCACCGCTTGCTTGGAGGCCTTCAATGCCAGCATGCGCTGCTTGATCAAAGCCAGCCGTTCCAACGGATTCGAGCACCCGACCGGCAAGCTCAGAAACACCAGCCCGAAATGATTGCCAAGATCCTTGGCATGTTCCAATGGCCGCAGATTGACCGGCACGGTGGCCCGAATCTCGATGTCGTCGATGACATCGCCATGCTCGAGCATATAGGACCTCAAGGCGCCAGTGACCGACGCAAGCAACACATCGTTCACCGTAGCGTCCAACGCCCTGGCCACGGTCTTGACTTCATCCAGTGGAATCGGATCGCACCAGGCGACCCGTTTCCGATTACCCAGGCGCCCTTTGAATCGGGTCGCCGGGTCGTCGGGCAGCAACAGCGCCTCCCCGAGTTCCCCGAGTACCTCCTGGACATCCCGCAGGTAGGCCTGACCACGCTCCGGGTCCCGCACCACCCGCAAGGCTTCGTCCTTGATCCCCGCGCCCAGCTCAAACAGTGTCTCCAACCTGCGTGACGCCGGCCGGTACAAGCGGTCAAGCACGCCGCCTTGATCCTCAAGCAAGCTGCTCTTGCGCGGACGCCGCGCCGCCGGCAGCGGTGCGTCCGGCGCGGTGTCAGTCAGCGTCAACAACACCTGTATCATGGCGATACCGTCGGCGTAGCAATGGTGCATGCGCAGGATCAGCGCGCTGTCGCCCTGATAGTCCTCCACCAGATGAACCTGCCACATGGGTCTCGCTGGATCCAGGCGGGTACTGGCGAGACGGCTGGCAAGGGCCTGCAACTCCGATTTGTCGGCCCGGCCCGGCAGAGCGGTGCGGCAGATGTGCGACTCGATGTCGAAATGCCGGTCGGTCTGCCAGCAGCTGTTGCCATTGACCTGCACTGGCCTCTGAAGAAAGCGCTCATAGGCGAGCAGACGCCGATCAAAGATAAGCTTAAGATGCTCGAAATCCACCCGCCCCTGAAGCACCATCACGCCGGTGATCATCATCAGATTGGTCGGGCTTTCCATCCGCAGCCACGCCGTATCCACCCGTGACATGGGTGTGCGATTCGAACGAGCAAAACTGAACATCTGACAACTCCCCGCCCAAATCCATCGCCATCCCGGTCCGGCAGCGACCGGGCGGCGCCCTTGCGCAGCCTAACCGAGCTGGTGTAAGCATATCCAGAGGCGGCGGAGAGACACCCGCGCGACCCATCACCCAGCACCACCGGGAGACCCCAGTGTCAGAGCTCGAAACCCGATTTCAAGCGGCCGTCGAGAACAGCCAGTCACTCAGTCGGCGTCCGTCAAACGAGACGCTGCTGAAACTGTACGGTCTGTACAAGCAGGCCACCGAAGGCGACGTGGCAGGCGAGCGTCCCGGGTTTACCGACCTGCGCGGCCGGGCCAAGTATGACGCCTGGGCCGGTCTGGCCGGCACGCCAGGCGATGAAGCGAAGACGTCCTACGCAGCGCTGGTGGAGCGCCTGCTGAAGGATTAGGGCCTGCTAACACTATGCGGACGCCCATTTTCCACAGGCCTGCGTTGCCGTTTCGCTCTTGTACGGCAGGTACACAGCGCTCACTGCGCCTGGTCCTGCAAAAAATGGGGCTCTGTCGATGGGTATCCGCATAGTGTTAACAGGCCCTAGTCGCGTGGCATTGGTCGGCCCCGGGTCGTGCGATGCATAACCGCCCACCCCAGGTGTTTCGGGCGCGGCGGCTCATCCCAAAAATGTTACACCCAGGGCAGCGGCTGATGGCCACTGCTCAAGCGTGCAAACGGATTGACGGGCCGGTATCCGGCACCGCCATCCAGGCCAGGAGAACAGCGGCATGAACTACTTCGTGACTGGGGCATCGGGATTCATCGGTCAACGGCTGGTGGAGAAGCTGCTGCAGCGACCGGGTACGGTCTATTTCCTGATCCGGGACGGACATCAGGGGAAGGTGGAGGCGCTGCGCCGCCGATGGCAGGTTGATCACGCCCGAGTCATTCCGGTGGTGGGAGATCTGACCCTGCCCCGGCTGGGGCTGTCTGATCCGGATCTGGCAAGTCTCAAAGGCCAGGTCGCGCACATGTTTCACCTGGCGGCAATCTACGATCTGAAATCGGATGCCGAGTCTCAGTACCAGGTCAATGTGGAGGGAACCCGCACCGCCTTGGAATTCGCCGCCGACATCGGTGCCGGCTGTTTTCACATGGTCAGTTCCATTGCCGCTGCAGGCATGTATGACGGTGTCTTCCGGGAGGACATGTTCGAGGAGGCGGAAGGCCTGAAAAATCCCTATTTCCGCAGCAAGCACGATTCCGAAGGCCTGGTGCGCTCGGACTGCAGCGTGCCCTGGCGGATCTATCGCCCCGGTGTGGTGGTCGGTGATTCGCGAACCGGCGAGATGGATAAAATTGACGGCCCCTATTATTTTTTCAAAATCATTCAGAAACTTCGCCGCGCCCTGCCGCAGTGGATGCCCATAATCGGCCTTGAAGGGGGGCGCATCAACCTGGTGCCGGTGGATTTCGTGGCCGCCGCCATGGATCACCTGGCACATGTGGACGGTCAGAACGGTAAGACCTTCCATTTGACCGATCCCGCGCCGCTGCGGATCGGCGACGTGATGAACCTGTTCGCCGATGCAGCGCATGCGCCGCGCATGAGTCTGAGACTCAACGCGCGTATGTTCGAATTTGTACCCATGCTGGTCAAACAAGGTCTGGCCATGCTGCCGCCGGTCAAGCATTTGTCAAAACAGATCATGGACGACCTGGGGCTGCCGCCGGACATGCTGAGTATGATCAACTATCCGACGCGCTTCGACGCCCGTGAAACGCAGAAACTGCTGCAGGGCACGGGCATATCGGTGCCGGCGCTGGATCAGTACGCGTGGAGGCTGTGGGACTACTGGGAGCGTCACCTGGATCCGGACCTGTTCATCGACCGGACCTTGAGCGGCAAAGTCCGCCAGCGGGTGGTTATGGTCACCGGCGCTTCCTCCGGCATCGGCAAGGCCACCGCGTTGAAGATCGCCAAGGCAGGTGGCCGCGTGGTGCTGGTGGCGCGAGGCGAGGAAAAACTGTTGGAGACACAGGCGGAAATCGAGCAGGACGGTGGCGAGTCCCACATGTATACGGCCGACCTGACGGATCTGGGCGCCTGCGACAGCTTGATCCAGAAGGTCAAGGACGACCTGGGAGGCGTGGACATCCTGATCAACAACGCGGGACGTTCGATCCGGCGGGCGATCGCCGCCTCTTACGATCGCTTCCACGACTTCGAACGGACCATGCAACTCAACTACTTTGGCGCACTGAGACTCACATTGGGGGTGCTGCCGGGCATGGTCGAGCAGCGCCGGGGCCATGTGATCAATATTTCCTCCATCGGCGTGCTCAGCAACGCGCCGCGCTTCTCAGCCTATGTCGCCTCCAAGGCCGCGTTGGATGCGTTCAGCAACTGCGCGGCATCGGAGTTCGCCGACACTGGAATCCGGTTCACCACCATCAACATGCCGCTGGTGCGCACGCCGATGATCGCACCCACCAAACTGTACCAGCAAGTACCCACCCTGACCCCGGATGAGGCGGCCGATCTGGTGGTGGAGGCCATCGTCCGCCGGCCGACGCGGATTGCGACTCGAACCGGTATATTCGCGGCCATGCTGCACGCCCTGACGCCCAAATTCGCGCAAACCGTGCTGAACACCTCGTTCCGGCTGTTCCCGGACTCGGAGGCCAGCCGGAGCGCGAAGCCGGGGGCGGAACAAGCATCACCCGAGCAGATTGCGTTTGCCCAGTTGACCCGGGGCATTCATTGGTAAGCCGGACGAGACGGCGCTGGGCGTAGACCCGGATGAAAAAGACTACGGTGAGGGAGTTGGGATGAGCAAAATCAAAGTGGGTGACGCAGCTCCGGCATTTTCCGGTGTTACGAGCGAGGGTGACGCGGTTGCCCTGGCGGACTTCGCGGGACAAAAACTGGTGCTGTATTTCTATCCCAAGGATGACACACCGGGCTGCACCAAACAGGCGTGCTCTCTGCGAGACCACAACGCTGAGATACGGGCAAAGGGCGCGGCCATTCTCGGGGTATCCACCCAGAACCAAGCCTCGCACAAACGTTTCACTGACAAGTATGGGCTGAACTTTCCGCTGTTGGCGGACGAGGATGGCCGGGTGGCGGCCTCCTATGGCGCGCTGGGCGGCGGGGGCTTGAAATCCATCGCCATGAAGGCCCTGGGTCTGGCGAACCGCGTGACGTTCATCATCGATGAAAGCGGATACATCCAGCACATCATCGACGACCCGAATTGTGCGAACCACGCCGAGGAAGTTCTCGCGCTGCTTTAAGCAAGCTTAGACCTTCCTTAACCCGCCCCGACGAAAAAGGCCGCGAACCCAATGTCCGCGGCCTTGATTGTGGTCCGCACAGAGGCAGGGCGGATCAGGCGGAAACCGCCTTTTCCGCGGCGCGGGTGGCCTTTTGCACCGTGGCATCGGCGTCGTCCGCCGCCTTCTTGAGGCTGCTGTTGGCCTTGCTGGCGGTGCGCTTGACCGTTGCGGTGGCGTCGTCGCCTGCCCGTTTTACCCGGCGCGTCGTCCGGGTGGCCGCACGGCTTGCCCCCTTGGCAGTGGATTTGACCGTCTTGCCGGTCTCCCGGCGCGCTTCGATCACCGCCTCGGCAACCCGCTCCGAAACCGGCTTGTTGCTCTCCGCCAGCGATTTAACCGAATTGTTGAGTTCGGAAACCCGGCTGGTGAGTTCGTTCACATCGTCCAGGGTCGGAACGCCAAGTCGATTCAGAGCCTTGGCCACGCGGTCCTGGAACAACTGCTCAAGTTTGTCCCAGTTTTTCTCGGCCTTGTCCTTGACCTCATCCACCGTTTCTTTGACCTCTTCCGCCGTGTCATCGGCGGCCTTGCGGGTTTTACGCTCCACCGCCTCGCCTTCTTTCACCAGCTTGTCGAACAACTTGCTGCCTTCTTCCTGAGCCACGTTGAACGCGCCCAAGCCGGCCAGCCAGATCTGGTGGGTTGAATCCATGATCGTACGGGTGAATTGATTATCGTCCGCCTTGATGCGTGACTTGAGCTTTCGACCGGCCATGATGGTGTCTCCTGTTTGACAAACCGCAGTGATGATACTGATTCATCACCGATTAGTGGCGAGCAGTCTAAGCCGGGAAATTAGAATAAACACCCTACGCATGTCCCGATCTGGTTGCGCAGGACCTCCGGTAGCCGCGCAGCGCCCGGATCACCCGCTGCTGAATGCCCCGATCGAACGCCAGACTCATGTGGCCAACACCGCCCACGGCGTGATTCTCGGCTCGCGGGAGAATGGCGTTCTCCTGGGGCGCCACGATGTTGTCGTGGTAGCTGAAGATCGATGTCACCGGCACCGGAGCAGCGCTGTCATCCTGCCGGCTCAGCTCCGTCAGCCAGTCGCTGTGATCGGCCATCTGGCGCACATTCAGACCCGACCAAGGCATGGCCAGAGCAGTTCCGAAATGGGGTGTGCCCAAGGTTACGATGCCGGCCACATGCTCTGCCTGACCATGCCTGAGCACGGCGGCGCGCGATACCAGCCCGCCCATGCTGTGTCCGATCAACAGCACTTGAGCGGCACCGGTTTCCGACAACACCTGCTGGATACGCTCGGCCAACTGTCGCCCGAACACATCGATGTCGTTGTAGACCGGCTCCAGAGACAGGGTGTAGATCGATTCGATGCCAGCGGCTTGCAGCGCGCGGCGCAATCCCCACCAATACGCTGCGTTGCAGAAAAAACCATGAACCAGGATGACCGGCGCCCCCGTGTCAGTACCGGTCCTGGTGGGCGCTGGCGGGCCAAATCGGCCTACCCATGGTTGAAGCAACCCGTAACACAACAAGGTGGCCCAGTACTCACGCAACACGAGGCGTGCCCACTGCAGAGAATCGAGACGCAGATCTTTGGGCGGCGGAGAGCGATGCATAAGGGCCAGTATGAAAGAGACACAGGTGGCCAACAGGCGAACTGCCAGAAAAGCGACCACCGCGAAGGTGACAAAACCGATCAAAGAGCGGCCGGGTGGGCTCCAGATCCACGTGTAGAACAGGCCGTACACCAAAAACTCAATCAAGCCAGACAGGCGAATACCGCGAGCCAGCGCCATACCGTACTCCCATTTGACTTCAACGACCGGCAGCGCCGTGGGCGAGGCGCCCAGGCACGTGAACTCGGGTGGTCATTCTACCGCTACCGGCCACAGGGTGTACTCCGGGTAACCGTACCCGATCACAGGCCCGATCGGGGCCATGCCTCCAGGGCCTACGCATCCGAAATGATCGGCCGTCCGGCCCGCCCGTCCCAGCGCCAGGGCAGCCGATTGCCGAGCAATCGGACGCCGCCCAGCCAACGGTCCACACCACTCAGTGCAACTCGATCCGCGGCGCCCGCCATCACAGCGCGACCGGCTTCGGTAAGCACCGGCACCTGACGCCAGTAAGCGCTGGCGGAATCTGCGGGGACAGCGGAAGACAACGCATCACCTTCCGCCAGTTGAATCAATGGCACCGTGCCCGTTGCCAGGACATTGACGTACTCGGTGGCGAAAACCAGATCCCCAAGATAGGGCGCCGGTTCGGTGCTTTGCTGAAGCCCGAACAGCCGTCCAAGGCTACGCTGGCCATTTACCGCATTCAAAAAAGTGCGTTCGGTTCGCGACAGCCCGTCCCGGCGATCGGGATACTCTTGCAGCAGGCGGTTCAAAGCCGGTATCAGAAAAGGCAAATCACGCGGAGCGGATTTCACCAGTTCGATCATAGGCCCGGGCTTATCCGATCG
>Ga0316189_10003060_pt1 | contig 16276 bp, 14 predicted proteins | sample LowCovwburrow_MG_FD_204930 | JGI IMG/M metagenome (GOLD analysis project Ga0316189, IMG submission 204930) | Coastal sediment microbial communities from Maine, United States - Lowes Cove worm burrow | ecosystem: Environmental > Aquatic > Marine > Coastal > Sediment | place: USA: Maine... | reverse complement strand
CCCAACGCGGCCGCAAGCGCGCCCGTAACTCGAGGATTGCAATGCCCGAGACTGAAGACGCCGCCGTTGCAATGACAGTTGATGAGTCGAAGCCCGGTGTAAGCATCCTCAAACCAGATGCCTTGACGCTTCCCCATGACCATCTGCAAACCCATTTGCTGGTAGTAGGCGAGCTTGTGGGGTGCGACGTGCTCGCGAAACTCCGCGAGTAGCGCGTCGATGGTTTCGAATGGTTGCGGCGGTGAAGCTTCGGACATCGTGGGGATTCTACCCGAGCTTGCTCCGGCTCGCGTCGATCACGGAAGCACAAAACGCGCAATCACTGCGCCCTCTGACCGGGGCCGCGCAGTTTCTGCGCGCCGACCCAGCACAGCTCGCTCATTTTCATGCTGAAACGGTAAGCCCTGTGAACGGCACTCGTCTTGCATTCGGTTGCCGCGCTCGGCCCCATGCTCACAGAGAGGTTTCGTGAACGCATTTCAGTACGCCCACGGCAACACCTTCCCAAGCACCCCAGCCGGGGTGGGCAGCACCGCTTGGATCGATAGCCTGTGCCCGGACTTTTCCGGCCACTCTTTTCTCAGGAAGAGCAGCGACGACTGCCCTGTGATTGGCAAGCTAGCGTACGGCCTCGACCGTCTCGCGGCCACGGCGATGTCCGTGCCGTACAAGCGCAAGATCCATCCGCACCTCTCGGACACGACGCTGCAGGAATACATCGACTACCATGCGTTCTACTCTCAGCCTCGCTTCCTCGACGATCCGGATTCCGCATTCGAGTTGCCCCCCGAAGGGCATTCGGTCGTCGAGCGTGCGACGAGACGCCGCTCCTGGGATCCGAAAAGCGCGGCCCTGACGAGCATCGACTGCTACAGCCCGTTCCAGACGCTCGACCCTCGCTTCCGCGATGAGTACGCCGCGCTCGAGCCAAACGACCGGGTCGAGTCGCGTGGCTGGTTCCACAAGAACGGGCCCCGGCCGGTCGTGATCTTTCTGCATGGCTTCTCCGCACCGGATTATCGAATCAACAAGATGTGGTTTTCGGCGCAGAAATTCTACGATGCCGGCCTCGACGTGGTGTTCATGAACCTGCCTTTGCACGGCGGGCGAATGCCGAAATCGGCGGCTTACCATGGGACAGCGATCATTCAGCCTTCGCTCTGGCGACTGAGTGAGGCCTGCGCGCAGGGCGTGATGGACCTGCGCATTCTCATCGATCACATCGTGAAGCGCGGTGCACCGAAGGTTGGCATCATGGGCTACAGCTGGGGCGGCTTTCACGCTTCGATGATGGCCTGCCTCGAGCCGCGAACCGACTTCATCGTGAGCGTTGCGCCGGTGGTGAGCATCGCCGACCTGGTCATGAGCTGGCCGACGCGCTCGTTCTTCGAAGAAGCGCTCGAAGAGCCCGCGATGATGATCCGCGAGCTCCGAAAAATACTCGCACCCTTCACTCCACTGTCGCACAGCTTGAACATTCCAAAGGAGCGCGTGCTCCTGGTGGCGAGCGGCAACGATGGGATCATCCCTGCGGTACACACCGAGGCGCTCTGGGAGCACTTCGGCCGGCCGGAGGTATACTGGAGTTGCGGCGGGCACATTCTCTACTTCGACAAGGGGCGCGTGACCGATCGATCGTTGCAGTTTCTCCGAGACATCGAGGTCATCGCCTAATCAAATGCAGATTCGCGGATACAGCCACCCCGATTTTCGTTCTCTGCGGGACACCGTGCGCCGATGCACCCCCGCCCGCGGCCCTGGCGGCGTGGCGATTGCCGTGTATCACCGCGGAGAGCTCGTCGCGGACCTCTCAGCGGGCACGCGTGATCGGCACGGCTCACCTTTTGAACCGGAAACCCTGGCCCTGAGCATGTCGACTGGGAAGGGCGTCATGGCAACCCTGCTCCACCAAACGGTCGACCGAGGCCTACTGGACCTCGAGGCGCCGGTTGCAAGCTACTGGCCCGAGTTCGGCAAGAACGGCAAGGGCGCCATCACGATCAGACAGGCGGCTTCGCACCGCGCTGGACTCTATTCGATTGCCCGCATCATCGACTCCTCCGAAGAGATGTTCGACTGGGATCACATGGTTCGCGTAGTTGAAGACATGTGGCCGGTACACACGCCCGACACCGATTTCGGTTACCACGCCTGGACCGGGGGATGGATTATCGGTGAATTGCTCCAGCGGGTGACCGGTAAGAGCTTCCCCGAGCTGCTCAAAGAGAACCTGGCCGACCCACTCGGTCTCGACGGCCTCTACATGGGACTGCCCGAAAGCGAGCTTCATCGGGTTGCCGAGTTCCTCATCCCGAAGATTCCCCGCAAGGTCCTGCAAGGGCGGCCTCGTGGCGTTCGCGCTCAGGTTCGCCGAACGGCATCGAGTACCGCTCGATGGCACTCATCGGTCGGTCAGTTCATCGACGCGATGATTCCTCCTGGGCTTGGCGACGTGCTCGGAGATCCTCGCTGGCTCACTTCGGTGATTCCATCGGGCAACGGTGTGTTCAACGCCCGCTCCTTAGCGCGACTCTATGGCGCTCTAAGCCGCGGAGGTGTGCTCAACGGCGTCCGGCTCCTTTCAGCAACGGCCCTCGCCGAAGCGACCGAAGATCAGAACCGGAGTATCGGCCGAGTGATCCCCTTCCCGCTTCGTTTCAAGGTCGGCTACATGCGGCCGGTGTCCCTCGGCTTGCGCGTCTCGCTTGCCCAGCGCCATTTCGACATCGGCCTCCCGAATCCGCACGCTTTTGGTCACTTCGGCTTCGGCGGCTCGGGCGCATGGGCCGACCCAGAGCGCGAGCTTGGCGTCGCAATCGTCACCAATTGCTTTGGCGGACGGATACCAGGGGACCTGCGACCCGTCGCGGTGGCGACAGCCAGTGCTCGCTGTGCCGAGCGCCGCAGCAACTAACTCCGTCGTTGCACCGAATCGCCGTGTGACGTACCAAGCGCTGAATGCCGATGCTCGCGCTGCTCTTCTTGGTGACTGCGCTGCTCTACGCGTCTGTCGGTTTCGGCGGCGGCTCCACTTACAACGCGCTACTGGTCCTCGCCGACACCGACTACCGCATTCTTCCGTCTATCGCGCTGGCGTGCAATCTGATCGTCGTCTCTGGCGGCGTCTGGCAATACCGACGCTCGGGCGACCTGCTTCTCGGCTTCGCGCTTCCGTTCGTTGCGCTCTCGATTCCCATGGCCTGGTTCGGTGGAAGCGTTCCGATAGAGCGAGACACCTTCGTCATGTTGCTCGGCCTTTCTCTGCTAGCGGCCGGCCTAGCAATGTGGTTTCAACCTCCAGAACCAAGGGGGGCTCGCGGCGGCACAGCCTTGCGCCGTTGGACCTTGGGCTTGCCCATCGGCGCGGCGATCGGATTCCTGTCTGGGATGGTCGGAGTCGGCGGGGGGATCTTTCTTTCGCCCGCATTGCATCTGCTTCGGCTTGGCGATCCGAAACGCATCGCCGCAACCTCGAGCTTGTTCATCATGGTCAACTCCATCGCCGGGCTCGCCGGGCAGGCCACCAAACACAGTACGGCCGCGTACCTCGGAGGGCTGCTGGACTACGTTTGGCTCGGCATCGGCGTCTTCGTCGGCGGTCAAATCGGAAGCCGACTCAGCACACGCGCTCTATCAGGCCGCGTGGTTAAACGACTCACAGCGGTCCTCGTTCTCTACGTCGCCGGGCGGCTCCTCTACATGAGCTTCGGCTGAGACGCGTTCATCGGCACAGCGGCCAAGGATTGGCCTGTTCGAGTTGCGCGGCGAGCCTCAGCATCCTCGCCTCGTCTCCGAACGGCCCCAGGAACTGCACGCCCAGGGGCAAGCCCTCGTCGCTTCGCTGCAGTGGCACCGACATTGCCGGCGCCCCGGTCAGGTTGGCGACCATCGTCCGATGGAGGACTTGCCGCGAGAAGGTCTCCATCTGAGCCTCCATGACCCGCTCCCGAAGCAGCGGGACCCTAAAGAGAGGCGAGATTGCGGGCGAAACCAGAGTGCGAAGGAGCCGCCGCTCCCCGGCCGTCGGCGCGGCCTGTTCGAGAGGCACCGGAAGCCGTCCCATGGTGGGTGTCAGGAGCAGATCATAGTCAGTGTGGAAGCTCGACAGAGCTCGACCGACCCGCCGACCCAGCAGCCGGGATTGACCGACCTGCTCGGCCGGGAGCGCCCGGCCCACGGCGGCGAGGAGCAGGGGAACCTCCTCTAGCGAGCTGCGGACCCTCGCGCGACCGTATCTCGCCTCCAGATCGGAGACTACAGCGGCCGTATTGGCCGCTCCTAGAATGATGGATGCTCGGAGCACCTCCCACTCGTCGAAGGGGAGCGAGACTTCCTCGACGATGTGCCCCAATGCCTGCAAAAGACGGCCTGTCCTGCGCACCGCCTCGACACAGGGGGGGTCCATCGGGACGCCGAAGACCTGGGTCGCTGTCGACATACCGACACGCAATTGGCCCAGATCGGCATCGAGAGCGGCCAGAAAACCGGTCGGGCCGGGTGCCACGTATGGCGAGCCGAGCTCTGGACCCGCCGTAGCGTCGAGCATCGCCGCCGTGTCGCGGACCGTTCGGCTCACGATGTGGGAGGTCGACTGGCCTTCGTACTCCCAGCTGAAGTCCGGCCCGATTGGATTGCGTCCGCGGCTCGGCTTGAGGCCGAACACGCCACATGCCGAGGCCGGCATCCGAATAGAGCCCCCCTCATCGGTGGCGGATGCCATCGGGACGATGCCCGCGGCTACAGCTGCCCCGGAGCCTCCGCTCGAGCCCCCTGCCGAGCGGCTCAGGTCCCATGGGTTGCGGGTGGCCCCCCAGGCCTTGGGCATGGTGAAGACCGAGAGCTTGTATTCTGGAGTGTTGGTCTTGCCGAAGATGACGACACCAGCATCGAGAAAACGTCGGACGATCTCGGCGGTGTGCCCCGATAGCTCTCCCTGGTGAAGCCGGCTTCCGTTGCTCATCGGCGTGCCCTTCAGGGCGTGATGGGCGTCCTTGAGGAGAAAGGGTACCCCCGCGAACGGCCCCGAAAGCTCTTCTAGCGCTCGGCCGCGCGCATAGTCGTACAGGGGTGTGACGATCGCATTGAGCTTCGGATTGAGCTCCTCGGCGCGGCGAATGGCGACCTCGAGAACTTCGCTCGGGTGAACGTCACCGTTCGCTACGAGCTCTGCGAGACCTAGCCCATCGTAATCGAGATAGTCGTCGAACACCTCAGGAGTCTTTCTGGGGACGCCGCGCGCGCGCGCGCGAGTTCAAGAGCGCGATGATCGAGCCGGCGCTAACCACCCCGATCACGTAGGCGCCACCGCGATTGAAGATGTCGGCGTGCACCTCGTAGAGCCCAAGACTGACTCCAATGCCAATGCCGTACCCGAACCAGGGTTGCTCTCGCCAATTGATCTTCTGCCGCTTGGTCACGACCGCAACGAACGGCCAAAACGAGGTCGCCGCAACGTACGTCCGGTAGGGCTCGCCCAGCTCGGCGATGAGTCGATGGTCCTGGTGCAGGCCGCCAACGAACGAGAGCACGACCACACCGACGAAGAAGACGAATGTCACTGTCGATGGAGCGAGGAACGCATGCGCGGCCGCCCAGATTGCGATGCCGGAGAAGAACGGATGCCGAGTGACTTGCTGAACACCACGCGCGGGCATGACCCTATGGCGAAAGGTCGCCATGGGAAGCCGCGGGTAGACCAGCACCGCGGTGACGAAGAGCGTGAAGCCGAACACCGAAAGCCCGATCAGCGCACCACGGACCGGCGGAATCGTCACCAGCAGCGATGCCTGCGGTCCGGCAAGACGATGCAGCGCAACATAGTGAACCAGCGCGGCAAAGGTCACGATGGCGACGACCGAATAGACGAAGATGAAGCCGGCCTCGCCGAGGCGAGCGACAAGGCGTTTTCGAAGCGGCTGGCTCGAAAGGACGACGTGACTGCCGCCGAACAGGAGCCAGAGGAGCGCTGTTGCCAATCCTTCTTGCATCGGTTGGGGCTAGCTTACGACGGTTTGTGCCCGTTCTCCAGGTGGGCTGCTAGACTTCGGCGCGTCATGAAGGTGCTCCACGTCTGCGCGGTGGCTTTTGGACTCGAGACCCTGCTGTTGCCGCAGATCGACTACCTGAGGGGTCGCGGGCTGACGGTCGAGGCGGCCTGCTCGCCCGATCCGCGCGTCGCCAAGCTGCGCGACCGCGGGTACACCATCCACGAGATCCAAATCGACCGCAAGATCTCGCCCGGCCCGAACTCCAAGAGCGTACTCGAGCTCGGCAAGTTGATGCGCGCCGGGGAATACGACCTCGTGCACACGCACGCACCGGTGGCGTCGGTCTTGGGCCGCGTGGCCGCGAAGCTCGCCGGCGTCGAAAGGATTGTCTACACGGCGCACGGTTTCTACTTCCACGACAACATGCCGCGCCAGAAGTACGCGCTCTATCACGGCATCGAGAAATCCGTTGCGCAGATCACGGACCGCATCCTCGTGCAAAGCCAGGAGGACTTCGACACGGCCGTGACGACCGGACTGGGCTCGGCCGAGAAGATCCGCTACCTCGGCAACGGCATCGATTTGAGACGATTCGACCCGAACACAGTCGACGAGGAGAATTGTGCGCGACTGCGGCGGGAGCTCGGCGTTCCGGAAGGACACGGACCGATGCTCGGCATCACCGGGCGCATCACAGAAGAGAAAGGGTTCGGCGAGCTCGTCGAAGCCATGTCGCTGCTCCGCGAGGATTTCCCCCAAGCGCATTTGATCGTCATCGGAGGGCAGCTCTCGACCGAACGCGACGATTTTCAAGACCGGCTCGTCGACTTCATCGGCGACGAAGACCTCGACGGGCACGTGACGTTCGCCGGGTTTCGGGACGACGTGCAGGACTTGCTCGGACTCCTGGATGTGTTCGTCCTCCCCTCGTATCGCGAAGGGCTGCCGCGTTCGGCTCTCGAAGCGATGGCCATGGAGCTCCCTGTCGTAGCAACTCAAATTCGCGGTTGCCGAGAAGCGGTGGCGGACCAGGTCACGGGCCTACTCGTTCCGACACAGGACAGCGGAGCACTGGCCCGTGCGATCGCCCGAATTCTCAATGACCCCGAGCTTTCTGAACGTTTTGGGAAAGCGGGGCGCGAGCGGGTCCTGACCACGTTCGACGAGCAGTTCGTCTTTGCGCGCCTGGAGAAAGTCTACCGCGAGCTCGGCGTGAGCTTCGCATGAGGGTTCTAGTTACCGGCGCGACGGGCTTTGTCGGCAGGCACCTGCTCCCGGTGCTCCATGACGCTGGGCACTCGCTCACCCTCCCCTTGCGCCACATCGACTCGCAGGCTCGCTTGGTCAAGGTGACGGAATCGGGCGCACAGCGGATCTCGGTGCTTGGCGACATCGACGAGGGAACCGATTGGCGCGAGGCCTTGGAGGGCGTCGATGCAGTCATTCACCTTGCCGCGCGCGCCCATCTACTGGACGAGAGAGCTGACCAATTCGAAGCATTCATGCGAGTCAACGCGCGTGGCACGGCGCGTCTGGTCGAGCAGTCCCTTGAAGCCGGCGTACGACAGTTCGTCCTGATGAGCTCCATCGGAGCGGTGACCGCAGCGTCGGAAGGCCTCGTCACCCTCGACACCCCTTGCGCGCCCGAAACCCCATACGGACGAAGCAAGCTTGCTGCGGAGCGCGCGCTCATCGAGCTGAGCCGCGGAACAGCCATGAGCTGGACTATTCTCCGCCCGACGCTCGTCTACGGGCCAGGCAACCCGGGCAACATGGAGCGACTGGTCGCGCTAGTGAAACGCGGCCTGCCACTTCCCCTCGGGGCCATTACAAATCGCCGCAGCTTCACCTTCGTGGAGAATCTCGCCAAGGCCACGACGATCGTGCTCAGTCACTCCGGCGCGGCTGACGCCACGTTCTTGGTCGCCGACGGCCAGGACTTGTCCACGCCCGAGCTCATTCGACGGATTGCTGCGCTGGCCGGAAGCCGAACGCGGCTGCTCTCCGTCCCCATGCCTCTGCTCCACGGCCTCGCACGCGGAGCCGACGCGTTCACCGCTGCGACTGGCAAGGCGTTGCCCCTGAGCAGCCCTAGCCTTCGAAGGCTCGTGTCTTCGCTCTACGTAGACATCGAACCGCTTCGAGCCAAGCTCGGTTGGACTCCGCCCATTGGCGTCGATGAGGGCCTGCGACGCATGATGGCGGCCTCATGACTTGGGCGCTTCTCTCACTGCTGTCATTTGCGCTGAGCTGGATTGGGATTCGGATCGTCTTGCGGCGTTTCTCCCAGCGATTCATCGACGTGCCGAATCAGCGGAGCTCGCACACGCAGCCCACGCCACGAGGCGGAGGCATAGCCTTCGTGGCCGCGTTCTTGGTCACGGCTGGGATCGCCGTCGCCGTCACCCCCGGCCAAACGGGCGGGGCTCCGTCGCTCTTGCAGGGAGCAATCTTGGTGCTCCTGCCGCTCTGGCTCGTGGGCACCATCGACGACGCGCGTGGGCTCTCGGCGCGTACGCGCTACCTGGTTCAACTGATCGCCGCGGGTCTCGCCGTGTACCTCTTTGGTTCGTTTGCCGGGTTCGATGCGATGCTGGGAAGCTTTGGCGCAGCCTGGCTGACACCTCTGCTCAGCGTCATCGCGATCACGGCTCTGATCAACTTCTACAACTTCATGGACGGCCTCGACGGGATCGTCGGAGGCAGTTGCGCCGTCCAACTCGCGTTCTTTGCGCTCTACTTGCACCAGCCGGGCTGGTGGCTTCTCGTCGCGGCGCTCGTCGCGTTCCTCTTCTGGAACTGGCCGCCAGCGAAGATCTTCATGGGAGACTCGGGCAGCACTGTCCTAGGCGCCGCCGTTGCCCTGGCTCTTCTCCGTGCGCCCGACGCAAGCACGATGTGGTGGGCCGGATCGGTGACCGCACCAGTACTCGGGGATGCTGTCTTCACGCTCACGCGCCGACTCCTCAAGCGCGAGAACATCTTCGAGGCCCACAAGTCCCACATCTACCAACGCCTGAACCAGTCGGGCTGGTCACACCAGCGGGTTGCCGGAACCTACGTTGCTCTGACTCTGACGATCGCAGCACTCGTCGCCACGCTGAGCTGACGCGGCTGGCTTCGAGCTCTCACACGACGGCTACCCGTAAGACCTGAGCGTAGTTGTCGGCGATACACGCCCCTTCGAGCAGGCCGCGGTCCCGCATCATCACGTGAAACTTCGGGAGATTGTAGTGGGGGACGGTCATCAACAGGTGATGCTCCAGGTGATACTGCACGCCGTTGGGCGCGATGAATAGCCGCTCCAGCCAACCCGCAAGGACCGTTCGCGTCTGACCAATCGGGTCGCCTGGATCCGGAACGACGGCGTGCTCGGCGATCGAACGGATTCGTGCGACGAGGTTGTTGGTCGTCATCCAGGCGCCAAACCAGAGGAGGTAGAGCATCGGATGCCCCAACGACCACAGGAGGCCAAAGAAGAGCAGGTTCGTCAGCAGCGTGCCGACGAGCATGCGAATCGCTGGCCCGCGCGTCATGCGCATCGGTAGGGTACCGGAATCCACCTGCTCTCCGCGAATCACCTTGATCGCGAGGTAGCTGGTACCGACAAGCTGTTTGAGTCCCGTGATCCCGAGCAGGTCTCGCATCACCTTGCGCGCCATACTCGCTTTGGAAACCGGAAACCCCTTCGCCAAGGGAAGGTCCGGATCTGCTTCCGTCCAAGTCTTGGCGTGATGTTCGAGATGATGTGCCCGGTACATGTCCGCGCTCAGATAGACCGGGTAGCCCGCCAGCCAGTTGCCGACGAAGTCGTTGAGCTTGCGGTTCTTGAAAAGCGTATGGTGTGCGCTCTCGTGCATGACGACGGCGAAGCCGAGCTGTCGCGCCCCGATGATGAACAGCGCCAAGATGATGGTGAAGATATTGGGCAGGTACGCAACCAGTGCCATCGACGCAGCCACCAGCCCGTAGTTCACCAGCAGGGTGAGCAAGGCGCGATGGTCGCGGATTGCACGAAGCTCACGAATCTCTTCGGTCGTGAACTGCTCCAGCCACGCTTTGCCGCTCTTCGCCATGAATCAGCCGCGTTGGATGTACTGCTCGAGCTGCTCGATGGTCATGTCTTGCTCGGAGACGATGCTGCGCACCAGGTCGCCAATCGACAAGATGCCGAGAAGCTCCCCGTTCTCCATGACGAGCAGGTGGCGCGTTCGCTTGCCGGTCATAATCGCCATGCATCCCCGTGTCGTCTCCTCGCGCCCGACCGAAAGGACATCATCGGCCATGGCCTCGCGAACGGGAGTAGTCGGGGACGCCTTGCCTAGGAGGAACACGTTGCGCGCGTAGTCGCGCTCGGTGATCAAGCCGATCACCTTGCCATCTTCGAGCACAACCAAGGCGCCGATGTCGAGATCGGCCATGCGTTTGATCGCCTCGTAGACGGTGTCATCGGGAGCCACGGCTTGGATGTCGTGGCCCTTTTGCTCCAAGAGCTGCGCTACGGTGGCCATGCTGTGACGATACCACTACTGGCCCGTGCATAGAAGCCGGAGAGCCCTGCGGCGCTGAGCGCGGGGCTCTCCATCCCCAAAATGAGGGCGCCTTCGAGATTTGCCCGCTCGCCCTCAGCTCGGCTGTGGGGCGCCGGCAGACTCCTCGATGACCTCTCGAACCAGGTCGACGTACTGGCTGGTGACCACGTCCTGATCGAAGCGCCGCAGCCAGTCTGCACGCTCGGCGCGCCGCGACTCGTGACCCGGATCGGGCCCATCGAGCTCGGCCTCGATCGCCTCGGCAAAGGCCTTGGCATCCTCGACCGGCGTCAATCGTCCGAGCCGCCCCCCGTCGAGCAGCTCTCGCGGGCCGAAGTGACAGTCCGTCGATACGATCGCGGTTCCCGCCCCCAAGGCCTCGATGAGCACCATTGGCAAGCCCTCGTTGCGAGACGACATCACGAAGATTCGAGCCCGGCGCATGAAGGCCTCGGCGTTGTCGACGAAGCCCGCAAGGAAGACCCGGTCCGCCACACCCAAATCTCGAGCCTGCGCCTCCAACGACGCACGCTCAGGTCCCTCTCCGAGAATCACCAGATGCAGGTCGCGTCTCGAGGCTAGGTCCGCGAACGCGCGCAGCAGCATCGCAAAGTCTTTTTGCTGGGTCAGGCGCCCAACGGCTAGCAAGACGGGCTTGTCGAACATCGGTTCCTGCTCCGGCGTGAGCTCGAGGGTCGATTCCCGACTGTGCCGAGGATTGGGAAGTGCCAGGACTCTGTGCGGCGGCAGATCGAAAACCTCGGCGGCATCGTCCGCTACGCCTTGTGAGCAGCCCGTCACACGCTCTACGTGCCGGTACGCGAAGCGCTCGGGCCCGAATCCCAACCAGCGTCGAAACCACCACTGAGCCGCTGGCTCGCAGCGCAAAGCGTAGTGCTGACTCACGATGACCGGAACGTCGGGCACCAGGTATCGGCCGATGCCCGAGGCGATGTTCGCGGTGTGGATCAAAGACATGGCGCAGCGCGGGCGAGCTCGCTTCAGGTAGCGGACCCAGCGCGGCGTCGCGAGGAGCTCGTTGACGGCCCCAAGCTCGACCTTGTTCACGCCAGGCAGCTCTGCGTCGCGAAGCCCACCGTGGGCGCAGGACACGACCAAATCGATCTTCATGCCAGTGTCCGCCAGGGCCTGGGCCATCAGGAGGGCAACGCGCTCTGCCCCGCCCGCCGCGTACGAAGGAATGAAGATCGCGAGGTCGGGTCTCGTGGCGCTGCTTGAATCGAAGTCGGTCATGCTGAGAACCCCTGGCCGGCGCGGCAAGGTCTAGGACCGGGGTCGCGCCATTCCAAGCAGAGTGTTTCCGTCGGACTTTCCAACGAGACTCAGCAGGCCGAGCATCGGGGCCCGCCAGATCAGTCCCGGCAGTCCCCACTCGTTGCGCACGCTGGCAGCCGGGATCGGTCGCGTCGCGAAACGGTCCAGCGCGAAGCCCGTCTTCTCCAAGGCCGTACGCATGCTCTGCCTCCGAAAGAAATTGATGTGTAACGGCGGAATGTTCACGGGAAGGGTTTGTCGCAAGCAGTACGGATCGTCGAGATTGGGAACGCTGAAGACGAAGATCCCGCTCGGCTTCAAGATGGAACGGATCGAGGTCAACATGCTCATGAAATCGGGCACGTGCTCGATGACTTCGAACGAAGTCACCACGTCGAACTTCTCGTCCTGGCTCGCGGCGAAGTCCTGGATCATTCCGTTGAACATCTCGACGCCCAGGCTGCGCGCCTTCTCTGCCGCTAGCTTGGTGGGCTCCACGCCCTTGACGCTGAATCCGCGTTGCTTGGCGACCAGCAGGAAGGTCCCTGGTCCCGTTCCGATGTCGACCAGCCTGCTGCCGGGACGCTCGGCTTCAATCCAGCGGATCGCCTTCCGCTTGAACCAGCGCAGTTGCCTGAAACCCCAGTCGCCGCTTGCTGTCTTCTCTGCGACCCGGACCATCTCGAGGTAGTCCGCCTCGCCCGAGTACACCTCCTCGTACTGCTCGGGCGGTATCCGACGCTGCACGGTGTACACGAGGGAGCAGTCGCGACATCTCGCCATGTCGTAGGAATTGAAGGGCTCAATCGAATCCTGCGCGTCAGAGTCACACAGCGGACAGCGCAGCGCTCGCCCATTTTCATCGAGGTGCATGCCCGGAAATAGCATCCCGGCCCAGCGGCGCCAGGCGCCAGCTAGCCGTTCACAGCCATGATGCTCCAGGCGATGATCAACTGCGCCGCGTAGTAGAGCGGTAGGCCCCAAAGACGGTTCAACAAACCCTTGGAGACGAATCGGTCCCGCACGACCGCGATGTCTGACGCTGTGAACAACAAGGCGCCGACCGGAATCATCCACGGGGCGCCGGCCCCACCCGCACCGGTGGCAACGACGCACATCGCGGAGATCACGAGCATGTAGGCGCCGATCGGAGCGCGCATGTCGGGGGCATGGGGAAACACCCAGCGAGCGATCAGACCCATCACTGCTGCCATCACCACTGCCGCGATCAGCGCCGACGCAGCGCTGATCGGAAGGCTCGCGAACGCGACGACGTATGCCAGATGGCCAAGCAGGAACGAAACGAGGCCTGCGATGAAGAACTTCCTCGCCGACCCCAGGAGACAGACGTCGCCGATGGCGCCGAGAAGCAGCCCGACCAGGATGGTCTTCCCGTAGCGCGACTCGAGCGCGCCAAAGCCAATGGCGGCGACGATGAAACCCAGCGAAGCAAAGGGTTTGCCGACGGCACGCAGTCCGGGCCGGTCCTTCCACTCCCCATAGAGGAGAACGGCGAGTCCCACCGTCGTCATCAGTTCGCCCCATGCGTTCAGAGCCATCGATTGCTTCCTTCGGTTCGCGTCATCGCCAGTTCGGCTGACGTGTGGTGGCGAGCACGGCGTTCCACAGGTCGCTCTCGAGCGACATCCTTTTCTTCTCCGCCACCGCAGTCGAAATCGGCACGTAGATGATCTCTTGATTCCAGTAGCCCACCATGGCGTCGGTCTTGCCCGCCATGGCGGCATGCACCGCCGCGCGCGCCATCCGGTCAGTGAGGATACGGTCCCATGCGTTGGCCGGAACACTGCGGATCGCGTAGCTCGGGTCGATGTACTTCATGTTGAGCTCGAGATTTCGCTCCTTGAAGTAGCGCTTGATTCGGTCGCGCAGGAAGACACCAATGTCTTCGAAACGAATGTTGCCCGAGGCGTCGCGCTCATCGTCTTTGTCCGCGAAGAGATGCTGGCCTGCGCCCTCTGCAACGACGATCAGTGCATGCCCACGAGTCAATATGCGACGCTCCAAGAGCTCCAACAGCCCACCCTCTCCTTCGAGCGGGAAACTAACCTCGGGGACGAGAACGAAGTTGGCCTCTTGACTGGCGATAGACGCGCCGGCGGCGATGAATCCCGCTGCTCGGCCCATGAGCTTCACCAGACCGACTCCGTTGGGCGCTCCGACCGCTTCGACGTGCGCGCCGCGCAGCACCTCGCTGGCAACTCCGAGTGCGGTGACGTAGCCAAAGCTGAGCTCGACGTATGGCACGTCATTGTCGATGGTCTTGGGAATGCCCACGACCGACTTAGCGAGCCTCCGTCTTTCGATCTCTTCCTGAATGCTATGGGCGCCGCGCTGCGTTCCGTCGCCGCCGATGCAGAACAGAATGTCGATCTCCCGAGCTTCCATGTAGTCGACCATGATCGCCGGCTCCTGCGAACCGCGCGAGCTTCCGAGCACCGTTCCGCCCAAGTGGTGGATGTTCTGGACGGAACGTTCGGTCAGGAACGTCGGCTCGAGTCCAGAGTCAGGGTTCAATCCGGCGTAGCCGTTTCGGATCCCGAGGACGCGCTTCACTCCATAATTGTGCGTGAGCTCCAGGAACCCAGATCGAATCACGTTGTTGAGCCCGGGAGAAAGCCCTCCACAGGTCACGAACGCCGCCGTGGTCTCAGCAGGATTGAAGAAGAGCCTGCGGCGTGGACCCGCCTCCTCGAAGGAGAGCGTGTTGGTATCGGCAGCCTCGCCGCCAATATGACGCTTCACCCGGACTCGAATCGACTCGTCGGCAAACATCCGGCCCTCGGCCTGAAGCGGTGACTCGAACTGACAGGGGCCTAGCGTGGGGACTATGAAATCGCGCTGCTCGGGCATATTGGATACCCAGTATGCACCGAAAAGCCGTGGAATGAAGCGCCCGATTGGCCGCCATCGCGTGGGGGCCCATCGCGAAGCCGCCTGAGCTACGCCGCCGTGTCAGTTCACGTTGAACACGTCGTCGCTGATCTCGGCGCCGATGGTCGTATTGCGCCGGATGACGTCAGCAAGGGTCGTGCTCTCGAGATCAGCGACCTCCTGAGCCGAAAAACCACCTGCCATGTACCAGTAGCGATCGCCTTCACGAAGTGATTCGAATTGCCTCTTGATCACCCAGAACGCGAGCTCGCCCACGTGACCGCCGTTGAACGGCTCCTCGGCGAGGGTGCCCGCCCAGAGATCGATCTCGTCGACATCGGCGTACACCGAGGCGAGGCGCGCTTGCACGGCCGGGTCGCCGTTGACCTCCGCGAAGCTCGAACGCGTCGTGAGCCCCATCGCCTGCCGCGCTTCGTTGTAGCTTGGCAGGCCGTGATCACGGCCGCGTTGGATGTTGAGCGACGCCAGATCGAAACCGCCGGCGCCAGGAGGTCCAAAGAGGAAATTCCGCACGTCGTCGACCAGCTCTGTGTCGATGCTCGAACAGGCTTGAGTCGCGAGACCACGCAGGAGTGGCTCGATGCCGCCTTCATCGACGATTCGGGATGGGTTGAAAAAGGCATCGCGAAGCGCCAGGTTGCCGTCCGGAATCGGATTGAGGCTTGCGTCGAGCCGCAAGAGGTTCGCGCTAAGGGCGCTATGCCCGAACCGGTAAATCGCCGTCGAGAACTCGTTACAGATGGCCGGCGTAACGCTCCAGATGTAGCCGCGGTAGGGGTCCAAAGCGTTCGGCCCGAGCAGCGCAGGGAGGAACTCGTCGTATGTAATCACCTGCATGAGCGCGCCGACGACGCGCCGGGCTTCTTGGTAGAGCTCTTCGCCCGTGAGCAAGGGGTCCGCCGCTGCCAGCTCCGCGGCCAGTCGATTGTGCTCACGCACGAACAGCGTGTGCATCGCGGTCAGACCGACTTGCTCGTTCGCCCGCACGTCGCCAGCGAGAAACAGCTCTGGGCCCGTTCCGCCAGCGTTGGGCAGGCCCGGCGTGTTGAATGGAAGCAAGTCCCCCGCACTCACGAGCAATCGACCGGTGCCGTCGTTGGTGCGCAAGGCCGCCGCACGCACATCGTCCGAGCCGTACACGTTGGATGCATCGATGAAGTGGGTGATCTCGTTCATCTGCTGGCGCGGGTATGCCGGTTCGTTCCCAGTGCCGGGGTGATAGCCTGACCTGTTGAAATCGATCGTCATCGTGCCGGTGCTCGCCGGGTCGAAGAAAGGATCTCCGATCGGAACGTCGACCGACGCAGGCTCTGCGGGCGCTTGTTCGCCGCTCAGGTCAATGTCGTGATCGACGAACTGCCCCCACTGCCACAGATAGTCACTTGCGCCCAGCGGGTTCGGACCCGGCTGCGAATCCGCGCAAAGCGCATTGCTGACGGCGCGTGGGGAGGGGCGAGTGGAGCCGCTCATCGAAGCGACGCCGTCGTCGTAGTGTACCGGCATCATCCGCCGAAGGGTCGTGTCTGCAGCGCCGAGATGGAAATGCGATTCGTGGTTGCCAGTCCCGTC
>Ga0316189_10003058_pt1 | contig 16282 bp, 17 predicted proteins | sample LowCovwburrow_MG_FD_204930 | JGI IMG/M metagenome (GOLD analysis project Ga0316189, IMG submission 204930) | Coastal sediment microbial communities from Maine, United States - Lowes Cove worm burrow | ecosystem: Environmental > Aquatic > Marine > Coastal > Sediment | place: USA: Maine... | reverse complement strand
GCAAAAAATTCTGTCGCGGTAAAGCTATCGCTATCATAATAACTCTCGAGCTTGGTCATATTAACACTGTTGGTCGCAAAACCGCCCATAGCTTTATAGAGCGCCGCTGGAATATTGCGCACTTCAAAGGTAAAAGTCGTCATAACAGGGCCGTCCAGTGCGCTTACGGCAATGGGATCGCGCGACAAAACAACAAACCTCGTGGTATTGTGCCCTTCATCCTGCAAATCATCGGCGATGACTTCAAGATTATATATATCAGCTGCTAGTTTGCTGGAAACCGCCGCTAAGGTAGGATCATTTTGCTCCGAGACGTAACGCGCAGCCCCTGCCGTATCCGCAAAGGCAACTGGCTCCAGCCCTCTGGAGCGTATTGCTTTGCGGCACTGCCCAAGCGCCTGAACATGGCTTGTTGCTGCTTTTAGCAGCTCCGCGTGCACACCCTTTTGGGCGAGCAGGCAATGCCGGATCGTCTCGAAATGCTCGGCGATGATATGCAGTCCGCTGTCGGGAAGCAGAAGGTGGATATCGGCAACCCGTCCTGCTGTGCTGTTTTCAATCGGGATCATAGCAAGTTTGGCTCGACCTTTTTGAACAGCTTCTAGCGCGTCCTCAAAAGATGCAGACGGCAATACCGCCATGTCAGGGAAACAGGCCTTCGATGCCATATGGGAATAGGCGCCCAGTTCCCCCTGAAAGGCAATTATATTGTCTGGCTTATTTTCTGAGTTGGATTGGTCGTTCATCATCGATCCCGCTACGCTATTTGGATTTTCAATAGAAATCAGTGACCAGTGAAAACGATCTTGTCAATCAGCGAATGAGCACTGAATAGTATTTGTTGAGCAAAATAGGTGATCAAACTACCGTAAAATTATGAAAGATCGCTTGAATGAAATCGTCTGTACAGATAAAGTCGCGCCAAAGGGGCCTGATTCAAAGGCTCGATTTCTATAGGAGACGATCCAGTGGACTCATTTGAGTGGAACAAAGTGTTTGGCGCAGTGCTTGGTACTGCCTTGATTATCATTGTGATTAATAATTTCTCAGAGACTTTGTTTCATGAGGATGCGGGTGATTTGGCCTTTACGATTGAGGTCGCTGAAATTGAATCTGGTGGAGACGCCGAAGCCGTCGATGAGCCGAGCTTGGCAGAGCTGCTAGCAGTAGCTGATCCTAGCCGCGGAGAGCGTTTGTTTGCGCGATGTAAAGCATGCCACGTCATTGATGGCAGCGGCAAGAAGATGCAGGGGCCGGGTCTGTATAACGTAATTGGCCGCGATATCGCCAGCTATGAAGGCTATAGTTACTCTAGCGCGCTCGCCAGTGTCGAAGGCGCTTGGACCTATGAAAAGATGGATGCTTGGTTGGCTGGCCCAAAGAAATTCGCGCCAGGAACAAGCATGGCACTCGCCCTGACCAAACCTGGTCAGCGGGCTGAGATGCTTGCTTACTTGCAGTCTCAAAACGACAACCTTCCTGCCTTCCCTGCGGTGGCAGTAGAGGCCGTTGAAGAAGTAATTGAAGATGTCTCAAGCGCCGCTGAGGAAACTGCCGGCGCAGTGACTGACGCTGCAGCAACCGCAGTAGATACTGTGGAAGGCGCGACTGAAGAAACATCTGGCGAGCCAGAGGCTGACTCGTAAGGTCAAGGCCGATAATCAATGCGAGAAGGCGGGGCTGAAAGGCGCCGCCTTTTTTGATGCCGAAAACAGATCTTATGAAAGTCGGCGAGCGCCGCTGAAAGACTGCTTTCCTGTGTCTCTTTCAACCCAGTCTAAAACATCATTCAGTGGATCAATCGTGACCGCCATATGCTTGGCATTGGCATGCAAGATATTGCTATCATCGGCCATAATACCAACATGGCCGGGGAAAAACACCAGATCACCCTGCTTCAGATCATCTTGCTTGACCGACACGCCAAGGCTTAGCATCTGCAGATCGCTATCCCGCATCACCCGCTTACCACAAGCAAACATCGCTAGCTGAATGAGCGCACTACAGTCCAGTCCCAAGCATGTGCGACCACCCCACTGATAGGGCACATTCATAAATCGCAGGGCGACCATGAAAGGATCGTTTTCAAAGCTATCAATTGCGGTTAAATGATTAACCAGCGCCCAGCGGCGACTGGTCATTTGCGCAAATTTGCCATCATCGCTAATTTCGCCGGTTAATGTAACAAAGGCATTCATCGGCAAAGCAACGATCGCTCGGCTTTTTATATCCGGTTGCAGATAGGTATGTGTGAGCGGCATGATCACGCGGTGCGTTGCCTGAAAACTAGTCTCCGACAGCACCTGCTTGGGCAGCCAACCGACATAGCCGTCAATCAGGGCATGGACTTTACACCAAGTCCCTGACTCACTTATAATTTTCACTGGCTCGCCGTATAATAACTGACTGAGCCGCTCTGCCGTTGGATCAGGCGACGAATCCAGCGGATAGAAAGGCTGCGCGATCACTGCATCAGACTGGACACCATCCACAGGCATCAAGCGATCATCCATTGTTTGCAATTTACCGGGATCGATCAGACTGGGTATTTGCGATAAAGACATCAGTATTTTGCTCCAACTGCGCCCGGGTGCGCTTCAAAACTAGATTGTTCTGCCTTTAACACACGATCAGAAAGCTCCGATAGATATACAGATCCCTTAACCGTGCGGGCGATGAAAATACTGCGCCTATCTTTTTCATCGGGGGTACGCTTGACATAGCCATAGCGTGATAGCGTATTAAGGGCGCGGGTAATGACGGGCTTTGAAACACCCAGTGCCTTAGCCAAACCACGCACTGTGTGCGGTCCCTCGGTTTCATACACCGTAAGCATCAAGCATATTTGACGCATCGTCAGATCTGGCTCTTTCTCGCGAACACCCGCGATCAATGCAGACCGCCACATTGTTAGCAATTGATGCGTCTTTTCACTCATGTTGTGCCCCTCGCCTACCTAATTTACAAGGCCTAGCTTTTTGACCCCGAAAAACGACTATAAGGCGTAACAAGTAAAAAGCTAGTTAATCGAAACCAACAACATTATGAAACGCTTCGTCGCTGAATAACATCAAATGCAGCCCGGATCGCCTGAGCATGGCCGCCCTTGGGCCGCCCTGAACTTGGCTTCGGCTTCCATCCATAAACATCAAAATGGACCCAACTACCCGCACCTTCGGTAAAGCGCTGCAAATAAAGCGCTGCTGTGATCGCGCCAGCAAATCCACCATCCGAGATATTGTTAGTATCAGCAATAGGACTTTTCATATCGTCTAAATATGCCTTCCAAAGCGGTAAGCGCCAGATCGGGTCATCCAATCGGCGACCAGCCTTTTCAAGATCAGCATACAAGCCATCATCATCAGTGAATGTCGCTGGAAGATCGGGGCCAAGCGCCACCCGCGCAGCGCCAGTGAGTGTTGCATAGTCCAGCAAGATATCGGGCTTTTCCTCACAAGCGTATGACAGTGCGTCGCACAGAACCAGCCTACCCTCAGCGTCGGTATTACCAATCTCGACACTTAGGCCAGCGCGGGTCACAACAACGTCGCCCGGACGCATACTATTGCCAGCGATATTATTCTCAACAGCAGGGATCAGCACTCTCAGCCGGACAGGAAGTCTCGCCGCCATGATCAACCGCGCGAGACCCAGTACATGGGCCGCGCCGCCCATATCCTTTTTCATAAGCCCCATGAACTTACCGCCCTTGACGTTCAAGCCGCCTGTATCGAAGCATACACCTTTACCAACTAAGGTGACTTTCAATGCATCCTCATCGCCCCAGCGTATATCCAGCAGCCGCGGCGCTTTTTCAGCGGCCCTACCAACAAAGTGAATCGTAGGAAAATTCTGAGCCAGCAAATCATCACCGATAATGCTGGAAAGTGTCGCATCAAAGTCCAATGCCAGATCGGCGGCAACGGCTTCAAGCTCCACCGGCCCCATATGCTCGGCGGGCGTATTGATCAAATCACGTACCAATCTGGCCGCTTCAATCTGAGAGCGCGCATGATCAATGTCAGCATCATCTGGCAATATTAAATAGCGGGCGGGCTCGCTATCACAGTCTTTATAGCGATCAAAAACATATTGTTCTAACGCCCAGCCGATCGCCAAGTTTTGCTGATCGCTCGCCGCGATATCATCAGTCAGTCGGTAGCGACCAGCGGGTAACTTTGACACCGCCGATCCCAGTGTCCACGGAGATACTATATCCGCCTCTAGATCAGCGACCGCGACCAGCGCGGCATTTGCTTTGCCACCGGTGTCGGGCAACAAAAGGACTTGCCCCGCAGCGCCTTCGAAATTGTGGCTATTGACCCACGCTTTATGATGATCAGGCGCCTTATCAAGCCAATCAGAAAAGCTACCTTGATCAACAATGATCAGCTGCACGAATGGACTGGATGATTGCTTCGTGATCAATTTGGCAACGTCGGCGCGGTCAGACATATAATCTCTCTTTTGAAAGTGGCTTCAGTCTTGTGATTAGTCCTAAGATTACACTCAAGACTCGGGTGCTATTGTAACCATTAGACCATCCATATCATCGGTAAATTCTAGTTGGCATGACAGACGAGACTCGCCGGGCTTATAGTGTTCACTATCTTCGACAAGGCTTTCTTCATCGTCTTCCATTTTGGGCAGCTTATCAGGCCAGTCCCCTTCCACATACACATGGCACGTACAACAACTGCAACACCCACCGCAAATAGCAGCTAGATCGTCAAAGTCATTATCACGGATAATTTCCATTACGGTGAGGCCGATCTCACCCTCTACTTCACGGGTTTCACCCTCGGTATCTGTCACGATGATTTTCGTCATTGACCAATGTCTCCTGTTTTTGCGACCTGATTCTTATAAGGGGATTTGCCTTGCCCGGTCTAGTGACTTTTGCAGCAATCGAGTATCAATTTATGACAGACGCCCCCCTTTCGCGCTCCTTTATTCAGAAAAATGGAGCGGCAAACCCCTCGGCTTTCTAATCATCAATGGTCGGCATGAAGCTTTCCGGGACATTAGGCCTTTAGGGGCATTAAGTTTACAGGAGCTGTAAGGCGATCAATGATGGACGAGGCCTGATACTTTCCGCTATAGTTCAAGCCATAATTCTACAGGAGAAGCCAGTATGCAATATGACCTCAAAATCGTCAATGGTACCGTATATGACGGCCTAGGCGGCGAAGGCGTCAAAGCCGACATCGCAGTCAAGGACGGTATCATCGTTGAGATTGGCGCTTGTGATGGGGTTGCATCCGACACCCTTGATGCTGCTGGCCACATCGTAACACCAGGTTTTATTGATCTGCATACCCACTATGACGGCCAAGTCAGCTGGGACGACAAACTGGAGCCCAGCTCCCGTCACGGCGTAACCACTGCCGTGATGGGGAACTGCGGTGTCGGCTTTGCGCCTTGCAGACCGGATGATCACAACAAGCTTATCCGCTTGATGGAAGGGGTCGAAGATATCCCCGGCTCTGCGCTAGCCGAGGGTCTAACATGGGACTGGGAAAGCTTCCCTGATTATATGAACGCGATTGATTTCCCGCACGCGATAGACTTTGCGGTGCAGGTCGTTCACGATCCGCTTAGGGTCTTTGTGATGGGCGACCGAGCCGTCAGTGAAGAAGCCGCAACTAAAGACGATATTGAGGCCATGAAGGCCCTAGCACAGGAAGCGATGGAGGCTGGTGCAGTTGGCATATCAACCGGTCGCACCGATGTCCACCGCACGGCTGACGGTGAATGGACCCCGTCAAGTGAAGCCCGTGTTGACGAGCTGATGGGCATTGCTTCGGCCATTGAGCATTTGGATTACGGTGTCTTGCAACTGGTCAATGATTTCAATCTGGAGCGCGGCGTCGATCAATTTGACGCGGAGTTTGATATTGTTGAAGCCTTTGCGGACGCGGGCGGCAAAGATAAAGGCTTTTCCCTATCGCTAATGCAGCGGGACTTTGCACCCAACCAGTGGCGCCAGATTATCGAGCGGGTCGATCAGGCCAACCAGTCAGGCCACAATATGCATATGCAGGTAGCCCCGCGTGGTATCGGCGTGATCACCGGACTTAAATGCACGTTCCATCCCTTCATTGGACACCCCTCTTATAAGGCAATCGCCCATAGGCCGCTCTGTGAGCGTGTAGAGATAATGGCTGATCCTGCTTTTAAAGAAAAACTGCTCCGTGAAAGCCCGGATAAAGTTGCAGGCGATGGCACGCCGGTTCCGCCGATTGTTGATATGGTTCTAGCGATCATTGATCAGGTGGCGTTTAAACTGTTTCTCCTCGGCGACACCCCTGAATACGAACAGCCTGTCGAGCGGTCCATCGGCGCAGCCGCGCAGGCAAAGGGTATGTCGGCGCTGTCGGAAATATATGATATTCTGTTACAGGACGGTGGCGGCCAGTTGATCTACTTCCCGATCTATAATTATACAGATTTCACCTATGATAACGTGCTGGAAATGATGCAGCATCCAAAAGCGCTGATGGGCCTATCCGACGGCGGTGCCCATGTGGGGACTATCTGTGACGGCAGTTTCCCGACATACCTTCTCAGCTATTGGACCCGTGACCGGATCAATCGGGGCATGGCTGGCTTTACGATTACTGAGGCGGTTCAAAAACTAACCAGCGATGTCGCAAGCTACGCCGGGATGCATGACCGGGGATCACTGAGTGTCGGCAAGCGGGCAGATATCAATGTTATTGATCATCAAAAATTAGCAATCTCCGCGCCTCATTTGGTCAATGATCTACCAGCAGGCGGTCAGCGACTTATGCAAGACAGTATGGGTTATAAAGCGACCTTTGTAGCGGGGGTACAAATCATCAAAGACAGCCAGCTTTTGGATGCCCGGCCCGGCAGGCTGGTCCGCATGGGTCAAGGTCAGTTGAAAGTCGCCGCAGAATGAGCAATTACCAACAGCGTGTCTATGAACTGGTGAAAATCATCCCAGCAGGGGAAGTCGCCAGCTACGGCATGATCGCTAGCTTACTGAACGGCGTTACCGCGCGAATGGTCGGTTATGCAATGGCCGCGACCCCGGACCCAGTGACTATCCCTTGGTGGCGCGTGGTCAATGCGTCGGGCGGTGTTAGCCCTCGCCCCGGCAGTGACAAGCAATATATCAAACTGCGAGAAGAAGGCATTGAAATTGAGTCAGGCAAGCGCTTGTCGTGGCGGGACCATATGTGGCAAGGTCCACCGCAATCTTGGCTTGATGAAAGCGGGGTAGATATCGAGCAATTTCTGATGGCCCGCCCCAAGATATAGCCGCTAGGGAGCATTTGGTCATGACCGCACTCACATCACGACTGGCGACAATAGAGGACCTCCCACAGCTAAAAGGCCTCATGAATCTCGCTATTGAAAACCTCCAAAGCGATTATCTAAGCCCTGATCAAGTCAAAGCCAGTCATGAGGTCATGGGCCTTGATACACAGCTGATCAGGGATCGAACATATTTTGTCATCGAAGATCAAGGCCAGCTTGCCGGATGTGGCGGCTGGAGCTACCGTGAAACGCTCTTTGGCGGCGATCATGCCAGTGGCCGTGACCCCGAAACTTTGAACCCTACTGAACAGCCCGGTCGTATTCGCGCGATGTACTGTCATCCAAGTCACACACGGAAGGGCGTAGGGCGCTTGATTATGCAGTGCTGCGAGGCGGCACTAATGGACTTTGGGTTTGCTAGAGCCGAGTTAATGGCTACCCTTTCCGGCGTACCGCTTTATCAAGCGTGCGGTTACAGCATTACACGGGATTACACAGCCACGACTGCAGACGGGACCAAGGTGCCGATGCACGTCATGCAAAAGCGGCTTATCCTTTGAAGATATCGAGGCCATGCCCTTAAAAATCCACAGGTTTGCCTTGCGCTTGCCTTGGTTCAAATGCCATAAATCAACACTAATCAGTCAGCTCAAAATATAAGGTCAGCAATATCAATGGAAAAGCTAGTCATTCGCGGCGGAACCCCTTTAAAAGGCACGATCACGATCAGCGGCGCAAAGAATGCTGCGCTGCCCTTGATGGTAGCGCCGTTGTTGACCTCCGAGCCGGTGACGCTGACCAATCTACCGCGGCTTGCTGATATCACTACCTTATCCGATTTACTGAATCACATGGGTGTTGCGATATCAATTGCGGGCGGACAGGGCGGTAAAATCCGTGGCCGCAGCCAGACTTTTGATGCCTCCAACATTGCTGACACGGTGGCACCTTATGACATGGTTCGCAAAATGCGGGCTTCGATTTTGGTTTTAGGCCCCTTGGTCGCGCGGTTTGGAGAGGCGACAGTATCGCTACCCGGTGGCTGTGCTATTGGCAACCGACCAATTGATCTACATATCAAAGCGCTAGAAGATATTGGCGCAACCATAGAGCTTGAAGAAGGCTATGTCCGGGCCAGCGCACCAAACGGATTAACCGGCGGCAAGGTTCGCTTTCCTATTGTTTCAGTCGGCGCCACGGAAAATATTCTGATGGCTGCAAGCTTGGCAAATGGCGAAACGATCATTGAAAACGCCGCCAAGGAGCCTGAAATCGTTGATCTAGCGGCATGCTTAACCGCAATGGGCGCTGACATCAGCGGTGCCGGAACGAGCACCATCACTGTTCAAGGGGTCAAGGCCTTGCACGGATGCACCCACGCCGTTATGCCCGACCGCATTGAGGCAGGATCATACGCAGTTGCAGCCGCAATCACTGGCGGCGACATTACTTTGGAAGGCGCAAAATGGTCGGATATGGAATCCACACTTGATGCGTTGATTGACGCTGGGATTGACGTGAGTGATACTGACGACGGCATTCGCATCGCAGCGAATGGCAGCGTAAACCCGCTCAATTTAGTAACGCAGCCCCATCCCGGCTTTCCAACCGACATGCAAGCACAGTTGATGGCGATGCTAGCCGTGCGCGACGGGGCCTCGATCATTAAAGAAAATATATTTGAAAATCGTTTCATGCATGTGCCCGAGCTTTGCCGCATGGGCGCCGATATCACTGTGAACGGCAATACGGCGACCATTCGCGGCGTGACGCGATTAAAAGGGGCGCCGGTTATGGCGACTGATCTTCGCGCGTCCATGAGCCTGGTTTTGGCAGGTCTTTCAGCGGACGGCGAGACCACCGTGCGCAGGCTATATCACCTTGATCGTGGTTATGAACGCTTAGAAGAAAAGCTGCAATTGGTGGGCGCGAATATCGAGCGCTTACCCGACGAATAGCATTTCTAATGGTACGAGGCGTCGCTGGTTGTGCTAAAGAATAATAGAAACCCTTCGTATCCAGGCTTTCATTCTGGCTGGCTTTTGAATAAAGTTACTCCAATCATAATAACCGAGACTTTTAAACGACAATGTCCAAATCTCTAAAATTACGCGCGGTAACCGCTGAAGACCTAACGGTTGTGTCTGCCCTAATGCAGGACGCTGCCGTTCGTATCGGCGACCTTGGCTGGCAAAAAAAAGAGCGTCGTTTTGCCATTGTGGCTAGCCGCTTTGTGCATGAGCAGCGCCGCTGGTTCCGCAAACCAAAGGGCGAGCGGGTTCTAACCGGGCTGCATTTCAACGATGTTCTGAGTGTCAGTCATATCCAGATTGATCCAACTGATAAGGATCACGTACTAGGACTGTTAGCCATTAGATCAGAACCACTGGACAGTGGCAACGTCTTGGTTCAGCTTGATTTCTCGGGCGGGTCTAGCATCCGGCTAGAAGTTGAGACCATTGATGCAGTTGCCTCAGACATGACACAGGCGTGGGATGCTATCGCTCGTCCGCGTCACCCAGATGCTTAATAGGATGAATCGTGACCTCACCTGAAAAACTTATTCTCGCGCTACCAAAAGGCCGGATTTTAGAAGAAGTCCTGCCGATCGTAGAAAAAGCGGGCATCAAGCCTGAAGCCGACTTTTTCGATAAGAAATCGCGGAAATTAAAATTTAGCACAAACCATGCTGACGTGGAAATCATCCGCGTCCGTGCCTTTGATGTGGCGACCTTCGTAGCCTTTGGCGCAGCTCATATGGGCGTTGTTGGCAACGATGTGTTGATGGAATTTGACTATGCTGATCTTTATAGCCCGCTCGACTTAGGCGTCGGCTATTGCAGGCTGTCCTTGGCAGTGCCAAGCGAGCTGGCTGAAAGCGAAGACCCCAGCAGTTGGAGCCATGTGCGCGTGGCGACTAAATACCCGAACTTGACGCGAAAATACTATGCCGACCGGGGTGTCCAGGCTGAAGTGATCAAACTGAACGGCGCCATGGAGCTTGCCCCCTCATTAGGCTTAAGCAAGCGCATCGTCGATTTGGTCTCTACGGGCTCCACATTGAAAGCAAACGGCCTTGTCGAGGTAGAAACGCTGACGGAAATCACTTCGCGTTTAATCATCAATCGCCCCGCTTTTAAGACCCGCCCGCAGGAAATGAGCGACTGGATCGATGCCTTTAAGGGAGCCCTTTGATAATGGTCCAGATTATGCGCACAACCGAGGACTCATTCGAGCACGACTTTGAGGCGCTATTAAACGCGAAGCGAGAGACATCTGATGATGTCCGTGATTCCGTTTTCCAGATTATCCATGATGTCAAAGCACGCGGCGATGATGCGCTGATTAAGTTAACAAACCGATTTGACCGGACTGGGTATTCCGCCAGCGACATCACCGTCACTGAGCAGGAAATTGCTGAGGCTATCAAAGCCATTAAGCCTGAGACGATGACAGCACTTGAACTGGCCGCATCTCGGATTACAGCTTTTCACGCGGGCCAAATACCAAACAATAGAGATTTTACCGACGAAGCAGGAGTCCGCTTGGGCGAGCGCTGGACGGCGGTCTCAGCAGCTGGTCTTTATGTGCCTGGTGGCCTGGCCAGTTATCCATCAAGCGTGTTGATGAATTGCATTCCAGCAAAGGTTGCCGGCGTTCAGCGTGTAGTTATGTGCGTACCAACCCCCGACCGCGCGCTTAGCCCCCTTGTTTTAGCGGCGGCGAAGCTTGCAGGCGTTGATGAAATATACAAAGTCGGCGGTGCACAGGCGATTGCCGCAATGGCGTATGGCACACAAACCATCGCCCCAGTCGACAAGATCGTCGGCCCCGGCAATGCATGGGTTGCCGAAGCCAAGCGTCAGGTCTTTGGAAAAGTCGGTATTGATACCATCGCTGGCCCTAGCGAGATATTGGTTGTGGCCGATAAGGCAAGCAATCCTGACTGGGTTGCGGCGGACCTGCTATCACAGGCCGAGCATGACACATCAGCCCAGTCCATCTTAATCACCGATGACGAGGGCTTTGCTGATAGCGTTATCCAGCAGATTGAAGCGCGGCTGAAAACCTTGCCGAAGAAAGATATCGCAGGCACAAGCTGGCGCGAGAACGGCGCTATTATCATTGTTGATGGGATGGAAAATGCTGTCCGCTTAATTGACCGGCTTGCACCCGAACATCTAGAGCTAAGTATCGATGACCCGGATGCGATGATGGCTAAAATTACACACGCGGGTGCTATCTTCCTTGGGCGGTACACCCCTGAGGCTATCGGTGATTATGTTGCGGGGACAAACCATGTCTTACCGACCGCGCGCGCGGCCAGGTTCTCAGGCGGGTTGTCGGTGCAAGATTTCATCAAGCGTACCAGTTTTATCGAATGTACCGCAGAAAGCCTTGCCAAGATTGGACCAGCAGCGATAACCCTCGCTGAAGAAGAGGGCCTTATTGGTCATGCCCGATCAGTGTCCTGCCGTCTGACCTAAGTCTGTTCAAAAGGTATAATCGCATCAAATGACCGACCAGAGGCTTATTGATATCCAGTTAGACGAGTCCACGGTGATCCGCTGGTCCGCTGATGTCGATCACGAGCGCCGGATCGCGATTTATGATCTATTAGAAGATAATAGTTTCGAATTGCTCAAGTCGTCGGACGCAGCATATAGTGGACCCTACACACTTTTACTCAGCGTTGTTGAAGGTCGGCTTGTCTTTGATATCGGCGACACAGAGAAGAATCCGCTCTTTAGTTTTCGTCTGGCTATGAGCCCCTTTCGTCGTATTGTCCGTGAATATTTCGCCATCTGTGATAGCTATTATGAGGCGATCAAAAGCGCCAGCCCTAGCCAGATTGAGGTCATCGATGTGGGACGGCGCGGCCTTCACAATCAGGGCAGCGAGCTGTTGCAAGAACGGCTAGCGGAAAAAGTTCTAGTAGATCACCAAACGGCCCGACGCCTGTTTACGCTGGTCTGCGTATTGCATTTGAAAGGATAGATAATGGAAGAAGTTCTATCCGATCGCACAACACTAAGCACGAAGCCACCAAAGAGCGTCTTATTCGTTTGCAATCAAAATGCAGTGAGAAGCCCGATGGCTCAAGGATTGGCTAACCATCAATGGAAGCGGCGCGTTTTCGTCGATTCTGTCGGGTTGATAGCAGGTCTATTGGACCCGTTTTCCGTAACCGTTATGAAAGAGCTAAACATAAATATCGCAACGCGCCCACCGAGAGCGCTGAACGAAATTGATCCCAGCAAATTTGATATCGTCGTTGCCTTAACCCCGCAGTCGTATGATAAGCTGAAGACGCTTCTTGCTGGGGCTCGGACCCGTTTGGAATATTGGCCGACATTTGATCCTTGTGACAATGACGGCAACCGCGACCAAGTCATAGAGGCCTATCGCAGTGTGCGCGATCAGTTAGAAGCCCGGATTGGCGATCTGCTAAGCTTTAAATAGGATCATACGCCAGCACTTCTGGTTTGAAAACGACCGCATTTCTATCCCAAATCAGCTATATCAGTAGCCTTTTCGGCTCAAATTGTTAGATAACACACTTAAGGCCTTGCATTTTTGGGACGAAAACGGCATGAAGAGGCGCGAATTTAAGCCTGAAATGATTGGGCTGAAAATAGGGAGCTACAATGGCTAAAGAAGAAGTGCTTGAAATGCGCGGTGTTGTCACCGAATTGCTGCCGAACGCCATGTTCCGCGTCAAGCTTGAAAATGATCACGAAATATTGGGCCACACTGCTGGTAAAATGCGGAAAAATCGTATTCGCGTACTGGCCGGAGACGATGTCCTTGTCGAGTTGACACCATACGACCTGACCAAGGGTCGCATCACCTACCGCTTCAAATAGCATCATGGTTACACGTCCGCACTTTGTGCTAGCGTCAGCGTCGCCCCGGCGGCTTGATTTGCTGTCGCAAATTGGCGTCGTGCCGGATGCTATCGTCCCCGCTGATATTGATGAAACACCACTGAAAAGTGAGCGACCGCGCGCGTATGCCCACCGGATTGCGGCCGAAAAAGCTGCCAAGGTTATCGCGGCCCATAGCGGTTCAGTGATTTTGGCGGGCGATACAGTTGTGGCTGTGGGACAGCGGATTCTGCCCAAAACTGAATGCGAAGACAGCGCTCGAAAATGCTTAAAATTGCTATCCGGTCGCCGTCACAAGGTGATTAGCGGAATCAGTTTGGTGGATACCGCCGGACAGCAAAAAACCACAACTGTAATGTCGGATGTGATTTTCTCCCGACTACACGAGCGCGATGTTGATCTATATATCAAATCAGGGGAATGGGAAGGCAAGGCTGGCGGCTACGCTATTCAAGGCTTAGCGGCTGCATGGATTCGTCAAATCGGTGGCAGCTATAGCAATATCGTCGGCCTACCGCTGTTTGAGGTTTCGGGCTGGCTGGAAAACGAAGGGCTGTTTCCTGGAAACAGCCGAATACAATATTGATTTTGGGGCGCTCTTCTGACAGGGTGATTTCAAGGGAAAACCAAAGGGGAATATCATGACTGACACAACTGCTGGCGAGAGCCAAAAAGGAATCTTAGGCTGGGTTGAGCGCACAGGCAACCGCCTGCCCGATCCAGTATTTCTCTTTTTATGGCTGATTTTAATACTGGCGCTCTTCAGCGCGGTAATGGCGGCCTTCGACTTATCAGCCTTGCATCCAACGATGAAGGATGTGGACGGTAATCCGGCCGTTATTACAGCGACTAGCTTGTTCTCCCCTGACAATTTACGGGAGCTATTGGTTAAAATGCCTGAGACCATGACCCACTTCCACCCACTTGGGTATGTATTGGTGGTCATGCTGGGTGCAGGGGTTGCCGAACGCTCGGGTCTTTTTGGCACCGCCATGCGGTCTGCGGTTCGCAAGGCACCAATTTCGCTACTGACGCCTGCTGTAGCGCTTGTTGCCATGATTGGTAATTTGGCGGTTGATGCGGCCTACGTTGTCCTGATCCCCTTAGCCGGCATATTATTTGCTTCTGCCGGGCGACACCCAATCGTTGGCATCGCCGCAGCCTTTGCCGGGGTTTCCGGTGGTTTTTCTGCTAATATCGTTCCCGGACAACTGGACGCGCTTCTATTTGGTATTACACAAGAGGCAGTCACTGGATTGGACCCTGCCTGGACAATGAATATTGCGGGCAACTGGTATTTCATCGCCGCGATGACTATCTTATTCCTACCAACGATATGGTTTGTAACCGATAAAATTATTGAGCCACGGCTTGGTAAATGGAACCCAGAAAATGCTGAAATCGAGATTGACGCAGATGAAGACAAAGATATCTCGGAGGGCGAAAAATTGGGCCTCAAAAGGGCTGGGCTCGCGGCGCTCGGCATCATTGCATTGTGGGTATTCTTAACCGTTGGACCGGGCACGCCCCTGATAGACGAAACCGCGAAAGCCGAAGCCCAGTTAACACCCTTTTATCAAAGTTTGGTTGCGGGCTTCTTCTTGCTATTCCTAGCCAGCGCTTGGGCCTATGGTAGCGCCACTGGTTCGGTGAAGGGCCACCGCGATATTGTGAAGATGATGAGCGGGTCTATGGGCGATATGGCCTATTACCTAGTGCTTACCTTCGCAGCAGCACATTTTGTTGCCATGTTCAACTGGTCCAATTTGGGACTGATTTCCGCAGTCCACGGCGCCGATGCGATTAAGGCTTCTAACCTTCCGATGCCGGCAATTATCGGACTGATGATCCTATTTGCAGGTCTGATCAATCTGTTCGTCGGCTCAGCCAGTGCAAAATGGGCGCTACTAGCCCCAGTGATGGTACCAATGCTGATGCTGCTGGGTGTTAGTCCGGAGATGACCACAGCCGCCTACCGTGTCGGCGATAGCGCGACCAATATCATCACGCCGCTGATGGTTTATTTCCCGCTGATTTTATTATTCTGTAAGCGCTGGGATAAGAACTTTGGGCTAGGCAGCTTAACCGCTGTGATGATCCCCTTCTCTGTCGGGTTGATGATCGTAGGGCTTATCATGACAGTGAGCTGGGTCGGGCTTGATCTTCCGCTTGGTCCTGGCGCCACAATGAGCTATGAACTGCCAACGACAGGCTGACCTAATGTAGGCCAGCGCGCACCCTTTGCCGGAGGCCTACATGAGCCAGACCTGCCTGATTGAAACAGCTATCGGACAAACCCGAAGCGCCCTTATTGGTGCTGACGGTTTGCCGATCGAAGTCGCTTTCTTTACCGACTATAGCCAAGTCGTGCCGGGCGTGATCGCAACCGCCCGCATCACCCGTGTTGACAAGCAATTAGACATGGCGTTCGCTGCCCTGCCCGAGGGCAAGCAGGGCATTTTGAGCTTTCGCCGCGCCAAGGGGCTAGGCGGGCCGCAAGCCCAGACCATCAGCGACTGTGTCCGCGAAGGCGAATTGGTCACTGTGCAAGTGGTCGCTGATCCATCAGGCTTAGAAGACAAAGCTCTCACCCTATCCGCGCGGCCCAAGATCGTCGGGCGCTATTTGGTGGCAGAGCGCGGCAAGCCCCGGCTTAATTTTTCCAAAGACATCGGCCCTCGTCCCAAAAAGCGCCTTGAGGCCGCTCTGGCGCCCTTTAAGGAGACCATGGCGTTGCTGGTGCGCTCAAAAGCCGAGACCGTCCCACCAGACGCTCTAATCAATGAAGCCAAGTGGTTACTGCAAGCGTTTCAGGTGGGCGGCAGCGAGCCAAGCATCCTGTTCGCGCCGACCCCTGCCGAGCGCATCCTATTATCCATCAGCGATGTCCCTGATGCGATTCTGACGAATAGCAGCGAGACGCTAACTGAGTTGAACCAACTAACCAAGAACCGCTGGCCGGACCTTGGCAGTGCCGTCAGTCTGTATGACGGCAAGGACATGATGGAGGCTAACGGCGTTAATGAAGCCATTGAAGAGGCTATTGCGGACCGTATCGAGCTGCCCTGTGGTGGTTGGATCAGCATGCATGAGACACCAGCGCTGAC
>Ga0316189_10003057_pt1 | contig 16283 bp, 15 predicted proteins | sample LowCovwburrow_MG_FD_204930 | JGI IMG/M metagenome (GOLD analysis project Ga0316189, IMG submission 204930) | Coastal sediment microbial communities from Maine, United States - Lowes Cove worm burrow | ecosystem: Environmental > Aquatic > Marine > Coastal > Sediment | place: USA: Maine... | reverse complement strand
CTGTTTTTTTCGCTGCTGGCCTCTTCGCTGCCTTTTTCTTTGCAGCTGGTTTCTTTGCAGTCGCCATGAACCCTCCCGAATTAAGGTCTGAACAAAATGTATAAATAAATTTCAGTCGTAAATTGAAAAAAAGACAACATCAAAGCCTGCTCATTCCATATACTATAACCTGATGAAAATGATTAAAGCTTTTTAAGAGATATACCGGATTTGGTTTTCCGAACAGCAAAGTTGTCACCCACAGCAAACCCCATCTCTTCGATCAATCCCTTAGAGATTACCACGCTGCCACGCTTGCTGACGAAGGCTTCCTTTGCAGGAGCAGACTTCTTGGAAGCACGGCTTGTAACAATTTTTGGAGCCTTACCAACTTCAATCAGAGCACTAAGATAATGGCTTTTGAACTGAGCAGCGGTCTTGAATGCAAGTTCTTTCATTATTTCTGCCTGGTGTTTACCGCTCTTGACCATTTCAAGCAATTTCTTGTAATCAACTTTTTTCTTTGCTGGCATTCAAAGACTCCTTTCAAACAATTAATGATTAATAACCTAAACAATACATTATTCAATAATCAACATTAAGTGAAAAAAATCAAGGATTATTTTAAAGATATATAATAAATAGTTCGTTTCTTTCAGACACATGAATTCGTATCCATCTGCTGGGTCAATATTTAGCCGGCCAAAACATACATCGCTTGAAACACAGACTGTTGTCTGAAATTTGGATCCAGCCTTTTTTAGATTTTTATGGCGTCATGCCGATGTTAATTTTTTTCATATTTAGAATTCAAAATTGAAATAGGAAAAGGCCCAAAATTTGGGATACTCGATTATTATTGATTTGTTTCCTACCCATCTATGTTAGAAGGAACCTCCCATTAATTTTAGAAATAACCCCGGCGTAAACTCGTGGATATGTACTTCATATTCATGAATCATATAGAGAAATTATAACAATATATATGCCTGATGAAAATAAAAAAATGGTCGCAAACCAATCAATCAGGGCGTTAAATCATCACCATTAAAAATAAAGTTTCAAGTGCCAACCTCATCACACCGAAACTATCCTTTATCGAATCTTTGGACTCTCAGATCATGTGTACCTAAAAAGGACTCTTTCAATGCTGCCGGATAAATTTTTCAATCTTTGCTATCGCTTCTGTGGCTTGAGGAAGGAATGGTGCGAAGCCTTGAAACACATGCGGCATTCCATCCCATACTTCAACGGTCACATCGCACCCCTGTTTGTCTGCATGCTTGGCTAATCGCTTGGAATCATCCAGCAAGACTTCTGAGTCGCCCACCTGCAATAATATCGGAGGCATCCCTCTGTAGTCACCAAACAGTGGTGATGCATATGGATTGGTTGGATCAGTATCCTTACCCAGGTAGACAGGAATGAGTGCTGGCAATACAGCTGGGTTGATTATCGGGTCAACTGAAGCTCGAGAATCCAACGAAGGACTTCCAGCGGTAAAATCAGTAGCTGGAGAAAGCGCAATCACGGCCTCAGGCAAAGGTAACTTAGTGTCTTTGATTTTCAACAGGCTAGCCAGCGCTAAGTTGCCCCCGGCGGAATCCCCCATCAAGTATGCGGACGATACTGGTCCCTTGCCGTTTGGACCGTTTTGCCGCATCCATTGATAAGCCTGTGTGCAATCTTCCAAACCTGCTGGAAATTTATTCTCGGGTGCCAGACGATAATCCACCGTGAGCACCACTGCCCCCGAAGCTTGGGATACCCTTGATAAAAAGGCACGATAGCCAGCCGGAGAGCCTGAAATCCAGGAACCTCCATGAATATAAAGAATTCGACGATTGGGATCAGCGCCGTCTGCAACGACCCATTCCATGTCAATATGACCTGCTTTAACTGGATACCATTGCCCATGGATTTCTGATGTGGATGGGTGGACACAAAAATATTGTTCGATAAGCTTGCGTCGTGCATCGATATCATGGATCAATTTAAAGGCTTGATCCGCTATTGAGCGCAGATGATTAAAAACCACTTCAGTCGGTTGATCCATCCATATTTCCTTTAAGCAGAGTTTTATCTTGAGAATTTACTATTCCATTAATGAGTGATATACATAGTCACCTATAAGAAGTGTAAAACGTCGAAATAGTGATTGTTTACGACATCTCGAATTAGTATTGCGAACCAACCTCAAAAATTAAATTCATCCGATTAAAAAATAGTAATCTTAAATGACGGAATATCCGTAGAAATCTCTATCACTTCGTTTTATTATCTATCTTGAACCATCGTATTTTTACGATAAAAGACCCACACTTTTTATCGTTGATCATCGTATCAAAAATCCAGAAAAGAAAATTTCTGGCATTAAATTGCTGTAGAGCCTTGATATCACCGCCTATATCTTTAAGCCTTTGTTTTTTTTAGATATAAAATAAGCTACTATATCCGTACGCACACACATTTTCCGGAATCACTTCGTGCAGGGAAAATGTATATATCCAATATTCAAAATCATTCCTATTTTGATCATAACGCAGATTTCACACGAATGTTGTTCTTCTTTAGCCAATTATACAGTGTAGATGTTTTAACGCCGTATTTGCCGGCCACTTTAGTCTTAGGCACACCGGTTTTCAGCAATGCAATGATCTCCTCTTTATGAGGGTCTAAACGCGATTTACCAGGACCACGGGGACGACCAAGCTTCACACCAGCAGCCTTCCTTGCCTTCAACGCTTCTTTGGTGCGCTGGGAAATGAAATCCCGTTCCAGTTCTGCGAACAGAGCGAACATAGTGGCCATTACCTTGGATTGCATACTATCGCCATTTAATTCAAGATTGCCCTTGGCATCATATACCGCGATCCCCTTGTCTCTGGCCGTTTTCAGAATATCCAGAACCTCCAAGGTCGAACGTCCCAACCTCGATAATTCAGGGACAAGGATGCGATCGCCTTCACCCATTTTATCGAGCAACGCGCCGATCTTTCTCTTTCGCCAATGCACCTTTCCGGAAACCACCTCCTCATGAAAGTCCACATGGCCGAATTTTTTATCATTCGCAAATTTTAAAATATCCGCCTGGAATTTTTCATTGCTTTGCTCTGATGTACTTACGCGGAGATATGCGACGGTCATTCCCTCTGTGGCCATTTTCGGCTCCATTAAGTAGGATATTTCAAGAAAATGTCTAAAACTGAAATTTAATAAGCATATATGATGTATGAAAGTCAAACTATTTATTGGGTTAAAGCAGACCTTCTATAATGATCCTTTTTGTCTACGGCTGTGCGTGTTGCATATATAGTTTAAGCTCAGTTTTTGAGATCAATCCGGGTTTGGTGATTTACAAATTTTACCCAGGAGTTTTGAAAAGACAGGGAGTCAACCTAAAGGCATAACAGACTAACGCGCGCGATTTTACTCATCTCTGTTGAAAATCAACTTCAGGATTTTTAGGTTCAAAAAATTTTGGGCAGGAAAATTCCGGTATGAGCTGGGAAAAGATATATACTGAATTATGAGATTTTGTTGATTCCTAATTTCATCGTTTTCGTTAGAATCCTCGGTTAGTAAGGGCTCTCGCCTTCATTTGTAGTCCGTTTGGATTGCTGCAGATAACCAACTACAACGATGCGAGCACCGGAATGGAGATATTTTTCTGCGACCTCGGGATTCTTTTTGAAGCAAACACACTTGATCCAACTGGTTTTGTCCCGGCCAAATTTGAATGCCAGGGAAAATGATGTGACCGGATCGCCTTCGCTGAGATCCAAAATCATCGAATTGGCAGCTCACCAAACGTAAATCCATTCAGATTACCAAAATCTATCCTTATATTTTTAATAATTTCTTTGTGTTGGATCTATGGCAAGTTATCTGCCATTGAGATAATGGCAGATAACTTCAGGTTTCAAGATCTATACTGCACGGAACCGTAACTAAGACATTTCTCACAAAAGAGTATATTTAAAACTTAAACGTTATAATAATTAATGCCCTTTCATTAGTCTTGCCCTGATTTCAGCCTATCCCCTAATTCGATTTTGAAAGGAGTTTGATTTCCTATTCAGAGTCAGATCGTGAATTATTTGAAAATTTCATGCAACAACAACCGGGTTAGCGGTTTCAGAAAAAACAAAGAGAACTATGATTCATTAGTCATCGGCTTTAATGAAAGCGTATATTTGCTTATCTCGTATTGAAAGTGATTCTCCTTTTTCATACAGTTTATCTAAGAAATAATGATAGAAGTCGTGACGAAGGCTATCTCGATTAGCAACGACAAACCAGTGGTTTCGAGTCCAGATGAAAGGTGAATGGTGAACATTATCTGTTTCGAATATGCCAGCTAAGGCTTCTTTCTTATCGGCTATTATGTCAATGGATTCTCCTCCGATTTTATCCTTAACATTTTCGACATCAGGATGAAAAATTTGTATGTCGTAATGCTGCTCCATAGGACCCATAGATATAAAGCGAACAACTACGCCCCGCTGAATAGCCTGTTCGATATTGTTATTTAAGTGCTCCCAGGTATCCGGAAATAGACGCAGGTAGAGTTCCTGGTTGGCGGAATCGATAATATTCGTTGCTTTGGAAAGGACTTCCCGGACGCCATTCAGCGTTAGCAGATATTCGAAACGGGACTCATTGATCATGGCAATCAGCTGATCATCCAGGATTTTAAGGTTTGATTCGAACTGACCTCGAAGTCGCTTTTTCAATTCCTCAAAAGGTAATGGCACATAAAGCCCTTTCTCAATCTCAAAAATAACTTTTTTATTTGCTAGGCCACGGAGAACATCATAAATTCTTGACCGGGCTATACCTGAAAGCTTGCTAATCTGAGACCCGTTTGCCGGATGTTTTACTAGCAAGGCCAGGTAGCATGATGATTCATATTTTGAAAAAGCAAAGTCCCTTAATATTGCAGCGACATCCATCCACCTATCCTCCTTATATGTTGCTATCTATATAACAACAAAAAGGCCAACCTCTGATTTTATCAATCTGATAATGAATCTAAGTCGAGTTTAGCCTTGAATCATTCTATGGAAAGAGCTTTCCTGATTAGCTCGTTTATTTTCAATAACCATACATTAAAATAAAAAGTGTGTCAAAATCAAAAATATCTTGACAAACTTGGCCGGATTGAATTAGTTGTTGCTACTAAGATAGCAACTTTTTCCCGAATAGGGAGAGCCTGCCATAAAAAACATATCCAAACTTTACGATACCCCCGTTTTAGGGTTTTCAAATATGACAATGGAAGCATCATGAAACAAGTACTGATTTTAGGAGCCGGAGCGGTGGCGCGCCCCGCGGTCGGCTATCTTTTGGAAAAAGAGGGCGTGAAGGTGGTTGTGGCCGATCAGGACCCTGGGAAGGCCGAAGTCCTTGTCGCCGGGCACCCCCGCGGCCGAGCCGTCGCGTTGGACGCCGGAGACGCCTCGATGCTGGATCGAACCATTGCGGCGGCCGATATCGTAGTCAGCCTCCTGCCCTGGACCCTGCACCCGGTAATCGCCGATCGGTGCCTGGCCCACGGTAAGCACATGGTAACCGCCTCCTATGTCAAAGAGGAAATGCAGACCATGGATCGTGAAGCGCGAGACAAGGGCCTGATCTTTCTCAACGAGGTCGGTGTGGACCCGGGCCTCGATCACATGTCGGCCATGCAGATCATCGATGCCGTCCGCGCAGAAGGGGGAAGGATCGACAGTTTCTTCTCCTACTGCGGCGGCCTTCCAGCTCGGGAAAGCAACAACAACCCCCTGGGGTACAAGTTTTCCTGGAGTCCGGAGGGGGCAATGCTGGCGGCCACCAACGACGGGCGCTACATGGAGCACGGCAAGGTTTACGAAGTGCCCGGATGCGATCTCTTCAAGCACTACTGGCTGAAAAGTGTTCCCGGTGCCGGTGTCTTCGAAGCCTACGTCAACCGCGATGCACTACCCTATCTTAAGGTATACGGGATCGAAGACGCCTCCGGCATGTATCGCGGCACCCTGCGCAACATCGGCTACTGCGAAACCTGGGATTTCATCAAACAGCTGGGACTGCTCAACCATAAGATGAAATTCGACTTCGATGAGGTCACCCCCCGCGAGGTGCTGGCCAACATCGTCAACTGCCCGGAGGGGAACGTACGGGCGGGTGTGGCCGCATACCTCAAGATCCCGGAGCACTCCCTAACACTCAAAAAACTGGAGTGGCTGGGGTTGCTCTCCAACCGCAAGCTGAGGATCGGCACGGCCTCGGTGTTCGCGATGTTCTCCCACACCCTCAAGCATCGATTGGTTTACGATGAAGGCGAGGTGGATCTTCTGGTGATGCATCACGAGTTCGAAGCCATTTATCCCGGTCTGCCCCGCCAGCGCATCCAGTCCACCCTCATCGACCGCGGCGATCCCGAGGGCGACAGCTCCATGTCGCGAACGGTGGGATACCCGGTGGGCATAGCGGCCAGCCTGGTCGCCGAGGGCAAGATCGCCCAAAGGGGAGTGCTGCGGCCGGTTTCAGCGGAAATCTACACGCCTGTTCTGGCCGAATGCGAGCGCCTGGGTATCCACTTCAAAGAACGTCGTTCCGACCTGGACACCGATGAACTCAGTTTTTGGGGAGATTGAGAAATTGAAAACGCTGCTGATTCGTTCCGAAGACAAAAACCGCTGGGAACGCCGAGCCCCACTGGTACCGGAAGATCTGCGGGAAATCATCAACGAAACCGGTGTCAGAGCCTTCGCGGAGAAATCCGAAAAAAGGGTTTTTACCGAGGATCAATACGGGGCGGTCGGTGCCGGCAGCTGCGCTGGCATGGCCGATGGGGATGTCATCCTCGGCGTCAAGGAAATTCCGGTGGAAAAGATCCTTGACAACAAGACATATCTCTTTTTTTCCCACACCGTAAAAGGGCAGAAGGACAACATGCCGCTGCTGCAGCGGATCATCGACAGCGGCTCCACCCTCATCGACTACGAACGGATCACCGACGCAGAGGGTCGCCGCCTGATTTATTTCGGCCCCTACGCGGGGGATGCTGGCGCCATAAACATCCTTTCGCTCATGGGCGAGCACTGGCCCGCCAGGGGCATCGACACCCCGTTCGCCGCGGTTCGCCGTGCGCACCAGTATGAATCGGTGAAGGTGGCCTGCGAACACCTCGGTGAAATCGGCGGCCGCATTCAAAAGGACGGTCTGCCCCGGCAGTTGTGCCCCTTTACCATCGGCATATTAGGGTACGGCAACGTTTCCGGCGGCGCCCAGCAGATCTTCGACTGCCTGCCCACCGAACGCATCGCGGTCAATGCGATCAACAACTGGGTGCGCCGGGGTCAGGGCGACCGGCATACCGTGTACCTGACCGTTTTCAAAGAGCAGGACTTGGTGAGGCCCAAGGCGGACGAGGCCATCTTCGACCTGCAGGAATATTACAACCATCCGGAGCGCTACGAGAGCCGATTCGACCAGTTTCTGCCCAGTTTCACACTGCTGGTCAACGCGGTCTACTGGGAAAAACGCTATCCCCGGTTCGTGACCTGGGCGGGCTTGAAACGGTTGGCCGCAAGCACGCCAACGCCCAAACTCAGCGGAATTGCAGACATCACCTGCGACACCAGCGGTTCCATCGAGTGCAATGTCAAATCCACGGATAGTGATATGCCGGCCTACCGCGTCGATCCTTCCGCGGGAACGATCGAGGACGGCCATTTGGGAGAGGGGATAGTATTGCTGGCCGTAGACAACCTGCCCTGCGAACTGCCCCGGGATTCCTCATCGTTTTTCAGCAAACAGTTCAGGCCTTTTGTCCCCGGGCTGTTGTCGGCCGACTACGACAGCTCGTTGCACGCCTCGGGCCTACCGCCCGAGGTCAAAAGGGCGGTCATCGTCTACAACGGTCAATTGACCAGAGATTACGAATACCTGAATCGTTATTTGAACCGTTAGGGGGCGCAACCGCGCTCTATCGCAAAGGAGTGCATCATGAACGGATGGATGGGAAAAATTCTTCGTGTCGACCTGACGAGCGGCGCTTGCAGCGTTCAGCCAATGAAAACCTCCGTGGCGAAAGACTACATCGGCGGCCGCGGCTTGGGGATCTATCTGCTGAACCAAGAGGTCGATCCGACCTGTGATGCCTTTTCTGCAGAAAATCCCCTGATCATGGCCACCGGTCCGTTAACCGGTACTGGTGCTCCCACTGGCGCCCGCTACATGGTGATGACTAAATCGCCCTTGACCGGTGCCATCACATGCTCTAATTCCGGTGGTATCTTCCCCACCGAATTCAAACGCACCGGATACGATGCAATCGTTTTTGCTGGTCGATCCGAGAAACCGGTCTACCTGTGGCTCGAACAGGAAAAGGCGGAACTGCGGGCAGCGGATCATTTGTGGGGTAAAAACACCCACCAGACTACCGACATGCTCCTGGCGAAGACCGACGCCAAGGCCAAAGTGGCCTGCATCGGACCAGCAGGAGAGAAACGGGTTTTGTTTGCCTCGATCATGAATGACAAGCACCGGGCCGCCGGACGCTCCGGTGTCGGGGCGGTGATGGGCAGTAAAAATCTCAAGGCGGTGGTGGTTAAGGGTAAAGGCCGCATTCCCCTGGCTGATCCGGACCGTTTCAAGGCCTTTAACAAGCAAATCTTGGGTACATTCAAAGAAGGAGTCAAGGAGACCCCGCTGGGTCTAACGGTCAATGGTACTGCCGGTGTGGTCATGGCGACCCATAACTTTGGTGTACTGCCCACCAAAAACTGGCAGCAGGGTACATTTGACGGCTGGGAGAAGATTCACGGCGAGGAACTGACCCGACGGTTTTTGAAGAAAAACTCAGCCTGCTATGGGTGCCCCATCGGCTGTGGCCGTAAGACCCAGGTGGACGATCCCCGCTTTGCCGGCGAAGGAGAAGGTCCCGAGTACGAAACAGTATATGCCATGGGATCCAATTGTATGGTTGACGATTTGGCGGCCATCACCAAGGCTAACTACATCTGTAATGAACTGGGTATGGACACCATCACCATGGGGGCCACCATCGCCTGCGCCATGGAACTGGTCGACTGCGGTTACCTGTCGGAGGAACAGGTGGGGCGTTCACTGCAATGGGGCGATGCGGAAGCGCTTGTCGAACTGACCCGCATGACCGGCAACCGTGAGGGCTTCGGGGATCTGTTGGCCGAGGGTAGCTACCGTCTGGCCGATCGATACGGCCACCCGGAATTGGCACCCGTATCCAAAAAACAGGAGTTCCCCGGTTATGAACCCCGCGGTTCTCAGGCCATGGGGTTGGCCTATGCCACGTCACCAATCGGCGGATCCCATATGCGAGGCGACCCCGCCTATTTCGAATTGTTCGGCGTTCCTGAATCCATGGACCCGCACCAGTGGGAGGGCAAAGCCAAAGTTACCAAGGCCTTCCAGGACCTTTCCGCCATCATTGATTCCGCCGGACTATGTATTTTTTTCGCCGTGAGGAACCTGGCCGCCAAAGACCTGGGCGTGGCACCTGTTGGTATCCTGGAATACCTGAACGCCGCCACCGGTGCCGACTATACCCTCGACGAACTCATGCAGGCTGGAGAACGCATCATAAATGCCGAGCGCCTGTTTTTAACCAAGGCTGGTTTCTCGCGCAAGGATGACAGCCTGCCCAAACGCCTGACGGAAACACCGGCTCCCACGGGTCCGGCCAAAGGTCTGGTCTGCCAGTTGGATAAGATGCTGGATGACTACTACAAAGTCCAGGGATGGACGGACGACGGCATCCCTAAAAAAGAGATTCTTCAAAAACTGGGATTGGCCTGAGCGATGCATATCATGGTCAAGGTTAAGCTATACGGAGATCTGAAGAAGTATGCTCCCGGTGACCACAATCAATTCTCAATGTCACTCGAACCGGGAGCTACACTCGGTTGCGTGTGCAGGATGCTGTCCATGCAGAAAGGTGACCACGTATCACTGATTAACGGACGCAGGTCTGAACAGGATGAAAAGCTTGCCGATAGAGACACCCTGGTGTTCATACCACAAATATCAGGTGGATAATTTCTGACAACAGAATCAAGCCACCTCATACAATTTGTACGATGAGGGTTATGGTTTTTTATCATTATGAATTTGATGCACTCGTAAAATTTGCAAGCCTGAAGGATCCGTAAAAAGCCCGAGATCAAGGCTTGCGAAAAATTGTACCGCAGTCATGTGTTTGATATTTTAAGGATAAAATTTTGAGCAAAACACAGATATCGGGTGATTAAGTCATTTCTGGATGGGCACGAACTAAGAAAGGTATAGGAAAGATGGACAATATCATTGAGTTGGTAAAGAGCAAGGATCCGGAGCAGCGCGAGTTCCATCAAGCGGTCATGGAGGTGATGGCTTCCATCAAGCCGGTGATGGACCGCAACCCCGAATACCGGGCCGCCAAGATTCTAGAACGCATGGTGGAGCCCGAGCGGGTGATCCTGTTTCGGGTGCCCTGGGTGGATGACCAGGGCGAGGTTCAGGTCAACCGGGGTTTTCGCATCGAGATGAACAGCGCCATCGGTCCTTACAAGGGCGGCCTGCGCTTTCACCCGTCGGTGAATCTGGGCATCCTCAAGTTTCTGGCTTTCGAGCAGGTCTTCAAGAATGCGTTGACCACGCTGCCCATGGGCGGCGGCAAAGGCGGGTCGGACTTTGATCCCAAGGGCAAGTCGGACCTGGAGGTGATGCGTTTCTGCCAGAGCTTCATGGCCGAGCTGTTCCGTCACATCGGCCCCGACACGGACGTACCGGCCGGCGACATCGGCGTGGGTGCCCGCGAGATCGGCTTCTTGTTCGGCATGTATAAGAAGCTGCGCAACGAATTCACCGGCGTACTCACGGGCAAGAGCCTGAACTGGGGCGGCAGCCTGATCCGCCCCGAGGCCACGGGTTACGGGTCGGTCTACTTTGCCGCCGAGATGTTGGCCACCCGCGACGAGACCCTGGCGGGCAAGACCTGCCTGGTGTCCGGCTCGGGCAACGTGGCCCAGTACACCATGGAGAAGCTGCTTGACCTCGAGGCCAAACCGGTGACCTTTTCGGATTCGTCGGGATACATCTATGACGAGGCGGGCGTGGACCGGGAGCGGCTGGCCTTTTTGATGAACCTGAAGAACGTGCGCCGGGGCCGGGTGAAGGCCTATGTCGAGAAATACCCCTCGGCCGTCTACACCGACGTGAATCCGAACGATGCGTTCAACCCGCTGTGGAACCACAAGGCCGACTGCGCCTTTCCGTCGGCCACCCAGAACGAGATCAACGTCACCGACGCGCAGAACCTGGTGGACAACGGGGTTTTCGTGGTCAGCGAGGGGGCCAACATGCCCACGGTGCCCGACGGGATCGACATCTTCATCGGGAACAAACTGCTCTATGGTCCGGGCAAGGCGGCCAATGCGGGCGGGGTGTCGGTATCGGGTCTGGAGATGACCCAGAACTCAATGCGCTTGTCCTGGACCCGCGAAGAGGTGGACACCCGGCTGCAGATGATCATGAAGAGCATCCACCAGACCTGTTTGAATGCGGCCGAGCAGTACGGCACGCCGGGCAACTACATGAACGGGGCCAACATCGCCGGCTTCGTCAAGGTCGTGGACGCCATGATCGATCAAGGCGTGGTGTAGCAAGAAGAATGAAAACCAACATCTCGAAAAGAATAACTGATCCGCGGTTCAAGATTTTTCATGATTTGATGCCGTACAAGATTAAAACCATCCTGTTGATATCCCTGCAGTACGATGCCTGGATCATGGAGGAAGACTGCAGGCTGTCCGAGAAGATGGTATCGGAACACCGCGGATTGAATCTCATCGACCCGCCACGGCTGCACTGGGTAGCCAATATCCAGAAGGCCCTGGGAGTCCTCGGACAGCAGCAGTTCGTCCTGGTGATCATCATTGCCAGAGACACCGATACCAATTCGGAAAAGATCGCGGCGGCCATTTATAATTAACCAACAACCAGAGGAGATGCTTATGGAAGCGTTTAAAAAGATACTCTACCCCGTTGCACTCACTGACATTTCACCCAAGGTGGTCCCTTATGTGGTGACCCTGGCCAAACAACTCGATGCACAGGTCCATCTACTGCATGTGCTGCGTCGCTTTGATTGGTTCGTGGACACCTACGTATCCGATCCCCCGAAGCCTGATTTTAAGCGCATTGCCAGTGACTTCGAAAGTCAGGTCCTGTCCCAGGCACAACAAAAACTCAAGGCATTTGAAAAGCGGTATTTAAGTGACATCCATATTGCTAACTCAGCAGTGGTTTCCGGAACCCATTACAAGCAAATTTTAGAGTATGTAAAATCCGAGGGGATTGATCTCATCATCATGGGCACTGGGACCACCGTGCAAAAAGTGATGTTCGGCTCAGTTGCAGAAAAAGTATCCAAGCTGGCCACTGTCCCCGTCATGCTAATAAAAAGCGTCTGAAGCGAATGTTATTAAACGAAGCTCAAGAATAAAGGGAGGAAAACCATGGCAACCAAACGGGAAAAGCGTGACCCTTATCTCTGGGAAGCATTGATTTCGATCCTGGGACTGGTTCTTTTTATCAGTTTGGCGATCCTGCGCTATGAAACCGATGCCCATGTTCCTATTCTGATGGGTGTGTTCGTGGCTGCTGTGGTCGGTATGCGAGCCGGTTACAGTTGGAAAGAAATTGAAACCGGCATGCTCAACGGCATCACCAATTCGCTCCAGGCTATCGTGATTTTATGCATTATCGGCATTCTCATCGGCGTTTGGATCTTAAGCGGTGTGGTCCCCACGATGCTCTACTACGGCCTGAAAATATTGCATCCCAAAATATTTTTGCCTGCTACGCTGATCATATGTTCGATCACCTCTCTGGCCACCGGTTCCTCCTGGGGCACCGCCGGCACCATCGGCATCGCTTTGATCGGTATCGGAGCCGGGCTGGGGTTTCCACTGCCGGTCGTGGCTGGAGCGGTACTTTCCGGCGCCTATTTCGGAGATAAAATGTCACCGCTGTCCGACACCACCAACATGGCTCCGGCCATGGTCGGTACCGACCTTTACACGCATATCAAGCACATGACCTATACCACCAGCGTCAGCTACGGGCTTACCCTGGTGATCGAAATTGGTCTGGGCTTTTTTTACGGCGGCGGGCAGGCGAATATGGAAAGCGTCAATCAAATCCTAACCGGCATCGACGCCCAATTCAGCGTCAATCCGCTATTGCTGATTCCTCCGGTGATTATCATGGTATTGGCGTTTCGAAAGATTCCAGCAGTCCCGGGCATTGTGATTGGAATCATAGCGGCCGGTATTTTGGGGGCGATTTTTCAGGGCAACACCTTCGGAAGTCTGCTGTCGGCGGCTTATGGCGGCTTTACCAGCAACAGCGGCGTGGAAGCGGTCGACAACCTGTTGACCAAAGGCGGTTTTGAATCCATGATGTACACCGTATCTCTGGTGATCTGCGCCATGATGTTCGGCGGGATTATGGAAAAGACCAACCAATTGCGGGTCGTCGTGAGCGTCATACTGAAAAAGGCTCAAACCTCCGGATCTTTGATTACGGCTACCATCCTAACTGCCATCGCGTCGAACCTGATCCTGTGCGACCAGTACATGTCCATCGTGATGACCGGTAAAATGTACGCCCAATCATATAAAGACATGGGCCTTCACCCCAAGAACCTGTCACGGGCCATCGAGGACAGTGCCACGGTAACGGCCAATCTGGTGCCGTGGAACTCGGGCGGTGCTTACATGGCGGCCACCCTGGGGGTGCCCACCATCGCCTATTTGCCGTTCAACTTCTTTTGTTGGATCACACCGATTGTTTCCATGCTCTACGGATGGTTCAATATCACCATTGATCCCTTGGAAGAAGAGGCCGAAATACCTGAAATGGTGGCCGAACAAGGTACCGTCTAACCGCTTGACGCGCATTAGTATACAGGCGTCAAGGGGAAAAGGGATAAAGGAGATAAGGACATGCTTAAGCATATCTGCTATAAAATCATTATTGCATTCATGCTGTCCGGGCTATGGCTGGGGCAAGGGGATACGCCGGCAGTGGCAGCAGACGTGGAATTCTCAAAAGGCTCAACGTTGGAAGGTATTTTAAAACGTGGTGAACTACGCATCGGCCTGGAAGTGGGCTATATGCCGTTTGAGATGATCGACAAACGCAGCGGACTGCGTCAGAAGGAGATCCGGCATGGGGATTTTCGTCGTAAGGGCCGTCAACTCAGTTTAATGGGCTTTGATATCGATGTGGGGATTGAGATGGCCAAGGCATTGGGGGTCAAACCGGTGTTTGTGGATACCATGTGGCCCAGCATCATTCCTGCTTTGAATTTAGGCCGTTTCGACATCATTTTTGGCGGGATGTCCGTTACCGAATCACGTAAGGAGAAAGTGGATTTTGTCGATCCTTTTATGACCGTGGGGCAGACCGTTCTGCTCAATGCCAGGCACACGGAAACAGTTCAATCTTACAAGGACCTGAATGATTCCAAGTTTATTGTGGTATCCAAACCCGGCACTACTGGTGAAGAGGCCGTGCAGCGTCTGATTCCCAAAGCCACCTATGAAACCGCGGATACGGAAATCGATGGTGCTATGCGGGTACTCGAAGGCACGGCGGACGCCTTTGTCTATGACTTTCCTTTTAACGCCGTGTTTCGTGCCTTGAATCCATCGAATCAGCTGGTCTTTCTGGATGAACCCTTTACCAAAGAGCCCATTGCCTGGGCAATACGTAAAAACGACCCGGACTTCATGAAATTTTTAAATGGTTTTTTAGCCCGGATGAAAGCCGATGGTCGCTTCGATCAGATTTATTTTAAGTGGTTTCTCAGCACGGATTGGCATCGATTTGTGCGATAGGCTGAAGGGGTGACTGCGGTGCTGGAAGGTAGTACTGACGCCTTTGCCACGCTTTGGGGGCTGAAACTGCCATCGATAAAGGTTACACGAATATCGATGCCCCCGTGTTGGCGCAGATCCTCGCCCAGTTCGGTCAAAATATGTTTTAATACCCCCTGCCAGACCCAGGTCTGGAACTATCGATGGCAAGTTCGATACAAGGGATAGCGCTGCGGCAGATCTTTCCCGGGTGTTCCGGTCCGCAGCACCCATAAAATACCGTTGGGCACATCCCTGGGATTTTTCCGGGGACGTCCTCTTTCGTCGTGCTTTCGTTGAGAGGATGGAATTAAAGGCGCTAGTCCGGTCCATGGTACGATTGTAAGTTCCATCCCAAGTATATGCTATATCTTTGAGCATATGTATAGAATAGCTTTTGAGATGCCTTCTTTTTAAAATATTCAGATTCGGCATCTTTCTAATCCACCGATTTACAAATGGCTTTCATCTCATAACAACAGTAACGATTGATGCTGGATTTTTACAGCACCGGTGTTCGGGTTCAAGGCCACCAGGTAGTTTTATTCTTTCACGGTTTTTATAATCATTAGATATGAAAAATGGGATATACTAGAAGAAAACTGAAAAAAAATGCTTTTCATCTTTGCGTGCTTTGTATTCTGGTTTTTGGTTTAGCAAATGAGGTTAAATCTACAGAAAAGATTTTGACAGTGGATGTTGAGATAACTGCGCCATGTGTCATGCATTACAATAGTACTTATACTGGCTTTGACATTGAGCTTTGGGAAGAAATAGCTCAAGAATTGGAATTGACCTTCACCTACAATGAGACCAATCTAAAGGGAATTTTTACGGATTTAGTTGAAGGTAATGCAGATGTCGCTTTTTCATGCATTACCGTGACTGAAGAACGGGAAAAAATTGTCGACTTTTCCCACCACTATTTGGATTCCGGCTTGCGTATCATGGTCTTAAATAAATCGAAATTCAGTCTGGCCCAATCTGTCAAATCTTTTTACTCACCAATAGTAGTGAAATCTTTAACGTACATTGGATTGTTTATCATTATATGCGGGCATGTCTTTTGGTGGGTTGAAAGGGGTCACAAATACATCAGCGCCAAATATATACCAGGGATATTTCAAGCATTTTGGTATACTCTGGTAACCATGACTACTGTCGGCTATGGAGACATAGTGCCTCGCAGTTGGGTTGGCCGACTTATGGCCTGTCTTGTAATGATTATAGGAATCGGGATTTTTGGATGGACTATTGCACAACTGTCTTCGGCAATCACTTTGCAAACACTTCACTCCGATATCACCGACCACTGGGATCTTCGAGATAGATTGGTTGCAACGGTTGAAGGGACAACGAGTGTTACTGCGCTGG
>Ga0316189_10003055_pt1 | contig 16295 bp, 12 predicted proteins | sample LowCovwburrow_MG_FD_204930 | JGI IMG/M metagenome (GOLD analysis project Ga0316189, IMG submission 204930) | Coastal sediment microbial communities from Maine, United States - Lowes Cove worm burrow | ecosystem: Environmental > Aquatic > Marine > Coastal > Sediment | place: USA: Maine... | reverse complement strand
TCGCCGAGCACAGTGTAGGCCATACGGAATTCGGATCCCATGTTACCGACGTTCATGTTGCCGGTATTAAGACCGATACCGATATTAACTTCCGGCCAACCGCGCTTCTTGAAATCTTCCTGCATTACTTTCAGTTCATCCATCATATCCATCGCCGCATAAAGCGCGTGGCGTGCATGTTCAGGGTCGTTGATGGGTGCGCCCCAGAATGACATGATGGCGTCGCCCATATATTTGTCGATGGTGCCACGGTTCTTGTGAATAACCCGTGTCATTGGTGTCAGCAGGGCGTTCATTAACTGTGTCAGTTGCTTGGGATCCATGCCTTCGGAAATTGTCGTAAAACCACGTACATCGGAGAACAGCACAGTCATCTCGCGGCTTTCGCCATCAAGAGAAAAATCGGCGGGCGAATCACTCATTTCATCGACAAGTTCAGGCGGGATATATTGACCGAACAAATGCGCTAACTGGCGTTTTCCACGAGATTCTATAAAAAAGCCGAAAGTCATATGCCAGATAAAGATCAGGACGACGAGCAGTAGTGGGCTTGCCAGCGGCAATATTAACTGGTTCTCCCAGGCGATCATCGTCCCGAGGATGATTAGCAGCGACATGCTAATTGTGCCGATAGCAGCCATTAATGGTGAGAGTACGGGTAGCAGCAGTGCCATGATAACGGCAATAAAAATTAACAGGATGAACTCATAACCAATCGTCCATGCAGGCTTATGTTTGATGGTTTCGTTTAGAATACCTGAAATTATATTGGCGTGTACCTCGACTCCGGGGTAAACGTTTTGAACGGGCGTCGAACGTAAATCCAGGAGTCCCGGAGCGGAAGTTCCGACGAGTATTATCTTGTTTTCAAGCACGTCGGGGTCGACTTCCCGGTTCAGAACTTTATGAGCAGACACATAAGGGAAACTGCCTTTAAGCCCTCGGAAAGGCACATAGACGGCGGCATTGGCATCGACCGGAATTTGGTAATTATTGATCCTGGCCGACTCCAGGGCAAAATAATCTTTACCATTTTTCTTACCTTCGGTTTCAACGATTAATTCTACTCGTGGAGCTTTCAGGAAAGACTGAACGGTTGCTAGCGCAAGTGAGGAATAAAGCCTGTTTTTATAAGATTGCAAGAGCGGGACACGACGAAAAACACCATCCTGATCGACGTATGGATTATCGAAAAAGCCACCGGTGAATGCTGAATTCTGCAGTATTTCGAGGTTGCCACCATATCCTTCCGGTTTGTAAATTGGCAAACGATCGCTCCATAAATCGTCAATTTCCATGACTGATTTCGGTAGGGCACCCGTTTCGTTAGCTTCGTTCTCCGGTACAGATGGTTTGAAATAAAACCCCATTATCACGTTTCTATCACGAAGGCTGTCGGCAAAAATGCTATCAAGCATCAGACTCGGTCGGATTTTTTCAAGCGTGGATAAATACTCTGAATTGTTGCGTAATTCGTTTTTAGCCAGCGCTTCGAATATTTTCAATCCGGAACTTTGATCCTTCTCGGCGAAAACAATATCGAAACCGACAACGCCAGCATTATAGTGATTGAAAAGATTATCGATGATCTTTGCCAGTGTATCGCGACCCCATGGCCATCGACCCAGTGCGGCGAGGGAGTTTTCATCAATATCGACGATGACAATATCGTCATCGCGAGTATTAGGTCGAGTAAAATTTAGACGTGCGTCGTAAGTCCAGTTTTCTAACTGATTGACAAACTGATATAGGAAAACGCCTGACGTGTTTAATAACAACAACACCAGAATCAAGGCGCTTAGCGCTAATCTAATGATGCGCTGAGCTTGCATTATTGACCCCTGAGAAAGAGATTTCGAGTATCGCTAATCTGCCAAATGGCGGGGCGGCCTACTTTAAATAAAACTCCATTTTTACGCCGGCAACTTCGATAATATCGTGGCTTTTCAGTTCGTGTGCATTAGAACCAATAGATGCACCGCCAACTTTAGGTACGTTATTTTGTGGGCCGCCGTCGACATGAATAAGATAAAAGCCGTGCGGACGACGAGTAATGGCGGCAACCTGTACACCGGGTTGTCCTATGGTGGTCAGGGCTTTGGTTAGTACAAGTTCTTTGCCAGCATTAGCGCCGCTCAACAATTGCAGGCAAGCTTCGCGGTTTGACATGGGTGAGGAGGTGGAGCTGGCTGCTTCCGATGCCATCGCTGCAGAGATTTTCTGTACCGACTTGTCAATTTCCTTGCTCTGCGCTGCTTCTTCGGGCATGCCAGCTTCGCCGGGGCGAATGATCATGGTCTGTTCGAAATCCTGCTCTCCACCACCAGAACCACTTTGATAGGTAATCTGGTACTTGCCTAAGGTGATGTTATCGCCATTTTCCAGGGCGTGTTTCTTGACCAGCTTACCGTTGACATAAGTGCCATTCGTGCTGCCCAGATCTTCAAGGAAAGAGTCCTCCAGGATGGTGATGACCTGAGCGTGCCTTCCACTGACCGATAAATTATCAATAGGGATATCATTTGCGGGTTTGCGTCCAATTGTCGTCGTTTCATTGGTTAGAAGGTATTCCTTCTTTTCGCCCGTGCTTGATGTCGTGATCAGTTTTGCGACCATGTTTGTATCCAGCCTCTAAATATGTGTCTTTATACTGGTTTTATCCGTTAATCGAACCAGGCAATCATTCTACCAAACCAGTCCTTTTTGGTGGAAAAATCTTCATTAATCTGGCATAACATTACAGAAATATTATCCTTTCCGCCGTTCTTGTTTGCCTTTGTAATCAATTGCTTGGCAGCTTCTTCTAGATTATCACTAAATCTCTTAATAGTTAAGTATATATATTCATCTTCAACAAAATCGGTTAACCCATCCGAACATAGCAGATATATATCATTTTTCAGGGCTATATCTTCCTGAATATCTGCTGTGACGACTGGATCAATGCCTAGTGCTCGGGTAACCAGGTTCTTATTCATTGAATTTTTGGCTTCCTCGGGTGTGTAGAAGCCTCGATCAATCAACTCCTGAAGCAGTGAGTGATCTTTGGTAATTTGTTCTAATTTGCCTCGTCGGTAGCGATAACAGCGAGAATCGCCTATATGAGCCAGGGTCAGAGTGTTGTTATAAAACAGTAATACGACAACAGTAGTACCCATGCCACGATGATCAGGATTGTCTTCGGCGGTTTTGAATACCAGTCGATTAGCCGATTCGATGGCTTCCTGAATGCATATCGACTCAAGTGAGAAGCCGTTTTCGGGGTCGGTTTGCCCCGCTTCGATTGCAGGCAGGTTTTTCTGCACAGTGCTGATGATTTTATCTACGGTCAATCCGCTGGCGACTTCACCGCCACGATGACCACCCATGCCATCCGCCAGAACAATCAGGCCGAGTGCGCTATCAAAACCAATCGCATCCTCGTTCTTCTTGCGCACCATACCCGTGTCGGTTAAACCCAGAATGGTAATTTTATCTTGCAGGTTCATCTATAGTTTTTATTTTAAGCCAGCTAAAAAAGCCTTTAAATCTCTCGCCATTTCTGTGCCTGTTTGATACCGCTCTTCCACATTTTTGGTTAATGCTTTATTGATTATAGATGATAATTCGGCGGGGACGTCCGCGCGAATAGTGGTGACGTCGGGTGCTTCCTCGTTGGTGATTTTGAACATCAGACTAGCCATTGAGTCTGCCTTGAAAGGCAGAGAGCCCGACAGTAGTTGAAATAACATGACGCCGAGAGAGAAAATGTCGGAGCGGCCATCGACTTTTTTGCCAGCAAGCTGTTCGGGAGACATATACGACGGCGTACCGAGTACCATTCCGGTTTTTGTTTTGCTTGAATCTGTGATTCGAGCAATCCCGAAATCGGTGATTTTTAACGTATCTGATTCTGGTTCGTACATTAAGTTGGCGGGTTTAATATCTCGATGGACGACGTTTTGTTGATGGGCAAAAGCCAGGCCTTCTGCTGCGCGCTGGACAATACTGACGACTAATTTCTGGTCAAGCAGGTTATCGGGTTTTACGTAGCGCGCGAGGTCGTGTCCCTTGAGAAATTCCATAGCAATGTAGGCGAGATCGTGTTCTTCACCTGCATCAAAAATAGTGACGATGTTGGGATGACTGAGTCGACCGGCGGTTTCGGCTTCGCGGAAGAAACGCTCCTTCACCTCTTCGAGTTCATCTTCTTCGAATTCCTGTGCGAGTGCCATAGTTTTTATAGCAACGACACGGCTGATTTTTGGATCTTTACCGAGATAGACAATACCCATAGCACCTTTGCCCAGCTCTTTCTCGACTTCGTAGCGACCAAGCATGGGTTTCTCCATACCGCCACCATCTAGCATTAAGGTACCGCCAGCGTGTCCGCCACTACCGCCGAGCATCACGGTTTCTTCCATTGCCTGAGCACGGGTCATGCGATTTTCAATATCGCGGAAGCCTTTATCGTGTTTGGCTATCTGTTGATAAACGGCTGTGGCTTTATTGAATTGTCGCTTACGTTCAAAGTCCAGTGCCAGGTTATACATTGCCTCCATGACCTGTTCATCCATGGCGCACTTGCGGAATTTTTCGAAGGCCATATCCAGCTGCCCTTGCGACTGGAAGGCAATACCGAGCATGCGATTGCTTTCCGAAGATTCTTCATCCGAGCGCGCTTTACCCCGTTCGGTGACGAGGAAGCGTTTGGTGGTGATGAGTAAATGACCTAGTACTAGTAACGCGGCCGGTGTCATCAGCTGTATCCAGAGATTACTAGTGGTCATCATCGTATAGTGAGCGGCAATGAAACTCATTAACAGCACGAGGGTCACAACGGCTGCGACTCCGGCTTTCATTCTTGGCATGGCCAGCATCAAATAAAGGCCAACCACCATAAAGGCAGCCAGGCGCGCCATGAAGCCCCACTCTGGTGCAACAAAGAAGTCTTCGTTGAGAATGCTGGAAACTGAATGCGCCAGACTATGCACTGGTGCCATCGCTGAACTGACCGGGGTTACCTGCGTATTACCGACACCAACAGCGGTAGCGCCGATCAGGACAATTTTATCTTTATATTTATTGATATCGATTTTGCCGGTGAAAACATCGTAAAAAGAGTCTTCAGTAAATGCCGCTGCGCCACCAACTCCGGAATAGAAAAATGTATTCATCTGTAGCCGGGAATCGGTCTTGATTGTCAAGCTGCCCAGTTCGACACTTTCTGCCAGGTTGATGCGAATATCTTCGTTAGTCAGATTCAGGCTGCGGGCCGCGATCTGTAAGGACAGGGAAGGGTAGAAGCGGTCGTAATGTTGTAAAACCAGTGGTTCCGAGCGAGTGCCACCGTCGATGTCCTGTATGACATTAAGATGACCGATAGCCGAGGCATGACTACCAATGTTGGCGATCGGCGGCAAGGCGGCATTCGTGCCGATGGGGAAAAGCTCCTCGCTCTGAGCCGAAACGCGATCTCTTATTTTTGTTAATGAATTACTTAAAACGTAGTCGGGTAATTCTTCGTCCGGTCGCCCACGCGCTTCACCTGGAGTAAAAATCATTGCCAGCACGACATTGCCAGCCTTGTCGATACTGTCAGCCAGTTTGGCGTCGGTATTGAGAGATTGCTCTGCATCGAAAAGCCTGGACTTCAGGGTTTCGATGTCCTGACTCAGACGCGAGTGAATGCTCGATTGTAGATAAAAGTTAAGTGTTTCTGCGTTCTTGCCGGACTGTCGTTCGAGCAGGCTGCCGAGTGTATCGATGTCGGCGGGTACTTCGCTGAAGCTGGCGTTAGAGACAAATTCGATTAAATCCTGGATGTAGCGACTACCGGGATCTATTTGTGGTTCGAGAAAGAAAACGGTCTGGCCGATAACCTTGGCACCACCTTCTGACAATCGCTGGATGAGTTCAGCATGCAGGTCACGCGCCCAGGGCCATCGACCGATATTGGCGATGCTTTCGTCGTCAATGGCGATGATCGCAATTTTATCGGAGGGTGTTTTCTGAGTCGAACGAACGCCCCAGTCATAAGCCGAGCGTTCCAGGCTTTGAAAGCTGGCTGAACCTGAAAATAGCACTATAACAATTGTTATTGCGAGTCCAGCAAACCAGTCGCTGCTCCAAAAACGGGTTTTCATACCGTCTCCAAACGTTAGTATTTTATCCCAGACCAGTCACAGCAGATATCGATTGGATGAATGCCGTAAACAATGAATTCTAGCCCCTTTATTCTTTAGCAAAACCCAGAATAGTGCATAATATTAAGTGCTTGTTCAGGGTAATGGAAGCAGAACTTGTGTCTCTACCTGGCTTCCGTAGCTCTGGGTAATAATACGACGCGAATCCATTGTTGCAATTCTTTAGGCAAAGCATAATGTCAGTATATCTTTTAGGCCGACATGCTACCGGCTGTTTTGTTATTTTGACTTAACGATGGCTAATGGGAACTATAGAGTTGAGTGCTGGCTTTTGCCAGTGTTAATAGTTAAAACTGTTAACTAGTCCTAATAAGTCGGTCTGGTAATCGATAAACTTGCTCGATTGCTATCGATTTAAGTAGCCTGTTGTTTCGGAAGCTGATGTACCCATGGTATATTCTTATCAATTGAGACCCGCAGATCGCCAATGTCTGAACTACTAGATAGAATTGATCGACTTAACGAAATCGGCATAGCGCTGTCTGCCGAGAACAATACGCAAAAGTTACTTGAGATCATTATGATGGGTGCGAAAGCGCTCACGCACGCCGATGGTGGTTCACTTTATTTTTTCAAAGACGACGTTTTAACCTTTGAAATCATCTCCAATGATTCGCTGGATATTCAAATGGGAGGTACCAGTGGAAACGAAATTACCTTTCCACCGATACCTTTGATGATTGACGGTAAAGAGAACCATAGCAATGTAGTGACGCATTGTGTTCTAAGCGGTGATACGATTAATATCGAAGACGCCTATCACGAAGATGGTTTCGATTTCACCGGTACTCGCGCTTTCGATACGAAAACAGGCTATAGAACAAAGTCGATGTTAACCTTTCCCCTGAAGGATCATGAAAAGGAAATTATCGGCGTCTTACAGCTCATTAATGCCAGAGATATCAAGACCGGCGCGGTCATTCCCTTTAATGCCATTGAGCAACAATTAGCTGAATCGCTAGCTTCGCAGGCTGCAGTCGCGTTGACACAACGTCGGCTTATCTCTGAGTTACAGGTGCTTTTTGAGTCATTTATCAAGATGATAGCTGCCGCAATTGACGATAAATCCCCATATACCGGAGGCCATTGTCGGCGTATCCCGGTGCTCACCATGCAACTGGCGGAAGCGGTGAATAAAACCTCCAGTGGGCCCCTGCGTGATTTTGAGCTGAATAACAACGATCGTTACGAACTCGAAACAGCGGCCTGGTTGCACGATTGCGGCAAGGTAGTGACGCCAGAATACGTGATGGATAAATCTACTAAGCTGGAAACTATCTGTGATCGAATCCACCTTCTGGAGACGAGAATCGAGGTGCGCCTGCGCGATGCCGAAATCGACTATCTGCGCTCGATGGTAGTTTCAGGTTCGAATCAACAGGCCGATCATCAGCGATATGAAGCGCGATGTGAGCAGTTGAAGGCGGATCTGGCTTTTCTCCAACGGGTTAATGTTGGTGGCGAATTTCTCTCCGATGACGATCGTAACCGCATCGTCGAGTTGGCGCAGGATAGTTGGGTGGATTATTTGGGGCAAACTCAGCCGCTGATCACCGAGGATGAATTAATGAATCTGTCGATCCAGCGTGGCACATTGAATGATGAGGAACGAGATATTATCAATAACCACATCGTCGCGACGATAAAAATGCTTGAATCCCTGCCGTTCCCGCGTAATCTACAAAATGTACCGGAATATGCTGGCGGTCATCACGAAAAAATGGATGGCAGCGGTTACCCGAAAGGCTTGAAACGCGATGAAATGTCGGTGCAGGCGAGGATCATGGCAATAGCCGATATATTCGAAGCCTTGACGGCTAGTGACAGGCCATATAAGAAAGGTAAGAAGCTATCAGAATGTTTGAAAATAATGGGATTTATGAAGAAAGATAATCATATCGATCCGGATATTTTTGATATCTTCGTAGAGAACAAGGTCTATCTGGAATATGCCGAAGAGTTTCTCGATCCGGAACAGATCGATACAATTGACGAACAGTTAGTTCCCGGTTACGCCTGATTAGGCTCAGGCCAGGTCTTCCTGTGCGGCGGTATCGACGCCATCCTTTAATACATACGACTCGATATCCTTTTCATTGAGCAAAAACGAGGCTGCCGAACTGCGTCTTCCGGTGTCGCAATAAATCACGTACTTTTTGTCTTTGTCGAGAGAATTGGCCTTCATGCGTAGGAAGATCAACGGAATATTGATGCTGTTTTTAATGTGCTTTGCTTTGTGTTCGGCGGGCAGGCGCACATCGAACCAGATGGCGTCTTCGCTTTCAACGAGTTTTTTACCTTCTTCATAAGTCACCCAGTTTAGTAAAGGTTCGTTAAGTAAGGAATTAAAGTCGTCTTTGTTTAAACGCATCAAATGCCCTTCGGAAAGCATGGTGACGGTTGCATTGCGTTTGGTGTCGGAAATCAAAGCTTCTTCACCAAAACTGTCACCGACCGTCAGGGTGGCTAGCTTGACGCCGTTTGGATTAGCCGGTGTGGCGCGTGTCACCAGGCAGCGGCCTTCTTTAATGATGTAGAAATAATCGCCATCTTCATCCTGCTCGACAACTTTTTCGCCAGGTTTAAAGTTAACCGAATCCATGCGCATGAACATGGCCTGGATGTTGGCTGGTGGAATACGATGGAAGACCCGGGTCTGCAGAATGCGAGTCATCCAGTCGGTTTCATCGTCGTCTTCTTCGAGCGACTCGACGGAGTAACTGCCGGTTTGATCCCAGGTCAGCATGATATCGAGCATATCTGAGTTTATTTTAGTGACTACCGAATTCACTTTAGCTCGCGCAGAGTACGCACGAGGGAAGGAATGCGACAGTGGTTGTAAGGCATCGGGGGTACCTGCCTTGATCACACTAATGACTTTCTTGTCTTCAACCAGTTCGATCTCGCCTTTCAAAAGATAGATATGGCTCTTGTCCATATCGCCTTTTTTAAAAATGTAATGTCCTTGTGATACCGCAGTTGCAGATATTTTCTTGATCAAATCCTGAATGTTCCCAGGATTTAAAGAATTGATCGGTGAAAGAGACCTGAACTGGTTGGGATCAATTTCTAGTGACATAATTTTATCTACGAAAATTCCTGAATAAAGGGATTTGAACTACCGGTATTCTCCCTGTTGGCTGTGGATAAAGCAACTAACGGGGTGAAATAATATCCAGTGACAGGGTTTAATAATGTTATCCCTTTCACGCTCTGCTAATCCGGCGGATCGATTATCCAGATTGCCGTGTGATGTCGACGTATAGTTTGATTTTCTGCCCGGGTTGCAGGTATTTGCCAAGCGTGTTCCAGCGTCTTATGTCAGATACTCGAACGTTAAATCGACTCGCTATGCCTGACAGTGAATCGCCTTTACGCACGGTGTAGCGTAAGGCATGCAAACCCCGGTCAGGCCCCGTGTCGGTAAAGCTGACACGCTTTACGGTGGTGCTGGCGTTCTTGGTCCAGACCACCAGTTTCTGGCCTACGCGCAAGGTGTCAATCGGAGCCATGGCATTCCATTTCGCCAGTGCTGATGTGGTAACACCGTAACGCCGGGAAATCGACCACAGGCTCTGGCCGGAACGTACCACGTGATATTGCTTGGTACCCGAACGCTTGACGTTTTGAGTTTTACTCACCCGTGCTGATTGAGTCATGGTGTAACTACTGAGCGAGCGTGTCGCGGTTGGCACCATAAGGTACTTGCCAGCCCGAATCTGTGTACCACGAATTTTATTGACGCTCTTGATCAAACTCGTTGTGGTTCTGTATTTGTGCGATATCTGGCTTAGGGTTTCGCCGCTTTTTATCTTATGTCGAACCCATTTAATCCGTTCTTCCGGCGGCAGGGCTTGCAGTGCAAGTTCAAATTGCTCGCGATTTTCTTTTGGTAATAGCAGCCGGTGCGGCCCTTTCGGCGCGGTGGCCCAGCGATTAAATGCCGGATTTAGCTGGTATAGCTGGTTGATCGATATGCCCGCAAGTTCAGCTGCAAGCGCGAGATCGATCTGCGCGTCAAGCTCGACAATGGCGTAATCTATTTCGTCGGTAATCGGCAGTAATTCAAATTCGTAATTCTGCGGGTTTTCGAACAGTTGCTTTAGTGCCAGTAGCTTGGGTACATAGTCTCTGGTTTCGTTGCGAATCCGGGTCAGGTGCCAGAAGTCAGTTGGTTTATTGCGTTTGCGGTTGTAGCGCACGGCGCTGCGTATCTTGCCTGGCCCGGCATTATAAGAAGCTAGCGCCAGTTCCCAGTCACCATCGAATTGTTTGGCCAGGCTCTCGAGATAATTCAACGCGGCTTTGGTCGATTCGATAATGTCTCGGCGTCCGTCGTACCACCAGTTTTGTTTGAGTCCGAGATAGCGACCAGTGGACGGGATGATTTGCCACATGCCGGAAGCGCGTCCATGTGAATAGGCATAGGTCTGGTAGGCGCTTTCGACTATCGGCAACAATGCCATCTCGGTAGGCATGTTTCGAGCTTCAATTTCGTCGAGGATGAAGGGCAGGAACGGGCGCGCACGTTCCATAACGCGGTTCAGGTAGCCGGGATGTCTCAGGTACCAGTTTAGCTGGACTGTAACTCGATCGTTGTTAACCGGCGACATCTTCATGCCTTGCTGCAGTCTGTGCCAGGCATCCAGTTCTTCGGCTTCGATTTTCTGCGCTTCGAGTAGTGCTATCGAATCCATTTCGATTGGCAAATACTCGTTAGTGATGGATTGAAGTTCGCGTGCGGCTTCTTCCTCGATCGATTCGGCAGACACTATCTGACTGTCGGCTTCTATTTTTATTCCGAGCCGGGTATCCGAGGCATAGTTATCAGCCTGATTTGCCAGCTTCGATTCGGTTGATATGTTGCTTGCGGACTCGGTGCCATCAGGCAAGGTTGTTTCGGGTTCGGTTTGCAGCAGCGCGAGTGCGGTAACACGATCGTCGGCGATGAGTGATTGTTCATCGCTAGCATTTAAATGGGTGGTTGACGGCTCGACCTCAACTGTTTGCATGGTTTGGCAGGCAGCAAGAGATCCGCTCAGTAGCAAGGCTGTGATTAGTCGGTATGTGTGCCGGATGTGCGGGAACTGGGTTTTTATCATTAGTATAGAGTGCGCTTAACCGCTAAAATGAGGCATTGTACTGGTGAAAATTTAAGATTCAAATGCGAATTTACAGACTCTATCGCGCGAAAAAACAATACGCGACTATTGGTGACTGGTATCAGACGCCGCTTGGCCAGTATTTACTCGATGAACTTCGGGATAAGCTGGAGCCGATTCTATCCACTACGTTTGGTTATTATTCCTTGCAGGTCGGTTGTGCGCGTACGTCATCTCTTCTCATGCAATCCTGTCGGGTCAAGCATCATTTCCGGCTCGATAAGGATGACATTAATATCGATATCAATGCGCAACCGGCTTTTCTGCCCATTGCCAGTGATAGCGTCGATTTAGTCGTGCTAATGCATCATCTATCGGCAACCGATGAGCCGCATGCGATGTTGCGAGAAGTCTCGCGGGTTTTGATTCCCCAGGGCAAACTCATCATTATCGATTTTAATCCTTTGTCTTTGTGGGGGCTGCGGCATTTTTTCCAGTCCTGGCTGGAGCAACTTCCATGGAGTGGTCATTATTATACATCGGGGCGATTAACCGACTGGATGCAACTGCTCGGTTTTGAAAAAAAGAAACAGCTTAAGGTGGGTTACCTGCCGCCGATTCAATTGCCCGGACTGCTCAAACACTTGTCGTGGTTAGAGAAAGGCATGCGCAACTGGCTGCAATTTTCTTCGGCTTTAAATGTGCTGGTTTATGACAAACAGACGATTCCAGTTACCCCGATTCGACCGCGCTGGGTCACGCGAAAAATAATGGCAGGCAAGGTCGTGCGTCCGAGTGTTAGCCATGGCCAGGGTATGAAATATGGCAAAAAATAAAGTGATTATGTATACCGACGGGGCCTGCCGCGGTAATCCAGGTCCGGGTGGCTGGGGCGTTTTTTTGCGCTATCAGGATAATAATAAGATGCTGAAAGGTTTCGAATCAGAGACAACCAATAATCGCATGGAGTTAATGGCAGCCATCGAAGGCCTGGCCGGGCTTAAACGCGCCTGCGAGATCGAACTCTATACCGATTCAAAATATGTCATGCAGGGCATTAATGACTGGATAGCCAACTGGAAAAAAAACGGCTGGAAGACTGCCGCCAGAAAACCGGTGAAAAATGCCGATCTCTGGCAACGATTAGATGCCGAGACTGCCCGTCATTCGATTGACTGGCATTGGGTAAAGGGTCATTCGGGTGTCGAAGGCAATGAATTGGCCGATCAGCTGGCGAACCAGGCGATTGATCTGGCGATGGAAAAAATATGAGACAGATCGTACTCGACACCGAAACCACCGGCCTCGAAACCAGCCAGGGTCATCGTATCATCGAAATCGGTTGCGTCGAACTGTTAGATCGGCGTGTGACCGATAACCACTGGCATTTCTATGTCAATCCCGAGCGCGAAGTCGATGCCGGTGCTTTTGAAGTACACGGTATCAGTAATGAGTTTTTGCAGGACAAACCGCTATTTGCTGAAATCGCCGATGATTTTCTGGCCTACGTCGAAGGCGCAGAACTGGTTATCCATAATGCACCGTTTGATATTGGCTTCCTCAACCACGAGCTGAGTTTGCTCAACGAAGGTAAACCGATGCTCGGTGATATCTGCACCGTGCGCGATACGTTGGTCGAGGCACGGCAGAAACATCCCGGACAAAAGAATAGTCTGGATGCCTTATGCAAACGCTACGACATCGACAATAGCCATCGAAGCGTACACGGCGCCTTGCTTGATGCGCGTATCCTGGCCGATGTTTTCCTGTTTATGACCGGTGGCCAGACAACCCTGGGTCTGGAGCAGGATGAGATTCGCAGCAACGCAGAAATGGAAGCCGATGCCATTCAGGTCGCAACCAGCGGACCTTTACCGGTTTGGCATGGCGATGATCGGTCGCAACAGGCACATCAGGAATATCTGAAGTTTTTAGCCGAACAGTGTGATGAGCCTGCCTGGCAGTAAAAGGCTTTAGCTGGATTTCATAATCCGCGCCTGGTCGCGTTTCCAGTCACGGTCTTTTTCCGTCGAACGTTTGTCGTGATGCTTTTTGCCCTTGGCGAGACCTATTTTGAGTTTGGCTCGGCCACGGACCCAGTAGGCGGATAAAGCCACCAGCGTAAAACCTTTGCGCTCGACCATGCCAACAAGACGATCGATTTCGGTACGATGCGCGAGCAATTTGCGCGTACGCGTGGCATTGGGTTTAACATGGGTCGAAGCCGTATTCAGCGGGCTGATATGCGCGCCGATAATCGAAAGTTCACCATTTTTGATATGCACGTAACTTTCCTTTAATTGCAGGTTTTTCTCGCGCAGGCTTTTGACTTCCCAGCCTTCAAGCACCATGCCGACTTCGAGATCGTCTTCGATAAAATAATCGTGCCGGGCAATTCGATTGGTGGCAATGGTATTGTCGCTGGTCTTCTTTTTTTTCGCCATTGGCGTGAAAAATACGGGCTATCGGAAAGGGCGACTATTCTCGGCATAAAAAACAAAATTGACAAGCAAAACCTGAAAAAGAGAAGGCTAATCGGCACTCATCCTTCTTTCTTTTTCGCCTCACAAGCTATATCATCTCGCACTTGCCATGGTGACCTGCTTCGGTCCCTTCGTGACAGTTAACTGCAAATCCCGCCAGGCCCGGAAGGGAGCAACGGTAGCAGGGACACTGGGTGCGAGGGTGTACTGATTCAGGTCGCCTCCAATTTCCTGTCCGATAGCCAGATGAACGCTAGCTTGATTCTAAAACTAACAGTCCAGAGCACCTGCCGGATCATTCATCAGACTATTGTTCTGTGCTTTAAAAAGTATACTAATCAATGAGTTATCAGGTTCTTGCGCGTAAATGGCGTCCGGCCAATTTCAAGCAGATGGTGGGCCAGGAGCATGTCCTGCAAGCCCTGATGAACGCGCTCGATAGCGATCGTTTACACCATGCCTACCTGTTCAGTGGCACACGCGGTGTCGGCAAAACCACTATCGCGCGGATATTCGCCAAGTCGCTGAATTGTGATAATGGCATCAGTTCCGAACCCTGTGGTACTTGCTCATCCTGCCTCGAAGTCGATCAGGGGCGCAGTGTCGACCTGATCGAGATCGATGCCGCTTCGCGTACCGGCGTCGACGATATGCGTGAGCTACTCGATAATGTGCAATATGCGCCGACTCGCGGTCGTTTCAAAATCTATTTAATCGACGAAGTTCACATGCTTTCGCGGCATAGTTTTAATGCGCTATTGAAGACGCTGGAAGAACCACCACCGCATGTCAAATTCTTACTGGCGACTACCGATCCACAAAAAGTGCCGGTGACGGTGTTGTCGCGTTGTCTGCAATTCAACCTGAAACGCATGTCGAGGCAACAGATCCAGTCGCATCTGCAATTTCTACTCGACGAAGAAAAGATTAATACCGAACCCGCAGCGCTGAGTTTAATCGCCAGTGCCGCCGATGGCAGTATGCGTGACGGCCTCAGCCTGCTTGATCAGGCCATTGCCTATGGCGCCGGTGCGGTTTTGCAGGCTTCGGCCGAATCGATGTTGGGGGCGATATCGAAAGATTATCTGTTGAAAATTTTCGACGCGCTGGTGCAACAGGATGCCGCTGCGATAATCGCTGAGGCGCGCAATATTATTTCTAATAATCCGGATTACCAACGCGTCTGTGCGGAAATGATTTCGCTGTTGCAGAAGATGGCGTTGTTTAAGGCCGATGCGAGCATTAGTCTCGATGAAGACATGTTCGGTGAAAAAATCGCCGAGCTTTGCGCGCAATGGTCGATGGCCGAAATTCAGCTGTATTATCAGATTATGTTGCAGGGACGCCAGGATTTGAAGATCAGCCCCGACATGGCCGCCGGCTTTGAAATGTTGATGTTGCGTCTACTCGCTTTTTCACCCGATATCGAATCGACAACCGCTACATCAGTGGAAAAAAAAAGCCCGTAATTCGGGCAACTGAAGCGCCGCCGATTACAGAAACTTTAGCGGTTGTAGAATCAGAGAATCCCGCTCCTGTATTTGTCGAATCAGTTAAACCTGTTCGACCTGCTCCCGAGCCTGAACCTGAACCTGAACCTGAACCTGAACCTGAACCTGAACCTGAACCTGAACCGGTTCCGAGTTCACCAGTAGTTCAGGCGATAACCAGTCCGCTTGCATCAACGCCACAGGCCAGCGATTCGCTCCAGTGGACACAACTCGCTTATGATTTGGGCTTACAGGGGCTGGCGCAGGAAATTGCGGTCAATAGTATTGTCGACTCGTACCAGCAAAACCGTTTGAACCTGGCACTGTCACCGGAACTTATTGAGTTGGCAAACCCGAGAATCCAGCAGGAAATTCAGCAGGCGGTCGAAACGAAACTTAATGTATCATGCAAACTTGAACTGGTTCCGCAATCTGAGCTTAAAGCCGAATCACCATACCAGGCGAGGCTTCGAGTTCAGGAAGAACAGCGTCAGGCGGCAATCGAAGAGATCAGGCAATCGGATACAGTAAAAAAATTGAACCGGGCATTTGGTGCCGAACTGGTCGAAGCCAGCGTCCGCAAAATTGATGGATAGCGAAAGTTTAAACAGTATTGAAAAGGTGAAAAAATGAAAGGCGCGTTAGGCGATATGATGAAGAAGGCGCAGGAAATGCAGGAAAATATGCAAAAGGCGCAAAAGGATCTGGCGAGCAAGGAAGTCACCGGTGAATCCGGTGCCGGAATGGTGCAGGTGCTCATGCGGGGCACGCACGAAGTCAACCGCGTCGTCATCGATCCCAGCTTGATGAGCGAAGATCGCGAAATGCTCGAAGACTTGATTGCGGCGGCAATCAACGATGCGGTCCACAAGGTCGAGAAAACGAATCAGCAGGCGATGCAGGAAATGACCGCCGGGCTTAATTTACCACCCGGTTTCAAGTTGCCGTTCTAAGTATGTCGTCTTCACCAGCACTCGATGCCTTGATTGAGGCGCTGCAATGTCTGCCAGGCATCGGTCAGAAGTCGGCCCAGCG
>Ga0316189_10003053_pt1 | contig 16303 bp, 16 predicted proteins | sample LowCovwburrow_MG_FD_204930 | JGI IMG/M metagenome (GOLD analysis project Ga0316189, IMG submission 204930) | Coastal sediment microbial communities from Maine, United States - Lowes Cove worm burrow | ecosystem: Environmental > Aquatic > Marine > Coastal > Sediment | place: USA: Maine... | reverse complement strand
GTACCGAGAAAAACTGCGGGCGTGACAGCCAGAACAAGGCACATAACCACCAGATCATAGCCAGCAGCAGCAAGGGGAAAACAAGCTGCGACAAACCCGTTTGCCAGAGCATCCACATCAGGGCCGCCATCACCAGGACATAAGCAACACGCAGAACAATTTGCCCAACAGGAATCAGGTGACTCCATTCCCACGCAGCCAGCAGCATGATGGCAGCCAGTATCGCTGTAAACACAGGCGTGGACAGAAACAGTACGCCACAGACAACCAGTGGCACCATAATGGCAGCAGATAGCAGCCGCGCCTTAAGCACCTTTTTGCTGCTCCACCTGTTCACCGGTGCGCCCAAAGCGTCGCTGGCGATTGGCATACCAGGATAGCGCCTCATCAAGTTTTTGTCCGTCAAAGGCCGGCCACAGTGTGTCGGTAAAATACAGCTCGGTATAGGCCAGCTGCCACAGCAAGAAGTTACTGATGCGCTGCTCACCACCGGTGCGGATAAACAAATCCGGGGGTGGCAGGTCCGACAGACACACTTCGGCCGCCAGCATATCGGGGGTGATTTCCTGCGGCTGCAGTGTACCGTCTGCCAGACGGGGAGCGAGATTCTGAACCGCCCGGGTAATGTCCCACTGACCGCCGTAATTGGCTGCGATCACCAGGTCCAGGCCGGAATTATCACGAGTCTCTTCCTCGGCTGCTGTAATCAGCACGCGCAGATTTTCCGAGAAAGCCGTGCGGTCACCGATAAAGCGCAGCCTGACACCATTCCTGTTCAGCGCCACCACTTCCTTTTTAAGGGCATGCACGAACAGGTCCATGATCAGACTGACCTCACCACTCGGCCGCCGCCAGTTCTCGCTACTGAAAGCAAACAGCGTCAGTGCCTGAATATTCTTGTCCAGACAGGCCTCTACCGCGCGGCGAACCGACTTAACACCCTCGCGATGGCCCATGTAGCGCGGCAGCAGACGCGCACGTGCCCAGCGGCCGTTACCATCCATGATAATGGCAATATGGCGCGGCAAACTGCCCTGATTACTGTCTTCTGCCATCAAGTGAACCCGCTGTGCCCCTTTGCCCGTTAGTCATCGTGTCCGGCCGGCTAGATTTCCATCAATTCAGTTTCCTTGGTGGCAAGGACCTTGTCCACCTCGGCAACATGGGCATCCGTCAATTTCTGTATCGCATCCTGCGCCTTGCGTTCCTCGTCTTCGGATATTTCCTTCTCCTTCAACAAATCCTTGAAATCACCATTCGCGTCGCGCCTGATGTTACGAATAGCAACCTTTGCCGCCTCACCATCGTGGCGCACTACCTTTACCAGTTCACGGCGTGTTTCTTCTGTCAGTGGCGGCATGGGAATACGCATAACGGTACCTGCCGTTGACGGATTAAGCCCCAGATCGGATTTCAGAATAGCCTTCTCGATAGCCTGCACCATGGTCTTTTCCCATGGTGTTACCGTCAGGGTTCGCGCATCCTCGATACCAATATTCGCCACCTGCGAGATCGGCACATCGGAACCGTAATAATCAACCACCAGATGGTCCAGCAGACTCGGATGCGCCCGACCGGTACGTACCTTTCCAAGCGTCAGCCTGAATGCCTCAATACTCTTGTCCATGCGCACACCGGCATCCTGCAATATTTCATCAATCATTCCTGGTTCTCCTGCTGTACCAACGTTCCGATATCCTGCCCGTCGACAATCCGGCCAAGCTGGCCGGCTTCAAACATGTTGAATACGCGCAACGGCATGTTGTGTTCACTGCAGAGCACCAGCGCCGTTGCGTCCATGACACCGAGTTTTTGTGCCAGCGCCTCGTCATAGCTGATGCGCTTGTACAGTGTTGCCTCCGGACTGGTCACCGGGTCAGCCGTGTATACACCATCGACCTTGGTTGCCTTGAGCATGATATCTGCGCCAATTTCGATGGCTCGCAAACTCGCGGCAGAGTCAGTAGTAAAAAACGGATTACCGGTACCTGCCGCAAAAATAACCACCCGCCCCTGTTCAAGATGACGAACTGCCTGCCGGGTTGAATAGGGCTCACAAACCTTATCGATGGTCAGCGCCGACATCACGCGACAGTCGGTTCCTGTTTTCTCAATGGCATCCTGCATGGCAAGTGCATTCATAACCGTTGCCAGCATTCCCATGTGATCACCACTGACCCGGTTCATGCCCTGCGCTGCCAGACCGGCGCCACGCAGCAGATTGCCACCACCAATGACAAGTCCCAGCTGTGTTCCCTTGCTGGCAACTGCATGTATTTCACCGGCCAGGCGCTGTGCCACTGCCGGATCAATTCCGTGTGTCCCCTGCCCCATCAGCGCTTCGCCGCTGAGCTTCAGCAATATCCGTTTATATAACATCTAATATCCTTTATATTCAATATGTTATAATTTTTATCGCCAGAATTTCCAGCCCGGCCATTGTCGTATGTTTTCCCGGGGATTGCCATAAAAAAACGGGGTCGAATATCGACCCCGTTTGTGTGTACTGCAACGATGATGAATCAACCACCCTTGACCTGAGCCATCACCTCGTCCGCAAAGTTCTCTGCTTTCTTTTCAATGCCCTCACCCAGCTCAACGCGCTCGAAGCGCACCACGCTGGCGTCTGCCTGTTTCAGTAACTTGCCAACCGTCTGGTCGGGATCCTTGACGAAAGACTGTCCAAGCAAGGTAATCTCGGCGAGGTACTTGCGAATCCGGCCACTGATCATCTTTTCAATGATGTCGTCAGGTTTGCCGCTTTCCCGCGCCTGGGCGGTGAAGATATTACGCTCTGCAGCCACCATATCTTCAGGCACCTGGTCTTCTGAAATACAAACCGGGCGCGGGTCATGCGCCGCGATATGCATCGCCAGATCCTTGCCCAGCACATCGTCACCACCGGCCAGTTCCACCAGCACCCCGATACGTACACCATGGCGATAGCTGGCAATGGCATTATCGCTTTCAATACGGGTAAAACGTCGCACAGAGATATTCTCGCCAATGCTGGCGATCAGTGCCTTGCGTACATCCTCTACCGTATCGGTATTTCCATCATTAAGCGGCATCACCATCAGTGCATCCAGATCAGCCGGATTGTCAGCCAGAACCCGCCTGGCAATCGCGCTTGCGAAGTCCTGAAAATCCTCTTTCTTGGCAACGAAATCAGTTTCGCAATTAACCTCTACAATGGCAGCAGTCTTGCTGTCATTGCTGATCTCAATGACAATCAGACCCTCTGCAGCAACACGGCTTGCCTTCTTGTCGGCTTTCGCCAGGCCGGTTTTACGCAACGCCTCAATGGCCGTTTCCATATTGCCATCTGCATCAACCAGTGCTTTCTTGCACTCCATCATTCCGGAACCGGTACGTTCGCGCAGTTCTTTTACCAGCGCAGCAGTAATTGCCATATCAAATATCCTCTAGATTCTTTCCACGTGCTGATACAAACCTGCCGGGCAGACTCAATCTTCCCCGGCTACAGTCCTGGCTACAGCTTCAGCTTCAGTCCCGGCGGCGTCATCGGCTTCAGTCTTGTCTGCTGATTCAGCTTTAGCAGCAGCTTCATCGGTTGCAGCCGGCTTCGGTGCAGCCTTCTTCAGAGTTACCTTCTCTGCCGTCTTTTTAGGCTTCTTCCTGACCGGCCTGGCAGTATCATTGCCATCAAGTTCGACAAATTCATCAGTGGAATCAGCAACGGCATGCGCGACACTCAACTTGCCGGTATCTACTGCAGCAGCAGCTGACTCGACAAACAGTTTGATCGCACGAATTGCGTCATCATTGCCGGGAATTACATAATCAACACCATCCAGCGAGTTATTGCTATCAACAACACCAATCACAGGGATACCCAGCTTTCTGGCTTCGCTGATAGCGATCTTTTCGTGGCCCACGTCGACAATAAACATGGCATCCGGAATGCCACGCATGTTCTTGATTCCACCAAGACTGCGCTCCAGCTTCTCAAGCTCACGACTCAGCATCAGCGCTTCTTTTTTGCTGATTTTGTCGAATGAACCGTCCCCAGACATTGTCTCGAGATCTTTCAGGCGCTTGATGGAAGCGCGCACTGTCTTGTAGTTCGTCAACATACCGCCAAGCCAGCGATGATTGACGAACGGCATTCCGCAACGCTCGGCATTTTCCTTGATTGCAGTCTGCGCTGAACGCTTGGTGCCGACGAACAGCACCGTCCCGCCGTTTGCAACCATGCTGCCGATATAGTTCATGGCATCTGTAAACAGAGGCATGGTTTTTTCAAGGTTGATAATGTGGATCTTGCCGCGCTCACCGAAGATATAGGGGGCCATCTTCGGGTTCCAGTAACGGGTCTGGTGACCAAAATGCACGCCAGCTTCAAGCATCTGGCGCATAGTGACATCTGTCATTTTCAAAATTCTCCAATTTTCAGGGTTAGTCTTCCATGCATCCCATGACGACAACCCGAATGACTGTATTTATGTGCATACAGTCAGCCAGGCACCCTGCCGCATGTGCCGATACATGTGTGAATTAGGTCAGGCGGGACATTAAACCCCACTTAACAAGCCCGCCTTTATACCATACACTCACCTGCACAGCAATCCGGGAGCCTGGCCTGCGCACTGTCACAGGCCCAGACCTAACCCATAAAAATCAGGATGTTAAATGCCAGTTTCCATAAAAAACCTGGACGAAATCGAGAAGATGCGTATCGCCGGACGTCTCGGCGGTGAAGTCCTGAGAATGATCCGGCCGCATGTACAACCCGGCATCACCACCAACGAACTGGATCGCATCTGTCACGATTACATCGTCAACCAGCAACAGGCAATCCCGGCACCGCTCAATTACCGTGGCTTCCCTAAATCTATTTGCACCTCGATTAATCACGTCGTCTGCCACGGTATACCCGGCGACAAGGTCATTAAAAAAGGTGACGCCGTTAATATAGACGTCACCGTTATCAAGGACGGCTTCCATGGCGACACCAGCAAGATGTTCTTTGCCGGCACACCCACGGTTGCCGCCGAGCGGCTGGCTCGCATCAGCCATGAGTGCCTGAAAATCGGCATTGAAATGGTAAAACCAGGCATCCATCTCGGCGACATTGGCCACGCTATCCAGCAGCATGCCGAATCTCATCACTGTTCAATTGTACGCGAGTACTGCGGACATGGCATCGGTCGTGAATTTCACGAGGATCCGCAGGTATTGCACTACGGCAAACCGGGCACCGGCATGAAACTCGAAGCCGGCATGACGTTCACGATCGAACCCATGGTGAATGCCGGTAAACGACACACCAAACTGTTGCCGGATGGCTGGACCGTGGTTACCAAGGACCACAGCCTCTCTGCACAATGGGAACACACCATACTGGTAACAGACACCGGTCATGAAGTGCTGACCTGTCTGCCCGACGATGAAATCTAGCTTTTTTCCAAAGCCATCATGACTGACAGCGACCCGGTGATCGCCACCACGGCAACCTTTGAATCCTGGTTTCAGCTAGCTGAACTGGATAAGGTATTAACTGAATCCGGCAGTCCGCTGGAAGCATTCAAGCAGTGTCTGAAACAGGGCAATGAGATTCTTGGGCAGCAGTTCGATAATGGCGTCGGCGCTGCCGTCCTGGTCCATGCCCGCTGCTGGCAGATCGACCAGGTGCTGATGCGCACATGGATCCGCTTCATGGATACCGACACCGGGCAAGCAGCACTGGTAGCCGTGGGCGGCTATGGACGCAGCGAATTAATGCCCGGCTCCGATATTGACCTGCTGATCCTGTTGCCCGATGACGACAGCAACCGCTTTGATGCACAGATCACCGAATTACTAACCTTCCTCTGGGATATCGGACTGGAGGTCGGCCACAGCGTGCGCACCATCGAGGACTGTATCGAACAATCACTTGCCGATGTCACCGTGGTCACCAACCTCATGGAAGCCCGCTTGCTTGCCGGCTCGGAAGACCTGTTCCGACGCATGCAGAAAAGTACCGCACCCGCAGAGATCTGGAACAGCCGTAGATTTTTTGAAGTCAAGAGTGCCGAGCAGCGTAGCCGTTACAGAAAGTACCACGACTCCGCCTACAACCTGGAGCCGAATATCAAGGAGGGTCCCGGCGGACTGCGCGACATCCAGATGATTGCCTGGGTTGCCAACAGGCATTTTGGCACCGCCTCGCTGCAACAGCTGGTTGACCATGGATTCCTGACCCGCAAGGAATATGAAACCCTGGTCGAGGGACGCAACCTGCTCTGGAATATCCGCTTCGCCCTGCACATGCTGACCGGACGAGGTGAAGACCGCCTGCTGTTTGATTACCAGCGCACACTGGCCAGCACATTCGGCTTCAATGACGACGACAATCGACTCGGCGTGGAAGCCTTCATGAAGCAGTACTACCGTACCATTATGGAGCTCAGCCGTCTTAACGAGATGTTGCTGCAACTGTTTCATGAAAATATCCTGCACCCGGAAGGTCCGGGTGAACCGGTTGTCATTAACAAGCGCTTCCAGAGCCGTGACGGCTACATTGAAATCAATAATGACAAGGTTTTTGCGCACTATCCGTTTGCGCTACTCGAAATATTTCTGTTGCTGGAACAGGACCCGGAACTGCAGGGTGTTCGCGCCGGCACCATCCGGGCCATACGCCAGCATCGCCATCTTATTGATGATGACTACCGCAACGATATCAGGGCCCGCAGCCTGTTTATGGAGATAATAAGGCAACCGCAGGGGCTCACACACCAACTGCGGCGCATGAACACATACGGCATTATCGCTGCCTACCTGCCCGATTTCCGGCATATTGTCGGACTGATGCAATATGACCTGTTTCACATCTACACGGTAGATGAGCACATTCTCAAGGTCATACGTAACCTGCGCCGCTTTACCGTACATGAACATGCGTGTGAATTTCCGCTCTGCAGCCATGTCATCGCTACCCTGCGAAAGCCCGAACTGCTGTACCTTGCCGGCCTGTTTCACGATATCGCCAAGGGGCGTGGTGGCGACCACTCAACACTGGGCGGCGAGGTCGCCCACACGTTCTGCCTCAAGCATGGCCTTGGCAACCACGATGCAGACCTGGTTGCCTGGCTTGTCAATCAGCACTTGCTGATGTCGTCAACCGCGCAACGAGAAGACATCAGCGATCCGGTTGTTGTGAACCGGTTTGCCGGAACTGTTGGAAACACCGCGTACCTGGATTACCTGTACCTGCTGACAGTTGCGGATATACGTGGCACCAACCCGGAGATGTGGAACAGCTGGAAGGATGCCCTGCTGAAACAACTCTACTACAACACGCGTCGCGCACTGCAACGCGGGCTGGAGGATCCGCTGGAACGTGCCGAACATATTCAGCAGATTCGTGAAACCACCTCAAAGCTGCTGCAGCAAGCAACCTCCGGGGCCGGCGTCCTGTGGGACAGTTTCGGCGACGAATATTTTCTGCGCCACTCTCCCGAGCAGATAGCGCATCACACGCAACTGCTGATAAACAGGACGGATAACAACAATATTGTCGACATCCAGCCACTAACCGAACGCGGCGGCACAGAAATACTCATCTTTGCGCCTTCCGGCGAGAACCTGTTCAGCCGCATAACTGCCGTGCTCGACCAGCTGGGGCTGAACGTTGTTAATGCCGGCATTACCACGACCACCGACAACCATATCCTGGACACCTTTGATGTACTTGAAGAATCGGGGAAACCGGTAACAAACGACATGCGCATTGAAGAAATCAGGACAGCTCTGCTGGACGAAATTAACAACAGTGATCGAAAACCCTGGCAAATCACACGACGCACACCGCGCCGCTACCGGCATTTTCCGATCAAGACACATCTCGAATTCAAGCAGGATAGCTTTGACCACCGTACTGTCATGGAGCTGGTGACAGCCGACCGCCCGGGCCTGTTATCACAAATAGCAAGGGCATTTACAGACTGCGACGTGAAGCTGCTGAATGCCAAGATCGCTACCCTCGGTTCACGTGTAGAAGATGTGTATTACATTACCGACAAGAATAATGAACCGCTGACAGACACACTGATCTCGGAATGCCTGGAAAAAGCCATCTACAAATACCTGGATATCGAAAACGACGCTGCACCCGGCGACTTCAACCAGTAACTCTCTCGACCAGCTCCACGGCATTACCGTCCGGATCCCGGCAAAACAGCGCGCGGCGACCGGAACGACTCAGGGTGTAAGGTATATCGGCAGCCTCCAGTGCGGCTTCGATTGCGCCAAGATCAACCACATCAAGTGCAAAATGCCGGTCGCGCCCGCCATGCTCAGACAGCCCTGCCTGTGCCGCTGCTGGCGAAATTTCCAGCAGGTGAATCTGGGCCGCGCCCACCACCAGCCATGCGCCCGGAAAAGTCATCTGCGGACGTGACTCGTCAAGCTCCAGTCCCAGCAGCCCCTGGTAAAATTCCAGAGCGCGCGCAGTTTCTTTAACCAGCAGGCTCACATGATTAAGCGCAATAATATTTTTCATACTTCATTCCTTGAATGAATACGTGCTGCCAGCGCAGCAGCCGTTACCACCATAAAACCACCCAGCCACTCCTTCGGCAACACCATTTCATCTGTCAGCAACAACGCGGAAATTGTGCCTACAACCAGCTCAAACAGCAGGATTACGGCAGAACGATGCAGCGGCATGCGTGTCACGCCATACAACACCGACAGCGTCATCACCAGAAAACCGCACAAGCCCAGCAGCACTGCCGCCAGCAGCACGCCCGCGGCGACTGCAGGAAATGCCGCACTGCTCAGCCAGATCCACAGGCTCGCCACAACCACCACCCCACCCCAGCTGCCGGTAGACTTTAGCAACACACTGACATTTTGCAGGCCACGCACGAACACGTTACTCAGCGCAAACGCAAAACCCGAGGATACCGCCAGCCAGTCAGCTGTGTCACGCGGCCACGGCATACCCAGACTTTCATCCCAGAGCATGATAATCGCGCCGACAACCGCTATCGCAAATACCAGCACAGACTGCCCGTCGAGTCGCTCGCCCAGTAACAACCAGCCCAGACAGACTGCCCAGAACGGTGACAGGTAAAACAGCAGCAGCACCCGCACCACATTACCGTCCAGCACCGCCATAATGAAGGCGACATTACACCAGCCGGCAGACAGGCCCATCAGCAGGAACGGCAGAAAGTTGCTTTGCAACGAGGCCCGTTCGCGCACCAGCACCGGCAGAAACAGCATCAAAATCGCACCGTAGCTGATAAGCGCGCTCCACAAACCGGCCAGCCCCTGTTCTTCAAGCAGACGCAGCGGATACCAGATTAATCCCCACAAGGTAGCTGTAAACAGCAGGCTGAGTATTGGCAGCAGTCGATTTTCCTGTTTTGATGTATCCATGGCTTCCCTTATACTTTCATTCACATGCGGCTGTTGGCAAGCCGTTTTCAAACCATCCGAATCGCCACCTGAACCAGGAATCCGTATTACTATAGAATGAATCCGAACCTGTCAGATCTGCAACCTTACCCGTTTGAAAGACTCGCAAAGCTGTTTGACGGCGCCATGCCGCCCGCACAGCTACAGCCCATAGCGCTGTCTATCGGCGAGCCCCGTCATGCGACGCCCGGTTTTATTACCGAAGAAGTCATTACCCATTTACATGGCCTGTCGCGCTACCCGGCTACCCGCGGCATACCGGAACTGCGCAGCGCGATTGCCGACTGGCTGCAACAACGTTTCAACCTGAATGCCGGCACCCTGGATCCTGAAGCAAACATACTGCCGGTGAACGGCACTCGTGAGGCCCTGTTTGCCTTTGCGCAGTGCGTGGTTGACCCGACAGATCATGCTGTTGTGTTAATGCCGAACCCTTTTTACCAGATATACGAAGGCGCTGCGCTGTTATCCGGCGCCGAGCCCTGGTTCATGAATTGCACGCGTGAGAACGGTTACCGTCCGGATTTCAACACAGTCCCGGAAGCCGTCTGGAAACGCTGCCAGCTTGTCTATCTCTGCACACCCGGCAATCCCACCGGGGCCGTCATGGACAGCGCACAACTGCAACAGCTAATCGAGCTGGCCGACCGACATGATTTCGTCATCGCCTCCGATGAGTGTTACTCGGAAATCTACCCGGTAACGGCTACCCCGCCGGCCGGCTTGCTGCAGGCCGCAGCCGAATCGGGTCGACATGACTACCGTCGCTGCATGGTATTCCACAGTCTTTCAAAACGCTCCAACGCACCGGGCCTGCGTTCCGGGTTTGTGGCCGGTGATGCCGAACTGATCAAACAGTTTCTGCGCTACCGTACCTATCACGGCTGCGCCATGCCACCGGCGACGCAGGCCGCCAGCATCAGCGCCTGGCGCGATGAAGAGCACGTCAGAGAGAATCGGTCCTTATATACACGGAAATTCGCAGCAGTGCTGGAAATCCTGTCACCGGTACTGGATGTCAACCTGCCGGATGCAGGTTTCTATCTCTGGCCACAGACCCCGGGAGACGACACCGAATTCGCTGTTGGGCTAATGCAGCAGCAGAATGTGATTGTTCTGCCTGGCAGTTATCTGTCGCGCACCGCTGCAGGCCTCAACCCCGGCAGCAATCATGTGCGCATGGCGCTGGTGGCACCACTGGAAGACTGCATCGAGGCGGCGGAACGCATTAAAACGTATATTGTCAGCCTCTAGACAGTTATTATTATCAGCCTGCTTTAACCATTTTTCTGGAGAGTACCCTAAATGAGCGACATGCAGTCCACCATTGAAGAAGCCTTTGAACGCCGCGCCGACATTACACCGCGCAACGTCGAAACCCATGTCAAGGAGGCCACACAGGAAGCCATCAATATGCTTGATCGGGGCACAGTCCGTGTCGCCGAAAAGAAAGATGGCAAGTGGGTGGTCAATGACTGGCTGAAGAAAGCCGTGCTGCTCTCCTTTCGTATTGAAGACAACGCCTTCATCAAGGGCGGTTTTACCAACTACTACGACAAGGTCAGCTCCAAGTATGCCGACACCAACTCGCGCGAATTTCGTGAAGGCGGCGTACGTGTGGTACCACCGGCCACGGCACGCAAGGGTTCCTTTATTGCCTCAGGTGCCGTGCTGATGCCGTGTTATGTGAATATCGGCGCCTATGTTGACAGCGGCACCATGGTGGACACCTGGGCCACCGTCGGTTCGTGCGCACAGATTGGCAAGAACGTGCACCTCTCAGGCGGAGTCGGCATCGGTGGCGTACTTGAACCGGTACAGGCCAGCCCGACCATTATTGAAGACAACTGCTTTATCGGCGCCCGCTCCGAGGTCGTCGAAGGTGTCATTGTCGAGGAAGGCTCGGTGATTTCCATGGGCGTCTACATTGGCCAGAGCACCCGCATCTTTGACCGCTCAAGCGGCGAAGTCAGCTATGGCCGAATCCCCGCCGGCTCTGTTGTCGTCTCCGGCAACCTGCCTTCCAAGGACGGTACTTACAGCCTGTACTGCGCCGTGATCGTCAAACGCGTTGATGAGAAGACCCGTTCAAAGGTCGGCATTAATGAACTGCTGCGTGATATCTAGACAGCACCATTTCCATGACAACGCTATATGGCATCAACAATTGCGACACCATAAAAAAAGCCCGCCGCTGGCTGGCGGATAACGATATCGACTACCGTTTCCATGATGTGCGCAGCGACGGCATCAGCCGCAGTGATCTGCAGCGATGGATGAAGACACTTGACTGGGACAAGCTGCTGAACCGCCGCGGTACAACATGGCGCAAGCTGCCGGAATCGGTGCGCGACACCATCAGCAAGGCGAGCGCCATAGACATAATGCTGGAAAGCCCGGCCATAATAAAACGACCGGTACTGGAACATGACGGCGCATTCTACCTGGGTTTCAGTGCGGACAGCTATCAATCCATTTTCGAGACACAAACAGCCATATGAGCCCTACCCTTGAGCTATCCCGCGCGCTGATCGCACGTCCGTCCGTGACGCCGGATGACCAGGGTTGCCAGCAAATGCTGGCACAACGACTCGAAAAAATCGGCTTTGTTATTGAACACCTGCGGTTCGATGATGTTGACAACCTGTGGGCGCGTCGCGGCAGCGCTGAACCGGTATTTGCCTTTGCCGGTCACACCGATGTAGTACCCGCCGGGCCGCTGGCCGATTGGGACAGTGACCCGTTCGAACCCGAGATCAGGGACGGTTGCCTGTTTGGACGTGGCGCCGCCGATATGAAAGGCAGCATTGCCGCGATGGTCACGGCCTGTGAACGTTTTGTTGCCGGACACGCTGACCACACCGGTTCAATTGCCTTCCTCATTACCAGCGATGAGGAAGGCCCGTCTGTCAACGGCACCATCAAGGTGATTGAGCGCCTGGAAGCCCGCAACGTAAAAATCAAATGGTGCCTGGTTGGTGAACCCTCCAGCAAGGATCAAACCGGTGACACCATCAAAAACGGACGCCGTGGCTCCCTCTGCGGGGTACTGACTGTTCGCGGCAAGCAAGGCCATGTCGCTTACCCTCACCTGGCAGACAATCCGATTCACCGCGCCACACCTGCCCTGCACGAACTGGCAAGCATCGAGTGGGATGCCGGCAACGAATTTTTCCCGCCAACCACTTTCCAGATTTCCAATATCAACGCGGGTAGCGGCGCTGAAAATGTCATACCGGGAAGCGTGCAGGTATTATTCAACCTGCGCTTTTCAACCGAGTCAACGGCCGCGTCACTGAAATCACAGGTAAGCGCAGTCATGGAGCGCCACGGACTGGACTACGATATCCAGTGGCGACTTTCAGGCGAACCCTTTCTGACGCCGGCCGGAGAACTGGTAGATGCAGCCCGCCATGCCATCCACGCAACGATGGCAATAAATACCGAGCTATCTACCAGTGGCGGTACCTCCGACGGTCGGTTTATCGCACCAACCGGCGCCCAGGTCGTCGAACTCGGGCCGGTCAACGCCACCATTCACCAAACAAATGAATGTGTAAATATTGCAGAACTTGATAGACTGTCTGCTATCTACGAGCAAATACTAGAGCAACTCCTGGCCTGAGAATATAACAATGGATCATGGTCTTATGTCACGCAGCCTGTATATCCTGATACGACTTGCCATAGCTGGCTGCTTCGCTACATTGGTTACGGCCTGCTCCATGGGTCAGATGGTGGTGCGCGGTTCACAGACGATTCTGGACAGCGGCGTAGACTCGATGAATCGCGAAACAGACCTGCAACTTGCCAGGGATGCCATGCCGGCCAACCTGAAACTCTTCGAAGGCATGCTGATTGAAGATCCAGGCAATACTGAACTGCGTCTTTTTGCAGCCGAGGGTTTTTACGGTTACAGCTTCGGGTTTATCGAAACAGAAAATCCGGCGCGCGCCAGACAGCTGTACCGCCGTTGTTACGGACATGCACAACTGGCACTGCAACAGACTGGCGTGGATATCGATCCCGAAGTCGCAACATCTGAAGCTGTTGAAGCCGCAGTCGGCAAGGCCGGCAAGAAAGCCGTGCCGGCACTGTTCTGGACGGCCAGTTGCCTCGGCAAATGGATAGACCTGAGCCGGGACGATCTGGCTCTGGTCGCCAGCCTCGCCAATGTCGCCATCCTGATGCAACGCGTGCTGGAACTGGATAATGAATTCTATTTTGGCGGCGCACATCTTTTCTTCGGTGCTTACTACGGTGGACGCTCACCCATGCTCGGCGGCGACTTTGCCCGTGCAGAAGCCGAATTCCAGCGCGCGAATGAAATCAATGACAACAAGCTGCTGATCGTCAATTTACTACAGGCAGAATTTCTGGACCGTCAGCGACTTGACCAGCAGGCATTTCATCAGCACCTGACAGCCATCCTTGATGCGCCTGATGATCTGTATCCTGAAATGGCCCTGGTAAACGGCATTGCCAAGCAAAAAGCAGCCCTGCTGCTTGATCTTGAAGAGGAATGGTTTTGATGAGCAGATTCCCGCTGCAGTTATGCCGCTTGTTCCTGGTGTTGCTGCTGGGCACGACTGCGCTGACGAGCACATCATCACAGGCTGAAAAAATTCATGTCCTCAAGTTTGCCACGCTCGCGCCCGCCGGGACCACCTGGGTACGCCTGCTGCAGGACTGGGCCAATGAGGTCAGAAAAGAAAGCCGCGGACGGCTGGTTTTCAGGATTTATCCCGGTGGCGTACAGGGTGACGAACCGGAAGTCCTGAAAAAGATCCGCTTCGGACAATTGCAAGGAGGCGCTTTCACCGGCTACGGGATCGGTCAGATCTACTCGCCTGCACGGGTACTGGAGCTGCCTTTTCTGTTTAACGACTTTGAGGAAATCGACCATGTTCGCAAGCGTTTTATGCCCGAAATCGAACAGGGTTACCGTGACAACGGCTATGAACTGCTCGGCTGGATGGAAGTCGGACTTGTCTACTTCTTCTCCAAGGCCCCCATTGACTCGCTTGATGACCTGAAGGAACGCCGCATCTGGAACTGGCAGGGCGACCCCCTCGGTCAGGCCTTCTTCGAGGCCAGCGGTCTGTCCCCGGTGCCGCTGTCAATCATCGATGTCTATACCAGCCTGTCGACCGGGCTGATCGATACGGTCTACGCACCCCCCCTGGGTGCCATTGCCATGCAGTGGTTCACCAAGACGCAGTACATTACCAACGTACCCATGGCAAACGGCATCGGTTCTCTTGTTGTCTCCCGCCGCTTCTTCCAGAACCTGCCACAGGATCTGCAGAAAATCCTCAAGCGCACCGGTACTGCCACCGGTGAAATTCTTGTGGAAGCCACCCGCAAGGACAACATTGACAGCCTGCAAACCCTGCAGGACAGGGGCATGATCATGGTTGAGGCCACCGAAAGCCTTGAAAACGAAGCCCTGCAGGAAATCCGTGTCCGTGCAGGTGAAAGTCTCATGGAAAATGGCTACATTCCGGAGACAACCATCAACAGGGTCAATCAATGGTTGCAGGATTTCCGCAACGAAAAGGCTGCAGAAGCCCCAAATGCTGCTGAATGAGCCACAACTGGTTAGCAATTTTCGCCATGCACTGATACGCATGGAAGCTTTCATGGCCGGCGCATCCCTGTTGCTGTTGCTGGGCCTCGTGTTTGGACAGGTACTGGCTCGCAACTTTTTCCATAGCGGCATTCCGAATGCGGAACTGCTGTCCCGTTACATGGTGCTGTATGTCGCTTTCTTCGGTGCCGTGCTGGCGGTAGAAAGCAGCAAACATATCCGCATTGATGTTGTTGCTGCCTGCATGAAGCCGGAAAACATCAGGCGGCTGCAACCACCACTGTACCTGATTTCGTCAATCCTTTGCGGCATCATGACCTGGGCCGCGATCCGCTTCTGGTATGACGACTGGCAATATGCAGCAGAACATGAACGCTGGGGTTCCATCCTTGCATTAATCACCCCCTTCGGTTTTTTCCTGCTGTCGCTGCATTTTCTGCTGGGTGCGTTGTTTTCGCCGGCAAGGGCTGACTCACCATCATGACCCTGCTGCTTGTCGGCCTGCTGATTCTGCTTGCACTGCTTGGCCTGCCGTTATTTATTGCTCTTGCCGGTGGCAGTCTGCTTGCTACCTACAACGCCGGGCTGGACCCGGCACTGCTTGCCGTCGAACTTAACCGGCTGGCATCATCTCCCCATCTTGCAGCCATCCCCCTGTTCACCTTTGCCGGCGTAATCCTCGCGGCCGGTGGCGCACCGCAGCGCATGATCCAGCTGTTCAACGCCTCGGTTGGCTGGCTGCCGGGCGGCATGGCCGGTGTAGCCATTGCTTCCTGCGCTTTCTTTACTGCTTTCTCGGGCGCTTCCGGCGTTACCATCCTGGCACTCGGCGGACTGATGTTTCCGATGTTATTGCATGCCGGCTACAAGGAACGTTTTACCCTGGGTCTGCTGACCACATCCGGATCGCTGGGTCTGCTGTTTGCACCCAGCCTGGCAATCCTGCTGTATGGCATTGTTGCCGGTGTCAGCATCGACCAGCTGTTCCTTGCTGGAATCGTACCGGGTTTCCTTTTGATGTTGATGCTTGGTCTCTATGCCCTGTACATCGGCAGAAAAGCAGACATCCCGCGACACGAATTTTCTGTTGCTGCACTGGGTACTGCATTCAGGGAAGGCATCTGGGACATTTTTCTGCCCATAGGCATACTCACCGGCATCTTTGGCGGCTATGTAACCATCACAGAGGCTTCGGCATGCACGGCTATCTATGTACTGTTGCTGGAAGGCGTCATCCACAGGGAAATACACCTGGTTAAACACTTGCCATCACTGCTCAGG
>Ga0316189_10003052_pt1 | contig 16304 bp, 8 predicted proteins | sample LowCovwburrow_MG_FD_204930 | JGI IMG/M metagenome (GOLD analysis project Ga0316189, IMG submission 204930) | Coastal sediment microbial communities from Maine, United States - Lowes Cove worm burrow | ecosystem: Environmental > Aquatic > Marine > Coastal > Sediment | place: USA: Maine... | reverse complement strand
GAAGCGCTCGCAGAGGCCGCTTCTCGCAACCGCTCGTAGGGGCCGCTCGTAGGGGCCGAGGTGAGCCTCGGAGGATGGGCCTGCTAGGGGCGGGTCTTCGCCTAGGTCTTCGCCTAGGTCTTCGCCTAGGTCTTCGCCTAGGTCTTCGCCTGGGCCTGGGCCTGGGCCTGGGCCTCGGCGTTGAGCTCCCGCCGGAGGTTGGCGTCGAAGATGAAGGTGCCGAAGGGGAGGACCGAGGCGATGAAGCCGGCGGCGATCTTCTTCAGGGGCCACTCGCGCTCGCTCGCCGCATGAAAGAGGGCGAGGATGAAGACCAAGAAGAGAAAGCCGTGGGCGGAGCCGACGATCCTGACCGCCTCGGGGCGGCCGGCGAGGTACTTCAGCGGCATCGCGATCCCGAGGAGGATGAGGAAGGAGGAGCCTTCGAGCAGTCCGATGAGGCGGAGTCGGCCGATTGGGGTCGTTAGCTGCATGGTTCGCTCGCGTTGGCGGAGGATAGTCGATACGGCGGCCACGGCCCACCTGTCCGACCGAGCCGCGGAGCGGCAGGCGGGAAAAAAGCGCTCAACGGACGACCGAGCGCCAGCCCGCGAGCGCAGAGCGGGTGAGGTCCTCGATGAGGGAGTAGGTCGCCGGGAGGAAGACGAGGGTGATCACGGTGCTGGTCGCGAGGCCTCCGGCGACGATGATCGCGATCGAGTGGTAGTAGACGCCGGCGAGGGTCGGGTGGTGGAGGATCATCGGCACGACCCCGAGGATCGTCGTCCCCGCGGTCATCAAGATCGGCCGGATCCGATCCTGCCCGGCCTGGGCGAGCGCCTCGCCCCGCTCTAGGCCCTCCGCCCGGAGCTGGAGCGTACGGTCGACGAGCATGATCCCGTTGTTGACGACGATGCCGATCAGGATAAAGAGGCCGATCATCGCCGCGGTGTCGACCGTCGTCCGCGTCAGCCACATCGCCCAGGGCGCGCCAAAGCAGCCGAGGAGGCAGGTGAGGAGGATCGAGAAGGGCTGGAGGAAGCTCTCGAAGAGCGAGGCCATCACCGCGTAGACGAGGATCAGACAGAGCGCGAGGTTGATCAGCATGTCATCGCGGGACTGCTTCTCCTTCCACCAGGGGACCCAGTCGCCGACGGTGTAGCCGGCGGGGAGCTGGAGCCCCTCCAGGGCCTCGTCGACGAGGGCGCGGTTGGCCTCGGCGTCGCTGTTGACGAAGCGGATCTTGATCGAGACGAGGGTCACGCGATCGAGGCGCTGGACGAAGAAAGGGGCGCGGGTCGTCGAGAACGAGGCGAAGTTGGAGAGGGGGACCTCTTCGCCGGTCGCCAAGGTAATCCGCAGGTCGCGGAGCTCGGCGAGCCCAGGGGCGCTCTCCTGCTCGCGCAGGCTCATGGTCCCGGCGCTCAGGCGGAGCTCGATCTCCCCCTCCTCGCCGCGGACCTTGCCCATCGGCACGCCCTGGAAGGCGGTCGTGATCGCCTGCGAGATCGCGTCGGCCCGGAGGCCCGCGCGGATGATCCGGGCGGCGTGGAGCTCGACGTGGACCTCGCGGGAGCCTTCGTCGTAGGGGCCGGAGACGACGTCGTAGCCGCCCTTCTCGGGGTCGCCGACGTCGCCCTTGGGGAGACGCTCGCGGAGGCGCTCGACGACCCGCTGGGCGAGCTCCATGAGCACCCCCATGTCCTCGCCGCGGACAGCGATCCGGACCTCGTTACGGCCGCCGCGGCGGCGGCTCGAGCGGCGATCTTCGCCGACCAAGAAGCGGAGCCCGGGGCGCTCCGGGAGGTTCTTCGAGATCGCGAGCTTGAACGCCTCGATGTCCTCTTCGCTCTCGGCGCGGGCGCTCGGATAGGCGTCGCATTGCCCCCACCAGTCGGAGTACTGGCAGGAGAGGTGCTCTAGGCCGATCTTCTCCTTGATCGCGAGGAGCTCCTTCTCGACGGCGAGGACGTGGCCGCCGATCTCTTCGTGGTCGGGCGAGCCGGAGAGCTGGAAGGTGATCGGCGTCGCCTCGGTCTGGGAGTCGAGATCGCCGAGCTCGTAGTTGAGCTGGGTCGCCGGGATCGTCGCGGTCGCGGCGAGGCAGAGGCCGGCGAGGACGGTCAGCCGCGGCCAACGGAGCGAGCGAGCGATCAGCCAGCGATAGCCCCGGGCGATCGCCTCAAGGGCCGGCAGACGCGGCTGCGCCTTCGCCTCGCCGAGCGACTTTGACATCATCAGCGGGACGGCGGTCTGCGAGATCACCAGCGAGCAGAGGAGCACCGCGGCGAAGGTGATCCCGAGGGGCCGGAGGTAGGCGGTCATCCGATCCGCGGGCGGGCCGAAGATCAGCGGCAGGAAGACGATCACCGACGAGAGGGTCGAGGCGATCGTCGCCAGGCCGACCTCACGGCTGCCGCGGAGGATCGCCGGCTCTTTCGCCTCGCCACGGGCGAGGTGGTTCTCGATCGCCTCGACGATGACGACCGCGTTGTCGATCAGCGCGCCGACCCCGAGGACCAGGCCGAGGAGGACGATGCAGCTCAGCTCGTCACCGCGCAGGAAGAGCACGCCGGTGGTCGCGAGGAGGGTCAGCGGGATGCACATCGCCGCGATCAGCGTCACCCGCATGCGCCGGAGGAAGAGGAAGAGGACGCAGATCCCGAGCAGGCCGCCGAAGATCCCGGTGGTCTGGAGATCACCGAGGGTGTTGAGGATCTGCTCGCCTTGGTCGGCGAAGATCATCATTCGCACGTCGCCGAGCGCCGGGTTCTTGCCCATCTCGGCGATCTCAGCCCGGACACGAGCGGAGAGGTCGACCGGGCTCGCGCCGGCCTCGGCGTAGATCGCCAGGTTGATCCCGGGGCGGCCGTCGAGGCGCCTGAACCTGCGCTGCTCCTTGGGGTGGATCGAGACGTCGGCGACCTCGCCGAGGCGGGCCTGGATCTCCGGCGGGCCGCGGGCGCCGAGGCCTGTGCTCGCCCCCGGGGCGCCGCTGAATTGCGCGAGCATCGCGCTCGTGAGGGCCGGCGAGGTCCCGAGCTGACCGGAGAGGGCGAGGGTGGCGGCTGAGCCGATGCCGACGTCGGGCTGGGAGCTGGTCTCGGTCTCCGCGGTGGCCGTGCCGCCACGGCGCAGCGGGAGGGCGGCGTAGGCCTCTGGGTCGGCGTCGATGCCCGGGGCGCGGACACCAGGGGTGATATCGCCCTCCTGGAGGAGCCCGAGGCTGCGCCCCTGCCTCGCCGAGCGGACGGTCTCGGTGATCGACTGGGTGGCGACGCCGGTCCGGCGGACGCTCTCGAGGTCGAGGGCGATCTCGAGCTCGTCGGGCTCCACCCCCTCAAACTCGATCCGTGAGACCCCGGGGATCCGCTCGATCTTGCGGACGATGTGGCGCTCGATGGTCTGGTAGCGGAGGTCGCCGTCGCTCGCCAGACGGAGCGAGAGAACCGGCTCGTCGGCGGAGCTCCAGGAGTCGATCGTGATCCGCTGGATCGTGTCGGGGAGATCGGGGCGGGCCCGGTCGAGGCGCTCGCGGATCTCCGCCTTGCGGGCGTCGATGTCGGTCCCGGGGGCGAAGTCGAGGTTGACCCGGACCCCCCAGCCGCCGCTGCCGACCTGGATCTGCTGGAGGCCGCGGAGCCCGGCGATCTCCTCTTCGATGGGCCGGATGACCTCGCGTTCGAGCAGCTCCGGGGTCGTCCGCAGGACGTTGAAGCGGATCGAGATCTTCGACGCGCCGACGTTCGGCATGAAGGTCAGCGGCATCTTGAAGGTCGCGATCACCCCGAGAACGAAGGCCGCGACCAGGAGCATCGTGATCATCACCGGCCGGCGGAGGGCCAGGTTCGCGAGGCTGAAGGTGCGCGTTGCCATCTAGGAGACCGAGGTGTCCGGGGACTTCGAGGGGGCCGGGGAGTCCGAGGGGACCGGGGAGTTCGGCGCCCCGTCGCTCGCGTCTCCCCCTTCGCCTGCCATCTCCGCCCAGGCGTCGCGGCGACGGCCGGGGAAGAGCGAGTAGACGCAGGGGATCACCAGCAGGGTGAGCAGCGTCGCCAAGGCGAGGCCGCCGATCACGGTGATCGCCAGGGGTTGGCGCAGGGCCGCGCCATCGCCGAGGCCGATCGCCATCGGCACGAGGCCGAGGATGGTGGTCGCGGTCGTCATCAGGATCGGCCGCAGACGCAGAGCGCCTGCGATCTCCAGCGATTCGCGGACCGAGCAGCCGAGGCCGCGGCGGTGGTTGACGGTGTTGATCAGGACGATCGCGTTGTTGACGACGATCCCGCCGAGGATGATCACGCCCATGCCGACGATCGCCGAGAGCGGGGTGCCGGTGCCCGCGCAGGCCAGGAGCGCGCCGGCGATCGCCAGCGGTACCGTGAACATGATCAACAGCGGGTGGTGGAGGCTCTCGAAGCTCGAGGCCATGACCACGTAGATCAGGAAGATCGAGAGGAGCGCGGTGAAGCCGAGGCTGCGCAGGGACGCGCCCATCTCCTCGGCCTGGCCGGCGACGCTCGTCGTCACCAAGGGATCATCTGCGGCGTGGGCCTGGAGGATCGCCTGGACCTCGGCGGCGACCCCTCCGAGGTCGCTGCTGGTCAGGCGTCCGCGGATCCGCAGGCCGCGAGCTCCCTCGATCCGGCGGACCTCGGCGGGGCCGATGTTCGGCTCGAGGTCGGCGACCGCCGAGAGGAAGACCGGCACGCCCTCCGAGACCCCGACCTGGATCCGGCCGACATCGTCGATGTTGTTGCGGTCGACCCGGGGTAGCTGGACGCGGACGTCGAGCTGGCGGTCGGAGGCGTGGAGCTTGGTCGCGATCTCGCCCTGGATCGACCGTTGGACCGCGGCTGAGGCGACGGCGACGTCGAGGCCGAGGCGGCCGAGTCGCTCGCGGTCGAAGCGGACGCGGACCTCCGGACGTCCGCGGAGATCGTCGGGGGTGACGTCGGCGAGCCCCTCCAGGGCCTCGAGCTCCGGGAGGATCCGGCGGGCGTGGGCGATCATCCGCGCGGGATCCTCAGAGAAGACCCGGACCTCGATCGGCGCGTCGACAGAGAAGAGCGCGGGGCGGCCGAGCTGGAGGGTCGCCTCGGGGTCGTAGGTCGCGGCGGCGAGGCGCTCAAAGAGGGCGGCGACGACCGCAGGCTGCTCTTCGGCGGTGATCGAGGGGTCGAGGCGAAGGTTCACCTGGGCGAGGTGGGTGCCGGTGATCGACCCGCTCGCTGAGCCGGCGGAGGTGATCGAGCCGACCCGGGCGAAGACCCGCGCCGCCGCGGGATCACGGTCGGCGACGGCGACGAGCCGGCGGGTGAGCTCGGTCGTCCGCTCGAGCGCGGCCCCCTGCGGCAGCGTGAGCTGGACGAAGACCTCACCCTGGTCGATCTCCGGGAGCAGGGTCTGGCCGAGCTTTTCTCCTTGTTGGAGGGCGATAGCGCACAGGGCGAGCGCGGCGGCGATGATCCCGACGCGGGCCCGCAGCGCCCCGCGGAGGGTGACCGGGTAGACCCGCTCGAGCGCGGCGTAGCCCAGGGAAAATGGGGAGGCGAGGACGCCGAGGACGCGGCTCGTCACCTTGATCAGCGCCCGGATGACGACGAAGAGCAGCGCGATCGGCAGGACGAGCCAGGAGAGGAGCGTCTTCGGGGCGTCCTCGATCTCGCCGGAGCTGGGCTCCAGGCTCTGGAGCACTGGGACCAAGGTCAGCGACACCAGCATCGACGAGACGATGCTCAGGGAGACCGCGTAGGAGAGGTCGCGGACGAGCTGGCCGGCGATCCCCTCGACAAAGGCGATCGGCAGGAAGACGGCGACGGTGGTCAGGGTCGAGGCGACGACGCTCGGGGCGACCTCGCGGGTGCCGGCGACCGCCGCCCCCTTGGCGCCGAGGTGTGGGTCGGCCTCGCGCACCCGGGCGATCGCCTCGAGGACGACGATCGCGTTGTCGACGAGCATGCCAACCCCGAGGGCGAGGCCGCCGAGGCTCATCAGGTTGAGCGAGACGTCGAGCGCTTGGAGCGGGACGAAGGTGGCGAGCACCGAGATCGGGATCGTCACCGCGATCACGAGCGTCGCCCGCAGGTCGCGGAGGAAGAAGAGGAGGACGAGGACCGCCAAGAGGCCGCCGACGAGCACGTTTTCGCGCACCTCGGAGATCGCTGAGGCGATGAAGTCGGCCTGGTTGGAGAGGACGACGACCTCCTCGCCGGGCTGGAGCTTGAGGTGGGCGATCGAGGTGATGACGGACTCGGCGACGGCGACGGTGTTGGCGTCACCCTCGCGGAAGATCGCGAGCTCGATAGCCTCGCGGCCGTCGACCAAGGAGAGCTCCTCGCGCTCCTTGGCGACGCGGACGACGGTCGCGAGATCGCGCAGGCGAAGCTCGGCGCCCTTCTCGGAGCGGAGGATCGTCTCGCCGAGCGCCGCGGTCGTCCGCGCCTCGTGGACCGTGCGGATCAGATAGCGGCTGCGCTGCTCGGAGAGAGCGCCGCCCGGGCGGTTGATGTTGTCAGCGGTGATCGCCGCGACGATCTGCTCGGCGCCGATGCCGAGGGCGGCGAGCCGCTGGGGGTCGATCTCGACCCGGATCTCATCCTCGTCACCGCCGTGGAGCTGGACCGCCGCGACCCCCTGGACCTTTTCGAGGGCGCGCTTGACCTGACGATCAGCGCGCTGCCGGAGGGCGCCGAGGTCAACCTTGGCGTCGCCCGCCGCATCGGAGTTCTCTCCGCTGGCGCTCGTCCCCGGGTTGTCGGGGTTGTCGGGGTTGTCGGGGTTGTCGGGGTTGTCGGGGTTGTCGTTGCCCGCGTCGCCCCTTTGGGCACCAGCGTGACCCTTCGGCGGTCCGCGAGCGCTGCGTCCGCTGACCAGGGCCAGGCGGAGGATCGGCTCCTGCGCGGGGTCGTAGCGGAGCACCACTGGGCGCTCCGCCTCCTGGGGCAGGACGACTCGATCGAGCTTCTCGCGGACGTCGTCCATCGCCCGGTCGATGCCGGTGCCCCAGGCGAAGTCGAGGACGATCTCCGAGCGACCCTCGCGGGAGACGGACTCGACCTGGACCAGCCCCGGGACCGCGCCGACGAGCTCCTCGATCGGTCGGGTGACGAGCTCCTCGACGTCGGTCGGGGCCGCGTCGGGGTACTCGGTCTGGACCGTGAGGCTCGGGTAGGAGAGGTCGGGGAGGAGGGCGACGGGCAGGCGCAGCAGCGCGACGATGCCGAAGATCAGCACCGCGAGGGTGGCCATGGTCGTCGTCACCGGGCGGGCGACGGAGCCGGCGATCCAGCCGCCGAGCACCGCCAAGCTACTTGTCCTCGCTCTTGCGGGGGCGTTTTCCGTCGCCGCGTTTCTGTTCTCCTGCGCCGCGCTTGCCTGCGCTGCGCTCGCCCCCGCGGTCGTCGGCTCCAGCTTCGCCGGCGTCGCTCGCCTCGCCGCTCGCCTCTACGCCTTTGCCCTCTTTGCCCTCTTTGCCCGTTGGCGCGAGGGCGTTGGCGGCTCCGGTCGGGCTCGCCTCCCCGGGGCCAGCCTGGGTGTCAGCGCCGAGCGGGCGGACCGGCATCCCCTCGACGATCCCGCCGCTGGCGTCGGCGATCACCACCGCGTCGCTGGCGATGTCGCCGGTGATCTCGAAGCGCTGCTCGCCGCGCAGGCCGATGCTGATCTGGGTGCGCTTCGCCTTGCCGTCGACGACCGTGTAGACGTGAGGTTCGCCTTCGTAGTCGAAGAGCGCCTCGATCGGCAGGGTGAGGCTCGCCTGGCGGGCGGCGACGCGGACCTTCGCCCGGGAGAACGCGCCCGGAACGGCCGCTGAGGGGAAGGTCTCGGCGCGGGCGATGAACTTCACGGTGCCGGTGAGGGCGTCGACGATCGGCGCCCGGCGGATCACCGCGGCCTTAAAGCTCGACCCGTCGAGGAGCTCGAGCTCGACCTCAGAATTGACCGCGACCTCGCTGGCCTCGGCCTCTGGGATGTGGAGCTCGAGGTCGAGCTTGGAGAGGTCGGCGATCGAGAAGAGCGGTGTCGCCTGGGTCGCCATGTTGCCGACGTCGACGTGGCGGGCGATGATCGTCCCGGCGAAGGGGGCGGTCACCTTGGTCTGGGTGACCTGATGACGCGAGACCTTGACGCTGGCCAGGGCCTGCTCGACCGCGTAGCGCTGCTTGTCGAGCTCTTCGCCGGAGACCGCGTCGAGGGCCGCGATCTGCTCGAGGCGGCGGAGCTCAGCCTGGGCGTTTTTTGCGGTCACCTGGGCGGCCGAGGCCTGGAGGTTGAAGGCGCGCCCGTCGAGGCGGGCGAGCATCTGGTTGTCGGCGACGACGTCGCCCTCTTCGGCTCGGAGCTCGAGGATCACGCCGGCCTGGGTCGCGACCAGATCGGCGCTGCGCAGGGCTTGGAGGGTCCCGGAGGTGCGGTAGAAGCGCTCTACGACCGCCGGTGCGGGCTCCGTCACCGCGACCGGGAGGGCCTCTTCGCCTTTGCCGCCTTTACCGCCTTTGCCGCCTTTGCCGCCTTTGCCCTGCCGGGCGGACTTTCCTGCCTTGCCACCCTTGCCCTGCTCCTCGCCGGCGGCAGCGCCGCATCCGGTCGCGATGGTGAGCGCGAGCATGAGGGCGTGGTGGAGGCGTATCTGCGGCATGGGCGGCCGGGTGAGCGTACTCGAAGATCCTGAGACTGCGGACCTATGAGGGAGCTGAGCTGTGTGAGCAGGACGTAAATGAACGATGAAACCGCGCGTTTCTCGCCGCCGTAGAGGGCGTCCTGCGTCAAGCTCCCGGAGCTTGGTCGTGCGGGCTCAGACCCACGAACATTCGCAGGGTTGAGGCGTCCCATGGGCGGAGACGAGCGATCATCGAAGGTCATCGCCCCGCGATGTCGAGCGGCGGGCTGAGGTGGCGCTGCTCTTGGCGAGGCGACGATCGGAGCTCTGCCCGGAGCCGAGGTCGTCGGCTTGTCACCGCATTGAGGGGCCTCTTCAAGAGGGGGTGCCCCGGGGCGTCGGGGAGCTCTGATGCTCGAGACATCTCCGTCGATCGTTCTCATGCCTACGCGCTGCCGCGGGTCGAGGAATCGCTGCTGACTCTTCAGAACGATTCCGTGAAGGTGGTTCGCTCGCGAGGAGAGCTGAGCTCTCCTCAGGGCGAGACCGAGCCGCATCCTTTTCGGGGGCGAACATCGTTCGAGTGGTTAGATCAAGTGTGGGATTGGACTCGGGATCGCCGCTGTAGTGGCGGGCCAGCGCCGGTTCTATCCGCACGCAGAGGACTCGAGCATGACACATCCGCACAGACCAAAGAATCGACGTTGGACCCTTCTCGCAGCGAGCACAGCGCTCTGTGTGGCGGCCTCCGCATGCGTCGAGCCGGAGGAGGACGTGGAGGCCCGTATGTGCGTCTCGGTGACCGAGCCTATCACCCTCAATGCGGGCACCTTCGGCCACAAGCCGAAGATTCAGCGCACTGGCAATGGGAACCTGATCGTGATCTATGGCGACGCGGTCGACGGCAGCGGCGAGGTCTACGATCTCAAGGCGGACGCCGAACGGCCCGCTCGCGACATCTTCGTCCGCACCTGCATGCCGGGCGCCGAGAAGAGCTGCAACAACCCCCTAGACTGGTCCGAGGCCCACAACGTCTCCCAGTCGGCGGCGAAGACCAGCATTCAGGCGGCCTGGCAGGGCGGCGATACGGTCGTCGACCGGGCGGACTTCTGGGGCGATATCGACAAGCCGAACGTCAAGACCGCCGGGACTGCGCTTGTCCTGACCTGGACGAGCAAGTACTGCCCTGACGGTGATCTGAGCACCCCCGAGGTGGACCCGCCGGTCCAGCGAGCGGGCCGCTACCTCGAGCGTGATGGACGTGTAGTCCCCTTCTCCTGCATGTGGACGGCCCACTCGGTGAACAACGGCGTCGACTGGAGCGCGCCCCAGCAGCTCAGCACCGGTGAGCGTGACGCCAAGCAGGACAGCAGCCGCGGCTCCTACGACTCGGAGAAGAAGCTCGTCCAGTGGGTGGCGTCGTGGCAGGAGGATCCGCTCGGGCTCCAGCTCGGCGAGGGCGACGGTCCCGGCGATGGGGCCTCGGGGGCGACGGTCTCCAGCGGCACCGATGTCTGGTTTAGCCACGCGACTCACACGATCAGCGGACCCAGCGACAACGCCTTCGCCTGGGCGACGCCGGTCCGCCTCAGCGACAATTTTGAGGACAAGTACGGGGTCTCTGGGCAGGTCAACCCGATCTTCGCCGGGACCGGCGAGAATGTCCCTGAGGACGAGGTCGAGAAGGGGCGCGCTGGGGCGGCGCGGCCGAACATCGGCAAGGTCGGCAAGACCGCGATCGTCGCCTACGAGGAGACCAAGGGCTCGGAGGGGCTCGACGAGGGCAAGGTCATCCGCTACCACGCCTTCGACTACAACGCGCCGCCTGCCGACGCGGCCGGGAGGGCCGGCTGTGTCCTCAGCGACCCGACGAAGAACGCCCGGCGTGTCCGCTTCCTGACCCAGAGCCCCACCGACGCTGGCGAGGGGGGGATCCACATCGGCATCTTCTGGAAGGAGGGGGTCGAGGACAAGGGAGGTCCCTCGGACATCATCATCCGTCGGGGCATCGACGGTCTCCAGGCGGCCAACATGGTGCCGGCCGTCGACCCGGCCTGCGCGACCTCGGACTACGCGGAGGTGCTCGCCCTCGGCAGCGAGGCCGGCGAGAACCTGAGCAGCCAGACGCCGACCGCGACGCTCGCCAACCTCGGCGACGACTCTGAGGTCAACGATCGGGAGAACGCGCTCGCCCACCGCGGTGTCCTCCGCGGTCGCGATATGTGGGTCGGCTACACCTACAGCGAGGATCTCCAGGCCCTCTGGGCGCAGCTCAACAACTACGACTTCTGGATCCGCCGCTACAACGTCGACGACGGCGCCTGGACCCTGCCGATGAACGTCTCCAACGTCGAGGACAAGGCGATCAATGTTCGGGAGCCGCGGATGTTCGCGCCGCCGAAGGGCACCAGCGCCTGCTCGATGGACCCCGCCTTCTGCCAGGACACCGATGTGGTCTACGTCGCCTTCGGCACTCAGGTGAACGAGGTCGGGCCCTTTGACAACGGCGGTGATGATCTCGGGCTCTTCATCACGGTCAGCATGGATCGCGGGGAGAACTTCGAGGAGCCGACGCGGCTGTCGACGGCGATGGGCAGCGCCTTCGACGACGACGAGAACGCCTACGAGTCGCAGATCGTCACCCGGCCCGACGGGACCCGCTTCTACGCGGTCTGGGCCAACAAGCACCTCGACACCGGCGACGTGCACGGGGAGTTCGTCAGCGGCGACCTCACCAGCACCGAGGGGCTCGACACGAACAGCTGCGAGATGCTCGAGTAGCGGCGCTCCGGTGTCGCAGAGCAGAGGCCGCGGGGGAGCTATCCCCTGCGGCCTCTCTTCTGCGGGCGACCGGTTCATGACATCGCGGGCGATGTCGGAGCGCGGAAGACGGCCAGACGAGCCGAGCGCCCGGCCAGCTCGTCGAGGGTGTTTGCTGCTCTCTTGTCGAGCTCGCCCGAGCTAGGCGCGGCGACGTCGGCGACGGATGAGCCCCGCGAGGCCGAGCCAGAGGGCGAGGCTCGCGGCCTTGTCCGCCGGGCTGGCGTTCTCCACCCTACAGCCGCAGCCGGTCTCATCGTCGAGGCCGCCGCCGGTGGACGAGGTCGCCGAGTCGTCGTCTGTGTCGAAGCCGCCGGTCTCGGTGTCGAAGCCGCCGGTCTCCGAGTCGGAGGTCGGCCCCATACCGCAGTTGTCGGGGATCCAGGTCGGGAAGGGCATGTTGGAGATCCCGCTGACCGTGATGTTGTCGATGTTCCAGCCGGGAGCTCCGGCGGCGGAGTCGGTGCCGATGCGGAAGCGGAGGTGGACCGCCTTGCCGGCGAAGGCCTCGCCGAAGTCGAGCGTCATCGGCTGCATCTTCGGGTAGCCGGGGCTCTCGTCGGTGAAGGCGTTGACACCGTTGATCGGGTTGGCCCCCGAGTTGATCACGCCGTTGTAGCCGGGGTCGAGGTAGTTCGACACGTCCTCCCAGGTCTCGCCCTGATCGCTGGAGACCTCGAGGAGGCCGCCGTCCCAGGCGATGTCGTCGGAGAACTCAAACTTGAAGGCGTGGTCGAACGAGATCACCAGCGGCTCACCGGCGACCGCCTGGAGGGGCGGTGAGATCAGCGAGGTGTCGCTGACATTGCCGATGTCGCGGCCGGTCCAGACGTAGCCGTTGTCGGCCGTCACCTGGCGACTCCAGACGGTGTCGCCGGCGGTGCCGTTGATCGCCCAGGGCGAGTCCGGGACCTCGACGTCGTCTGTGGCCGAACTTTGCGGGTAGACATCGCCGTGGAGAACGACGGGAAGCTTGAGCTCGCGGACCTCGTCGCAGCCGCCTGGGGTCGTCAGACGCACCGTGAGGTTGACGTGCTCATCGTCGGTGAGACCCTCGATCACCGAGACCGGGAGGGAGAGGTCAAACTTGTCGAGGCGGGCGACGCCCGGCAGGGTCACGGAGGACCCCTCGGGGAAGGTCAGGCTCGGGGTCGGCGAGATGACCTCGACGGTCGCGCCCGCCGGCAGCTCCTCGACGCCGTTGTTGAAGAGCTCGATCGAGATGAGCCCCGACTCGCCGCCGTCGATCACCCCGTCGCTGTCACAGGAGTCGTCGCCCTCGTCGATGTTGAGGCTGGTCAGGGCGGCGTTGGCCCGCAGGTCGTAGGACTCGACGATCCCGACAAAGTCCTTGGAGTCGCGCTCTGGGCCGATCGCGCAGGTTCCGGCGCCGCGGCGGGCGAAGGCCTGGGCGGCGGTGATGAAGTCGTCCTCGTCGACCTGCGAAATTGCGAGCAGGATCGCGTCGCGCTGCTCGGTGTAGGTCGGCGCCGGCGGTGTCATGATCATCCCGGCGACCACGTAGTCGCTGAGGGAGCGTCGGATCTCGTCGAAGCTCTTGTCGCCCGCGTGGGCCTTGTGGAGGCTGATGTAGACCTCCCACATCATCGTCGCCCAGACCTCGCCGGCGTTGTGCACCTGGGCGTTCGAGCCGCTGACGTTGATCGCGTCGACCTGCGGCAGGCTGTTGTCGGTGCCGATGTGTTTGAAGGTCAGCGGGTCCTTCTCCGTGTTGACGGAGTAGGGGACCCGGCGGATGCCGAAGTATCCCGCCTGGTCGAAGCCCGCGTAGGTCTGACTCGCGTAGGTGCCGTCGAGGTCGTCGCCCTCGCGTAGGGCCTGGTGGAGCGCGAGGAAGTCGCCCCAGCCCTCGCTCATGGCCCCGCATTGAGAGCTGCCGCACTCGACTAGGCGGTGGTGGATGTAGTGGCCCCACTCGTGGGCGACGATCTGGTTGTCGATGGTCCCGTCGCGCTCCGCGTCGGCGTCGCCGACCATCGTCGCCGTGACCGTGCCCTGCTCGAGCTCTGCCTTGATAAGGGCGCCGTCGGCCTTGGTCACCGCCTGGGTCGGGATCGACGGGTCCTCCATCTCGCCGTCGTTGCCGAGCCCGGGGGGCGAGTTGCCCTCGACGTTGTCGGCGATGACCACCGCGATCGCGCCCTTGGACGTAGCCCCGTTGACCTTGGTCTCGAAGGTGCAGTCGCCGCGGTCGATCAGGACGATCTTGCCGGCGACGTCGTTCTTCGGCGGCTCGCAGCCGTCGGTCGAGCTTACGCCTTCGCCGTCGTCGATGAGGACCATCGTCCCGCTGAGCTCGTACTTGGTCGGGCCGAACTGACCCTTGGTGACCGTGTAGCTCGCCTCCGAGGGGGCGAGGGTCAGGCTCGCGCTGCTGTTGCGCGGGGTCCACAGGTACATCTGCATGACCGGCGAGACACCGTCGCTCGGCGTCATCATGTTCGCGTTGTTGCGGGCGCCGGTCAGGGCCCCGTCCTGGGCCTGGGCCTGGAGGCGGTCACGGTCGGCGCCGCCGCGGCCAAAGTTGTCGTCCTGGGCGTTGCCGGCCGCCTCGTTGAAGCCGGAGTCGTACCAATAGTCGTGGAGCCAGTTGATGTTGTAGAAGAGCTGCGTGGTCGCGGCCATCGACTGCTCCTCGGTCGCCAGCGGCTCCAGGCTGGCGTTGTAGTTATGGTCGAAGGTGCCCGGGGCGGTGATCTTCGCCCGGAACTCGCCCTCCTCGGGGTGGAAGCCGCTGGGGCTCGTATGGTCGACATAGGCGTCGACGTTGTTGCCGAGGGTCTCGACCGCGCCGTCCGGGAGCCAGGGATCGCTGACGCCGTCGGGGTTTGTGTTGAAGCCGTCGATCGTGACGAGGTTCGGCTTGGTGAACTCGGAGGGGCCGATGTCGGGGACGCCGGTCGGGTGTGGGGTGTGATCGGCGAAGGGTCCGTCATGGGGGCGATGGTCGCCCTCGGCGTCGGCCCAGACCCGGTAGGAGACGGCCTCGTTGGCCTTCATGCTCCGGCGGTGGAGGACTCGGCCGTCGTCCGCAGCGATCACGTACTGGTAGCCGTCGAGCTCCGGGTCGGCGCCGACGTAGGTCTGGGTCTCGACGAAGAAGGCGGGGAGCAGCCCGTCGCCTATCGGGAAGTAGACCGGCTTGACCCGGGCCGGCGCCCGCATGTGGACGGCGGTCGGGCCCGCGTCGGCGGCGAAGTCGAGGAAGGTCTCGCCGGGGAGGTTCGCCCGGCTCGCGGAGCGGGTGAGCTGGGCGGCGAGCACCTCGCTGCCGTAGAGATCGCCGAGGGCGCTCGCGGTCGCCGCTTCGGGGTCGAGGTCGAAGTCGAGCGCAGCGTCCGCGCGGGCCCTGGGGTGCGGGCTGCCGGAGACCGCGACCAGGCGATAGTCACGATCGAGGAGCACCTTGACGTCGCCGTGGAAGACGTCGACACCGTCGACGGTCTGCCGCATCACGACGATCACACCGCCGCGGCCGACGTCGTGGGTGAAGAGGGGGCGAGCCTCGTCGATGACCGCCGCTGAGACCCCGTAGGTGTCGCGGATATTTCGCAGGTGGTGCCGAGCTGCCTGGTCTGCGGTGCTCCCCGCCTTCGCCGGCTCCGTCGGCGCGCTGACGAAGAGGGACGGGACCCCCCGGGTGGCCTCCCGCGACTGGACGACCCCGGGGGCCACTTTGAAGGCATCGCTCGCCCGCGAGGCGGAGGCCGCTGACCAGCCGGCGTCGTAGAGGTCGCGCTCCCCCGCCTGCGCTGCTGACGAGTGCGCGATCGTGGCGACCGAGATCACCCCGGTGATCAAGCGAATACCGACGCCGATCCTCCTGCGACGGGCTGGCGGAGAAGAGAGGCGATGCGGCGATACGTTCTTCATGTTTGCTAGGAACCTCAGGCTGAAGAGTAGGCATGGTAGCCCTGGGCCCAAGGTGGGTCCATGGTAGCTGTGCGGTCTTGGGGTTATCTGACGCACTTGGTGAACTCCCTCACTGAGGTGCTAGGGGGAAATCACTTCGCAGGTCGCGCCGATGTGGGAGCGGCGCACGCGAGCGCAGGGCCTGTGGCGATTGGGCGATTTCGCGCCAGGGGCGAAGGCTTTCGACAGGGGGCGCGGCCCGGCGGGCGACGACTGTAATTGTGGCGGGTGTGCGTGAAGACGGGTCTGACGCTGATGTCCCCGCAGGTCTAGACATCAAGGCGCTCCTGAGCGTCGCCCTCGAGCAGAAGCCCAAGAGCGACGTCGAGGATCGGGTGGTGACGCGGGTTGCGACGGTGACGACGGCGACGGAGTTCGCCCGCCTGGTCTTCGTCGCCCCGTTTCAGTGGCTGCTCGACGACCACCTGCGCGGCCCTGCGGACGGGGACGGGGCGAGCGAGGATGGGGACGAGCTCGCCTCGCGGCCTAGCGCGCGGCGAGCTTGTTGAGCGCCCGGAGGGCATCGACGGTCGTGAACACCCCGACGACCGACGCCGGATGCTCACGGTCGACCACTACCGCGGTGCCGTACTTGTGCTCCGCCATCTCCTGCGCCACCGCTCGGATCAGCGCTCTCGGCCCGCAGGTGAAGGGCTGAATGACCATTGCCTGTTCGACAGGACAGGTCTCAAGGTCGCAGCCTGAGACCGACTCCAGCACGAGAATGTCGCGCTGGCTCAGCACTCCCACCAGGTTGCCGTTCTTCAGCACCGGCAGGTGGCGGATCCCGTTGACGTGCATCCGCTCAGCCGCCTGCGCGAGGGTTAGGTTAGACTCGATGGTCGCCGGGCTCGCGGTCATGTACTCGCTGATGATCGGCTCGGGAATTGTGCTCATGACCGGACAAGCGTACTCGGCCTGCGAGGGGGGCCTTGCGCAAGGTTTGCGAGAGAGGGCGCGGTGTCGGCCC
>Ga0316189_10003051_pt1 | contig 16307 bp, 12 predicted proteins | sample LowCovwburrow_MG_FD_204930 | JGI IMG/M metagenome (GOLD analysis project Ga0316189, IMG submission 204930) | Coastal sediment microbial communities from Maine, United States - Lowes Cove worm burrow | ecosystem: Environmental > Aquatic > Marine > Coastal > Sediment | place: USA: Maine... | reverse complement strand
CTCTCGTTGGCGATTTCCTTGAGCGTCTGCATGTAGCGCAACTGCAAGGCGGACTCTTCCTTGGCCAGCATGGCGGCGGCCTCGGCCAGCATCGTTGCAGCCTGTTTTTCGCCTTCCGCGTTGATGACCTTGGCGCGTCTTGCTCGTTCCGCTTCAGCCTGCTGTGCGATCGCGCGAATCATGCTTTCGTCAAGGTCCACATGCTTGATTTCGACATTGGCGACCTTGATGCCCCAGTTGTCTGTGCGTTGATCGAGCAGTCCCTGGATGTCCGCATTGAGCTTGTCGCGTTCGGCGAGCATGTCATCGAGGTCGTGCTGTCCGAGCACCGAGCGCAGCGTCGTCTGCGACAACTGGCTGGTGGCTTCAAAAACATTGGCGACTCGAATGATCGCTTTCTCCGGATCGACGATGCGGAAGTAAATAACCGCGTTGACCTTAACGGAGACGTTGTCTCGCGAGATGACGTCCTGGGTTGGCACGTCCATGACAACGACGCGCAAGTCCACCTTCGTCATTTTTTGCAGTCCGGGGATCAGGATAATCAGTCCCGGCCCCTTGACGGTCTGGAAGCGACCGAGGAAGAAAATTACGCCACGCTCATATTCGTTCAGAATCTTGAACGTGTTGTAGGCGATAACAATGAGCAGCGCGGCTGCTATTCCAATAAACGGGATTGGCATGGCTATTCCTTAGAGTTGTCTTAAGAGTTGTCTTATTGCGGTTTGATATCGAGGATCAGGCCGTCCATAGCGACGACCACCACATGTTGGTCCTTGCTGACGGGCACTGCAGAACGCGCGTGCCAGGCTTCGCCTTCCAGCCACACACGTCCCTCTGTTGTGAAGTCTTCCATTACGGTTGCGGTGCCACCCACGATTGAGTCGGCGCCTGAAACGCCGCCGCGGCGGCGCAATTTCAATATGTAGCCGACCATCCAGATGACAAGTGCGGCAAATACGACGGCGAGGCCGATGACAAATGCCAGCGAAATGCCGAAACCCGGAATGTCCTTGTCGAACATCATGATTGCTCCGAATACAAACGCAGCGATGCCACCAATGCCGAGCGCACCGAAACTGGGCGCAAAGGCTTCCGCGATCATGAGCGCGACACCGACCACGATGAGCGCCAGTCCAGCATAGTTGACTGGCAATACCTGGAGCGCATAGGCCGCTAACAGCAGGCAGATCACGCCGACCACACCCGGAACAATTGCACCCGGGTTCCAGCCTTCATAGATCAGGCCATAAACGCCGGCGAGACCGAGTAGCAGCACAATCTCGGGGTTGGAAATTATGGCAAGGAGCTTCATGCGCCAGTTAGGCTCGTAGTTATCGACGACGGCGTTGTCAGTCGCGAGTGCCTGCTCGCCGGACTTCATCGCGACCTCGTAACCGTTCAACTGCTGCAGCAGATCGTCGAGATCTGTTGCAACAAACTCAATGACGTTCTGCTCAAGCGCTTCTTCAGCGGTCAGAGTCGCGGCACTGATTACAGCATCTTCTGCCCAGTCGGCATTTCTGTCGTAGCGTTCTGCAAGACTGCGGATATACGAGACAGCGTCATTCAGGACTTTGCGTTCCATAGCCGTGCCTGGCAATTCCTGCATTTCCTCGCTGGCGCTTTCCGCGGGTTTCTCAGTCGTATCCTCGGCAGAGTCAGGCTGATCGGCTGGTTGAGGAACTGGTGATGGGGCAGGTGACGGGGTGGCGTCGCCGCCGGTCATGCTGACAGGTGTCGCGGCACCAACGCTCGTGGTCGGCGTCATTGCAGCGACGTGACTGGCCAACAGTATGTAGGTGCCCGCGCTCGCAGCCCTGGCGCCATCGGGCGTGACGTAGGTAGCTACCGGCACTTCGGACGCGAGGATGTCCTGAATGATGTCCCGCGTTGCGTTCAACAGGCCGCCAGGGGTGTCGATCTTGATGACGAGTAACTCGGCGCTGGTGTCTTCGGCGTGGCGTATGCCGTTGGCAATGTACTCAGCGGTCGCTGCACCAATACCGCCTTTAACCTCGAGGACGACAATATTGTTGTTGTCGGCGACGGCCGGGAATGACAGCATGGCTGCCATAAGGATAAGCAGACGTTTCATTAGGACATCATAGCAGGACATGATTCGATTCATTACCACTGGCGGAACAATTGACAAAATCTACTTCGACGCTTTGAGCCAGTTCGAAGTAGGGGACTCAATTCTGACCCACATTCTGGGCGAAGCACTCGTAAGATTCGACTACGAAATCGTGCCGTTGTTGCAAAAAGACAGTCTCGAAGTGACCGCCGAAGACCGTGAGAAATTGCGCGCCTATATCGAGCAGGATGACGCGCAGCAATTCGTCGTGACGCACGGCACGGACACAATGCCGGAGACGGCCGAGGCGCTGCTAGGGATCGCAGGCAAGACCATCGTGCTAACAGGCGCGCTGAGTCCGGCCCGCTTCAAGACCACGGACGCGGTGTTCAACGTCGGAATGGCGGTTGCAGCCGTGCAGGCGGCGGCTCCCGGTGTCTATATCGCCATGAGCGGCCAGGTGTTCGAAGCTGGCAAGGTTCGCAAGAACCGCAAGGAAAACAGCTTCGAAAAGATCTGAGCGCTCTGGCGCTGTAGAAGACGCCTACAGGTCGAAGGATATGCCCTGCGCCAGCGGCAGATCTTTGCCCCAGTTGATCGTATTGGTCTGCCGACGCATGTAGGCCTTCCAAGAATCTGAACCAGCCTCGCGTCCACCGCCGGTCTCCTTCTCACCACCGAAGGCGCCACCAATCTCCGCACCCGAGGTGCCGATATTGACGTTGGCGATGCCACAGTCGGAACCGCCGTTTGACAGGAAGTACTCTGCGTTTTGCAGGTTGTCGGTAAAGATTGCCGATGACAGGCCTTGCACGACGCCGTTCTGTAGCGCGATAGCTTCATCAAGGTCGCCATACTTGATCAGGTACAGAATCGGACCGAACGTTTCGGTCTGTACGATATCCCAGTCGTTTTTCACCACGGCGATCGCCGGTGTTATGAAGTGACCGGGACCGTCGATGCGTTCGCCACCGCACAGTACTTCGCCACCGGCATCTCGGACCGCAGCGCAGGCTTTTTCAACCCGTGTTACCGCCGAGTCGTCGATCAGCGGTCCCATTAGCGTGTCGGGGTCGAGCGGGTCGCCAATACGAACCTGCCCGTAGGCTTTGACGAGCGTTTCCTTGAGTTCTTCGAACCGCGATTCGTGCACGATGACGCGACGCGTCGTGGTGCAGCGTTGCCCCGCGGTGCCGACCGAACCGAACACGATCGACGGTACAGCGAGATCGAGATTTGCGTGCTCGTCGACGATGATTGCATTGTTGCCGCCAAGCTCGAGCAGGAACTTGCCCATGCGCCCGGCGACACGTTGCGCAACCTTGCTGCCGATCGCGCATGAACCGGTGAATGACAAAAGGTGCACACGTTTGTCGTCGACAAACTGCTGTGCGAGTTCGTTGCTGCCGTCATTGAACATGTAAAAGGCGGTCGGCAGGTCCATGTCGGCAATGGCATCGCTTACGATCTTGTGCACCGCGATGCCACATAGTGGTGTCTTTGGCGACGGTTTCCAGATGTTGATGTTGCCGCAGATAGATGCGAGGCAGGCATTCCAGGCGTAAACCGCAACAGGGAAGTTAAATGCCGTGACGGTGCCAACGACGCCCAGCGGATGCCACTGTTCGTACATGCGATGCTGCGGGCGTTCGGAATGCATGGTGCGGCCATACAACATGCGTGACTGGCCAACGGCAAAATCGGCAATGTCGATCATCTCCTGCACTTCGCCATCGCCTTCTGCCTTGATCTTACCCATCTCAAGAGCTACCAGGCTGCCAAGCGCGTCCTTGTGCTCGCGCAGGGCATTGCCAATGCGTCGGACAGCCTCGCCGCGCACGGGGGCCGGAATCTTGCGCCATTCGATAAAGGCCTCGTGTGCCTTCGCAATGATCTGCTCGTATTCCGCGGCCGATGACGAGCGCACACTGGCGATCAGTTCACCCGTGGCTGGATTGAACGATTGAATTAATTCAGCGCTGCTGTCCTCGCTGGACTCATTGCCAAACCAGGTACCTGCGTTTTCGGCCTTGAGGCCGAGTCGATCGAGAATGTCTTTCATATTCTATGCTCCAGCTTGTGCGCGCTGACTGCCTGTTTCGCCGCGTGCGATGAGTTCTGCAGAGGTCTTGTTGGTGCCGCCGTGGGCGTAGTACCTGCCGAAGCGGTTGTTAAGTATGTCGCTCAGTTTGAACTGCTCCTGCGGCACGAATCCCTTGAACCTTCTCGTGTCTGACAGCACCAGGTCAACAACGCTGCAAATTCCAGCCGCCGTGGTTACCTGGATCGCGGACCAGAGCCTGCCAGCAACGACCTGCGGGTAAACTTTGTTTACGTAATTTTCTTCGCGCAGCTCGCCGTTTTGCATGCCGTTAACGGCCGCGTAGATAATCACGACGTCCTGCAGAGTCTGCGGCACTGAGTTCTCAAGAATCCGTTTCAGGGTGCCGCGGTCATGGTTTAGCTTCAGACCATTCATGAGCAAGCGCATCTGCTCGCAGTGACCCGGATAGCGGATCGTTTTGTAGTTCATGGTCTTCACAGAGCCGTCGTAGGTCTCGGCCAATGAACCCAGACCGCCGGATGTATTGAAGGCTTCGTATAACGTGCCGTCGATCTCGATTTCTTCAAGCCCCTCAAGCGGCAGAACATCGACTTCCTTGCCGTCGACGATGCTTTGGCACAGGTTGCCATACTCGTTAATGATGCCGTCGGTCGACCACGTCAACGAGTACTTGAGAACGTTGTTTGGATGCTGTGGCAGCGCACCGACGCGCAGCTTCACCGAATGGACCTTGTCGAAGTGCTGCATCAGTTCGTTGGCCGCGATGCTGATGAATCCCGGCGCCAGGCCACATTGCGGAGCGAAAACCTGCTCGGAGCCTTCAGCCAGCTGACGAACAGCTTCAGTGACTGCAACGTCCTCGGTCAGATCGAAGTAGTGCAGTCCCTGCTCGCGGGCCACTTCTGCGACAACTACGTTGCAGAAGTAGGGCAGTCCTGAGATGACCGCCACGGGCTTGTGTTCGCGAACGTGCGCCGTGAGGGCGTCCTTGTCGCTCGCGTCCAGCTCGAACGGCGCCAGGCGAGGCAGGCCATGCGCACTGACGACCTTGTCGGCAGCGCCAGCCTGCGCGTCAGCAAGCTGCACTGAATAATCGCCACTTTCGGCCAGCAGCCCTGAGATAAGTGCGCCGATCTTGCCTGCGCCAAGTACAAGTATTTCTCGCATTTTGTGCCCCTGGAAAGCAATGCACCGCCAAGCATCAGGCGGTCAAGCAGGCGCGCATTGTGCCAAGCTAAGTGACCGCTTTCCATACGAAAATTCAGCAACTTGTAAGCTGTTGATTACGTGAGAAACTTTTGCAGTATCTCGGGCCCGCGTGGCATAGTCCGCCTTTGTATGGGCGCTGCGCGCCTTTTTTTTACGCTGAATTCTGACAATTATTGTGACGAGACCTGTGGCTAAAACTGAATGGCACCCTGCGAGCTGGCAAAAATTCGACGCTCAGCAGCAAGCCCACTACCCCGACAAAGATGAACTCGACAGGACAGTTGCCGAGCTGAGCCGCCTGCCACCAATCGTGACCTCCTGGGAAGTGGATGCACTGAAAGACCATTTCGCCATGGCGCAGCGTGGTGAGGCGTTCGTATTGCAGGGCGGCGATTGTGCCGAGACCTTCGAGCAGTGCACGTCCGAGGATATCGTTGCCAAGTTGAAAATCCTGCTGCAGATGAGTCTCGTGATGCTGTACGGGATGAAGAAGCCGGTCGTTCGCGTCGGTCGCATGGCTGGCCAATACGCGAAGCCGCGCTCGGCCGATACCGAGACTCGCGATGGCGTCACATTGCCCAGTTTCCGTGGCGACCTCGTTAACCGCAGTGGTTTTACGGAAGGTGAGCGCACTCCCGACCCGCAGATGATCTTGCGAGGCTACGAGCGTGCGGCAATGACGCTGAATTTCGTCCGCTCACTGATCGACGGCGGTTTTGCCGACCTGCATCACCCGGAGTACTGGGACCTCGACTGGGTGGGTCATTCAGACATGGCGGATGACTATCGCAAGATCGTGCACGAGATTTCCAACTCGCTGGATTTCCTGGAGACGATTCTCGGGCGCCAGCTGCACCAGGCGCAGAAGGCTGAGATATACGCGGCGCATGAGGGCCTGCACCTGCATTACGAACAGGCACAGACGCGCTACCTGGATCGTCGCGGTCGCTGGTATGACCTGACGACGCACTTCCCGTGGATTGGCATGCGTACGGCGCAGCTGGATGGTGCACACATCGAGTACTTCCGCGGCATTGCGAATCCAATGGGCATCAAGATTGGTCCCGGAATGACGGCGGAGTGGCTGCAGGATTTGCTGCGGGTTCTTAATCCGAACAACGAGGCGGGCAGAATCAGCCTTATCCACCGTTTCGGCGCGAGCTCAATTGAAGAACATCTGCCGCCGCTGATCACGGCGGTCAAGGAAACCGGTGCGCCCGTGCTCTGGATCTGCGACCCGATGCACGGCAACACCGAAAGCACGGCGGATGGCACCAAGACACGCCGCTTCGACAACATTGTCTCTGAGCTTGAGTCGGCGTTTCGTGTGCACCAGTCGATGGGCACTTACCTCGGTGGTGTGCATCTGGAGCTTACCGGCGACAACGTCACAGAGTGCACAGGTGGCGCCCGTGGCCTTACCGATGCGGACCTTGCGCGTGCCTACAAATCCACGGTCGATCCGCGTCTCAATTATGAGCAGGCGATGGAAGTAGCGATGCGTATTTCGGGTTTGCGAGGCTAGTCAGGCCTGCAGCAGCGCCCAGGCGTCGTTGCCGCTTATTAGCCGGGTTTCACCAGGCTCCAGGTCCTGCAGTTGGAAGGGGCCGATTGCGGTCCTGATCAGGCGCAATGTTGGCAGGCCCACCGCGGCTGTCATGCGCCTCACCTGCCGGTTTCGGCCCTGATCCAGCGTGATCTCGATCCAGCCGTCCGGCACGCTCTTGCGATAGCGAACCGGCGGATTCCGCCGCCAGAGCCACTCCGGTTCCTGCACGATTTGAGCAGACAGGGCGCGCGCCGGGCCGTCCTTTAGAGTTACGCCTTGTTGCAGTTGCTGCATCTGTGCCGCACCTGGCTCACCCTCAACCTGCACGAGGTAGGTTTTCCGGATCTTGGAGCGAGGCTGGCTGATGCGGGCTTGCAGCCGGCCGTCGTCGGTGAGCAGCAACAGGCCCTCGCTGTCATAATCGAGTCGTCCGGCAGGATAGACGTCAGCCAGCTCGACCAAATCGGCGAGCGTGCGGCGTCCGTCCGGGTCACGAAACTGGCATAGAACCCGGAACGGTTTGTTAAGAAGCACTAAAGTCATATTGCTCGGAGATTTTCGCCCTGTACAATGCCGGCCACCGCTGAACCCTGAGAACGCCATGAAATATGACCATATCGAGGTGCCTGCCGACGGCGAGGCCATCGTAGCAAATCCCGACCATACGCTGGTCGTCCCGGATAACCCGGTAATACCGTTTATCGAGGGCGACGGCATCGGCTCAGACGTAACGCCTGTCATGCTGAACGTGGTTGAAGCTGCTGTTGAGCAGGCTTACGGCGATAAGCGTCATATCCGCTGGATGCCAGTCTACGCGGGTCAGCGAGCCACCGAGGTATACGGCGATGACGTGTATCTGCCGGATGAGACGCTGGACGCGCTGAGACGGTTTGTCGTTTCTATCAAGGGTCCGTTGGCGACACCGATCGGTGGTGGCATCCGTTCGCTCAATGTTGCGATTCGGCAGACGATGGACCTGTATGCCTGCGTGCGCCCGATTCGCTACTTCCCCGGGGTTGAGACGCCGATGAAGGAATCGGACCTCGTCGACATGACCGTATTCCGTGAGAACACCGAGGATATTTATGCGGGTATCGAATTTCCGACGGGCTCGCAGGAAGTGCAGAAGCTGATCCATTTCCTGCAGACCGAACTGGGCGTGACCGAGATTCGCTTCCCCGCAAGTTCTGGTATTGGCATCAAGCCGGTATCCCGCGAGGGCTCAGAGCGACTGGTGCGCAAGGCCATCCAATATTGCATCGACCGTGACCAGGGCTCAGTGACGCTTGTCCACAAGGGCAACATCATGAAGTACACGGAGGGCGCGTTCTGTCACTGGGGTTACGACGTGGCGCGTACCGAGTTCGGTGCCGAGGAGAAGGACGGCGGTCCGTGGCTCGCGTTCAACAACCCGGTTACGGGTCGCGAAATCGTGGTCAAAGACGTCATAGCGGACAACTTCCTGCAGCAAATTCTGCTGCGCCCGGAGGAATACGACGTCATCGCGACACTGAACCTCAATGGCGACTATATTTCTGACGCGCTGGCCGCGCAGGTTGGCGGCATCGGCATAGCGCCTGGCGGCAATATCGGCGACGCGGTAGCCGTTTTCGAAGCGACCCATGGCACTGCGCCTGGATTCGCCGGCAAGAATCGTGTCAACCCCGGTTCCCTGATCCTGTCGGCGGAGATGATGCTGCGCTACATGGGGTGGACCGAGGCGGCAGACAAGATCATGAGGGGTGTCGCTGGCACCATCGCAAATGGCGAGCTGACCTTCGACCTTGCAAGGCTGCGTTCAGCGATTCGCAGTCCCAAGCGCAAGGCGCGCACTCACGACAAGAAAGAAGTCGAGCAGGAGCTCGCGAAGCTCGTGCCAGGCGCACGGCTTGTCGGTACACGCGGTTTCGGCCGTGCCGTAATCCGCCACATGACCGACTAGCGAAGTGGCGGCGGACATATTCGACAAGAATTGCCGCGCCTGCCCAAGGCTCGCGGTGTTTCTCGACGAGGTCAAACAAAAGTACCCCGACTATTACTGCCGGCCGGTGCCGCCTTTCGGGGACAGCGGGGCGGGATTCCTGATAGTCGGTCTTGCGCCAGGAATGCATGGTGCCAATCGCAGCGGCCGTCCGTTTACGGGCGACCACGCCGGCATCATGCTGTACCAGATGCTGCACAAGTTTGGCTTCAGCTCTCACGAAGAATCCGTGGCGGCGGATGATGACCTGCAGCTGACTGGCTGTCGCATCACCAACGCGGTGAAATGCCTGCCGCCTGACAACAAACCGGTGGGCGCCGAAATCAATACCTGCAATACGTTCCTCGCCAATGAACTGCAGCTGCTGCCGCCCGATTCGGTCGTGCTGGCACTCGGCGGCATTGCGCATCGCGCCATCATCAAGGCGCTCGGGCTGCGACAAGTGGAATTCAAGTTCGCGCACGAGGCGCTGCACGACCTTGGCCAGTTCAGGTTGCTCGACTCCTACCATTGCAGTCGTTACAACACCAATACCGGTCGACTGACCACAGAGATGTTCGAATCCGTTTTCAGGACGGCAAGACGCTTGTTAACCTGAGCGCGTGAACGAAGAGACCGCTTTTGACGTCAAGTCATTCCTGCGCACGCTGACGCATCGCCCGGGCGTGTATCGCATGCTCGATGCGAAGCACAAGGTCATTTATGTCGGCAAGGCGCGCGATCTGAAGAAGCGTGTTTCGACCTACTTCCAGCGCGCTCAGCAGGCACCGAAGACAGAGCTGATGATGGCCTCCGTCGCACGCGTCGAGGTCACCGTCACCAACACGGAAGCAGAGTCCCTGCTGCTCGAATACAATCTCATCAAGCAGCACAAGCCGCGCTTTAACGTGCTGCTGCGGGATGACAAGAGCTATCCCTATATCTTTGCCTCAACCCATCATGCATTCCCGCGGCTGCGTTTTCATCGCGGGCCCCGCAAGGCGAAGGGGCGCTATTTCGGCCCGTATCCGAGCACCACGGCAGTCCGTCAGACACTTAATCAATTACAAAAGCTTTTCCTTATAAGAAATTGTAATGAAACGTTTTTTTCGAACAGAAGCAGGCCCTGCCTGCAGTACCAGATCAAGCGTTGCACGGCACCATGCACCGGTCTGATATCGAAGCAGCAGTACGCGCAAGACTTTGACGCCGCACTGCAATTCCTTGATGGCAACAACAGCAGCGTCACCGCGCTTTTTGTGGCTCGCATGGAGCGGGCGGCGAGCGAGCAGAAGTACGAGCAGGCCGCTCGATTCCGCGACCAGATTTCGCAATTCAAGGAAATCGAGGCGCAGCAGCTGGTGTCGCGCAATGCCGGTCAGGACATCGATATCCTCGGCTTCGCGTCGAACGGTGTGATGCACTGCGTAACGGTCCTGTTTATTCGTAACGGCGCGGTATTGGGCAGTCATGATCACTTTCCAAAGCTGCAGGGGGAGATGGATCGCAGCAAGATCCTCAACGCCTTTGTCGCTCAGTACTATCTTGGACGCACTGCGCCGCACGAAATCATCATCGACGAGAGTATCGAGGACCAGTCCTTGCTGTGCGAGGAGCTGGGATCGCGAGCGGGCCACAAGGTGGTGATCAAGCACAACGTGCGCGGAGACAGGTCACGTTGGCGGGATATGGCGAGGACCAACGCCGAGCAGGGCCTTAATCTCAAGGTGGCGAGCAACGCGACGATACGGCGACAGTTCGCGGCGTTGGGTGAAATATTAAAGCTGGACGCGGCGCCGGAGCGCATTGAGTGTTTTGATGTGAGCCACACCTCGGGTGAGGCGACGGTCGCAAGCTGCGTCGTCTTCAATGGTGCTGGTCCCATGAAAAGTGATTATCGGCGTTTCAATCTGAAACCGGCAGTCGGCGGCGATGACTATGCGGCTATGGCAGAAGCGCTGCAGCGCCGCTACGCGAGAATCAAGCGCGGCGAAGTGCCGATTCCAGACGTGTTGTTTGTTGACGGCGGCAAAGGGCAGCTTGCAGAGGCGATGAAGGTGCTGCGTGAGCTGGAGCTGGATTGGTTGAACGTCGTCGCCGTCGCCAAGGGCAGGGCGCGCAGGGCAGGTGCGGAGCAGCTGTTTCTGCCCGGCAGCAGTCGGGCCATGGCGTTGCCGTCTGACTCTCCTGCCTTACTGCTCATCCAGCAGATTCGCGATGAGGCGCATCGCTTCGCCATTACAGGGCACAGGCAACGGCGCGCAAAGGCGCGTAATACGTCGCGTCTTGAAAGCATTCCTGGCCTTGGGCCGAAGAAGCGCAGAGAGTTGCTGCGACAATTCGGTGGCCTGCAGGGTGTCATCGCTGCGAGCATTGACGACCTGGTCAAAGTGCGAGGGATCAGTCGCACTTTGGCGGAAACCATATACAATGACCTGCATCTCGACGGCCGCTAACCACAGGCAGGCAAAACCTTGAAGCTCAATCTCGCCAACATTCTGACGTTGTTTCGCATTGCTGCGATTCCAGTCGTCGTTATCTGTTTTTACAGCCCGATCCCGAATGCCCGGCCGATAGCCGCGATCATTTTTGGAATAGCGGCCATTACTGACATGATTGACGGCTGGGTTGCACGCAAATACGGGCAGACCTCGCGCTTTGGCGAATTCCTTGATCCGGTCGCCGACAAGCTGATGGTGTCGATCGTGCTGGTCATGCTGGTGCAGGCGCAGGCCGGCTGGTTTGAAGACATCATTGCCATGATTATCATCGGCAGGGAAATTACGATCTCGGCGTTGCGCGAATGGATGGCGACCATTGGCGAGCGCACCAACGTCAAAGTTGATGTTACCGGCAAGATCAAGACCACGCTGCAGATGTTCGGTATCGCTTTCATGGTCTACAAAAACCCGTTTTATGGTATCGACGTCTATGCCGTGGGTTTCGTCCTGCTGGTGGCGGCCGCAATCATGACTGTCTGGTCGATGTTCATCTACCTGCGAGCGGCGTGGCCATTCATCATGATGGACGATGACGACCCGAAAGAGGTCGAATAACGGCCATTTTTGCTTGACAGTCGGTACTAACCGGCTACAATTCCGCCCCTCTGTACGAACCTCGCGGGAATAGCTCAGTTGGTAGAGCGCAACCTTGCCAAGGTTGAGGTCGCCAGTTCGAACCTGGTTTCCCGCTCCAAATCAAAGACTTAGGCGAGCCCAATGGCTCGCCTTTTTCTTTTGCAGTGCAGTTTTACCATTGTCGGAATCCGGACGTGTGATATGACCGCGGTATTTCTGAGCGGTATTTCTGAGCGGTATTTCTGAGCGGTTTACTGAGGCGCGACAGAGCACGACGTTGAAACGACAGGTCCTGCGCCAGATGCGTTGCGGGTGTCTGTATACTTGGCCGCTGTAATCGAGATCAGTCCGAGAGACGCATAACGTGGCAAACCTGTTCACCGAGTTAAAGAGACGCAACGTTGTTCGGGTGGGCCTGGCCTACATCGTCGTCGGCTGGCTCGTATTGCAGGTCGGGGATGTGTTATTCGACATGTTCGAGACGCCGGCCTGGGTTGGCAAGACCATGGCCGGCCTGATTCTTCTTGGTTTCCCGTTTGCCTGTCTGTTTGCCTGGGCTTTCGAGTTGACGCCGGAGGGAATCAAGACGACAGCCGAGGTTGATACCTCAGAGTCGATTACCCACTCCACGGGACGCAAGCTCGACATTGTCATTGCGGCGGCGTTCTCGGTGGCCTTGCTGATTGCCTTTGGCCTTTGGCAGCAAGCAAAGCAACCTGCGCCGGCAGAGTCCGTCACGGACACCGCAGCAGAGCAGATTGCCGCATCGTCACCTGCGCAGGAACAGGGTGCGATCGAAGACGCCTCGATTGCAGTGTTGCCGTTTGCGGATCTTTCGCCAGAGAGTAATCAGGAATACTTCTCTGATGGCATCTCCGAGGAGATCCTGAACGTGCTGGTTCGAATCAAGGATCTCAATGTTGCCTCGCGGACATCGTCTTTTGGTTTTAAAGGGCAGCAGGAACTGGGCATCCCGGTTATCGCCCAAAAGTTAAACGTGCGCCATGTATTGGAAGGTTCGGTCAGAAAAGCGGGCGACACCGTGCGCATCACGGCGCAGCTGATCGATGCGAAAACCGATACACATTTGTGGTCCGAGACTTACGATCGTACGCTGACGACAGAGAACATCTTCCACGTTCAGGACGAGATCGCAGCAGCAATTGTTGATCAACTCGGCCTGTTGATCGGTGACGATATAGCCACGCCAGCGCCGCGCGAAACTGCGACAAGTAACCTCGACGCATACAGCGCCTATCTCAAGGCGAAGGGGCTGTTTCATCGCCGCTCGTCTATGAATCTGCCCGAGATCGTGGAGCTTTACGAACGGGCGATAGAACTCGACCCGGATTTTGCAGAAGCCTGGGCGGGACTGGCCAACGCCTACTCGGTCATACCGGGTTGGGAGCTGGGCTCGGAAGAGGAGTTTTACGCGAAGGCGCGCGACGCAGCGGATCGGGCGAGCGCTTTGGATGACCGCCTTGCTCTGCCGTACGCAATTCGTGCCGGGCTCGACACTGAAGTCAATAACCATGTCGGCGCCATGCAACAACTTGCTACCGCACTCGAGCGCGACGCCGATAGTCTCGAGGCGCACTATATTCGCGGTACAACTTGGCTGGAACTTGGTTTCCTTGAGAATGCCGAAAAGGATCTTCGTCGGTGTTTGCAGATTGATCCAGCTTACGAAATCTGCCGGCGATTTCTTTCATTCGCGTTGCTATTTCAAAATCGGGGCGAAGAGGCTTCGAGGCTGTTCGAGATCGGCATGTTGCGCGAGCAACGCTCCTGGCGGTGGACGTTTGTTGGTTACTATGCTGCGAGCGGCAATGAGTCTGCCCTGAGTTATCTTATCTCCTTGTTGACACCCGATGCGCCGTGGATGCGCGAACCGATTTTCAGGCTGCTCACCGACACGTCCTACAGCGCGGAAGAGCATAATGCGGACATCACGGGCGCTGCGCTGGCCGCAGGCGTTGAGTTGGAGCCGGAGGCATTGTTTGATCCGGAGCGCAATGGTGTCCGATTTGCCGCCGGCTTCTTCTGGAATCCCTATACCTTTGGGCGACTGCGGTCCGATTTGTTCGAAGGCACGAACGCTGAGCAACGACGCAAGGCGTTGATGATCAGCCTCGGTGTGCTCGAGTATTGGCAACAGTTGGGGTTTCCACCGCAGTGTCGTCCAGTGGGCGAGGATGACTTTCAGTGCGACATCGTCGCGGCCGTCATTCAATAGCGATATAGCGGTCTGACATCGGCGCAGGCGTGCCGGGGGCAACGTTCATTTGCCGACCAACTGGCGAAACATTGTCACGTACTGTGCTCCCTGCTGTTGCCACGAGAAGTCCATTGCCATGCCGTTTTGCATGACTTCCTTCCATAGCGGTTTATCCTCATACAGGTCGAGCGCCGTGTTGATTGCCCATTCAACGCCGGTGCCATCGTAGTGGCGGAACAGCACGCCGGTGCCGGTACCATTGTCAGGATTGATCGGTTGCACTGAATCGGCCAGCCCGCCGGTCTCTCGTACGATGGGGATGGTGCCGTATTTGAGGCTGTACATTTGATTCAGGCCGCACGGCTCGTACCTCGAAGGCATGAGGAACATGTCACTGCCGGCCTCAATCATGTGTGCCATTTTCTCGCTGTAGCCGCGGAAAAAGGCAGCGCGTCCTGGTGCCTGGTGCTGCAGCCCGGTGAAGAACTCTTCAAACCGGGGTTGCCCGGTGCCGAGTACGGCGAGGGCAAAATCCCGCTGCTCAAGCATGCCTGGCAGGACGTGTTCAAGCAGATCAAAGCCCTTCTGCTCAACCAGCCGGCTGACAATACCAATCAGTGGTGTATTCGGCTTTTGCTTCAACCCCAGCTCCTTTTGCAATTGGCGCTTGCACGCCCTCTTGCCGCTGAGATCCTGTGCCGCGTAATTGCGCGGAATCAGCGTATCGGTCTCCGGGTTCCATTCATCGTAATCGACGCCGTTCAGGATGCCGATCAACGCATCATCCCGCGAGCGCAGGATCCCATCGAGGCCCATGCCGTATTCTTCCCCCTGTATTTCCTGCGCGTAGGTTGGGCTGACCGTTGTCAGCAGATCCGCGTGCATCAGCCCGGTTTTCAGGAAGTTGATACGACCCTGGGCAAAATCTTCCTTGTGCAGGAGATGTTCGAACGCAACGAGATTCAGGTCCTTGTGAATCGCGGCATCGAACACGCCCTGATAGCCGATGTTGTGAATCGTGAGAACCGACTTGGTTTTGGCAAACAGTTTGTCCCAGGCATAAACCGACTTCAGGAATACCGGGATCAGTGCGACGTGCCAGTCGTGGCAATGCATGATGTCCGGCGCAAACTGCATGCGCTGACACATTTCAAAAGCGGCGCGTGATAGCAGGATGAAACGCAGGTGCTCGTCGCTGTCTTCTGTGTACAAAGCGCCGCGATTGTAAAGTGCAGGACAGCGCAACAGGTACAGCGGCATTCCGTTGTCGAGCGTGACCTGCTCGATCGAGTAATTGAATGTCTCCACACCAATCTCGACCGACATCTCTTCAAGACCATCGACAGGGCGGGGCTGCAGTGCCCCCAGATCAATAGTTGAGTACAACGGCATCAAGACGCGAACATCGTGTCCTGCCTCGTGCAGATAGGCAGACAGCGCTGCACTGACGTCAGCGAGGCCGCCTGACTTGGCAAACGGAGCAAATTCCGCTGTCGCCAGGCAGATGTTGAGTTTGTTGTCGCTGGCCAAAGAAAACCCTCGGTATTGAAGTGTGTTGTTAGCTACGCCGTTGCCGGGGTGGTTGAATCGATGCCGCGCAGCAAGCGTCCAAGCAGATCTGCGCCGGTTATAACGCGCTTCATCTCCTTCGTCCAGAGCAGCACGATATCGTTATCGATAGCGGCGTCGTCAAGAGACTGCATACCTTCCTTCAGGCTCAGGATGATATGTCCCAACGGTCTGTTGGGGTCGCTGACCACGATCGGCCGATGACAATGCGTGTACCCATCGACCGGTGCGTTGTCGAACATGACGGCGCGCAGATAGGAGTCAGCATCCAGCAGCAACTGCGGATGTCCGGCCTCATCGGTGATGATGATCCACTTCTTGCCAGATGCATTTACGCGGCGCGCGAATTCGTCGTTTATTGTGCTGACCTCGGGCAAGATCGGCAGATCCACCCTTGTCGGCAGAGCAATAAGACTCAAGGGATCGATCGATTCTCCCTCGTCTTCGATAGGCACATCGTCGATATCAAGAAAATTCAACGCGCCCTGGCCTTCGATATAGTCGATTTCGGCGAGATCGGAGCTGATGTGCTGCTCGATGACGCCTTTCAGTTGGCGCTCCTTGAGATAGCCGATCTGCTCCT
>Ga0316189_10003050_pt1 | contig 16313 bp, 20 predicted proteins | sample LowCovwburrow_MG_FD_204930 | JGI IMG/M metagenome (GOLD analysis project Ga0316189, IMG submission 204930) | Coastal sediment microbial communities from Maine, United States - Lowes Cove worm burrow | ecosystem: Environmental > Aquatic > Marine > Coastal > Sediment | place: USA: Maine... | reverse complement strand
GGGTGACCAGCGCCGCCAAAGGCGCCTACCTGGATTGACCTCTTAGGATAAAGGAAAAAGCGATGAAATTCAGCCTTCCGCAAAGACCCTGGCATGACCTGGGATGGATGGAAATCGACCTACCCGACGACTGGGACGTTCAGTACTGCCCCATGAACGGTTACGACAACCCCCCGCTGACCGTCGAGGAGATGGCCGCCTGCATCGAGCGCCCCATTGGAACACCCCCGCTCCGGGAGTTGGCCAGGGGGAAACAGAGGGCCGTGATCGTCTTCGACGACATGACCCGCCCCACCCGGAGCTACGAGTTGGTGCCGCTGGTGTTGAAAGTCCTTCATGGGGCCGGGTTGACCGAGGACCAGATCACCTTTGTCTGCGCCCTGGGTACCCATGGGGCATTGACCATGTTCGACTTTCGCAAGAAGCTCGGTTCTGACATCGTGCAAAAATATCGGGTATTCAACCACAACATCTATGAAAACTGCGTCGAGGTCGGCACAACCCGGCGTGGCACGCGGGTGTTGTTCAACCGCGAAGTCATACAAGCGGACCTGAAAATCGCCATCGGCTGTGTGACGCCCCACGTGCAGGCCGGGTTTTCCGGGGGCGGTAAGCTCTTTCTTCCGGGTGTGGCCCATGTCGATTCCATCTCCCACTACCACCTCGAATTGGAAAACATGGGTAAGGAAACCACCGGGATGGGTCGTCATGAAAACAACATCCTACGTCAGGAGATCAACGAGGCCGCCGCCATGGCCAATGTCGACTTCCTGCTGAACGTGGTGGTCAACGGGCGGGGCGAAACGATCGGGCTCTATGCCGGTGAGCTTTTCCAGGCCCATGATACGGCCGTGGCTGCGGCCCAAGGCATCTATCGCACCGACCCGTCTCCCCAAAACGTGGATCTGGTCGTTGCCAACGCTTTTTCAAAACCCAACGAAATGGGTATCGCCATTTTGCTGGGCGCCATGGCGCTGAAGCAGTTCAGCGGCACGGTTGTGGTGATCGCCGATTCCCCAGAGGGGCAGGTGCCCCACTACCTTCTGGGGCGCTTCGGTACTGACTACGGCGGCAGGCAGTATCCTTATATCGCCATTCCGGAGAGCCTGAAGGTCATCCTCATGACCGCCTATCCCGACCGCACCCTCCTGGACTGGTTCGCCAACCCGGAAGTCGGCACCATCGTGCGCGATTGGGATGCGGTCATGGAGCTGGTGCGTCCTCATCACGGCCGAGGCACACGGGCGGCTGTTCTGCCCAATGCGACGATGCAGTATTTCGGTTGAAATGCCCACTCCGGCATTACATACGAGGGAAAAAATGAAACCAAACACCATCATCAACCACTCCAACGACAACGTCGCCATCGCCCTGGAGGACATTCCCCGCGGTACCATAGTACGCCTGCCGGACGGCAGCGCGTTCGAGGCCCTGGCGGATATCCCCTTCAGCCACAAGGTGCTGCTCGCCGACCTGGCGGCAGGGGGGGACGTCATCAAATACGGCGAAGTCATCAGCCAAACCAAAACGAACCTGAAGCGGGGGGAATGGGTGCACGCCCACAACCTGCGCGTGGAGGAGGAATAGGAGCCCATGGAAACTTTTCTCGGGTATGAGCGCACAGACGGGTCGATTGGCGTCCGCAACCACGTGGCAATCCTGCCGGCGGTTTCATGCGCCAACGGCGTGGTGCAGGCCATCGCCCGGCAGGTGCCGGAAACCGTCCCCCTGCTCCACAGCGTCGGCTGCGGCCGCGGCGGAGCGGATCACGAGACCCATTTGCGCACCCTTCAGAACCTCTGCCGCCACCCGAACGTGGGCGGTGTGCTGATCGTGGGGCTGGGGTGTGAAATTCTCGGCGCCGAGGGCCTCGAGCAGGCGGCCGCCGAAAACGGAAGGCATATCCGACGCATTGCCATCCAGCAGGAAGGCGGCTCTCGCCGGGCGGCAGCCAAAGGAGCGGCTTTGGCCCGTGAACTGCTGGCCGAGGCGGAGAAAATCGAGCGAACCGAGGTGCCCCTGAAAAAGCTGACCATCGGGCTGGAGTGCGGCGGGTCGGACGCCTTTTCGGGCGTGAGCGCCAACCCGGCCGTGGGCCGGGCCTCCGACCGCATGGTGGACGCCGGGGCCACGGTGATCCTGACCGAAACCACCGAGATGATCGGCACCGGCCACATCTTGAACCGCCGGGCCGCCACGCCCGACGTCGCCGCGAAAATCACCGAAATCATCGAGCGCCAGGAACGGAAAAGCATCGAGGTCCTGGGTCCCATGGCAAAGCTTGCCATCAGCCCAGGCAACATGGACGGCGGGATGAGCAGCATCCGGGAAAAGGCCCTGGGCTGCATCGTCAAGGCCGGCTCCCGCTCCATCGTCGAAGTCGTCGAATACGGTCAAAAACCAGTCCGCCAGGGTGTGGTGATCATGGACGGCCCCGGATACGACCCGGATTCCCTGACCGGGCTGGCCGCGGCCGGGTCCCAGGTGATCATCTTCACCACCGGCCGGGGCAATCCCATGGGGTTTCCCCTGGTGCCGGTCATCAAGGTGATTAGCACCAGCCGGGCCTACCGGCGGCTGGAAGACGACATGGATGTCAACGCCGGTGCCGTTCTAGAAGGACGGTCACTGGAAGACCTCGGTAACGACATCTACCATCTGGTGGGCCGGGTCGCCGACGGCGAGCGGACCAAGGCCGAACTCAACCAGCAGGCGGGTATTCTGTGCGTCTACACCCAACACACGTCGTTGTAAGGCAGGGGAGGTATTTAATCATGAAACAGGATTTGGACAAAATGGACCGGTCGGAGATCGACGAGGCGATCGAGTATCTCAACCGCAAACGGGCAGAACTGCTAGGCAACGACGCTAGTGAAAACATGCTGGGGCCCAATCCATTTGTAGGGATATCGCGGCGCAGTATTTTCGGCACCGCCCGGCTGGCGGCAAGGCAGGCCGTTAAAAACCCTTTAAACCTCGTGAAGCATTATGCTGGATTCGCTAAAGAGGTAACCAGAGTGGTACAGGGCAGGTCTGAGCTGGCGCCGGTCCCCGGGGACCGGCGCTTCGGCGATGTCTCCTGGAAGACCAATCCGCTCCACCGGATCTGGCTGCAGATTTACCTGGCCGCGCAGCGGGAGCTGGAGGGCTGGATCGCCGACGAAAAAATCCACGACTACGACAAGGAGCGGCTCAAGTTTCTGACCTCATTGCTGGTCGACGGCCTGGCGCCCTCCAACAGCGCCCTCAACCCGGCGGCCCTAAAGCGCTTGGTCGAAACCGGGGGCCTGAGCGCGGTAAAGGGCACCCGGCAGATGATCGGTGATTTCATCGAACATTTCGGCATGCCCAGCAGCGTGGACAAGTCGGCCTTCAAGGTGGGCGAAAACCTGGCCAACACACCCGGCGCGGTCGTTTTTCGCAGCGACGTTCTGGAGCTGATCCAGTACCGGCCCTCGACCGAACAGGTGTTCAAGCGGCCGATTCTGATCATACCACCCCAGATCAACAAGTTTTACGTCTTCGATCTGTCCGATGACAAGAGCGTGATCAAGTACATGCTCAGCCAGGGGCTGCAGGTGTTCATCGTCAGCTGGAAGAACCCCACCCCCAAACCGCGACACTGGAACCTGACGACTTACATCGGCGCCCTGGAAGAGGTCATCGACGTCATCGCCGAGATCACCGGCAGCCCTGACGTCAACGCCATGGCGGCCTGCTCGGGGGGGGTGACCTTCGTGAGTCTTTTGGGCTACTTCGCCGCGCGGAAGATCGAGAAAGTTTGCACGGCGACCCTGCTGGTAAGCCTCTACGACATGGCCCCCAGTGGTGTCGAAGGGACCCCCATGTCGCTGTTCGCCGACCCGGCCAGCATCGAGGCCGCCCGAAGGCAGTCGGCGCGCAAGGGGATCGTCGATGGCAGCCAGATGGCGCGCGTGTTTGCCTGGATGCGGCCCAACGACCTGGTCTGGAACTACTGGGTCAACAACTACCTGATGGGAAACCCGCCGCCGGCCTTCGACATTTTATACTGGAACGCGGACACCACCTGCCTGCCGGCCGCCTTTCACGGCGAGATGTTAGACATGTTCGAACAAAACCCTCTGGTGAAACCGGCGGCGAAAATCATCAAGGACACCCCCATCGACCTGGGCCGGGTGACGTGTGAAATCTACAGCGTGGCGGGCACCACGGATCACATCTGCCCCTGGGCAGGCTGCTACCGCTCTGCGCGTCACCTGGGGGGAAAGAAGGAGTTCATCCTGAGCCACAGCGGCCATATCCAGAGCATTCTCAACATGCCGGGCAACCCCAAAGCGACCTATTTCACCAACCCCGGGGAGATGGGCGAGGACCCGGAAGCGTGGAAGGCGGGCGCTTCGAAGGGAAAGGGATCCTGGTGGGAGCACTGGGCCGGCTGGATCGCCGAGCGCTCCGGGGCGAAGAAAAAGGCGCCCAAGAAGCTGGGAAACAAGCACTACCACGCCAAGTGCGACGCCCCGGGGACGTATGTGTTTGAGTAGGTGTACTTTTAAACGTTTTTCTAAACCGATTGGAGACATAAACTATGTTTTTAAATCCCCATAAAAAAGACTTCTCCCACCTGGACGCCCGTTCGCGGGAGATCATGGAAAAAACCATCGCCTTTTTTGAAGACAGGGGCAAGGCCAGACTCAAGCACGACGACCACGAGCGCGTGTGGTTTGCTGATTTTCTTGAATTCATAGATGAAAATAAAATTTTTGCCACCTTGCTGACACCGGCCGCTTATGGCGGCGGGGATGCAGCTGTGCGCTGGGACACCCAGCGCAACAGCGATTTCAGCGAGATCCTCGGTTTCTATGGATTGGACTACTGGTACACCTGGCAGGTGACCATCCTTGGATTGGGGCCCATCTGGATGAGCGCCAACGAGGCGGTCAAACAAAAGACCGCCCAAATGCTTGCGACGGGCGGCATCTTTGCATTCGGGCTTTCGGAAAAAGCCCACGGCGCTGATCTCTATTCCTCCGAAATGATGCTCACCGACCTGGGCGGGGAGCGCTACGTGGCTGACGGTGGCAAGTACTACATCGGCAACGCCAATGAAGCCGCCCTAGTGTCAACCTTTGGCAAGGACTCGGAAACCGGCGACTATGTTTTCTTTGCCGTCGACCCGCGTCACGACAACTACGAATGTGTTCAAAACGTGGTCAACTCTCAGAAATACGTGGCCGAGTATGTCCTACACAGCTACCCGATCACCCCGGCTGATATCCTCTCCACCGGCCGGGATGCCTGGGATGCGGCCCTTAACACAGTCAACGTGGGCAAGTTCAACCTCGGCTGGGGCAGCATCGGCATCTGTACCCACGCGTTTTACGAGGCGGCCACCCACGCCGCCCACCGCAACCTGTATGGAAAATTCGTCATTGATTTTCCCCACATCCGGCAGATTTTTACCGACGCATATGCCCGTCTGGCAGCTATGCGCCTGTTCGCCCTGCGCGCCATCGACTACATGCGTTCGGCTTCGGCTAAAGACCGGCGCTATCTGCTCTACAATCCCATGGTCAAGATGAAGGTGACCTCCCAGGGCGAGGAAGTCATCAACCTGCTGTGGGATGTGATTGCGGCCCGGGGATTTGAAAAAGACACCTATTTCGAGATGGCCGCCCGCGATATCCGGGCGCTACCCAAACTGGAGGGAACGGTGCACGTCAACATGGCCCTGGTCGTCAAGTTTATGGCCAACTACTTTTTCAACCCGGCCGAGTTCCCGGAAGTCGAGCGTCGGACCGATTCGGCCGACGACGTGTTCCTCTTCAACCAGGGCGAAACCCGGGGCCTGGGCAAAATCCGCTTTCATGATTACCACCTGGCCTACGACAGCGTCGACCTGCCCAACATCCGGATTTTCAAGCAGCAGATCGAAACACTGAAAGAATTCCTGGTGAACGCCGCCCCCGACGACAGCCAGGCCAAAGATATCGACTTTCTCCTCAGCCTGGGTGAACTCTTCACACTTGTGGCCTACGGACAGCTGATCATCGAATGTTCGAAAATCGAAGGGGTCGAAGACGATCTGTTGAATCAGATTTTCGACGTCATAGTGCGCGACTTCTCCCGCTATGCCCTGCAGCTGTATCAGAAACCGAGCGCCAGTGAAAACCAGAAGGCCTTTTGCCTGAAAATGATCAAAAATCCGTTGCACGATCCGCAACAATTTGACCGGGTCTGGGAGCAGCAAGTTTTTCCCATGGCGGACGCCTATGAAATGAAGCCGTAATGGATAAGGAGGACACCGCCATGCCGACAATCTGCGTCGGTGATATCCGAATGTACTACCGGGAAGAGGGGGCCGGTCCGCCGCTGGTGATGATCATCGGCTACTCGGCCAACAGCGACTGGTGGCCCGCCGGGCTGGTAAGCTCCCTGGCGCGTCGGCACCGGGTGATCCTGGTCGACAACCGGGGGGCGGGCCGCAGCGAGGCCGGCCGGCGGACGATCACGATCCCGCAGATGGCGGCCGACACCGTGGGGCTGATGGATGCCATCGGTGTCGCCCGCGCGCATATCTTCGGGATTTCTATGGGCGGCATGATCGCCCAGGAAATCGCACTGCGGTATCCCGAACACGTCGATAGGCTGATTTTAGGCTGCACGGGCTGTGGCAAACGCGGCGCCCTGTTCTTCCCTGACCGCGCCCGGCTCTGGTGGGGCTACCTCACCCAACCCGGTGTGCGCTCCCGCCGCCTGATGACCAACCTGCTTTTTTCCCAGGAATTTTTAAATCAGCACACGGAGGTCCTGAAAGATTTCGGCCGGCGGTCGCAGCTTTTGCCGATGCCCCTCGAGATACAGATCAAGCAGATCGGCGCCATGCTGTGCTTCGACAGCTATCGACGCCTGCCCCACTTGCAGGCGCCAACGCTTGTCATGACCGGCACCCGGGATTACATGGCCGTGCCTCGCAACGCCGACATCCTGGCCCGCCGCATCCCCGGGGCCGGGCTGGTGAAACTGGAAGGCTGCGGCCACGCCTTCATCGCCGAGGCCGAGGATGAGACCGCGCGGCATATGTTGGCTTTTCTCAACACGGCGTCAGTCAAAACAGCGAAGATTGGCAACAGTAGACTTTAAAGCGTTTCGGTCAAAGGGAACGGATCGCGCCAATGCCGCACCGCATCATACAATTTCCCTGACGGTGGAACAACACAGCATCTCTCAATTGAGGCTGACCACTGCAGCTGGACAAAACTCGACAATCGCCTATCCGGGAAAATAATATTTTTACTTGACATATATAACGCGCTGCGTTATTTCAATGGGCATTATATCTTCAATACACACAAATCTACTAAAACAGGAGGAAGATCAATGGCAACTCAGAAAGAAACCCCCAAGAAGAAAGCCAGTTTGAAAACGATGAAAAAGGATGTTCAGGAAGAAAAAGTTGAGGTTCCCCATAAAAAAGAAGGTATCCAGCGGGTGTTCATCGGAAAGGTGAAAAATTTTAATGCCACCGTAAAAAAATCAATGGTGAGTTATTCCAAAAAAACCGAAAAATGGCACAATAACGCAGCCGTTTGGCCGTTGGAGCGTCTGGCCAAGATCGATCGTTTCGAGCAAACCGCGGACGACATGATCGCCATCCAGGCCAAAACCATCGGGCACAGCTATGACCTCCTGCGCACCGTGGTCACCAAGGTGGACGACATCGCCGACGAGATCCTCACCAGAGCCGCAAAAAGGTATGCAGCGTAATCATCAAAGGAGAGAAACCGAAATGGCGACTAAAAAAGCGACAAAACAAAAACAAACACTTAAATCCGAAACACTGGCCGATCTGAATGATTTGCGCCAACTGGTGAAAAAGGCTATCGACGACGGTGCCACCAATGTGGAACAGGTCCATCAGGCCATCGCCAGAATGCCCTATAAATATCTTGAAAAAATCGAACTGATCGAAGACAAGGTGCGCGAGGTCAAAGATGTTCAGGAAAAATCCATCGGCCAGGTATATCAACTGCTGAGAAACATCAATGACAAGGCCGCGGACTTTACCGAAGAGATACTGAAAAAAGTCCAGGGCAAATAGCCATCCTACGCCACATGGCGCCGCAGAGGCTATCGCCTTGCGGCGCCATGCGCCGACCCGTCCATCAGGCAATCGGCGGTTCAATGCAAAAAAAAACACCCACCATGTTAAATTGCTCATCTGCAAAACGATTGTCGGTACCCGTTTAAGCAATCAGGTCCGCGAAACCTTGAAGGGCTCCGATCTCGAATTGTTTGACACTTCCGTCAGCCAGCGCGTGGCCTTTATCGAAGCAATGATAGCGGGTTGGTCGGTCCTTGAATACGCGCCGAGCAGCACGGCGGCCAAAGAGATTTTGAGTCTACGGGACGAGATCATGTGGCCGGCGACACCCGGGCCTTAGCTTCTTAGTAGGGAAGGGAACAGGACGGGCAGCGGTGCGGACCCCTTTTCATCTCCCGCGGAAAACCGGCTCTGAATCTGCCGCGCCAATACCTTTAAATCGTAATCCATATATATTTTCTCTTATATATTTTTACTTGTTTTTTTCGTTTTTTTCGCAGGTTTGGATACGGTCTCACCCGCCGTTTTCAGCACTTGCGAGAAAATATTTTCGAAGGTTTCGATGCGAGCCGTTAATTTGGTGACATCGGAACGTAATTGGGTGATCTGTTTTTGAAGGGCAACCTCTCTGTTTCGTAACGTATCGTCCAGCCGCTGGTCGATACGCTCATCCAGCAGTTTGAGCATCGCGAGGTATTCCCGATCTTCCTCTTCGAGATTTTCATCCTGGCGGCTTTGTTTTTTTTCTCCGTCGTCGGCAGTGTCGCTCCCGATAAAGGTGTCCACCTTATCGAGCTCGTCTTCGGCAAAATTAAGGGCATTTTGCCAAAGAGACAGATACTTGCGGGTGTACCCGACAACTCCCCCACTGCCCTTTCGCAAAAGCTTAACCAGTACGGACAGGGGCAGCTTCCGCGTCTGGCCGTCAAATACACGCCCCACCAGTTGGGAGACAACCTCCTGGGTGATATCTTCGCCGCTGGTGTTGTTAATAATGCTGATGTTCTCCCCTGATTGTACCAGTTCGGCGATATCGTCCATAGTCACATACTTTTTATCGGTAACATCGTATAGTTTGCGGTTGGCGTATTTTTTTATTTTACGCATAGGGCCTCCAGTTTATAGGTTGGCTTTGATATAACGCACTGCGCTATCGTTGTCAAGTTTACTTTACAGGGCGTTTATCAAAAATTTATCAGCATTGACGGATAAAAAGCTTGACATTTAATGCAGCGCGTTATAAATTCTATTTTACGCACAATGTCATATGCAAAACGCGTATTTCACTTTTAACTAGTCAATCCAAAGGAGGGGGTTATGGCCCTAAATCTGGAAGTCATCGGCAGGCCGATCAAGTCACAACCGTATCGGTATGGCCCCGACCAAGTGATTCTCTATGCCCTGGGAATCGGCGCCGGGCCCGAAGATATCGAGTTTATTTACGAAAATGGCCTGAAAGTCTATCCAACGTTCGCGGTGGTGCCCTTTTTGCCCGCCTTTTTCGGGCCCTTCATGAAGCAGGCCAACATCAACCTGGCCGGGGTGTTGCACGGCGAGCAGAAGATCATCCAGCACCGGCCGATTCCCGCCGCCGCTACCCTGGAGTCGATCCTGCATTGCGAATCAATCCACGACAAGGGCGACAAGGGCGCCGTCATCAACGTGCGGGTGGAAACCCATACCGCCGATGGCGAACTGCTTTTCGAGAACCTGGCCAAAGTTTTCGACCGCACCGGCGGCAATTTCGGCGGCGAGCGAGGGCCCGAAAGTGAAACCCACGCTCCGCCCGACGGTTTGGAGCCCGATTTTACGGTCGCCTACGCCACCGCGGCCAACCAGGCCGCGCTCTACCGCCTGAGCGGGGACAAGAATCCCCTTCACATCGACCCCGCTTTTGCCCGCAAACTAGGATTCGATCAGCCCATTCTTCACGGCTTGTGCACCTTCGGGTTCACCGGTCGCGCGGTCTTGAAAGCATTGTGCGCAAACGACCCCGGCCGCCTGCGATCCCTCTCCGGACGATTCCTTCACCCGGTTTTCCCGGGGGATACGCTCATCACCGAGGGGTGGCGGATAGATGACGACAAATATATCCTTCGCATTACGAACCAGGAGGGGACGCCCGTGTTGGGCAATGCGGTCGCGGAAATTGGAGCTGCTAAGTGACACAACGCTGGTGTTTCGCTAAGTGCCTTCATTGGTGCCGGATCTGCTAACGGAACTGGGATCGGCCGAATTCGTCTCGATTCCGATTTTAGTCCCAAAACCGAGAATCAATGAAGTTTTATAAGCAGTGTTGAACGAAATTCTACCTATTATCCGTCTTGGATGTATAAAGTCGATCATGGACCAGGTCAGTCGAATGGAATTCGGTGCAGAAAGTATACTCAATCGAAGGAGGAGCTGAATGATCTACGGAGCGTATTATACTATCAAGCAGGCGGTTCAACCGTTGAATCTATATGCCCGGGCGGTCGGCCAGATCGCGGGCCTGGACTGCTTCCCCCTGAACAAATCCTATATCAACCGACACATCCGGGCGAGTGCCGAGTTTACTGAGCGCCTGACCCGTCGCTACGAAAATCCCGGCTTCCGGCTGGATAGCACGGTGATCGACGGCAAAACTGTTTCGGTTGAGGAAAAAGTCGTTATTTCCAAGCCATTCTGCGACATCGTGCATTTCAAACGCGCAGGCGCATTTAACGATCCACCCGTACTCATGGTAGCACCTATGGCCGGACATTTTGCTTCATTGACGCGCTTTACCATCCAGGAATTCCTGCCGGATCACGAGGTCTATGTCACCGATTGGAAAAGCGCGCGGGATGTCCCCTTGTCGAAGAGTGATTTCGGCTGTGAGGACTTCATGGACTGCATCATGGATGCGCTGCGCTTCATGGGGCCCGGCAGCCACCTGATGTCTGCTTGTCAGCCCTGCCCCTGGGTGCTGACGGCCGCAGCCGTGATGGCCATGGACAATGACCCGGCGTTACCCGCCAGCATGACCCTAATGGCCGGCCCGGTAGATCCGCGGATCAATCCGCCTAAAATGCTGAAACACGCTCCCAGGCTGAGCCCGGCCCTACTGGACAAGCTACTCATCGACCGGGTTCCGACGCGTTTTCCCGGTCGGGGGCGCAGGGTCTATGCCGGTTTTCGCCAGCTCTCCATGTTCATGGCCATGAATGTAGGGCTGCATCTCAAAAAGCACCTGGAATTTTATCGCAACCTGTTGAAAAATAACGAATCGGAAGCCTATGTCCACCGGGACTTTTACGACAACTACATGGCCGTCATGGATGGTACCGCCACCTTTTTCCACGACACAGTCAAACGCATTTTCTACGAGTGCCACCTGCCCGAAGGGAAGATGACCTATCGCGGCAAACATGTCGATCCCGGGAGCATCAAAAAAACGGCCCTATTGACGGTGGAAGGGGAAAACGATGAATTCTGCCCTCCCGGTCAAACAAGTGTAGCCCACGATATCTGTTCCAATATTCCTAAAAGCAAGCGTGGGCATCACCTGCAGGAAGGTGTCGGCCATTACGGCGTTTTCAACGGTTCCAAATTCAAGGCCCACGTCGCCCCGCTGATCAAGCAGTTCATGCGCGCCGCCGCAGCCGGCCAGCCAATTCCGGTCCAGCTGAGTTAACGTACATTCAGACTAAACTGTTTCAGTAAAATCCGGTTAGGATTTCGCAATGGTTGAGAGTTTTGGTTTATTTTTTAAATCCAAATAGTTTTGGTATTCAGATCCGGTGCATCGCAATTGATTTTGGATCAAGATGCGCAATTGACGGACTCTTTTGATAGAAACTTTTTCATCATACTTTTGATGACAAAAAATGGCCAACAATAAATAGGTGATAAGGCCGGCAAGAATTTGAACCATCAAACCGTGTTCACTTCTTGCGATCAAGTGGTAGGCTTTCATGTGTCTTTTCCTCCAGGCGAAGAAATTTTCGATATCCCAGCGAAGCTTGCAGGCAGTGGCGATTTGCTCGGCTGATAAGTCGTAACGATTGGTAAAAGATCATGAGAGAATTCGTTATTTGTGTAAATAATCGCGAGTACAAGGCCTCATTAGAACTGTGGAAGGTATACAGGGCGATTCGAGATGATCATCCGAAGAAACAGGATTTGGTGCGGGTCATTGATGAATCTGGCGAGGACTACCTTTTTCCGTCTGATTATTTTGTGCCGATAGCATTACCGAAAGTCGTTCAGGATGCTATGGTGCGGGATGCACCGTAAAAAAGATCCTTAGCGTATATTTACATGCGAATCTGGATGGAACCCTAATACCTGCGCTTTACAGGTGGTGTACAGCGTCTGAGAGAAAGTGATACCTGTGTTTTACATTTTTTAAAAGATTAGATTCAGGGTAAATATATGTCCGGATAGTGGCAAGGAAGGTGCCGCACGAAATGCTCCGACATGCTTGTAATTATTTCTGTATATCCTTTCAAATCACATACAATAAAGATCTGTGCAATCACCCGAAGGAATCGAATGGGTCATCGGCAACGGTGTGGTGGCCGCGGAAAAGGGTAATATAACTGAAGCAACTTCAGGTCAAGTAATGCGATTAAGACGAAAAGGATGATTACTATGGATAATCAGGCATTACAAAAATTAGGTCGACAAATAGTATTGGATGAAAAAGGAAACCCGGAGATGCTATCTGCATTATGGAAAGATAAAAGGGTCGTCTTGGTATTCATCAGGCATTTCGGTTGAATGATCAGCCGTCGGCAGGTTGCCGATCTAAATAAAAACATGAAGGCTTTTAAGAGAAAAAATTCTCAATTAGTAGTAATTGGCAACGGGCCGGAGAAGTTTATCACACCTTTCAAGGAAGCTAACGGATACAAGGGCCCATTATTCACCGATCCTTCTTTGGCAACCTACAAAATTTTAGGTTTTAAGAAAGGTCTTACCTCGGTAATAGGATTTAGCCCGCTGAAAGCTGGGATCCGTGCTCTGAGCACCGGTTATTTGCAGAAGGGAATCCAAGGGCCACCCTTGCAACAGGGCGGCGTGTTGGTTGTCGGCCCCGGTAATATCGTGCACTATATCTATCGCAGTCAGAAAGCCGGGGACCATCCACCGGTGGAAGAAATACTGCAAGCTTGTGCGGTATAACACCCGTTATTCTCCCACTGTAAGCGGGATGAGCAAAGCGAACTAACTTGCTTCTTCAGAGATAAAATGAAGGGTCATTTCAAAGGCAGCGCGCGTGAACTTTAAGACCTTTTCAAACCCTTCATCAGAAAGCTTCCTTGCAATATCATGGCTGCGATAAATATTTACGAATTCACGTTCCCGTTCAATATAAAGGGGCAGGCGTCCGATTCCCCAGTCATCAAGAATTTTCCAAATCTCAGGGTTATAAGTTCGGGTATACCTTATAATAAAAGGAATGGGGTCATGGCGGGACTACAGGACTGCCAGCCTCAGTATCAATTCAAAGGAAAGTGTGGCGGTACCGTTTTCCACGGCTTGCAATAGGGAATGGTCCTTTAAGTTCAAGGCATCGCTGACTTCATTGAGGGTCATTCCGGCCAGTTCCCGTATATCCCTGAGCGAGCGTCCGGCTTCCTCGACCATTTTGAGTTGTTCGGGCTTCAGCAGCAACGCCGTTCCTATTTTCAATGAAGCCCCACCGGCTTTGGCCGCGACTCGCAAAGCACTACCCGCAAACTCTCCTGTCAAATCCTTCAATAACTCGGATAGGGAACGCTCATCCGAGTCGTCCGTGTCTGATTTCTTGAGGTTGGCGCCGGATTTCTTGCGGGATTTCCTAGGCTTTAGGTTGTCAGTCATAAAAAGTTACCTGTACCTGGGTCTTATGTGATTATCTCAATCGATTTTTTTAGACAATAACAGAAATATATAAGACATACAAGTTTATTGGTACTTAATTCTTTTTCCTATAAATGTTTGGAAAGAAATGCCGCCAACGCTTTGTTAAATTCCGCTGGCCGATCCAACGGTGTGGCATGGCGGGAATCATTAATTACTACAAGCTGAGCAGCAGGCATTCTGGCAACATACGCTTCTTTCAACGATACGGGGGTGTAGTCTGCATCTGCTGCTATCACAAGGGTTGGACATTTAATATTATCGATATTATCTGCAACCGACCAGCCGACAAGGGCCTTGAAGGAATCAATATATGCCCGCTTATCATTCTCCGCCCATCGTTCTATCATTTTCATGCGCAATTCATCCTGGTCTGCCTTTGGGAAAATCCGCCTGGCTAACACTTCGCCGATTTTTTGCATACTTAAAAGACGGAAAATGACTGAACGCTGGAAAATCATCAGCTTCTCCTTGAATGAGCGGGCAATCATTTCCGGGCCTGAATTTACGATGGTCATGCTTTTAAGCAAATGCGGATTGTCGACTGCCAGCTGAAAGGCGATCATGCCACCCATGGAGATACCGACAATATGTACCGGCGAAAGATCAAGTGACATAATAAGTGCGGCCGTATCATCCGCAAATAATTTAATTGAATACGGACCGGGGGGGTTGCCCGACAACCCGTGACCCCGGACGTCAAAACAAACTACTTTATAATCTTTTGAAAAGTAATTGACCTGTTCTTCCCAGTCACGACTACTTGATCCCAGGCCATGAATAAAAAGCACAGGTTGGCCTTCCCCAACGATTTCATAATTAAAGTCAAGGCTGTCTATTTGCAATTTTGGCATAATTTTCCTCCTGTAAAAGATGTGTTCGGTTGGCTGCTTACGTGCGATGCCCTGGCTTTAAATGTTTCTGTGTTCTAAGAAGCAGTGTAAATGAGTATAAATAAACGGATTCTACGTGTCAAATCGAAAGCAGCAACGGAAGTGGTCAGTGATCATGGATAGATCGAATCCAGATTTAAGCCAATCGTCGCAGTGGGCTTAATCTGTTTTGCATCATCTTGGGTCCAGATCCTCCAAGCCGAGATTAATCCTCTATCCGCACCTCCTGACGGCTTTCCTTATCATAGCCTTGCGACTTCAGCTGGTCTTTGCGCTCAAAAGACCCATCGGCAGCTTTTAAAACCCTCTCAACGAAATCAGAATCGCCAAGCACATGCTCATCACTTTTGAATTTGCATAAAAATCAAAATAAATTGTTTTATTTTCAACAAGTTATAAATGTCCGGCGATGGTACGCCGCAAAAGTTACAATGATTAAACTAAAAGTTGAGAAGGCCCAAAAGGAAAGCCCACTTGGTTCCACTATTGCCCACGGATACCTTATCCTGTCGCTGGTGCCACGGTTTCTATATGAAACCGGCGCCTGGCCGGCAGGCGTCTCGCAGGCGTTCAACTACGGCGCGAATCGGGTACGCTTTATTATCCCGCTAAAAACCGGCAGCGGGATCCGCAACCGTGTCAAACTGATCTCGGCAGAGAATAAGGGAAACGGTCGCACACTGTTAACCCTTGAAAATACCATCGAAATCGAAGGGAAAGACAAACCTGCATTAATTGCAGAGATACAGGGTATGCTGATAGCGGGATAAAATGGAATGTAGGGCAAGCAATAGAAGTTAAGGGTCCTGCCATTGCCATCTTTTTAAATCTTTGGCACTATTTATCCGACGCCCTGGCGCCTTCGAATAGGCTTCTCAGTATGGCGGCGCTAAAGCGGCTGATAGATACCGGAGGGGTCAGTCTCCTGCGCGGCCTGCGTAATATACTGTTCGACATGATTAATAATGGCGGAATGCCCAGCATGGTCGACAAATCGTCCTTTAAAGTCGGCGTGAACCTGGCCGACACCCCCGGCGCAGTGGTCTTTCGTAACGATGTGCTGAAGTTGATTCAATACACCCCCGCCACCAAAGAGGTGCAATTTCGATTCCTTGCAATCCCCGGTCAATGGCGATCTTATTGAATCCCCGCAGGTATTTGCGACCATCGTTCATGGCTAAGATTGCGCCGAAACTCTATGGCGGCCTTTTCCGCCGGAACCCCGGACTGATTCATTCATATACATCGCTGATAAGAGCGCCTGATAGTCGTGGTTACTACGGGCAACTGTTTGCCGGTTTGGGCTGGACGAGCATCCATTGGCTGCATAAGTTATCTCAGTCCACCCTGATTATGGCCGGGAATGATGATCCCATTGTTCCGTTAATCAATGCCAGGATCATGGCCAGGTACATTCCCAATGCGAAGCTCTACGTCATCGATGGCGGGCATTTATTCTTGCTGGCACA
>Ga0316189_10003048_pt1 | contig 16327 bp, 12 predicted proteins | sample LowCovwburrow_MG_FD_204930 | JGI IMG/M metagenome (GOLD analysis project Ga0316189, IMG submission 204930) | Coastal sediment microbial communities from Maine, United States - Lowes Cove worm burrow | ecosystem: Environmental > Aquatic > Marine > Coastal > Sediment | place: USA: Maine... | reverse complement strand
CGAGGGCGCCAAAAATGCGGTTGATGCGCTTTTTATAGAAGGTACCGAACCGAAAAAATGAGGGACCATCGTCAGTTGGTTAACCGTTTTACATACCTAAAGTAAACAAACGAAAAGGAAAAATTCCTTATTTTATCCAGCATCCAGCATCAGTTCGGTCTCCTGGTTCAAGCTGAAAAATGGTATTCGGTTTCTTGTCGGTTTAAGGCGGCGCATTGCTATCTATTTTGGCTTAGCCGGATTTGGCAAATATAAACGAATTGAGGCCAAAGAGCTCGCAAAATAGCTCTTTCGCCTACACAATAACTATTTCCAGGAAATGCATCAACATCTGTTCAATTCGTTTATGTGTAAATAATGTTGATCGGCAGTGGCGGATATTTCCAGACACCCGGTTTGGGCAGAATGTGCTGTCCGCCGACGGCCAGCCAGTTCAAGTCCGGCTTGATGTCGCGCAGCTTGCCGTCTTCGGGCGGCCGAGAGTGGTAGGTTTGGGCATAAGTCGCCTGAAAGATACATACAGCATCCTTTTTTTCCCGGGCGACCATGTAGTATTTTTTAAATATGTGAGGCGAAAGGTGTGTGCTTTCGAGGATTTGTTCCAGATCCTGATTGCTAAATTTCATCAAAACCGCTTTCGAAACGCCCCGCTCGGATATGCGTAGTAAAGATCTCGATTCACTGCTGCCAGCATATACCGTGGTAATGCCCGGTATCCGTTTCATATACTGGGAGGCTACAATGGCAGCCGTTCGTCTGCCACCGGCCATCACGGGTAAACCATAGTATTCAAAAAATTTCTTTTGAATATCTTCAGCATATTTGTCGCCTTTTTCATAGAGATCCTTGGATATGTATCGCAGACTTTGGGCCATGTCTTCAGCCGCATCGGCAATGGGCCAGTCAATGCGTACATGAAAATGGGACAAACCGTAGCGGTTTTTTGACATGCCGGCAGTGTCTCTCTGGATCAGAAGGGCATAATCCACCGGTAGCAATTGCTTGATGAAATTCTTAAACTGGACAGTCTCTAAATACTTCCAGCTGCGATCGAAATTTTGCGAGAGCTCAAGGGTTTTGAACCTTGAGAGATTGGTTTTGGTTATTTTGTTGTTGTCGAAAATCCGGATATACTTTTTATGTTCGTCCGGCACATGGTCTTCAACAAAAACGACGAGAAAAGCGTTTTGGCTTTCATACTCCCTATCCGGAATTCGCGCACGGGGTTTTAGCTCACGTTTTTCAACAAAAGGAAACGATAATTGCTGGGAGACAAAATTCTGGTAGGAGTCAATCAAGGCATATTGAAGCAAGAATTGATCTAATTCATCTCTGAGAAGTTCATAATAGGACCGTCTAATTCGATCGGCCTGACTCAACTCTTCTCTGTATCTCCAGAATGCCAATTTCGTCTCCTGTTTTAGGATTCATTTTCAAGACTATTAAAAAATTATATCATGAATTTCTGAAGATAGAAAGCAAGATTTAGCTGAAATACCGATATTTTAGAAGAAACTTAATTCTTTTTGGAAGGTAACAGCCGCTAACGTGTAGTGCCCGGCTTCAGCCGAACTCAAGATCACATCATCAGGATTTTTTTTGGCGATTGATCGCCTTCTTCCTCGACCATCTTTCGAGAAAACCGATCATGCCGGAGCTGTATGCTCTATCGATCTGTTCTTCCCGGACTTTAAGTCCGTCACGTCCCTGTATTGCCATTCTCAAACATTCTGTTTTATGATGGCAGGCAAGACAGACGTCCGGTGTATGTCGTAAACCATCTTTCCCCATGGGAAATACGGTTTCAAGGTTCGCAAAACAGTCAGGCGGACGTCTTTTTTTCTGTGACATTGGATGATTAAATCTACTTTGTTAAATTTATCTTTGCTTCAGCCCTTTGTTGTAACTGACGGGTATCCCAGAATAGAAAAGTTTTAGATCATTGTAATCGGGTATCGAATTCCCGGCCCATTCGAGCAATGTAGCCCTGATCTGCAAAACTGTAATAGCAGTTGTCACCGATGATAATATGTTCATGAACGGTGATGCCCATCACTTTTCCTGAAAATACAAGCTGTCTGGTAATGGCAATATCTTCCGAGGATGGCTTGGGATCTCCTGATGGATGGTTATGAGCGAATATTAAGGCAGCTGCCTTGTGTCTGAGGGCCAAATCCACCACCTCTCTCGGATAGACACTGCTGGCGTTTAAGGTGCCTTTTGAGTGGGTTTCGGTGGATATTACGCGGTTTTTGGAATCCAGAAAAATTATCTTGAAGTGCTCGCGGGTTTTATCCCTGATGCTGTGATAAAGATAATCAAAAAGTTCCTTTGAATTGTTAACCGGACTTTTATTGATCAACTTCTTTTCAAGGTATCGGTCCGATACTGCTTTTATCAGTTTGAGTCCAAATGAATTTTTGGGTCCGATGCCGTCCACCTCGCAAAGCTCGTGGCTGGAAGCTTCCATCACCCCCTGTAACGTTTTGAACCTTGACAATGCAGCCTTGGCCATATCTTTGCAATCTTTTCGTGGCGTACCGAGTGTCAGCAACAGCTCGATGACTTCGTAATCCTGGAACCCGTCTAAGCCGGCGTTTAGAAAACGTTCCCGCAAGCGCTGGCGATGGCCTTCACCTTTATGCCCTTTTTTTTTATCCATTCAAATAATAACTTTCTAAGATTCGAACAATCTAGCAATTTCTATTCTTCTTTCTCGGCCAGCCGCGCGGCACCCACCACGCGTTCATCGACTTCCATCCCCATGACTTTCACCCCTTGGGTGTTTCGGCTGATAACTGAAATGCCTTTGATGGGCATCCGAATAATCTTGCCGTTGCTTGTCATCAGCATCAAATCGTTATCTTCTTCAACGAGTAAAATGGAAACGACCAGTCCATTTCGCTGAGTGGTTTTAATTGAAATTACCCCTTTCCCGCCGCGTTTCTGGACAGGGTACTCATCGATGGAAGTTCTTTTGCCGTAACCGTTCTGGGTTACGGCAAACAGGGTTTGCCCGTGACTCAACACTTCCATGGCCACAATTCGATCCCCGCCGTCAAGCCTCATGCCCCTCACACCCATGGACGTACGTCCCGATGGGCGAATATCGGCCTCATGAAATCGTATTGACTTGCCCATAAGTGATCCTATAAACACATTCAGGGTACCGTCGGTAATTCTGGCGGATATCAATTCATCATTGGGCATAAGACTCAATGCAATAATACCACCGGCTCTGGGCCGACTGAATGCCATTAAGTCCGTCTTCTTGACCAACCCGCCTTTGGTGGCCATGAGCACATGGTAACCGGGCTCAAACTCAGGGACGGCAAGCACGGCAGTCAGGCTTTCGCCGGATTCGAAATTTAGCAGATTGACAATCGCCTTGCCAAGACTCATGCGACCGGCCTGGGGAATATCATAAACCTTGCACCAGTAGACTTTGCCTTTATTGGTAAAGAACATGAAGGTATGATGGGTGGAGGCAACAAATAGATGCTCGACAAAATCATCCTCTTTTGTCCCCATGCCCGTCTTGCCTTTTCCTCCGCGACGCTGATTGCGGTAAAGGGTAATGGGATTACGTTTGATATATCCCCGTTTGGAAATGCTAACAACCATATCCTCTTCCACGATCATGTCTTCAAGGGTGATCTCCTTGGTCTTTTCAACAATTTCCGTGTACCTGTCATCACCGTATTCCTGTTTGATCTCGCCAAGCTCTTCTTTGATTATATTGAGAACCAAACGATCGTTGGCGAGAATCTCTTTAAAGCGGGCAATATCTTTGAGCAAGTCCTTATATTCCTGCACTATTTTCTCACGCTCAAGACCCGTCAGCCGCTGCAACCGCATATCGAGGATAGCCTGGGCCTGGATGGCCGTCAGATCATAGCGTTCAATCAAACGTTCTTTGGCCTCCGGCGGCGATGTGGATTGCCGAATCAAGGCCACAACATCATCCAAATGATCAAGGGCGATTTTCAAGCCTTCCAGGATGTGAGCCCGCGCTTCGGCTTTTTTCAAATCATAGCGGGTTCGGCGGATAACAATATCCTTGCGATGCAGGATAAAGTATTCCAGAATCTCCTTCAAGGCCAACATTTCCGGCCGGTTGTTGACAATGGCAAGGAAAATGATGCCAAAGGTGTTTTCCATACGCGTCATTTTATAAAGTTGATTGATGATGACGCCGGCAATCTGGTCTTTTTTGAGACCCACTGCAATACGCATGCCCTCCCGGTCCGATTCATCCCGCACATAACTGACACCTTCAATGTGCTTGTCTCTGACAAGTTCGGCGATCTTTTCAACCAATTTGGCTTTGTTAACCTGGTACGGCAACTCCGTTACAACGATGGTTTCACGCTGGGTGCGCTTATCCTTTTCGACGACGACCCGGGCGCGAATTTTGATGATGCCCCGCCCGTTCCGATAGGCTTCTTTAATCCCGTCCGTCCCGTAGATGATACCGCCGGTTGGAAAATCAGGACCTGGAATATAATGCATCAGTTCCTGCCAGGTGACTTGCGGATTATCGATCAGCGCGACAGCGGCATTGATAACTTCAGAAAGGTTATGCGGCGGTATATTGGTGGCCATTCCAACAGCGATACCGGCCGAGCCGTTAATCAGGAGATAGGGAATTTTGGACGGAAGCACCGCTGGTTCGGTGAGTGATTCATCATAATTGGGCACAAATTCCACTGTTTCTTTGTCCAGGTCTTCCAGCATCTGGTGTGCCAAGCGCTGCATGCGGATTTCAGTATACCGCATGGCAGCCGGCGGATCTCCGTCAATGGAACCGAAATTACCCTGTCCGTCCACCAGCGGATACCGCATCGAAAAATTCTGGGCCAGACGTACAATGGTATCGTATACGGCCGTGTCACCATGGGGATGATATTTACCAATCACATCACCAACGATACGCGCTGATTTTTTGTAAGGTTTGTTATAGTCGTTTTTAAGTTCCCGCATGGCAAACAGCACCCGCCGGTGGACAGGTTTGAGGCCATCGCGCACATCCGGTAAAGCCCGGCCGATGATGACACTCATGGCGTAATCGAGATACGATTTTTTCATCTCTTTTTCGATGCTGATTTCACCCATTACCTCGTTTTGGATCATTTTTATTTCCCTTCAGGTTCAACAATCCGTCGATAACTGGATTCGTAAATATCACTTAAGGTTAAAAACGCCGTCACCACCAGGGGACCGTAAATGATGCCCAATATCCCAAAAAGTTTCAACCCGCCGATAATGGAAAGAAACACCAGCAATGTGTGCATCTGAACACGCTTCCCCACCACTTTGGGTTTAAAAAAATATTCGATTCCCCCGGAAAGCAGGATATAAAAAACGATAAAAAAGATGCCGGCTGAAACTCGCCCATTCAAAAATAAGTAAATTGATGCCGGAATAAATACGATGCCGATGCCGACAATCGGTAGAAATGCCATTAAGGCCATAATCACGCCCCACAGAAAGGAAGAATTAAATCCAAACAGGGCAAAAACGGTACCCCCAAGGGTTCCCTGAATAATTCCGCCCAATCCATTGCCGATGAGAATGGCACCGGCCATGTCCTTAAACTTCTGGATCAGTTTTTCATCCTGGTCGTCCGGCAGGGGTGAAAGCTCGACAATAAATGCTGCCAAACGATGGCTGTCGATCAAGAGATAGAATATGATCAAAATCATAAAAAAGAAATTGACTACAAAATTAAAGACATTGGCCGTCATGGACCTTGCCTGTTCGTAAAGGAATAATCCGACCACCCTGCCAAGCTCGGCAATCCCCTTATTGATTTCTTCGCCGGTAATCGTCAGTCCAAAATTAGACAGAAACGGGTTGATTTTTTCAACAATTTTGCTGTTTGCCAACAACTCTTTATATTGGTTGCTTAACACCGCCTCCCTGGCTGACAGATACATATCATAGGCTTCATTTGCCAGAATGCCGATAAAAACGGATACCGGAATAAACAGCACGAGGAATATGATCAGACAGGTCAGCAGCGAGGACGGTATCGGGCTAAATTTCCGATTTAAATATCGGTAAACCGGGTTAAAAATCCCGGTGATAACTGCTGCCAGAATAATTATCGATAAAAACGGCCAGAGAAGCCATCCCAATAAAAAACAGGAGACCAGAAACAAGGCCAGAAAAAACCACAAAATAATATCACGCGGTGTCGAATCGCTCAAAGTACCTCCCGAGCGGATGGGCGCTTCGGTGATTTAATTCCAACCCCCTCGGCGAGTGCTGCAGTAACGTCTTTATTACCGGGCCCGGCCGAGAACCGAACACTTCGCAATTGAATAAACAAAGCCACGGCACAATAAACCGGAGACAATGGGTTTGGGCCGTGGCAATCGTCAAAAACATCTCGTTCAGTTTGTGAGGATACGAATATTATTTGCTGAGATAGGCACCGGCAATCGACAAGAGCAAGGTTTCGTAAACAAAAACCGGCACATAGTTTCCGTCAAAAATATGATAGGTGATGCCACCGCCGATAATTGCCGGTACACCGAAAAATACCAATATTCCCAATTTGCGACCAATGTCCATCCTCGTTTACCTCCCCGGACGCTTTTATCCGTTTGATCTCAGCCCACTAATTTTTCAGAAAAGAATTTGCATAATTATTAGCAATTTTAGCAGATTAAGTAAAGAAAAAAACGCGTTAATTTAGGTGTTCGGTGATTCGAGTTTTTAGCAATTTCAATCCTGATTTTCCTTCTCCCAAACCCGCAACCAAATATCAGAGGCCAGATGACAGAAAACAGATTTCAGAAGTCGGATCTGCTGGCTTCAAATCGCCATTCTCTTTTAAAAATAAAATAGAGAGAATTCCTTAATTCGTCATTCGTCATTCGTCATTCGTCAATCGTCGATCGTTCGCTTTCTATCTCTCCACAATCATTGCCATCCCCATGCCACCGCCGATGCACATGGTAATAAGCCCGGTATTGTACCCTTTGCGCTGCATGTGATGCATGCCGGTAACCATCTGGCGCGCACCGGTGCAGCCGATGGGATGCCCCAGGGAAATTCCGCTGCCGAGTTCGTTGGGACGGTCCGTTTCGATGCCGAGCTCCCGCATGCAGCCGATGGCCTGGGATGCAAAGGCCTCATTGAGCTCGATCATATCGATGTCGTTTAGCGTCATTCCGGCAGCTTTCAGCACTTTTCTAACAGCGGGAACGGGGCCCAATCCCATGTAGGCTGGGTCAACACCACCCGCAGCGAAAGCCCTGATTTTGACTATCGGTTCAAGTCCCAGTTCTCTGGCCTTATTCGCCCCCATCATCAGTACCGCGGCGGCGGCATCATTGATGCCCGAAGCATTGCCGGCCGTCACCGTGCCGTCTGGTTTAAAGGCCGGTCGCAATCTGGCCATCTTTTCCATATCGGTATCCATGGGTCGTTCATCCGTGTCAAAGGTAAATTCACCCTTTCGTGTCTTGATGACCACCGGTGTGATCTCCTGGGCAAAAATACCTTCATTGATCGCCGATTTGGCTCGATTATGACTCAGGACACTTAGCTCATCCTGTTCCTGTCTAGTAATCTCATACATGGCGGCAATGTTTTCAGCCGTCATGCCCATATGATATCCGTAAAAAATTTCATAAAGTCCGTCGAACACCATCAGATCATAAATATCCCCGACCCCGGTCAGCTCCATTCGGTGACCCCAGCGCGCCTTGGGTAAAGCCATAGGCACCTGGCTCATATTTTCCTGACCACCCGCCAGGATCACATCTGCGGATCCGCTTATAATCGCCGAGGCGCCCAAGGCGATGGCCTTAAGGCCGGAGCCGCAAACCTTGTTGATAGTGCAGGCCGGGGTTTCCTTGGGTATACCGCCGGCGATCATGGCCTGCCGCGCAGGATTTTGCCCCTGGGCAGCCTGGAGGACATTACCCATGATCACTTCGTCAATCGCAATCTCGGCTGCAGCAGCATCCCAATCATAGGATTTCTTTTCGAGATCGGTAATCCCCTGATCTCTCAGCTTATCCGGTACGGTTTCCATGGCAACAACACCGGCAACCGGCTTTAAATTGGCCTTTTTCAAAACATCTTTCAAAACAATAGCACCAAGTTCCACCACCGGTACATCTTTAAGACCGCTGCCGAATGTTCCGATCGCCGTCCGCGATCCACTGACAATAACCACCTCTCTCATGTGAAATTCCCTCCTTATAATGATTGAAGAATGTCTATTTAGGCTCCAACTCTCTATGAGCTATTCGCTTTAAGAACCAAATTCTGGATGAGCTATAATTATACGTTTTAGGTTGGATTCTATACCATGATTATCAAAAAAAGGTCAATGGCGACATTTTACACCGAAATTTGAACAATTTGTAAATTAAAAAAACTCCTTCACCTGAGCCAAACTTATTGATATATTTTTGATAACGAAATGATCATTAAAGAAACGGACCTAAAAAGGTTGCTTGAAGATCTCGGATCAAAATTGGATGCATCAAATATCCTAACAATACCCGATCTTTAACAGCAGTCAGGGAGCAATTGATATGAAGGCGATGGTATTAAACCGGCTATGCAACCTTAAAGAAGAACGGCAACCACTGGCGTTGCAGGACGTGCCGGAGCCAAGACCCGAAAACGATGAAATTGTGGTCAAAGTGACCGCCTGCGGCGTCTGCCATACCGAACTGGATGAAATCGAAGGCCGCACCCCGCCCCGGCAGCTACCTGTCATTTTAGGTCACCAGGCCATTGGACGGGTGGTAGAGAGCGGAAATCAGGCAAAGCGCTATCGCATCGGCGAACGGGTAGGGATTGCCTGGATCCATTCGGCCTGCGGGCAATGCACCTACTGTCACGCTGGGCTTGAGAATCTATGCCGTGAATTCAGGGCCACCGGTCGGGATGCCCCTGGAGGGTATGCGCAGTATATGACGGTACCGCAAAATTTTGCCTATGAAATTCCCGCTGTTTTCAGCGATGCCCAGGCAGCACCACTGCTGTGCGCCGGTGCCATCGGGTATCGGTCCCTGCGCTTGACCGGCTTGCAGAACGGCCAGAGACTGGGGCTTACCGGTTTTGGTGCCTCGGCCCATCTGGTGTTGAAGATGGTAAAACACAGATTCCCCGAGTGCGGGATTTATGTATTTGCCCGTAGTGCCAGAGAAAGGGAGTTCGCCCGCGAGCTAGGGGCGGCCTGGGCCGGTGATACTGCAGATGAACCGCCGCAAAAACTGCACGGCATCATCGACACCACCCCGGCCTGGAAACCGGTAGTAAAAGGGCTGAAGGCGTTGACTCCCGGCGGCCGGCTGGTGATCAATGCCATCCGCAAAGAAGAATCCGACAAGGAGGATCTGTTGAAGCTCGATTACCCGCAGCATTTATGGATGGAAAAAGAAATCAAGAGCGTCGCCAACGTTGTCCGGCGGGATGTTATCGAGTTTCTGGAATTGGCTGCCCGGATACCATTTATTCCCGAAGTTGAGCAATTTTCCCTGGAAGATGCCAACATTGCGCTGCTTGAGCTTAAAGAAAGAAAGATCCGCGGCGCCAAGGTGCTGATGATCAATTGATCAGATGAGGTGCCCCGCGGCAAGTCGTGGGGAATTCGCCCCAATAGATTTTGCATCGTTCTCAAAGCTATTGATGTAATCCCTGAAATCTGTCGATTAAAGCCTCCCCCTTTGGCTACCGGGTTTCAAGAAGCGGCCTGATTTGGTCCGCTTTGGGAAATAAGCCGAAAATCCCGCCTGTATGCAGGAATATGATCTGCTCTCCGAAGCATTTGGGATCACGTTTCAGTTCCTGAATCATGCCGAAAAAAGCCTTGCCGGTGTAAACCGGGTCCAGGAAAATCCCCTCGGTTCGGGCGACGTCACATATAAGATCGAGTTCCTCGGTCTTTGACAACCCATAGCCTTCGCCGACGTATCCATCGATAATCTCAACGTCCCCCTGGCGGTTAAATTCAACATCAAGATGATAATCAGCGATGGCCTGCTCGCAGATATCACCAATGGCCCGCACAAAATACGCCCGGTCGTGACTAACATTGATGCCGGCAATCCGGGCGTTCACATCGAAGATTTTAGCGCCCAGTATTAAACCGGCGCTGGTTCCGCCGGAACCGGTGGCATTGATGATCGTGCAGGGTCGATTGCCGCCGCCCAATGTGTTGGTGATATCATTGACCAGCTCCTCCATGGCCCGGATATACCCCAGCGCACCCAGCGCATTGGAGGCCCCCATAGGTATCGTGTAAGCTGTTCTCCCGGACCTCTGGAGGGATGCAGCTTCACGCGCCATGAATTCGTCCCGCTGCCTGTATTCATCCGGGGTAATCCACACAATCTCGGCCCCGGTCATACGATCCAGCAAAATATTGCCTTCCAGCGGCGGTGGATTTGCCGGGTCCGGGGTGCGCAGAATCAGCCGACAATTAAGACCCAGCATGGCGGCCGCGATGGCGGTCGCGCGGCAATGGTTTGATTGGGCGCCACCACAGGTAATCACCGTATCGGTTTTTTGGGCCAGTGCATCGGCCAGAACAAATTCCAGTTTGCGAATTTTATTGCCCGACAGGGCGATTCCGCTCAGATCGTCGCGCTTAACGTACAATTCAACGCCGTACCGCTCACTCAGCCGCCGCAGGGGCTGCATCGGTGTCGGCAATTTTGCCAGATTAATCTGGGGTGGAAATGATAGGCTGCAGGTCGTCATTTTTTATCCTCAATAATTGCTGATGATAGCAAACCGTAACTCTGATTGAAAGTTGGGTCAATTAAGTATTTTTGTGGCTGGTTTCATACCCTAAAAAGGGATATGAGTAAAGAGAAGAATTCGCATGGAGGCAACTCGGGTCGTAATTGATTTATAGAACGAAAAAGCCTATGATCAAAAACATCCACAGATACGTCCATAAAGCAGAGGTATCGAAAAAATCAGGATCGCGTCTTATGTAATAACTAAGGAGACAAAAAGAATGGCTCAAATCCAGTTTGGTAATGACCCAGCCAAGATCGTAAAGTACCTGCGTTTCTGGAATCGTGAAGACGTCAAGCGGCCCCTGGTCGGTTTTTCTCTGGTCGGTTGGTTTCCAATGGAAGAATTTGCGGTCTGTCAACGCTGGGAGGCTGCGGAGTTTCTGACCCCGGAGATGGTCGAGCCTCAGGATTTCATGGATGATCATGTTCGCCTGGCCCGCGAAGGCGAGGTCGTTAACGACGACATAATTCGCGGTGCCTGTCCTACCCAGGTAACCGTTCCTTTTCTGCCGGCCATGCTGGGAAACCCGCTGCGCGTTTTACCCCAAAATATTCTGGGTGATGAGCGCAAGCTATCCTGGGAAGAAGCCTTCGCGGTGAACCTGGAAGCGGCCGATCCCTGGTATCTGAAGTATATGGCGTTTATTGATGCGCTGGTTGAGAGAGCCGCCGGTCGTTTCCCCGTCAGTCACGGGCCGGAAATCGGCCCCACCGACTTGCATGCAATCCTGCGTGGGCACAACGAAAGCATTATGGATTTAATGGACGAACCGGAAAGGTCGGCCAAACTCCTGTGGCATCTGGGCGAAATCGTACGCGATATGTTTGAGGCCATATGGCGGTGGATCCCGCTCTTCCACGACGGTTATTTTGATGCCCAGTACTGCCTGTGGTCCCCGGGTCCAATCATTCGGATACAGGAAGACGCCACAGCCGTCTATTCCCCCGATTTGTATCGCCGGCTGGTCCAGCCGGTTGACCGCATGTTGGCCGCCGCTTTCAGTTGCAGTTTTATGCACCTGCACTCGACCTCCATGTTTCTATTGGATGCGTTTCTGGAAATCGAAGAACTTTCCTGCTTTCAAATCAACAACGATGCCATCGGGCCACCCGTTGCAGACATGGTGCCTTATTTTCAAAAAGTCCAGAAGGCCGGGCGCTCGCTGTTGATCAGGGGATCCTTTACCCCCGAAGAAATGAGACTGTTAATGGATGCTTTAGCGCCACGGGGACTCTTTCTCAACATAATGGTGAAGCGTATGGAAGAAGTCGACGCCCTCAAACCCATCCTCGGAATGTAGCGAGCCGGGTGCAACCTTAACCATTGACTAACTTCCAGCCGCTATGGCTTTGATCCGGGCAATTTCAGGAAGCACGCGTTGCCATCTTACCTCTTTCAATGATTTTAATATCAGCTCACCGTTGGACAAGATCGCAAACAAATGGTCGCCCACCTGGACAAAGCGTTCTACCATATGCCTTGGCCAGGGAACTTTCATTCCTTGCGAAGCAGGTTTCCAGATCCGGCCGCCGTCAAAGGATTCCTCGATGCGACCATTTCGCGATACGCCATCTGCCGGACCCGCAATGATGTGTTGTGCATCGTTGGGATCAACCCACATTGCGCGGATATAACAATCGTAAAGGTTTTTCCAGGTTCTGCCGCCATCGATCGAACGGTAAAGTCCACCTCCGGTAGCAGCTGTGACGATGTCGGATGAAGTCGGGTGAACCGCGATCGAATGCACATCGGCATGAATCATTGTTCCGACGTCGCGATTCAAATCCGGCTTGCCGTCGCTGCCTTCCACCAGGTGCCATGTTTCACCGCTGTCATCGGAAACCAGAACACCGCCCACTTCAACAGCTGCATACACACGGTCCCATCTGGGATCGGATTCAGCGATTGCAAACCCGCGTACGCAACCTGCATTGGGTGAGTACGGCAAAAACCAACCAAATCGGTCACGCAACACACTCACCTCCGGATGTGGATTCCATGTTGCGCCACCGTCACGGGAAATAAAAATGCCCGCCGGTTCGGTGCCAACCAGAATTGCTGCCGATGGTGTTGCCGAAGATGCCATCCAACGAACATACCGGATTGCAAGATTCCGGTTGCTTTCAGTCCAGGTTTGGCCATTGTCCGTCGAGCGCCAAATTCCGTCGCGGGTGCCTGCCAGGATGACACCCCCGGTCACTGCAATGCTTGTCAGCGAATGATCCTTTAAGGTGTGTTTTACAATATTCCATTGGCCGTCGGTTTGGGTAGCAATGAACAAGCCGATGGCGGTCGCAATATACAGGTAAATGCCCATGGTTAGATCTCCTTTAACTATAACCAATTTATATAAATCTGCACGGTCTTCTCTAAAAGTAAAGTCAAACTGACGGATCGTCAATGGGGGGATGTTAATATGGGCATGAGGAAATGCGCTTTTTGAAAGGTGATACCGAACTTAGTTCGTTTCGCTCACAACTGGAATGATGGCATAATACCAACGTCGTTAGAAGATGCATGATTTCACGATATAATAGAAATTTCGGGATATCTATTCAATGTCTGATTTCTTATCTTCTTGCTGCGGTTTACCCGGCAAACGCCGCCACCCATCAAGCCGCTGCTTGATGACTTTTTCATAGCCCCGCCCGCTAGGCTCGTAAAAGCGCTGCCCTTTAAGTTTCTCCGGTAAGTATTCCTGGTCAACAAAGGCATCCTGGTAGTTGTGGGCGTATTTGTAATCTTTCCCGTAGCCGATATCCTTCATCAAGCGCGTGGGGGCATTGCGGATGTGAAAAGGCACCGGTAGCGATCCGGATTTTTTGACCGCCTGTTGCACCTCCCCGTAGGCGGCATATATGCGGTTGCTTTTGGGAGCCGTAGCCAGATATACAGCTGCCTGGGCAAGTGCCAGTTCACCTTCCGGGTGTCCCAAAAACTTAAAAGCTTCCATGGCACTCATGGTGATGGTTAGCGCTTGCGGATCCGCATTGCCGATATCTTCAGATGCAAAGCGCACCATACGGCGGGCAATGTAAATTGGATCTTCACCGGCCGCCAGCATCCGTTCAAGCCAGTAAAGCGCGGCATCCGGATCACTGCCCCGCAAACTTTTATGCAAGGCGGAAATGATATTGTAATGTTCTTCTCCGGATTTGTCATACACCAGCGCTTTTTTCTGAATCGCATGCTCCAATTCCTCGAGGCCGATGTGCACAGACTTGGTCCGGTCGACAGCATTATTTCTCGCCTCTGCCAGAGCTCCGGCCACTTCAAGATTGTTTAAGGCCACCCGCGCGTCTCCGTCGGCAATACCGACCAGATAATCAAAGGCATCGGCTTTCAGTACAAGATTCAATTTGCCAAGCCCCCTGTCGGGGTCTTTCAGGGCATTGTTGGTGATCGTGCCGATATCTTCAGCGGTGAGCATATTCAGCGTAATGACCCGGCAGCGCGATAGTAACGGGGATATCACCTCAAAAGAGGGATTTTCAGTGGTGGCACCGATCAGGGTAATCAATCCGCTTTCCACGTGATGCAAAAAAGCATCCTGCTGGGATTTGTTAAAACGGTGGATTTCATCTACAAATAATATCGTTTGCTTGCGGTAAAGCTTTTGCTGATCGCGGGCTATGTCAATTACTCCTCGAATTTCTTTTACACCGGAGAGCACAGCAGAGAAATGAACAAAATGAGCCCGGGTTTCCCCGGCGATGATCCTTGCCAGCGTGGTCTTACCGCAGCCCGGCGGACCCCAGAGGATCATGGAAAAAATCCGATCATGCTTGATGGCGCTGTGAATCAATGTCCCCTCCCCCACCGCATGCAGCTGCCCGACAAACTCCTCCAGTTTTTGCGGCCGCAGGCGCTCCGCCAGCGGCCGTGAGGCGTCCGCTGCCTTTTGGGCATGATAGTCGAAGATGTCCATTGTGTTAGTCATTCGCTTAATTGAATTGACAATCAATAGATAGGTTTAGGATTTTGGATTTTTGTCATTGTGATTTTTTTGATATTTGGAATTTGGGGTTTGGGATTTGGTCACATCCTTACTCAAATATAAATGCCCTTATAGCAAAACCGCGGCTTTGTACTCCTTTTATTTAGACCCCTTCCCTTTCCTCTTGCGCCCTGCTCGCTGTCTGAAAATAATCCGGATCGGCGTCTTATCCAGACCGGTTTCTTCCCTGAATTGGTTGATCAGGTACCTTTTGTAAGAAAAATGAACCGCCTGAGGGTAGTTGACAAAGCATACGATGGTGGGTGGTTTGATGGATGTCTGGACGCCATAGTAGAACTTGATGCGTTTGCCGCGGTGAAGAGATGGTTCGTTTCTTTCAATCGCCCGTTCTAAGCATCTGTTCAACTCACCGGTTGAAATCCGGCGGGCATACTGATCATATACCTCGTCAGCCTGTTTGAAAATTTTCCGGACCCGTAGGCCGGTCAATGCCGAAATCGTCATCGCCGGCGCAAAATTGAGAAATTTGGCTTGTTGGCGTAACCGCTCGTAGTACATTTTAGCTGTTTTGCTGTCTTTTGCCACCAAATCCCATTTATTCAACAGCAATATGCAACCGCATCCCCGTTCAAAGGCATAGCCGGCAACGCTGATATCCTGGTCGGTGACGCCCTCGGCCACATCCATCACAATGAGGGCCACGTCACAGCGATCCAGGCTTCTTAAAGCCTTGATGATGGAATACTTTTCTAGTTTCCGGTGCACCTTTCCCTTACGTCGAATTCCGGCTGTGTCGATGAGACGGTAAGATCTTCCATTCATTTCCCAGGCCGAATCAATGGCATCCCGGGTGGTGCCGGGAATGTCGCTGACTAACAGGCGCTTTTCTCCCAATATCCGGTTAATCAACGAGGATTTGCCAACATTGGGCCGGCCCACCACCGCCAGCCTGATGACGTTTCGCGTATGGCCCTCAAAGGGTTCCGTCACAAAGCCGGTCTGCGCATCGACTACATCATCCAACAGGTCGGAGACGCCGTAACGATGCTCAGCGGATAGCGGATATAGGGTCTTCAGTCCCAATTGATAGAAATCGGCCAAAGAAACTTCCTGCTCCGGCCCGTCAATTTTGTTGACGGCATAAAAGATCGGTTTATCTACGGTGCGAAGGTTATCGACAATTTCCCGATCGAATGGTGAAATCCCCTCTTTACCATCCAACAATAAAATAATGATATCCGCATCGGCAATGGCCTGATGCACCTGGAAACGGATTTCATCCGCAAAATCATCTCCCGTGGTAAATCCGCCGGTGTCCACCAGTGTAAATTCAACATCATTCCAGCGCGCATCGGCGTAATGACGGTCCCGCGTAACCCCTGGAAAATTATCCACCAAGGCATCTTTGGTGCGGGTGATCCGATTAAAAAGGGTCGATTTACCCACATTAGGGCGACCGACTATAGCGACAATGGGTTTCATAATAAGATGCCTGAAAGTGTATGCGATTCCGTGAAGCCGAAGTCTCTTTTCAATCAAACTAATCTTTTCAGCGGCCAATAGCGGGGCTGAACAATGAACTTTTGAACC